>Ga0209573_1000956_pt1 | contig 50671 bp, 54 predicted proteins | sample TNRBio252014_DNA_FD_185870 | JGI IMG/M metagenome (GOLD analysis project Ga0209573, IMG submission 185870) | Wastewater treatment Type I Accumulibacter community from EBPR Bioreactor in Madison, WI, USA - TNR Reactor_6/25/2014_ DNA (SPAdes)... | ecosystem: Engineered > Bioreactor > EBPR >... | reverse complement strand
CCCTGTATGGCGCGCACCCGCACGCACCAGACTCCGCCCGTCCTCGCAATCCCGCCCCCGTAGGGTGCGTGCTCGCACGCACCACCCCGCACCCCACAACCCCGCCAACCGCGGGTTGCGCACCCGCACGCACCACCCCGCGGCCCCTGCGCAAAACCGGGGACACTCTTGCTAGATCCTTAACGCGGATGGCTAACCTATTGATATAAAACGACCGGCAAAACGTCCCATGCGTGGGACATCACTCACCTCGCCCGCAAGGCCGCCATCGCCGCCCGCAGGTCCAGCTTGCCATCATAGAGCGCGCGGCCGGAAATCGCCCCGTCCAGCGCCGCCCCACAATCCCGCAGCGCGACCAGATCCGCCAGCGACGACACCCCGCCCGAGGCGATCACCGGGATCGTCGTCGCCCGCGCCAGCGCCGCCGTCGCCGCCACATTCGGCCCCTGCATCGCCCCGTCCCGGTCGATGTCGGTATAGATGATCGCCGCCACCCCGGCGTCCTCGAAAGCGCGGGCGAGGTCGGTGACCCTCACATCCGTCTCCTCCGCCCAGCCCTTCGTCGCCACCCGCCCGCCGCGCGCGTCGATGCCGACGGCGACCTGCCCGGGAAACGCCCGCGCCGCCTGCCGCACCAGATCGGGGTTCTCCACCGCCACCGTGCCCAGAATGACCCGCCGCAGCCCGCGCGCCAGCCAGCCCTCGATCGTCGCCATGTCGCGGATCCCGCCGCCCAACTGGCAGGGCACCGTCACCGAGGCGAGGATCGCCTCGACCGCGCCCGCATTCACCGGCTTGCCGGCAAACGCGCCGTTCAGGTCCACCAGATGCAGCCACTCGGCGCCCTCGCCGACAAAGGCCCGCGCCTGCGCCGCCGGATCGTCGTTGAACACCGTCGCCTGCTCCATCGCGCCCTTGTAGAGGCGCACGCACTGGCCGTCCTTGAGGTCGATGGCGGGATAGAGGATCATGGCGCACTCCGGCTGGCTATGCGGGCGGTTTAGCGGCGCTTGGCGGCGGATGCAAACCCTGTCCCCCCTTTCCCTTTGCCCCCGCAACGCCTAGCTCTGCTGCAAACGGAGCCCCCGCATGCACCACGCCTCGATCCTCGACCTCGCGCCGATCCCCGAAGGCGGCACCGCCGCCGACGCGCTGGCCAACTCCGCCGCACTGGCGCAGGCCGGCGAGCGGCTGGGCTATCACCGTTTCTGGCTGGCCGAGCATCATTCGATGCCCGGCATCGCCAGCGCCGCCACCGCCGTGGTGATCGGCCATGTCGCCGCCGCGACGCGGACCATCCGGGTCGGCGCGGGGGGCATCATGCTGCCCAACCATTCGCCACTGATGGTGGCCGAGGCCTTTGGCACGCTGGAATCCCTGTTCCCCGGCCGCATTGACCTCGGGCTGGGTCGCGCGCCGGGCAGCGACGGCGCGACGATGCGTGCGCTGCGCCGCCACATGCAGGGCGAGGACGATTTCCCGCAGGATGTCGTGGAATTGCTGGGCTATCTGGCCGAGACGGGCGAGGCCGCACCCAATGCGGTGCGTGCCGTGCCGGGCGAGGGCACCCTTGTGCCGGTGTGGATCCTCGGCTCCAGCCTCTATGGCGCACAGCTGGCCGCGTATCTGGGTCTGCCCTATGCCTTTGCCAGCCATTTCGCCCCCGACGCGCTGGATCAGGCGCTGGCGATCTATCGGTCGCGCTTTCGTCCGTCGGCCTATCTGGCGCGGCCTTACGTCATGGTTGCCGCCGGGCTTTTCGCCGCACAAACCGACGCCGAGGCCGAGTTCTTGCGCTCGTCGCAACTGTTGTCCTTTGCCCGGCTCCGCAGCGGTCAGCCGGGCAAGCTGCCGCCGCCGGTGCGCGATATTGCCGCGCAGGTCTCGCCGGGGTTGCTGTCGCAGGTGCATCACGCCCTGAGTTTCTGCGCCTGTGGCGGGCCCGCGACCCTGCGTGACCAGTTGGCGCAGATGATCGCGCGCACCCAGCCCGACGAGATGATCTTTTCCGGCGCGATGCATGACCCCGCCGTCCGTATCCGCAGCTATGAGATCGCCGCCGGGGTGCTGGCCGAATTCCTGCCTCAGGCGAAGTAATCGCCCAGCATCCGCCGATAGATCGCCGTCAACTGGCGGATATGCGCGACCTCGACATGCTCATCCGTCTTGTGCATCGAGGCGCCGACCAGGCCGAATTCGACGACCGGGCAATGAGCCTTGATGAAGCGCGCATCCGAGGTGCCGCCCGAGGTGCTGAGCGCCGGTTGCACGCCGCATTCCGCCTGCACCGCGCCCGCCACCAGATCGGTGAACCAGCCGGGTTCGGTGACAAAGGACTCGCCGGAAATCTTCACCTTCAGCGTCAGGCTGATGCCGGTTTGTGCCTCGGCCGCCGCGCATTCGGCCTGCAACCACTCGGTCAGACTGGCGCCGCTATGCCGGTCGTTGAAGCGGATGTTCAGCATCGCCTTCGCGCTGGCCGGGATCACGTTCGACACCGGATTGCCGGTGTCCACCCCGGTGATCGCCAGCGTCGAGGGATCGAACAGCGTCGTGCCGGTGTCCAGTTCATGCCGTGCCAGCTGGTCCAGCAGCGCCACCAGCGCGGGCAGCGGGTTCTTGGCGCGGTGCGGATAGGCCGCGTGCCCCTGCACGCCCCGCGCCTCGATCCACGCGGTCATGCTGCCGCGACGGCCGTTCTTCATCATCTCGCCCATCACCGAGGGGCAGGTGGGTTCGCCGACGATGCAATGCGTCATCCGCTCGCCCGTGGTCGCCATCCAGTCCAGCAGCGCCACCGTGCCGTCGGTGGCATCGCCCTCCTCGTCGCCGGTGATCGTAAGGATCACCGCGCCATCGGGTGGGGTGTCCTGCACGAACTGCACCGCCGCCGCGACAAAGGCCGCGACCCCCGATTTCATGTCGCAGGCCCCGCGGCCCCAGAGCTTGCCCTCGGCCAACTCGCCGGAAAACGGCGGGAACCGCCACTCGGTCGGGTTGCCGGGCGGCACCACATCGGTGTGGCCGTTGAAGCCGAAACTGCGGTTCGCCCCCAGTGCCCCCCAGCGCGCGAACAGATTGGCGGTGCCATTGCGATCGACCCGGGTGCAGGCGAAACCGGCTGCGGTCAGCACCTCGGCCAGCAAGACCAGCGCGCCGCCCTCGATCGGGGTCACCGACGGGCAACGGATCAGGCGGGCGGTCAGGTCAACGGGGTCAACGGGATGGGTCATGACGGTGTTCCGGGCTTTGGCGCTGCGTTTCGGTGCTAGCCCAGCCCCGGCGGGCAGTAAAGCCGCGTCAAGGCTGCGCATTCTGCGGATTGACCTTTCGCGGGTCCCGAGGCACTCTTCGCGCCAAAGTTGCGCAAATATTTCCATCCCGCCGCCGCGCCACTCATCGTTTCTTAACGAGTTTTTTCCAAACCCATAGCGCGGCAGAATGGTGCCGCAACACCCGGCCGACCGGGCAAACAGGCACAGGGCCATGACTGACGAAAGCATCAGCAATGAAACCCGCCTAACGCGCATTCAGGCGCTGGTCGTCGAGATCCTCAACGACCTGCTGCGCGCGCCGATCGACCGCACCGATCAGGTGATCCACCAGGCCATCTCGCGCCTCGGCGCCTATTGCGTGCGCGACCGCAGCTATGTCTTCGTGCGCAAGGGCGAGGTGGCTGACAACACCCACGAATGGTGCGCCGAGGGCATCGATCCGATGCGCGAACATCTGCAGGACCTGCCGCTGGAGATGTTCGGCCCCAGTCTGGAACCCTTGTTGATGGGCGAGCAGTTCCATGTGCCCGATGTCGCCGAACTGGCCGAGGGGTCGCCCTCGCGCCTGTTGCTCGAAGCGCAGCAGATCCGGTCGATCCTGCTGGTTCCCATGCGCGGTGAGGGGGCGACCTATGGCTTCGTCGGTTTCGACGGGGTGCGCAACACGCATGAATTCCTCCCCGGCGAGATCTATCTGCTGCAGTCGCTGGCCGATGTGATCTGCTCGGTGCTGATCCGCCGGGACAAGGAACTGGCGGTTCGCGCGGCACAGGCCGCCCTCGCCGGTGAACGCGCCTTTCTGGAATCGATCCTGTCGACGTCGGCGATGGGTGTGCTGGTGATCGACGGCGAAGGGTATATCCGCTTTGTCAACGACGCGGCCGAGGCAGTTATGCGCTCCAGCCGTCAGCAGATGATCGGCGCCCGCCACGATTCCCCCACCTGGGCCTATACCCGCGAAGATGGGACCCCCTTTCAACCCGGTGAAACGCCCTTTGACCGCGTAATCTCGACCGGCGCCTCGGTGCCGATGGAGCGGTTCGCGCTGCATTGCCCGGATGGGCTGCACTATTGCGCCGTCCACGCCGCACCCGTCGCGACCAGCAATGGTGCCGCGGCGCGGGTTGTCTATGCTCTGGTTGATGTCAGCGATCAGGTCGCAGCGGATCGCGCCCGGCAAGAGGCACTGGAGGAAGCGCGACGCGCCAATGCGGCGAAATCGAACTTCCTCGCGAAGATGAGCCATGAAATGCGCACCCCGCTGAACGGGGTCCTGGGCGTGGCCGAAGTGCTCGAACGGCTTGTCGTTGACGCCGACCAGCGCCGCATGGTCCGGGTTATGCATGATTCCGGCGCTCTTTTGCTCAGCATTATCAATGATTTGCTGGATATGTCAAAGATCGAGGCCGATCAGCTCGAATTGGAGGTGGTGGCCTTTGTCCCCGCCGAACTGGCCCATCGCATCGATTCCGTCCACACGCTGAAGGCCTCGGAAAAGCAGATTTCCTTTGCCGTCCACCTGCAGGGTGACGGCCAGTGCGCCCGATTGGGCGACCCGCACCGGATCCTGCAGATCATGCACAACGTGATCTCGAACGCTGTCAAATTCACCGAATCCGGTTCGGTCAATGTCGAGATCGACTGCACGCACCCGGACCGCCTGAGTTTGCGCGTGCAAGACACCGGCATCGGCATGACCGAGGCGCAACGTGCCATGGTGTTCGAGGAATTTGGGCAGGCTGACAGTTCGATCGCCCGCCGGTTTGGCGGCACGGGGCTGGGCATGCCCATCGTCCGCCGTCTGGCCGACATGATGGGCGGCACCGTTTCGCTGGACACGCAGGCCGGGTGTGGCACACTCGTCACGGTCGACCTGCCGCTCGGCGTCACCGATCTGCCCGAGCAACCGGCCAGCCCGGTCATCAATGGTGCCATTTCGACAGAAATGCAGGGGCTGCGCGTGCTGGCGGCCGATGACAATCGCACCAACCGCATGATTCTGGGCGCGATGATGGGCCAGATGGGGATCGCCGCAGTCCTTGTCTCGGACGGCACCGAAGCCCTTGAAACCTATGAACGTGAGGTGTTCGACGTCGTCGTCCTCGACATCTCGATGCCCGACCTCGACGGCGTTTCGGTGATGCATGAGATCCGCGCCCGCGAGGCACAGCGCGCCGTGGCGGCGGGGGGCCGTCCACCCGCCACGCTGCTGCCGATCATCGCCTTCACGGCCAACGCCATGTCGCATCAGGTCGCCAGCTATCTCAAGGCCGGGTTTGACGATTGTCTGACCAAGCCGCTGCAACTGGAGCGGTTGCGCAGCGCCCTTTCGACCCTCGTCGAAGAGCGCGGGCGCCGTCGCCCGGCGTCGCGCGGGGGCGTGGTGCCGTTGCGGGCAAACGGCGGCTAGGCCTCGGTCGGCCAGTCGCGGATGACGGCCATCGCCTCGTCGGCCGTCTCGACAACGCGAAACAACGCCAGATCCGATGCCGCGATCGTGCCTGCCTCGGCCAGATAGGTCCAGTCGATCACCCGGTCCCAGAAATCGCGCCCGAAGAGCACAAAGGGAATCCGCCGCATCCGCCCGGTCTGGATCAACGTCAGCGTCTCGAACATCTCGTCCAGCGTGCCAAAGCCGCCGGGAAACACGGCAACTGCCCGCGCCCGCATCAGGAAATGCATCTTGCGCAGGGCAAAATAGTGAAAATTGAAACTGAGTTCCGGCGTGACATAGGCATTCGGCGCCTGTTCATGCGGCAAGACGATATTCAGGCCAATGGATTTGCCCCCGGCCTCGGCCGCACCGCGATTGCCGGCCTCCATCACGCCTGGGCCGCCGCCGGTGGTGATGACGTATTCACGCCCGCCGCCCTGCAGCGACAGCTCGGTGATCGCGCGGGCAAAGAGCCGGGCTTCCTCGTAATACCGCGTCAGATCAGCCAGCAACGGGGTGCGCGCCGTGTCGCGCCGCTCGGGCGCGGGGATGCGCGCGCCGCCGAACAGAACCACGGTCGATACCACGCCCTCGGCATTCATCGCCAGTTCTGGCTTGAGCAGTTCAAGCTGCAGGCGCACAGGCCGCAATTCGTCGCGGGTCAGAAAATCGGGGTCGGCAAAGGCCAGCCGATAGGTCGGCGACAGGGTTTGCGGCGTCGCAGGGATCTGGCGGGCCGTTGCGATATCCTGTTCACTGTCGCGAAACGCATGCAGGCGGGGTTCGGTCATGCGGTTGGTCCTTTCCTCGGGCGTGGCACCTGCCTATCGTCCCTGACGCGCCGTGACCAGTGGCGCCGGGCAGGAGGGCCGCATGGATTGGCAATCGGAAATCGAAGTCGCGGCCGAGCGGATCGCCCCGCATGTGCGCCAAACGCCGGTCATATCGTTGGTCGTTGGCGGGCAAGTCCTTGAATTGAAACTGGAGCACTTGCAGCACACCGGCACGTTCAAGGCGCGCGGTGCGTTCAATGCGCTGATCCGCGGACCGGTTCCTGCCGGGGGGGTGGTCGCGGCATCGGGGGGAAATCACGGCGCGGCGGTGGCCTATGCCGCGGCGCAACTGGGCATTCCGGCGCGCATCTTTGTGCCCGAGATTGCCGGGCCCGCGAAAATCGCACTGATCGAGCGCACCGGCGCGGCGCTGACCGTGGTGCCGGGGGCCTATGCCGACGCTCTCGCCGCCGCGTTGCAGCACGAGGCGGCCACCGGCGCGATGCAGGTCCATGCCTATGACGGCGTGGCGACGCTGGCGGGGCAGGGCACCTGCCTGCGCGAATGGGAGGCTCAGGGCCTGTCTGCCGACACCGTTCTGGTGGCGGTCGGCGGCGGCGGTCTGATCGGCGGCGCGATGGCCTGGCTGGGCGGGCGGCGCAAATTGGTCGGCGTCGAGCCGGTCACCGCCTGCGCGCTGCACGCGGCACTGGCGGCGGGGGCGCCGGTGGACGTGGCAGTTTCCGGCGTTGCCGCGAACGCGCTGGGCGCCAAACGCATCGGCGAACACTGTTTCTCCCTCGCTCTGGCCAGCGGCCTGACCTCGGTTCTGGTGACGGATGACGCCATCCTGCACGCGCAGCGAGTCCTGTGGCGCGAGGCGCGCATCCTCGTCGAACCGGCGGGCGCGGCGGCGCTGGCGGCGCTGCTGTCGGGCGCCTATGTGCCCGAACCGGGCGAACGGGTGGCTGTGCTGCTTTGCGGCGCGAATCTCTCTCCCGAGCCGGTCTGAACAACCGGCTGAACGCCACATTGTTTCGGCTGCCTTCGCCCGCTATAGGGGCAACGCAGAAAACCGGAGGATTGCCCATGTCGAACGCCGCACTCGAATCCGCGATCGAAGCCGCCTGGGAGGCGCGCGACCAGTTTACCCCCGCGACCCGCGGCGAGACCCGCGACGCCATCGAGGCGACGCTGAGCGCGCTCGACTCGGGCAGCCTGCGGGTGGCGGAAAAGCGCGGCGCCGACTGGCATGTGAACCAATGGGCCAAGAAAGCCGTGCTTTTGGGCTTTCGGATCAAGGACATGGAGGCCCATTCCGGCGGTCCGCAAGGCGGCGGCTGGTGGGACAAGGTGGATAGCAAATTCGCTGGCTGGGGCGAAAACCAGTGGCGTGCCGCCGGGTTTCGCGCTGTGCCGGGGGCAGTGGTGCGCCGCTCGGCCTATATCGCGCCGGGCGTGGTGCTGATGCCCAGCTTCGTCAACCTCGGTGCCCATGTCGATTCGGGCACCATGGTCGACACCTGGGCGACGGTCGGTTCCTGCGCGCAAATCGGCAAGAACGTGCATCTTTCGGGCGGCGTCGGCATCGGCGGCGTGTTGGAGCCGATGCAGGCCGGGCCGACGATCATCGAGGACAACTGCTTTATCGGCGCGCGGTCCGAAGTGGTCGAGGGCTGCATCGTGCGCGAGGGCTCGGTGCTGGGCATGGGGGTCTTCATCGGCAAATCGACCAAGATCGTCGACCGGGAAACCGGCGAGGTAATGTATGGCGAGGTGCCGGCGGGTTCGGTGGTGGTCGCCGGGTCGATGCCGTCGAAGAACGGCGTCAGCCTCTATTGTGCGGTGATCGTCAAGCGGGTCGATGCGCAGACCCGGTCGAAAACCTCGATCAACGAGTTGTTGCGCGACTGAGATGTTGGCGCATCCGCTGACCCGTCTGGCACTGTCGCCGCTGTTGCTGGCGCAGGCGCTGGGCGTGCGGCGGCGGGCGCTGCGCCTGCCCGAGGCGGCCGGTCCACGCGACGGGGTGGCTGGGCACGGACCGCTGCTGCGGTTGCTGATTTTGGGCGATTCCTCGGCAGCGGGGGTCGGTGTGGCGCATCAGGATCAGGCACTGGCCGGGCAATTGGTCAGGCGGCTGGCGGCGGATTGGCGCGTCGAGTGGCGTCTGGTGGCACAAACCGGCGCGACGACGGCGCGGGCGCGTGCAATGTTCGATGCGCAACCCGTTGAAAAAGTGGATGTTGTCGTGACGGCGCTGGGGGTGAACGATGTCACCCGGCAGGTGGCCCTGTTGCGCTGGCGACTTCAGCAAGAGGCCTTGGCCGAGACCCTGCTGCAGCGCGGCGCGCGGCTGGTGATCCGCTCTGGCCTGCCGCCGATCGAGCGTTTCGCGCTGATGCCATGGCCGCTGGGTGCGGTTCTGGGGGCGCAGGCGGGAGCCATGGATGCCGCCCTTTGCGCAGGATCAACCGGCCCGCTGGCCCATTTGCCGTTTGATCCCGCGCGACTCGATCCGGCGCAGATGGCTGCCGACGGCTTTCACCCTGGTGCCGCGATCTATGCCGATTGGGCACAGGGTCTGGCCGCGCTGATCCGTCAGCGACTGGCCGCCTGAACGCGCAGCCCCCCTTGCGAGGCGCGTCGTTTCCTGCGACGCCTGCGCAAACGGAGTGACGCCATGGTCGAAAAACCCAAACGCCCGCAACAGGTCTATACGCTTCTGGTCGAGGTCGGTCGTGCCAAGGGCGATGGCCTGCCCGAAGGCAGTACCGGCGCGGGCCTGCTGTGTTATGCGTCGGGCGTTGACGAAGCCGAGGCCGTGCGCGAAACCGTGGCAATTCTCAAGCAGGCCGATCTGTCGCCGCTCGACGTCACCGGATATGGCACGCTTGACGAACGCCTTGCCCAGGGCGAACAAATCGACGCCGACGAACGTGCCTTGATGCAGCGCGCGCTTGACGAGAATTCGGTCATCGTCGCCCAGATGACCCCCTTTGCCGACTGACCGGGTGCCACTTGCACCCCGTTGACCTGTTCCAGCCCCGACCGAAACGGAGACTGCCATGACCGACCTGCCCAGCGCCCCCGCGATCCTCGCCGCCCTGGATCTGGACCCTGCCCTGCTCGAAGGGGGCACTCTGGCCGTGCGCAGCCCGATCGACGGTGCGGAACTCGCCCGCATTCGCGAAACCCCGCTGGCGGACATGCCAACGGTCATCGCCCGTGCGCAGGCGGCCTTCGACGTCTGGCGAAAGGTTCCGGCGCCGCGCCGCGGCGAATTGGTCCGCCTCCTGGGCGAGGAGTTGCGCGCGGCAAAGGCCGAGTTGGGCGCCCTGGTGACGCTGGAAGCGGGCAAGATCGTGTCCGAAGGTCTTGGCGAAGTGCAGGAGATGATCGACATCTGTGACTTTGCCGTCGGTCTCAGCCGTCAGTTGTATGGCTTGACGATCGCCAGCGAGCGCCCGGGCCACGTCATGCGCGAAACCTGGCACCCGTTGGGGCCCTGCGCGGTGATAACGGCTTTCAACTTCCCGGTCGCGGTCTGGTCCTGGAACGCCGCGCTCGCGCTGGTCTGCGGCGATCCGGTGATCTGGAAACCCTCGGAAAAGACCCCGCTGACCGCGATGGCCTGTTCGGCCATTTTTGCCAGGGCCGTCGCTCGCTTTGGCGATGACGCGCCCGAGGGGCTGGCACAACTGGTGATCGGCGGCGCCGATCTGGGTGCGGCCTTGACCGCGTCGCGGGATGTGCCGTTGGTTTCGGCCACCGGCAGCACCCGCATGGGCCGCATCGTCGGCCCCGAGGTCGCGCGACGGTTTGGCCGTTCGATCCTCGAATTGGGCGGCAACAACGCGATGATCGTTGCGCCGTCGGCTGATCTGGACATGGCGGTCCGCGCGATCGTCTTTTCGGCGGTGGGCACGGCGGGACAGCGCTGCACCTCGCTGCGTCGGCTGATCGTTCATCACTCGGTGCGAGATCAATTGCTGGAACGGCTGATCCGTGCCTATGCCAGCCTGCCCATTGGTGATCCGCGCAAGGCTGCGACGCTGATCGGCCCGCTGATCGATGAGGACGCGCGCGCGCGCATGCAGTCCGCCCTCGACCGGGCACGCGCCGATGGCGGCATCGTTCACGGCGGTCAATCGTGCAGCGGCGCGCCACAAGGGGGCGCCTATGTCGAGCCCGCCATCGTGGAAATGCCCGCCCAGACCGCCGTGGTGCGCGACGAGACCTTTGCACCGATCCTGTATGCGATGGGATATGAGACCTTCGACGAGGCCATCGCGCTGCAAAACGACGTGCCGCAGGGCCTGTCGTCGTGCATTTTCACACTGAACCTGCGCGAAGCCGAGGAGTTTCTGCAGCGCTCCGACTGTGGCATCGCCAATGTGAACATTGGTCCTTCGGGTGCCGAGATCGGCGGCGCCTTTGGCGGTGAAAAGGAAACCGGCGGTGGCCGCGAGTCCGGGTCGGACGCCTGGAAGGCCTATATGCGGCGAGCCACCAACACGGTCAACTATTCCGCCCACCTGCCTTTGGCGCAGGGGGTTCGGTTCGACGTCTGAAAGGCGAGGGGCGAACCGGGACAACGGTATAACGCTACGGGACAGATTGGCGCCGTTGGTGACGGGTTGCCCCGTCATCGACCGCGTGTTTCGACCAGCGCCCCAACCGCCAGACGCAATCGTTCGCTTTCGGCCATCAGCGTACTGCTTCGCCGGATCATGCCCATCCGGTCGAACAGTGTTTCGACATCGGGATCCGGCGAAATCTGCGCCGCGGGCGCAGCCAAAGGTGGTTCAACCGGTGCATCGCCTGTGCGAAGTGCGCCGGGCGGCGTCTGCGATTCGGCAGGAGTTCCGTCAACCACCGGCGCCGGCAAGGCGGGTGGCCCGATCGGCTCTACGGATTGCGACGCCAAAGGAACCGCAGTGGGTTGGGCCAGTCCGGCAGCGTCAGGCGCCGCGCTGCGCAGGGTTTCGGCGTGGCCCGGTGCGCGACCGAGAAGATCGTCAAGCGACGCCTGCAGAGGGGCTTCCCCGGATTGCGAGCGCAGGGTTTCGACGAGGCGCCAGTTTCCCGCAAGAATCGCGGCACGGATGGCACCATCGACTTCGCCCATTCGCGCGAATTCCTCCGCGGCAGCAGCATGATCCCCGGCCCGGCTCAGCGCCGAGGCTCGCAGTTCCCTCGCGGTGATGTCCGCAAGTCCCGACACCAGTGTCAGCGCTTCGTTCGGCGAGCCCATGGCCAGTGCGACGCGGGCGCTAAGCAAGCGACTGTGCGGATCCTGTTCCTCGCCCAGCAACTCGGCGGCGGGAAGGGAAAACCCCAGATTGATCAGCCGTTCCGCCAACAGGTGCCGGGTCGGCAGCAGGATATCGGTCTGGCGCCAGTCATCGCGCGCCAGAACAGCCTCGATCAGCGAGCGATCACTCACGTTCCGGGCGACCGAGGCCCATGCCTCATCACGTAGGGCGCCAAGAAGTCTCTGATTTTCACCGGTTTCCGACAGCCATGTCTGCAAGCGGTCCAGTGTCGCAAAGGCCGCCGTCGGGTTGGCACTGGCCGACCGCAGGCGAATCACGACGGCCATCAGGCCTTGTCCAGTAACATCATTTCGACTGGCGCTGGCGAGGGCCTCGGCATCTTCGAGCGCCAGATCGGCGACGGGCGTGCCAGTGGCGAGCGCCAGTTCGAGCCGTTCTAGCGTGGCAATCAGGTTGTCATCAGGCAAGGCCGAAAGGCGCGAAGCGGCCTCGGGGACATGGCCGCGGGAGCGGGCGAGAAGGGCCTGCGCGAATTGCGCATCCTCCGGAACCGTCCAGGCCGAGCCTCGAAGGCTTTCGGCGACGATCCGCGCGGCATCAACCGAATCGGCCTCGGTGAGCATGCGCACGAGGTCGAGCCCCAGCAACGCACGCAAAGACTCAGGGAGCCGGGTAAAGGTCAGGGCGATTTGATCTGCATGCTGACGGACCGGGCGGGCGTCGGCCCCGGCGAGGGCAGCTGCGAGAGCCGCGACACCGCCGCAGTCGATGCTGCCAGCCAGGCGCATCCGCGAGTTCGAAAGGCGTCCTTCGAGCACATCGGCGAACCCGAGAGCGAACTCGCGGCCGGGCAAGGGTTGGGTGGCATTGTCGATCAGCGCGCGGGCCTCGGCCCCGAATCCAGAGGCGAGATAGAGCAAGATCAGAGCATGCTGTGCTTCAGGATCCGGTTGATCGAACTCGCCATATAATTGCTGGCTGACCGCGGCATAAGCGTCGGGAAAACGGGTGGCGCCGCGGTCCAGCAGGTGATCGAGAACCTCCGATCCCTGGCATTCCGGGGCTGGCGATCCCCCCTGCGACGGGCCGTTCACCGTGCGGTCGGTCACCGACGTCACGCTCATGTTTTCGGGCATCTGGGGCAATTCAGCGCCCTGCAGAACGCCCCCCTGCGGGGCAACATGGTCAACTGCAGGTTCGAGAATCCCTTGGCCAAGCGCCTGCGCCACGCTGATGCCAAGGTCGGTGGCCAAGGCGATGCGTTCATCGGCGGACAGGGTCATCGGGGGCGGGGCGTCGGCGGACAAGGGGGCGTCCGGTCGGGCGCGTGCCAGCGTGGCGCCGGCAGCGCGGGCTAAGGCGATCGGATCGACGGGTGCGACCTCTGGCGTAGCGGCGGGTGTAACCCCGCGAGCCGGGTTGGCAATGTCGAGCACGATCAACCCGGGTCGCTCCTCCCAGGCGCGGACGTCGCAATCGCAGCCGAGCGACAGTTCAAGTGATTGCCCGACCACGCGCGCTGCGGCCAGTCGCGTTCTGGGAATGCGATCGAAGAGCCGGGTGAGGTCGAAATCCGGGTTGTCGGCCGCAATGGAGAGGGTGCGCTGGGGGCCAGTGTCGGTGAGGGTCCAGGCCAGCCCCGGCGTGGAGCGGATGACCAGCCGGGTGAAAGCGCCGTGTTCACCGGCGGTGACGGAAAAACTCTGTGCGAGCGCTGCGCTGCTCAACAGCACCAGCGCTGCGACCAAACCGGTGAAACGGATGCGACCCGCGGGCATCACGCCGCCTCGCGCTTGAGGTTGCGCATCGCCTCCTCGAGTTCGCTATAGCTTGGCCGGACATGGTGGGGCGCGTTCTGTCGGCCGACCTCGATGCACATGTTGGCCGGGTGATTGTGCAGATTGGCGATCAGCACCTCACGGATCAACCGATAGAAATGGGCGTCGTCATTGATCACCGCCTGCATCTTGGAGGCGAAGGGACCGACAAAGCCATAGGCGAGGAACACACCGAGGAACGTGCCGACCAAAGCGCCCCCAATCAGGCCACCCAGAACCTCGGGCGGCTGGTCGATCGCCGCCATCGTCTTGATCACCCCCAGCACGGCGGCGACGATCCCCAGCGCCGGCAAGCCGTCGGCGACCGTCTGCATGGCGTGACTCGAATGCAAGGCATGTTGCAGCGTCGCCTCCATGCGCTTGTCCAGCACCTCTTCGACCTGCATCGGGTCATCATAGCTGAGGGTCATCGAGCGCAGCGTGTCGCAGATCAGCTCGGTGGCTTCGTGGTCGTGCTGGATCTTGGGATAACGGGTAAAGATGCTGGAGGCGTCGGGCCCCTCGATATGCTCCTCTAGCGCGACCGGATTCTGGCGCGCCAAACGGATCAGTTCAAAGAGAAGGCACAGCAAATCCCGGTAATCGCCGGGTTTCCAGGTGGCACCTTTGAAGACCTTGCCGATGTCCTTGAGCGATTGCTTCACGCTGGCGCCGTCATTGGCGATCAGAAACGCGCCGACGGCGGCCCCGCCGATCATCGTCATTTCGAAGGGTAGGGAATGCAGGATGATGCCGAATTTCCCCCCCGCCGCGACATAGCCGCCGAAAACCATCGCGAAGACGACGACGATGCCGATGATTCCGATCATGATATGCTCCGTTCGAGGTGCGTCGAGGCTGACACCGGGACGTTAAGAAAGTTTCACTGCCGCTGGTCATTCCTGCGGGACGAGGGCATTTCGACCGGCGACAATGGCGCTGAGGCTGTAGGCTTGGCGGGGTGGCAGCCCGGCGAGGATGGCCGCTGCGGCTTCGGGCGTCAGTCGCGCGAGGAACCCCGCGGCGAAGCCGGGGTCCATCTCGCCAAAGACGGCGGCGGCATCCTCGGGTTTCATGACTTCAAAGACACTGACAAGGCGCAGGATATCGGTCTCGGCCGCCTGATCGGCCAGGGCCATGGTGGCCGCCAGTTCCGCCTCGGCGGTCTCGAGCGCAGTGATCTGCGCGCGCAGGCGGTCCTCGGTTGCGGCGAGCAGGGCCTCGCGCTCGCGCAAGGCCGCTTCGCGCGTGGCGACTGTGGTCTCGCGCTCATGAATTTGCAGCGACAGGTCGGCGTCCGAAACAGGGCTCGACCGCAGCGCAGCGGGAATCGCCGGGGCGGGCGTGGCGGGTGCCGCGGCAGGGCTGGGCGCCACGGGAGGCGGATCCTGCGCGAGGGCGGCGCTGACGCCCGACAGGGCCTTGAGCACGCCGGCGGCGATGAACAACGCGGCCAGCGTCGGCAGAATGCGGCCGCGCGGTCGGGCGACCCGAGGCGGTGCAGGGCGGGTCGCCATCAGACCTCTCCCGGCGTCTGGCGACGGCGCAAAACGCGCGCGCGATGTCCGGTGTCCGGCTCGGGCGGGGGCTCGGGCATCCGGCGCCCGGCATCGGCGGGCCAGGGCGAGGGCGCGCGCGGCGGTTGCGGACGGTCCTCGGGCAGGTCGTGCATCGAGGCCACCAGCAGTTCAAGCCGCCGGGCGACGGCCTCGGCGCGGTCGGTTTGACCGTCGAGCGTTCCCGCAGCGCGGCCAGCCGCCTCCTGCGCGGATTTCAGCGACCGTGTCAGATCGTCAACCTGGCGCGAAAGGACGGCGATGGCGCTGCCCATCCCCCCTTCGAGCGAACCCAGCGCACGCAGGCGGCGGGAGAGAATGACGCAATAGATGGCGGCGCCCAGTGAGGCGGCAGCCAGGAAGAGATCGGAGACAAACTGCATGATGGGCCTCAGTTGAAGACGAATTCGATAATGAGCAGATCGTTGACGGCGCCAGGCCCGGCGACGATGCGAACGCGGCGCAGCATTTGCCCGCGCAGCCGCAACAGGGCCGCCGGTTCCTCGATTTCATGCGGGTCGAGCGCGCGCAGATAGATGTTCACCACATCCATGATGCGCGGCATCAGGCGCTGCACCTCGGCCGCCTGGGCGCTGGGCACCTCGAGCTGGGCGGAAAAGCGCAGATGGCGCGAATCGCTGCGCGGACCAAGGTTGACGGTGATCGGCTCCATCGGAACAAAGCTGACCCCCGTCGAGGCGCCGTGGTCATCCGTCGCAGGGCTGGCGTGGCTGTCGGCGGGGGCGGCGTGGCTGTCCGCCGCGTGCGAATCGGCTGAAGGACTTCCGAGCACCGAATCGAGCAGGCCCGCATACATGACGAAGAATCCGCCACCGGCGCCGGCAAGCGCCAGGACGATTCCCAGAATCAGGGGAAGTTTCGATGATTTTGCAGAGGGTTGCTCTGCCTGAGCGGGGCTGGCCATGGGTCGGTGACTTTCGTGTTCTTGTCATGTTCCGAATCCTGTTTTCGCATGGTCTGGCTAACCGATTGTTAATCGAAACCCTTCAAGGTTGGCCTCATCGGGACAGAACGTCCGAAAAGGGAATGCCGTGGAACAGCTCCTCACCGTCTGGAATGCACTGGAACCGCGTCGCCGGATCATCGCCGTCGTCGCCACCCTGGGGGTCTTTCTGGCCGTTCTTGCCATCGCGCGCCTGGCGACCCAGCCGGGGATGTCGCTGCTCTATGGCGGCCTCGAAGGGGCGGCGGCCGGTGAGGTGGTGCAGGCGCTTGACCAGCGTGGCATCGTCTATGAGGTGCGCGGCGATGCGATCTATGTCGCCAGTTCGATGCGCGACGAAACGCGGATGGCTCTGGCCGCGCAGGGCCTGCCCGCCAGTTCGTCGAGCGGGTATGAACTTCTCGATGGATTGACCGGCTTTGGCACCACGGCGCAGATGTTCGACGCCGCCTATTGGCGCGCCAAGGAAGGGGAACTGGCGCGCACCATCATGGCCAGCGCGCGGGTTCGTTTCGCCCGGGTGCATATTGGTCAGGGATCAATGCAGCCCTTCCGCCGCGATCAGCGGCTGACAGCCTCGGTTACGGTCACACCCTCGGGTGAGGGGCTGAATGCTCAGCAAGCGCAGGCACTGCGGTTTCTCGTCGCTTCGGCCGTGGCCGGGCTCAACCCCGAAGATGTTTCGGTGATCGATTCGGCTGGGGGCACGGTGATCGGCGCCGAGGCGGATCCGGCCGGGCAGGGCAATGACCGGGCCGAAGCGCTGCGGCACAATGTCGAGCGGCTGCTGGCGGCGCGGGTTGGTCCGGGGCGCGCAGTGGTCGAGGTCAATGTCGAGACCATGACCGACCGCGAAACCATCGTCGAGCGCACGATTGATCCAGCAACCCGCACCGCCGTCAGTCAGGAAACCGAGGAGCGCAACGCGTCGGCCACCGACTCGCGCGGGGCCGGGGTTTCGGTGGCGTCGAACCTGCCAGACGGCGATGCCGCAGGCGGCAACGGACAGTCGCAATCGCGCGAGGTGCTGTCGCGCGCGCGCACCGATTGGGACGTCAGCCAGGTCAGCCGCGAGATCGAACGCGGCCCCGGCGCCATTCGTCGGCTGACGGTGGCGGTGCTGATTGATGGCGTGCGCTCGATCGATGCCACGGGCACCGCGACATGGACCGCCCGGCCGGAGGAGGAACTGACGGCGCTGCGCGATCTTGTCGCCTCGGCGGTCGGTTTTGACGAGGCCCGTGGCGATGTGATCACACTGCGGTCCTTGCAGTTCGAACCGCTGGCGACCGATCTTGGTACTGCGGCCAGCACCGGTTTGATCGCCACGCTGGGCCTCGACGTGATGGGGTTGATCCGGCTGGCGGCCCTCGCGCTGGTGGTGCTGTTCCTCGGTCTCTTCGTGCTTCGGCCAATCCTGCGCTCGGCGCCTGCGCGGTCCGAAGACGAGTTCGACTCGTTCCCGGCGATGGCTTCGCCGGCACTGGTCGGCGGCATGGCGCTGACCGGGGTGATCGACGACGGGACGATGCAGTCGGGGTCGATGGCGATGTCCGACACCCCCGAGGCGCCCAGCGATCCGGTCGAGCGGATGCGCTCGCTGATTGCGGAACGCCAGGATGAGACACTCGAAATCCTGCGAAGCTGGATGGAAGAACCCGAGGAGAGCCGCTGATGGCCCAGCCCCTGCGACTGGAGGTTTTCGAGACCTTCGACATCCCCGACGGCCCGGCGCTGATGACGCCCGAGCAGATCGAGGATATCCGGCTGAGCGCCTATGAACGCGGCTATCTGGCCGGTTGGGAGGATGGCGGCACCCAGGTTGATGCCGATGCGAGCGTTCGGCGTTCAGCCATCGAGCGGCAGATCGACTCGCTCAGCTTTACCTATCACGAGGCGCAGGGCCACATTCTGAAAGCGCTCCGTCCGGTGTTCGAATCGATGGTGGCCACCGTGTTGCCCGAGGCCGCGCGTGCCTCGGTGGTGCCGGTGCTGATCGAGGCCTTGTTGCCACTGGCGCAGGCGGCCGCTTCGGCGCCGGTCCTGCTGCGCTTGCCGCGGGGCGCACGCGGGGGCTTCGAGGCGGCAACCGAGGGTCTGGTTATGCCGCCGCTGGAGATCCATGAGACCGACGATCTGGCCCAGGGGCAGGCCGAGTTCGTCTTTGGCACCGCCGAAACGCGCATTGATCTGACCCATGCCGCCGATCTGGTCGGCCGCGCGATCGACAGCTTCTATGACATTCAATGCGAGGAGATCCGAAGTGCATGACCTGTCCCCCCCCAAACCCGCGGCGTCGGGGGCTATGGCGCAAGGGGCCTTTACCCAGGTGCCGATCGAGATCGTCGTGGCGGTCGGTCGGGCGCGGCCACTGGTGCGAGACCTCCTGCGACTGCAGCGCGACTCGGTCCTGCCGCTGGACCGACGGGTCGAGGATCCGGTCGAGCTTTACGTCGGTGACCGGCTGATCGCGCGGGGCGCGCTCGAGGAACTCGACGGCGAGCAGGCCGGGCAGATGGCGGTGCGTCTGACCGAGGTGGCCGATCTTTCGAACGGGATCTAGCCGATGCGCTGGGAGCTGTTCGCGGTTCTGGGTCTGGGGGCGCTGTTGCTCCCCGGCGCGGCGCTGGCGCAGGAACTGACGCTGTCGATGGGCGAGGGCGGCTCGATGGCGATGCGCTCGGTGCAGTTGATCGTGCTGATGACGCTGCTCAGCCTGGTGCCTGGGCTGCTCATCATGATTACCTGTTTTCCCTTTATCGTCACGGTCTTGGCGATCTTACGGCAGGCGATCGGGCTGCAACAGTCGCCGCCGGGGATGCTGCTGACCACGCTGGCGCTGTTCCTGACCTATTTCGTGATGGAGCCGATCTTTCTGCAGGCCTGGGAGGCGGGCATGGTGCCTCTCGAAGCCGGGCAGATCGGCGTCGAAGAGGCGGTGCTGCGCGCGCTACAACCCTTTCGCGGTTTCATGGTGGCGCGCGTCGAGCCGTCGACCTGGGAGGGGTTGGCGGCGCTGCGCCCTGATGCGCCGGCGTTCAGCGCCGACGGGCCACTCGCGGTGCTGATCCCGTCCTTCCTGTTGTCCGAACTGTCGCGCGCTTTCGAGGTCGGCTTTGTGATCTTCCTGCCCTTCCTGATCATCGACCTCGTCGTCGCCGCGGTACTGATGTCGATGGGCATGATGATGGTGCCGCCGGCGATTGTCTCGCTGCCGTTCAAGCTGGCGTTCTTTGTCGTCGCCGACGGCTGGACGCTGATTTCGGCGTCGCTTGTTCGGGGCTATTTTTGATATAAGATCAGGGCCTTGACCGGCGCCTACTCGTTGGGTCGCACCCGAGCCGCCGATTTGTCGGCAAAAGCCGCCAACCGGCCGCGGCTGGCAGGCTGGGTATTGACGATCCCTGCCACCACCGATTCCATATAGGCCGCGTCCATTGCCGACATGTTCTGCACATGGCTGATGGCCGAGCAGATGGCAAAGTTCGACAGCGGCGGGTTTTGTGCCGCGGCACGGGCGAGGGCAAAGGCCTTGGCCTCGCTATCCTCGACCAGATACTGCGCGAGGCCCACCGCGATGGCCTCATCGCCCTGATAGACCCGGCCCGTCAGCATCATGTCGATCATCCGTGCCTTGCCGACCAGATCCGCCACCCGGATCGTCGCACCACCACCGGTGAACAACCCACGCTGCCCTTCGGGCAGGGCGAAATAGGTGCTGGCATCGGCCACGCGCACATGCGACGCGCTGGCCAGTTCCAGCCCGCCGCCGACCACCGCCCCCTTGAGCGCGGCGATCACCGGAACGCCACCATATTCCATCTTGTTGAAGGCCTCGTGCCAGCGCAAGCACAGATGCATGAATTCCTCGGGGCGGCGGTCCTGCTGATGGTGCTCGACCAGATCGAGCCCGGCGCAAAAATGCGTTCCGGCCGCGCGCAGCACCACGGCGCGAACCCCGGCACGCGGGATCACCGTGAAGATGTCGATCAACTCGTCCACCGTCGCCGCGTTCAGCGCGTTGCGCTTGTCGGGGCGGTTCAGGGTCAGCGTGGCGATGCCCTCGGCATCGACCTCGAGGGTGGTAAAGGACAGGGACAGGGCGTCGAGCGATTTCATGGCTTCCTCCGGTTGGCGCCAGCCTAGGGGGGCAGGCGGGGCCCTGTCCAGCAGCGACGCTGCGTCTTGTCGTGCCACCACCGCGCGTGCAGAGTGGGCAAAACCGAGAGGGAAAGATGAGCCCCACCTTCCAGCGCCTGACCCGCGACGCCGCAACGCCCAGCCACAGCCGCCCGGCGCCCGAGAAGGTCGTCTCGGGCGATCCGGTGTTTACCAGCTGGGATATCGAGGAGCGCGACGGGCTTTTCGCCGGGCTCTGGCAATCGACGCCGGGGGCGTGGCGGGTGAGCTATGACGAGTGGGAGTATTGCCACATCCTCGAGGGCCATTCGGTGCTGACCGCCGAGGATGGCACGCGCCATAGCCTGCGCGCGGGCGACAGCATCGTGATCCGCCCGGGGTTTCGCGGCGTGTGGCAGGTGGTCGAGACCACGCTGAAGGATTATGTGATCCGAGTCTGACTCAGGTCATCGGCGGCGGCTCGTCCACGGTTTCGCCAGCGCCATTGGTCCAGGTGGTGGTGGTCGTGCCGCCGGATGTGACCCTGCGGCGGGAATAGGTCTGGCCGTCGGACATGGTATAGTTGTCAACCCGGGTTATCGTTGGCGTGCCGCAGCCGCCATTGCCCTGATCATCGAACCAGCAGCCGCCGCCGGTGCCGAACGCCCAACCGCCCGCAGCGGCGACGATCGTCGGCCCGGTGTAGCATTCGAACCCCACCGGCCCGCTGCCAGCGCCCAGGCAGCCCAGTTCGGCGACACTGGCGCCGCTGAGTACGGTGGAAATCTCGCCGCCCAGATCCGAGGTGCCGGTGCGCACGGCGGCGGCGTTGGCCAGCCCCAAACCGGTGATCGCGGCGGTCAGAACCACCCAGTCGACGGTCACGGCGCCGGATTCGGCGCGCAGGAACCCGCGGGCGAACTGATCGAGCCGTTCCGAAAGAATTTTGAAAATCAAGGCTCTAATCCTTTGCAACACTCGGTTCCCTGCGGATCAGACTTGCGGCGGCGGTTCGTCGACCCGCTGCCCGGATCCGTCGGTCCATGTGACTGTCGTGCGGCCGTCCTCGTTGCGGGTGGTGCGGATATAGGTCGATCCGTCCGACATAAAGAATTCTTCGCTGATCTCCGACCCGCCCGACCCTTCGCAGGTCATGCCGCCGCCGGGTGTAAAGTAGCACGCAGGCATCCAGGCATAGCCCATCATGTTGCCGGTGCCGGTGATCGTGGGGCCGGTGTAACACTCGAACCCGGCTTGCCCGCTGCCAGCGCCCATGCAGCCAAGGTCGGCCACCGAGGCCTCGCTGAGCGAGGTGGAAACCTCGCTGCCCAGATCCGCAGTGCCCGTGCGCACGGCGGCCGCGCTGGCCAGTCCCAAGCCGGTGATCGCGGCGGTCAGCACCACCCAGTCAACCGTGACAGCGCCGGACTCGGCGCGCAGAAAACGCAACAAGGGACGAAGGAACGGCATCGGGACACCACGATAAGGGTTAAGACAACCAAAGGAATGTCGGCGGAATGTGGCAGCAGAATGGCGTGGAGCGAGCGGATTTCCGGCAGCCGCTTTTCCTCGGCCCCGAACCTGCTATGACAGGGCAAACCCCGCGCGACGGACGGACAATGCTGCAGAAATTTCGCCTGACCCTGGCCCAGTTGAACCCTGTCGTCGGTGCCTTGGCCGCCAATGCCGAACGTGCAAAGGCCGCCTGGGCCGAGGCGCGCGCGGCCGGGTCCGACATGCTGGCGCTGACCGAGATGTTCATCACCGGCTATCAGACGCAGGATCTGGTGATGAAACCGGCCTTTGCCGAGGCGGCGATGGCGACACTGCGGCAACTGGCACTGGACTGTGCCGAGGGTCCGGCGATCGGCATTGGCGGGCCTTGGGCCGAGGGTGGGAAACTCTTCAACGCCTATCTGATCCTGCAAGGCGGCCGCATTGCTGCGGTGATCCGCAAGCATCACCTGCCCAATGAACGGGTCTTTGACGAAAAGCGCCTCTTCACCGCCGCCGACATCGCCGGGCCTTACCGCATCGGGCCGCTGATCATCGGCACTCCGATCTGCGAAGACGCCTGGCACGAGGATGTCGCCGAGGCGCAGGCGGAATCGGGCGCGCAGATCCTGCTGGTCCCCAATGGCTCGCCCTATTCGCGCGGACGCCACGACACCCGCATGGGGCTGATGGTGTCGCGGGTCGTCGAAACCGGGCTGCCGCTGGTCTATCTCAACATGGTCGGCGGCCAGGACGATCAGGTCTTTGACGGTGCCAGTTTCGTGCTGAACCCCGGCGGGCATCTGACGCATCTGCTGCCTGGCTTTGCCGAGGCACTGGCCCATGTCGATTTCACCGAGACCCCCGAAGGCTGGCGCGCCAGCCCGGGCGAGCGTGCGCCGATGCCCGACGACCTTGAGCGCGATTATCACGCGATGGTCACCGGCACACGCGATTATCTGCTGAAATCAGGGTTCAAGCGGGTGCTTCTGGGGCTGTCGGGCGGCATTGACTCGGCGCTGGTGGCGACGATTGCCGCCGATGCACTGGGGCCGCAGAACGTGCATTGCGTGATGCTGCCGTCGGAATACACTTCGGCGCAGTCGCTCGATGATGCGGCGGCCGTGGCGCAGGCGCTGGGCACACGGCTTGACACTGTGCCGATCGACGGCTCGCGCGCGGCGGTGACGCAGGCGCTGGCGCCGCTGTTCGCCGGTTTCGCCCCCGATGTGACCGAGGAAAACATCCAGTCCCGCCTGCGCGGTCTGCTGTTGATGGCGCTGTCGAACAAGACCGGCGCGATGCTGCTGACCACCGGCAACAAGTCGGAAATGGCGGTCGGCTATGCCACGATCTATGGCGACATGAACGGCGGCTACAATCCGATCAAGGATCTCTACAAGACCCGGGTTTTCGACACCTGTCGCTGGCGCAATGCCAATCACCGTGACTGGATGCAGGGCCCGGCGGGCGCAGTGATCCCGCCGCGGGTGATCGACAAGCCGCCCTCGGCCGAGTTGCGCCCCGACCAAAAGGACGAGGACAGCCTGCCGCCCTATCCGGTGCTCGACGCCATTCTCGACGGGCTGGTCGAACAGGACTGCTCGGTCGCTGATCTGGTGGCGCGCGGTTTTGAGCGCGCGACGGTGAAAAAGGTCGAGCAGTTGCTGTATGTGTCCGAGTGGAAGCGATTCCAATCCGCCCCCGGCACCCGCCTGACCACCCGCGCCTTCTGGCTGGACCGCCGCTATCCGATGGTCAACCGCTGGCGCGACCCGTCCTGAGGCCGCGCCGCTCGGCAAGTTGATGCGCGCACCGGGCAAAGCGGGCGCAGAAGGCTTTTCTTGCGCGACACTTGTCGCTATCCTGCACCAAAACGCGCCCAGAGTTCGGGCGACGAACAAGCGTGCGGGCTCAGGCACCGCACCGGCGTACGAGGGCAGTATGAATCACGCAGGCAACATCGCGTTCGGGCGAGTGGGAGTCGTCTTTGTCATGGGCCTGGCCCTGGCAGGGTGCGACATGGCAACCGGCGCGGGCATGGCGGCCCCTGAGGAGGCCGCGACCGCTGCTGCCCCGTCAGCCGCCGCGCAGCGGGTGATCGAGCGCGACGTCGAGGCGCCGGATGTCTTTCAGCGGCAGGAACCGGGCCTTTGGGATGGCCGGCCCTCGCTGGGTGGCGTCTGGGTCGCGCATCCGCAGGCTGCGGACCCTGAGCGCGTGGTGATCCGCAACGCGCGGACCGGTGCCACGGTGATCGGCGCGCTGTTCCGTCGCGAGCGCGACAACCCCGGTCCGCAGTTCCAGATTTCCTCCGAGGCCGCCAGTGCGCTGGGCGTGCTGGCCGGTGCGCCGACCGAGGTGCAGGTCACGGCCCTGCGTCTGCAGCGCGTCGAGATGGAGATCGATCCGGCGCCCGAACCCGCGACGGCGGCCAGCGAAACACTCGCCGTGGCCCCCGTCGCCACGGCGCCGACCCTTGCGCCTGCCGCCGCGCCTGCGCCAGCGGCCGTGACCCCTCCCGCCGGATCGCCCGTCGATGTGGTGGCTGTCACTGATGTTGACCCCGCGCCCCGCCGTGGCCTGCGCGACCTGTTCCGCCGTCAGCCCTCGGCCGAGCCCGGCATCAGCGAGACCGCGCTCGCCCCTGCCGCCGGGGCCGCCACCGCGGCCACCGCGACGGCGACCGCGGCAACCACTGCCTCGTCCACCCAGACGATGACCGAATTGACCAGCGTCGCGCCAGCGCAGCCGCGCCGCCGGTTGCGCGACATGTTCCGCCGCGAGGAACCGGCGCCCGACACCACGATGATCGCGCTGCCGGGCGTCACGCCGGATGCCGCAGTCCTGCCAGCGGCCCCTGCCGCGCCGCCGGTGCCCGCGCAACCTGCCGCCCGGATCGACCGGCCCTTTGTGCAGATCGGCATCTTCAGCGTCGAATCGAACGCCGAAAACGCACGCGCACAGATGCAGCGGGCGGGCCTTGGCGCCGAAGTCCGCCGGGGCCGGGTTGGAGAGAACCAGTTCTGGCGCGTGGTCGTCGGCCCCGCGACCTCGACCGACGAGCGCGGCCGCATTCTGGCTCAGGTGCGTGGGCTGGGTTTTGCCGATGCTTACGCGGTTGTGCGCTGAGCGGGTCTGTTTCCCGTCCCCCTTTGACGCTAGACTGCGACCGGGGCGCCCTCAAGCGCCTCGGCCCCTTTGCCCCGGAGACGCCCATGACCATCATGCGCCTGCTGATCGCCAGCTTGATCGCCAGCCTGATCGCCATCACCGGCGCCGCTGCGCAGTCGCCTTATGGTGGGCGGGCGCCGAATTTCTATATCCTCGATCTGGGCACCGGGCAGGTTCTGGCGCAGCAGAACGCCGATATCCCGCTGCCACCGGCCTCGATGTCAAAGCTGATGACGCTGGCCATGCTGTTTGACGCCTTGGCACAGGGGCGGGTGTCGCTCGACACCACTTGGGCGGTGTCGCAGCGGGCGCATGCGATGGGCGGGTCCAGCATGTTCCTTGAAACCCGGCACCGGCCAACCACCGCTGACCTGATCCGCGGCATCGCCGTGGTTTCGGGCAATGACGCTGCCGTGGTGGTGGCCGAGGGACTTGGCGGCACCGAAGAGGCCTTTGCCGCGATGGCGCAGACCCGCGCCGCGCAGATCGGCATGACCCAGACGACGATCGCCAATTCCTCGGGCTGGCCCGACGCGCGCCACCGGATGAGCATGCATGATCTGGCCGTTCTGGCGCGGTATCTGATCGAGGAATACCCCGAATACTACGCCATTCTGGGTGAAACCGAATTCACCTGGAACGGCATCACCCAGCCCAACCGTGTGCCGCTGCTGGGTGCCGGTGTGGGGCTCGATGGGTTGAAAACCGGCCATACCGAGGAAGCGGGCTATTCTCTGGTCGGCTCGGCACTGCAGGGAAATCGGCGGATTGTCTTTGTTTTTTCGGGCCTTGCCAGCATGGGAGAGCGGGTCGAGGAAGCCGAACGCATCATCACATGGGCCTTTCGGCAGTTTGTCGAACGTCGGGTTCTGACGCAGGGGCAGACCATTGCCGAGGCCGAGGTCTGGATGGGCGACAGCGCCACTGTGCCCTTGGTCGCGGCGCGGGATCTGAGCGTGCTGGCCCCGGCCATGGCGCAGGGCGAGATGGTCGCGCGGGTCGAATACGACGGCCCGCTGACAGCGCCAATCGCCCAGGGGGCCGAGGTCGCGCGGTTGATTGTCGAGGTTCCGGGCCTGCCCGAGCCCTTTACCCTGCCGCTGGTCGCCGGGGCCGCAGTCGCCGAGGGCGGTGTGCTCACCCGGTTCGGCGCAGCCGTCAGCGTCTTGCGTGGGCATCTGGGGCTGGCTCCGTGACCTCCTTGCGGCGCGGTGTGTTTGTCAGCGTCGAAGGCGTCGATGGCTCGGGCAAATCGACCCAGGCGCGGTTGTTGGCGGGGCGATTGGGCGCGCGGTTGACGCGCGAGCCGGGCGGCTCGACCGGGGCCGAGGAAATCCGTCGCCTGTTGGTCGAGGGCGAGGCCGCGCGCTGGTCGGCGGAAACCGAAATCCTGCTCTTCACCGCGGCGCGGCGCGATCATCTGGAAAAAACCATCGTGCCGGCATTGGCGGCGGGTGAAGTGGTGATCTCGGACCGTTTCGCCGATTCCACAAGGGTTTATCAGGGCGCCGCCCGCGCGGCGCTGCGCGAAAAGGTTGATCTGCTCCACGCGGCGATGATCGGGATCGAGCCTGACTTGACGCTGGTCATCGACATGGATCCGGATCTGGCGCTGGCGCGCGGGCTGGCCCGGCACTCGGGCGAGGACCGGTTTGAATCGCTGGGGGCCGAGTTTCAGCATCGGCTGCGGGCGGGGTATCTGGCGCTGGCGCGCGAATATCCGCACCGGGTGCGGGTGGTCGATGGTCACCGCAGCGCCGACACCGTCGCCGATGAGGTCGAGCGCCTCGTGCGTGCCCATCTGGCCGAGCGGGTCGATGGCTGATCCGGTCGAGCCCGACCGCATCGAGGGCGCACCCCATCCGCGCGCGACACAGCGGCTATTCGGTCAGCAGGCCGCCGAGCGCGCTTTTCTCGACGCTTCGGCGCAGGGCCGGTTGCACCACGGCTGGCTGATTACCGGGCCGCGCGGCGTGGGTAAGGCGACGCTGGCCTGGCGCATCGCGCGGTTCTTGCGGGCGGGGGGCGGCGAGGGAGGGCTGTTTGGCCCGCCCGACAGCCTTGATATCGACGCCGAGCACCCCGTGGCACATCTGGTCGCGGCGGGCGCCGACCCCGGAGTTTTGTCGCTGATCCGCACGCCCGACGACAAGACCGGCAAACTGCGCAGCCAGATCGTCATCGACGATGTGCGCCGCCTGCGCGAGTTTTTTGGCCTCAGCGCCGCCGAGGGGGGCTGGCGCGTGGTGATCGCCGACTCGGTCGACGAGATGAACCCGAATGCCGCCAACGCCCTGCTCAAATCGCTGGAAGAGCCACCGAAACGGGCGATCCTGCTGTTGATCTCGCATCAGCCCTCAAAACTGTTGCCGACGATCCGCTCACGCTGCCGCGAATTGCGGCTGGCGCCGCTGGGTCCGGCGGATATGGCGCTGGCGCTGGACCAGGCGGTCGGCGCCGCCGAGGAGGGCGCCGCATTGGCGGCCCTGTCGGGGGGTTCGGTGGGCGAGGCGATACGTCTGACATCTGGCGGCGTTGCGCTCTATGCAGAAATAGTCGAGATCCTCAGCGGAATACCCCGCATCTCACGGCCTCAATTGTTGAAATTGTGCAATTCAGTCGGTGGCCGCGATACTGAGGCCCGCTTTGATCTGATCGTTCGGCTGGTCGATCTGTTGCTGGCGCGGCTGGCAAGGGCCGGGGCGCTGGGGGTGCCGGACGAGATCGTGCGCGCCGAGGGCGCGCTGCTGGCCCGGCTGGCGCCTGACGCCACAGCCGCGCGCCGCTGGGCCGATCTGGCCGCTGATCTGGGCAACCGCGCGCGCGCGGCGCGGGCCGTCAATCTTGACCCCGGCTCGCTGGTGCTGGATATGTTCCTGCGACTGGAGTCCGCTTCGCGCTCGGCGACCGGATGAACCCCCGGAAAGCCCGATGACGCCCACCCTCGTTGACAGCCACACCCATCTCGATTTTCCGGAATTCGACGGCGAGCATGACGCGCTGATCGCGCGCGCCGCCGAGGCCGGTGTGACACGCATGGTGTCGATCTGCACCCGACTGGACCGTGAACCCATCGTGCGGGCGCTGGCGGAAACCTATTCCGGCGTCTTTTATGCTGCAGGCATCCACCCCATGCGGGCGGGCGAGCAGCCGCTGGTGGCGCTGGATGACCTGACCCGCCTCGCCCTGCATCCCAAATTCGTCGGCATTGGCGAGACCGGCCTCGATTACCACTATACGCCTGAAAGTGCGGCCATCCAGCAAGACAGCCTGCGCATCCATATCGAGGCGGCGCGTATCACCGGACTGCCCCTCATCATCCACGCCCGCGCCGCCGATGACGACATGGCGCGCATCCTGACCGAGGAACACCGCGCCGGGGCGTTCGGCTGCGTGATGCACTGCTTTTCCTCCAGCGCCGATCTGGCGCGCGCCGCGCTGGAACTGGGGTTCTATCTGTCGGTTTCGGGCATCGCGGCCTTTCCCAAAAGCACCGAGTTGCGGGCGATTTTCGCCGCCGCCCCGGTCGAGCGCATTCTGGTTGAAACCGACGCGCCCTATCTGGCGCCGCCACCGTTTCGCGGGCGGCGCAACGAGCCCGCCTATACCGCGCACACCGCCCGCGCCGCGGCGGCGATCTGGGGGATGAGTTTCGAGGATTTCGCCCGCCAGACCACTGCCAATTTCGACCGTCTGTTCACCAAGGCCGCGTCATGAGCCTGCGCGCGACGATTTTGGGCTGCGGGTCGTCGGGTGGGGTGCCGCGACTGGGGGGTGACTGGGGCGATTGCGACCCGACAAACCCAAAGAACCGCCGCCGCCGCTGTTCGCTGCTGCTCGAGCGGTTTGGCGAGGGCGGCGTGACCCGGGTGCTGATCGACACCTCGCCCGACATGCGCGAGCAACTGCTGGATGTCGGCGTCGGCCATCTGGATGCGGTGGTCTATACCCACAGCCACGCCGACCACGTCCACGGCATCGACGATCTGCGGATGATCGTCTTCAACAGCCGCCGCCGATTGCCGGTTTATGCCGACCACGCCACACAGGACGCCCTGCTCAGCCGCTTTGGCTATGCCTTTGTCCAGCCGGCGGGGTCACCCTATCCGCCGATCCTCGATCTGAACACCATCTCCGGGCCGTTGGAAATCAGCGGTGCGGGTGGGGCGATCCCGCTGGTGCCGTTCCGCGTCGATCACGGCAGCATGGATGCGCTGGGGTTTCGCATCGGCGGGCTGGCCTATCTGCCCGACGCGGTGCGGATTTACGAGGAAAGCTGGGCGGCCCTGCAGGGGCTGGAGTGCTGGATCGTCGACGCGCTGCGCTATAAACCGCATCCGACCCATGCCCATCTGGCGCTGACGCTGGAGTGGATCGCCCGCGCCGCGCCGCGTCGGGCGGTGCTGACCAACATGCATGTCGATCTCGACCATGCGCGGCTGGAGGCCGAGACACCGGCCCATGTCACCCCGGCCTATGACGGCATGGTGGTCGAGGTCGCGCTGTGAGAGCGCCCAGATGCAGGCGCTGATCGACGTCATCCTGCCGGTGTTTCTGGTGGTCGGCGCGGGCTATCTGGCGGCCTGGCGCGGCTGGATGAGCGAGGCGGGCGTCGAAGGGCTGATGAAGTTCGCCCAGAGCTTTGCCATTCCTATGATGCTGTGCCTGGCGTTGACGACGCTGGATCTGCGGGCGATCTTTGAATGGCGGTTGCTGGTCAGTTTTTACACCGGGGCCTTTGCCGGGTTTCTGGCGGGGCTTCTGGGCGCCCACTACCTCTTTGGCCGCGACTGGGAGGATTCGGTCGCGGTCGGCTTTGTCTGCCTGTTCTCGAACTCGGTCCTTCTGGGGCTGGCGATCACCGAGAGGGCCTGGGGCACCGCGGCGCTGGGCCCGAATTATGCGATCATCGCCCTGCATGCGCCGTTCTGTTACCTCGTCGGCGTGCTGGCGATGGAGGGGGTGCGGGCGCGCGGGGCGGGGTTGCTGCGCACCACCGGGCGGGTGGGCAAAAGCCTCGCCTCGAACCCGCTAGTGATCGGCATTTCGCTGGGTGTGGCGATCAACCTTGCCGGTCTGGGCCTGCCGGGCATCGCCCATGACGCGCTGTCGCTGGTGGCGCGGGCGGGCTTGCCGGCGGCGCTGTTCGGCCTCGGCGGGGTGCTGCACCGCTATCGCCCTGACGGTGACCTGCGGCTGATTTTCTATGCCGTGGCGGTTTCGCTGCTGCTGCACCCGGCGATCACCTTTGGTCTCGGGCGGTTTTTGGCGTTGGAGCCGGGGCCGTTTCGCTCGGCCGTGCTGACCTCGGGCATGGCGCCGGGGGTCAACGCCTATCTTTTCGCCAACATGTATGGCCGGGCGCGGCGGGTGGCGGCCTCGACCGTGCTGATCGCCACCGGCCTGTGCATCCTTACCGCCTGGGGCTGGATGAGTGTTCTGGGGTGAGTGGATGGTGCGTGCAAGCACGGCACCCTACACGCGGCGTGCATAGGGTGCGTGTTCGCACGCGCCACCCCCGGCAGGTCACCCCACCACGTTGAACCCCGGCCCATAGGGATAGTGGGTGATGTTTTCCGCCCCAGTCTCGGTGATGATGAGGATGTCGTGCTCGCGATACCCACCCGCGCCGGGCTGCCCCTCGGGGATGGTCAGCATCGGCTCCATCGAGATCACCATGCCGGGCTCCAGCACCGTGTCGATGTCCTCGCGCAGTTCCAGCCCGGCCTCGCGGCCATAATAGTGGCTGAGGATGCCAAACGAATGCCCATAGCCAAAGGTGCGGTATTGCAAAAGCTGGCGTTCGGCAAAGAAGGTGTTGATCTGCGCGGTGACGGCGGCGCAACTGACACCGGGTTTGAGCAGGCTCATGCCGAATTCATGCGCGGCGATATTGGCCTGCCAATAGGCCAAACTGGCCGAGTCCACCTCGCGCAGGAACATCGTGCGTTCCAGTGCCGTGTAATATCCTGAAATCATGGGGAATGTGTTCAGGGACAGAATATCGCCCACCCCCAGCCTGCGCGAGGTCACCGGGTTATGCGCGCCGTCGGTGTTGATCCCCGACTGGAACCAGACCCAGGTGTCGCGATATTCGGCCTGCGGAAAGCGCCGGGCGATCTCGCGTTCCATCGCGTCGCGGCCCGCTATCGCTACGTCGATCTCGCGCGCCCCCAGCGCCACGGCCTCGCGGATCGCATAGCCGCCGACATCGGCCGTGTTCGCCCCCGCGCGGATCAGCGCCAGTTCGGCGGGCGATTTGTGCATCCGCTGGCGCATGGTGTCCGGCGCGATGTCCACCCGGCCCTTTGGCGTCAGGAAATGGTCCAGCTTCTGGCTTTGCAGCAGCGTCAGATGGTCGCCTTCGAAGCCGATCACCTTGCCCGTGCCCGCGACCTGCGCCACCGCGCGCCAGTAATTGTCGCGCGCCCAGTCGGTATAGGTCAGGTTGTCGCCATGCCCGCGCCGCCACGGCTGGCCCGCGTCGATCCCGGCGCTGATCGTCACGCTGGTCGTGGGCGTCACCACCAGCCCATAGGGCCGTCCAAAGCTGCAGTAGAGGAACCCGGAATAATAGGCGATGTTGTGCATCGAGGTCAGCACCACGGCTTGCAGGCCCTGACGCGCCATGATCGCGCGCAGCCCGTTCAGGCGGGCGTCATATTCGGCGGGGGCAAAGGGCAGGCAGCGCTCGCCCTGATGCAGGCGATAGGAAGCGGGACGGTCGGTCATCTAGGGCCTCATGAAGGGCCCACTGGGGACCCCGAAAGATCCCGGCGTACAGGAGGTGCGGGTTTTCACCGCAAGCTCGGGCCTTCAGGCCCGGTGGCGACGCCATCGCCACGCGCTCGGCCGTAAAATTAGCGCGGCGGCCCGCATCGGGCAAGGGGGCGCTTGATCCGCGCCGCGCGCTGGGGCATCACCGGGGCGGACCTGACGAAAGCCTGCCTGCATGAACCGCATCTGCCATATCGACATCGACGAATCTTCGCTGGCCGCGCCCACGCCGGAAATGGAGCAAGAGCGCCGCGTCGCCGTGTTCGACCTGCTCGAAGACAACAGCTTTGCCCTGCCGCCGCGGGGGGAACGCGCGGCGCCGCCCGGCCCTTATCGGTTGCTGATGGCGATCCGCGACCGGCGGCTGGTGGTCGATATCACGCAGCAGGCGGGCGACAAGGTGGCCGAGTTCCATCTGTCGCTGGGTCCGTTGCGGCAGGTCATCAAGGATTATGACCAGATCTGCGCCAGCTATTTCGAGGCTGTCAAACGCCTGCCGCCCAGCCAGATCGAAGCCATCGACATGGCCCGGCGCGGCATCCACAACGAGGGCGCACGCGTTCTGCAAGAACGCCTTGACGGCAAGGCCGAGGTCGATCTCGACACCGCGCGGCGCCTGTTCACCCTGATCTCCGTGCTGAATCACGGGGCGTGATCTTGGGCCAGCCGCTTCCTCAATCGGTGCTGTTCTGTTGCGATCACAACGCCGTCCGCTCGCCGATTGCCGAGGGGTTCATGAAAAAGCTCTATGGCCAGATGGCCTATGTGCAATCGGCCGGGGTCCACAACGATCTGGAAATCGACGGTTTCGCCGTCAGCGTCAGTGCCGAGATGGGGGTCGAACTGGCCCGCCACCGCTCGCGCAGTTTCGACGAGATGATCGGCTGGGGCGATGATCTGTCGGGCTTTGACCTGATCGTCGCGCTCAGCCCGGCCAGCCAGCGTGCCGCGCTGGAGCTGACCCGCTATGCCCACACCGAGGTCGAATACTGGCCGATCATGGACCCGACCGGTCTAGGGGAAAGCCGCGAGGCCAAGTTGCAGGCGTATCGCCAGACCCGCGACCAGATCATCAAGCGGTTGAACGAACGGTTCGGCGCGCCGCGTCCCTATCCGGAGAAGACCCCATGAGCCGCGCAATCCTTCAGGCCTATTACGACGCTTTCAACCGGGGCGACATCGACGGCATGCTGGCCTGCCTGCATGAGGATTTCGCCCATCACGTCAACGAGGGCGCGGTGCGGCTGGGCAAGGCGGCCTTTGGCGACTTCTGCCGCCACATGAGCGCCACTTACCGCGAACAACTGGCCGATCTGGTGGTCTATGCCAATGACGACGGCACCCGCGGCGCGGCCGAGTTCACCGTGCAGGGCACCTATCTGCAAACCGACCCCGGCCTGCCCGAGGCGCGGGGCCAGAGCTATGTTCTACCTGCAGGGGGGTTCTTTGCCCTTCGCGATGGGCTGATTACCCGGGTGACCACCTATTACAACCTGCAAGACTGGATCCGGCAGGTCAGTGCATGAGGGTCGTGGCGCTGCGTGGGGCGGCGCTGGACTCGGCGCTGGATGATCTGGCGCGGCTGCGCATCACGGTGTTCCGCGACTGGCCCTATCTCTATGACGGCGATCTTGACTACGAGCGGCGCTATCTGACGCCTTACCGCGACAATGCGCGGGCCGTGGTGGTCGGCGCCTTTGACGGCGTTCTGGTCGGTGCTGCGACCGGCACGCCGATGGAGGACCACGCCGGGGATTTCGCCGCGGCCTTTGCCGACAGCGGGTATTCATTGTCAGACATTTTTTACTGCGCCGAGTCCGTGCTGTTGCCCGAGTATCGCGGCCAAGGCATCGGACATCGGTTTTTTGACAGTCGTGAGGCTCATGCGGTGGCGTTAGGTCGTCATCATGTTGCTTTTTGTGCAGTTCAGCGGCCAGTCGATCATCCGTCGCGACCTGCGGGATATCGCCCGCTCGATCCATTCTGGCGGGCGCGGGGCTATGCACCCTTGCCCGGCGTGATCGCGCGGTTTCACTGGCGCGATCTGGGCGAGCCCGCCGAAACCGCCAAACCCTTGCAATTCTGGATGCGGAGTCTGCCATGAAAGACCTGATTACCCTTGCCGCCGCCGCCTATCCGCTGGACTGGTTCGACAGCTTTGACGCCTATGCCGACAAGGCCGCTGCCTGGGTTGCCGAGGCCGCTGGGCAGGGGGCCGACCTGCTGGTGTTTCCCGAATACGCCGCGATGGAGCTGGCCTCGCTGGGCGGTGCCGCCGTCGCCGCCGATCTGCAAGGCGCGCTGGCCGAGGTCGCGCGGCACCGTCCGGCGATGGAGGCGCTGTTTGATCGGCTCGCAGCCCTGCACGGGGTGCATATCCTGGCGCCCTCGGGTCCAGCCTTCCCCGGCAACCGCCCGGTCAATCGCGCCAGTCTTCATGGGCCGTCCGGGCGCATCGGCCATCAGGACAAGCAGATCATGACCCGCTTTGAACGCGAGGATTGGGACGTGATTCCGGGCGCGGACGGGCTTGCGGTTTTTGACACCCCCCTCGGCAAGCTGGGCGTGGTCATTTGCTATGACAGCGAATTCCCGCTGCTGTCGCGCGCGATGGCTGAGGCCGGGGTAGAGATCCTGCTGGCCCCGTCCTGCACCGAGGCACTGGCCGGGTTTTCGCGCGTGCGCATCGGCTCGATGGCGCGGGCGCTGGAGAACCAATGCGCCGTGGTCCATGCGCCGCTGATCGGCGAAGCGCCCTGGTGCGCGGGGTGCGAGGCGCAGACCGGTCGCGCCAGCATCTATGGCCCGCCGGATCGCGGCTGGCCTGACACCGGCATTCTGGCCGAAGGCGCGATGGCCACGCCGGGCTGGGTGCTGGCGCAGGTCTCGCGCGCGCAGATCGCGCAAAGCCGGGCCGATGGCCGTGTGATGCCCTTTGCCCACTGGCCGGAACAGCTCGACCGCCTTGCCGCCGGGCGGGTGCAAGTTAAATCTTGAACTTCCCGCGCGTTGGGCGCATATGACCCGCGCCTGCCTCGATGCGGGCGAAGTCCTATTGGAGTGACCATGGCCAAGGAAGAACTGCTCGAATTTCCCGGCGTCGTGAAGGAACTCCTGCCGAATGCGACGTTTCGGGTCGAGCTGGAAAACGGCCACTCCATCATCGCACATACGGCAGGCAAGATGCGCAAGAACCGCATCCGTGTTCTGGCCGGCGACCGTGTTCAGGTTGAAATGACGCCCTATGATCTGACCAAGGGCCGGATCAACTATCGCTTCAAGTGATGCGGCTGATCCTGGGTTCGGCCAGTCCAAGGCGGCTGGACCTGTTGGCGCAGTTGGGCATCGTGCCGGATGCGGTGCGCCCGGCTGATATCGACGAAACCCCCCTCCCGCGGGAATTGCCGCGCCCCTATGTCGCCCGCATGGCGCTGGAAAAGGCGCGTGCGGTGGGTGCGGGTGCTGATGAGATCGTGCTGGCGGCCGATACCACGGTTGCCTTGGGCCGCCGGATTCTGGGCAAGCCCGCCGATGCGACCGAGGCGGCGCAGTTCCTGATGCAGATGGGCGGACGGCGGCACACGGTGCTGACGGCGGTCTGCGTGCGGCTCGGCGAGCGCGAGTTCAGCCGGGTTGTCGAAAGTGCGGTCAAGATGAAGCGCCTCTCGGATGACGAATTGAACCGCTACCTCGCCAGTGGCGAATGGCAGGGCAAGGCCGGCGCTTATGGCATTCAGGGCCGGGCGGGGGCCTTTATCCCGTGGATTCAGGGCAGTTTCAGCGCGATTGTCGGCCTGCCACTGGCAGAGACCGCGGCGCTGCTGGCCGCGGCGGGGTGGCGGGCATGAAGGGGTCAGTGATTGCGCTGGGCCAGATCGACGGGCGCGAAGTGGCGGCCTTGATGGTGGACGGTGTCTTGCAGGATCTGGCGCTGCAGACCGAAGGGTTGGCGCCGGGCGCCATCCTGCGCGGCGTGGTGGGCCGTCCGATCAAGGGGCTGGGTGGCGTCTTTGTCGATCTGCCTGATGGCCAATCTGGATTTCTGCGCGCGCCCAAGGGGCTGGCGCCGGGGCAGCGCATTCTGGTGCAGATCGCCGGGGTTTCAGAGCCGGGCAAGGCTTTGCCGCTGACCCAGCGCCTGCTGTTCAAGAGCCGCTATGCGATCCTGACGCCCGAGGCGCCGGGCCTCAACATCAGCCGCTCGATCCGTGACGACGATGAACGGGCGGCGCTGGCCGCGCTGGCGACCGAGGGCATGGCGGGCGCGGATGAAACGCTGGGGTTGATCCTGCGTTCGGCTTGCGAGGCGGCGGTCGACGAGGCCATCGCCGAGGATATCGCGCAGATGCGCGCGCTGGCCGAGGCCGTGCTGGCGGATCTCAGCGGCGGGCCGGAATTGCTGGTCGATGCCCCCGGCCCGCATGAACTGGCGTGGCGCGACTGGGGCGATGCGGATCAGGTCGATGACGGCGAGGGGGCTCTGGAGCATTGCGGCGCGCTCGACCAGATCGAGGCGCTGCTTACCCCTGAGGTGGCGCTGGAGGGCGGCGCCTCGATGTGCGTCGAGGGCACCCGCGCGCTGGTGGCGGTGGATGTGAACACTGGCGCCGATACCTCACCCGCCGCAGGGCTGAAGGCGAGCATCGCCGCTGCGCGCGAATTGCCGCGCCAGTTGCGCCTGCGCGGTCTGGGCGGCATGGTGGTGATCGACTTCGCCCCCTGTCCAAAGCGGGATCGCCATGTGCTGGATCAGGTGCTGGCCAAGGCGTTTCGCGCCGACGCCGGCGAGGCGACAATGGCGGGCTGGACCCCCTTGGGCAATTTCGAGCTGACCCGGCGCCGCGACCGCGAGGCGCTGGCAGGCTGGTGGGCATGAGCCGCCGCTGCGCGCAATGCGGCAAGCCGGTGGTGCAGGACTATGCGCCGTTCTGTTCCAAGCGCTGCGCCGATGTCGATCTGGCGCGCTGGCTGAGGGGCGATTACGCGATCCCGGTGGCGGACGAGGCACCGGGGGACGCGGACGAAGGCGAAGACCGGGAGGGCGCGGCTCGGGGGCATTGAGCCCCCTTCGCCGCGCGCGGGGGCGGCCCCGCACGCCGTTCAAGGGGGCACGCCCCCTTGAAGATCCCGTGGATATTTAACGAGCAAAGAGGGGGTTGGGGCTTGTGGTTCCGCGGCAAGCTTGATCCGCTGCCAGCGGGCAGGGGAGGGTGCAAATGCAGCCGATAAGCGGGTTCGTGCGCGAGAATGCGCGCTGGCTGGGGGTCTGCGCGCTGATCTCGTTCCTGTCGAGTTTCGGGCAGACGTTTTTCATCGCCGTCTTCGCCGGGGCCGTCCGGGGGGAATTCGGGTTGAGCCATGCCGGTTGGGGCGGCCTCTATGCCGCCGCTACGACGGCATCGGCGGCGGTGATGGTCTTTGCCGGTGGGCTGAGCGACCGGCTGCGCGTGCGGGTTCTGGGACCGGTGGTCATGCTGGGGCTGGCCTTGGCGGCGCTGGCGATGGCCTGGGCACCAGGTCTGTGGGCCTTGGGCATGGCCCTGTTCCTGCTCAGGTTTTTCGGTCAGGGGATGATGAGCCACACGGCGATTACCGCCGTTGCGCGTTGGTTTGTCGCCTCACGCGGGCGGGCGGTGGCCTTGGTCACGCTGGGGTTCTCGCTGGGCGAGGCGTTCTTGCCGCTCAGCGGGGTGCTGGTGATGGGCGCGCTGGGCTGGCGCGGCGCATGGGTGGTGGTGGCGGTGATCCTGCTGCTGGCGGCGCCTGTGGTGGCGCTGCTGATGCGTCAGGAGCGCACGCCGCAGAGTTTCACGCAGAGCCACGGCGCGCTGGGGCGGCGTGGCCGGATGTGGACGCGCGGCGATGTGCTCAAGGACCCGATGTTCTGGCTGATGGTGCCGGCGCTGCTGGGTCCGCCCCTGTGGAACACCGCGTTCTTTTTCCATCAGGTCCATCTGGCCGAGGTCAAGGGCTGGACCCATGCCGCGCTGGTGGGGCTGTTTCCGGCCTTCACGCTGGCGGGGGTCACCGGAGCACTGGGGGCAGGGTGGCTGATCGACCGGCTGGGTTCGGCGCGGTTGATGCCGCTCTATTTGCTGGGCATGGCGGCGGGCTATGCGGTCTTTGCCCCGGCGGCGAGCCCCGTGGCCGCGGCGCTGGCGCTGGGTCTGATGGGGCTGACGGCGGGGCTGCATGGCACGATGATGGCGACGCTCTGGGCCGAAGCCTATGGCACGCAGCACATCGGCGCGATCCGGGCGATGTTGGGCGCGGTGATGGTGCTGGGCACGGCGATGGGGCCGGGGCTGACCGGGGTCTTGATCGACGCGGGCGTCGACTATGCGCGGCAGGGCTGGGGTGTGGTGGTCTATTGTCTGATCGCCGCAGCGCTGGCCGGGCTGGCGGCGCGGCAGATGCGGGCGGGCTGACCTGCGTCAAGGTTCTGTTACCGGTTCTGTCGCAGGATTGGACGGCAAAACGGGGTAGGTGGATGCGGATACTGGTGTTCAACGCGGGCTCGTCCAGCCTGAAGTTCGGGGTCTTTGCGGCCGGCGATCGCCAACTGTTCAAGGGCAGTTTCGAGCGATTTCAGGGCGGGGTCTGTGAAGCGCGATTGCAGGCCGGGGCGCGGCGCGAGGTGCTCCGCCTGCCCTTGGCCGATCTGGCAGCGGCGACGGCGGCGGTGCCGGGTCTGCTGGCCGAATGGGGCATCGCCGCGCCCGAGGCTGTCGGTCACCGCATCGCGCATGGCGGTGACGGGTTCACGGGTCCGGCGCTGCTGGACGCGCCAACGCTGGCGCGGATCGAGACGCTGACGCCGCTGGCGCCTCTGCACAACCCGGCCAATCTGGCGGCGGTGCGGCTGGCGCAGGCGGTCTGGCCCGACCTGCCGCAGGTCGGCGTCTTTGACACCGCGTTTCATCTGACCAATCCGGCGCGGGTGACGACCTATGCGGTGCCAAAGCTGTGGCGCGAGGCCGGGCTCAGGCGGTATGGCTTTCATGGCACCTCACACGCCTATGTCGCGCAGCGCGCCGCCGAAGCGCTGGGGCGGCCGTTGTCCGATCTGCGGCTGGTTTCGGTGCATCTGGGCAACGGCGCCAGCGCCTGCGCGGTCGATCTGGGGCGCTCGCTGGACAGTTCCATGGGGCTGACGCCGCTGGAGGGGCTGGTGATGGGCACGCGCTCGGGCGATGTGGACCCCGGCGCCTTTGGCTTTCTGGCGCGTCAACTGGGTCTGAGCGTCGCGCAGATCGAGGCCGGGCTCTACAACGACAGCGGGCTCAAGGGCCTGACCGGCAGTTCCGACATGCGCGATGTCGAGGAGCGCGCGGCAGCGGGCGACCCTGAGGCGCAACTGGCGATCAACCTTTATGCCTATAGGGTGCGCAAATACATCGGCGCTTATGCGGCGGCGATGGGCGGGCTGGATGCGGTGGTGTTCACCGGCGGGATCGGTGAAAACTCGGCTTCGATGCGGCGGCGGGTCTGCGACGGGCTGGATTTCATGGGCCTCAGGCTGGACAACGACCGCAATCTGGCCGTCGATCTGTCCGACCGGGCGGCGCCGCAGATTCAGGCCTATGGCTCGCGCGTGGCGGTGCTGGTGACCGAAACCGCCGAGCAATTGCAAATCGCCCGTGCGGTGGCGGCGCATCTGGCGCGGCCTGAACCGCAGCGGCGCCCGCTGCCGGTGGCGGTTTCGGGTCGTCATGTGCATCTGAGCGCCGATACGCTTGCCGCGCTGTTTGGGGCCGGGGCCACGCTGACGCCGGACAAGCCACTGCGCCAGCCGGGCAACTGGGTGGCGCGTGAACGGGTGACGCTTGTCGGCCCCAAGGGGCAGTTGGAGCAGGTGGCGATCCTCGGCCCGCTGCGTAAACGCACGCAGATCGAGGTCTCGCGCACCGACAGTTTCGCGCTGGGCATCGCTGCGCCGGTGCGCGATTCCGGGCAGTTGGACGGCACGCCGCAGGTGCGCATCCTCGGCCCTGCAGGGCAGATCGACAGCGACGGGCTGATCGTCGCCGCGCGGCACATCCACATCAACCCGACGGATGCGGCGGCGATGGGGCTGGCGGATGGCGAGGAGGTTTCGGTTCGCATTGGCGAGGGTGAGCGGGCGCTGACCTTTGGCCGCACGCTGATCCGCGTGCAGCCGAACGCCTTTACCGAGATGCACATCGACACCGACGAGGCCAATGCGGCGGGCATCGGCGCCGGGTCCGAGGGGCAGGTGATCGAAGGGCTCGCGGCCCATCTGGGCTGACGGAGGCCTCAGTCCGGCGCCAGCGCCGTCACCTCACGGCGGAACGGCAGGGCGTCGCCAAGGGGCGGCGTTTCCAACTCGCGCGCATAGCGATGCCCGGCATAGGTCGCCCATGCGATCGGCCCCGGCGCCTCGGCATCGCCGATGCGCTGCACGCTGGCGATCCCGGCATCGGCCCAGTCAGCCTGTCGTGCCTGCAGCGCATGAAACAACGCGTCGTCGGATTGGCGCGAGGCCACCATCACCACCGCGTCGCAACCTGTCAGCACGCGGCGGTCGGTATAGCTGCAATTGGTCTCGACCCCGTCGCGCAGGATCGCCGTGACACCCCGGTTGAGCACGATTTCGACACCGGCCTGAACCAGTCGCAGGTGAATCGCCTTTTGCTCCAAGGTGTTGCGCGCCCAGTCCGAGACATAGGGCGCAGGCGTCACCAGCGTGACATCGCAGCCCTTTTGCGCCAGCAACTCGGCCAGCACGCCGCCCATGTAATAGTGATCGTCGTCATAGACCACCACCCGGCCCGCGGGCAGCCGCCCGTCCATCACGTCATCCGGGGTGAACAGCGCCATGCCCGGATCCACCGGCATCGGCACAACATGCTGGCGCGAGACGCCATCCGCGCGCCACGTTGACCCGGTGGCGATGCAGATATGCTGAAAGCCAAAGTCGAGGATCTGCGCGGCATCGAGGCGCGAGTCGAGATAGGTTTCGACATTCGCGCGCTGCGAGATCTGATAGGTCCGGTAATCCGCCACCCGGCCCCAGGCCGACAACCCCGGCAACAGCCGCTCGCGCGCGACCCTGCCGCCCAGCACGGTCCCCGCCTCGGCCAGCGCCACGTCATAGCCGCGCAGCGCCAGCGCCCGCGCCGCCTCCAGCCCGGCAGGCCCGGCGCCGACCACCAGCACGCGGCCACCGGCGCCTTTTGGGTTCATCCGCTCAGGGTGCCAGCCCTTGCGCCATTCCTCCATGAAGGTCGGGTTCTGCGTGCAGCGCGAAATCGACATCGTCATATCGCCGGTGATGCAGATGTTGCAGCCGATGCATTCGCGGATGTCCTCAGGGCGGCCCTGCTCGATTTTTTGCGGCAAAAAGGGGTCGGCGATCGACGGGCGGGCGCAGCCGATGAAATCCAGCGTGCCCGAGGTGATCATCCGCGCCATCACGTCCGGCGAGGTAAAGCGCCCGACGCCGACCACCGGCCGGTCCGACAATTGGCGGATGCCGGTGACCAGCGCCTCTTGCGCGCCCTCGCCCTTGAATCGCGAGGGGCCGGAACACTCATCCCACGTGCCTTGCGCCAGATCCCACAGATCGGGCAAGTCGCGGTGCATCTCGATGAAATCGCGCACCTCGGCGTTGGAAAACCCCAGCGCGCCGATGTGCTCATCCAGCGAGACACGCAGCGTCAGGCCCATGCTGTCGCCCACCGCATCGCGCATGTCGGCCACCACCTCGCGCACAAAACGCGAGCGGTTCTCCAGACTGCCGCCGTATTCGTCGCTGCGCTGGTTGGTGGCGCGGCTGAGGAAGTGCTGGAAGATGCCGAATCCATGCGCGCCGTAGAGGCAGATCAGGTCGAACCCGGCCAGTTTCGAGCGTTTCGCCGCGTTGACGAACCAGCGGCGCAGGTTGGTGATGTCGGTCTTGTCCATCGCCCGGGCCTGCACCGGGTCGTTGGTAAAGGTGCGGATCGGCAGCGCCGTGGGAGCCAGCGGCACCTCCTTGGTATAGAGGTTCGGCCCGTTGATCCCCGAATAGGCCAACTGGATTCCCGCCAGCGCGCCGTGGGTCTTCATCCGCTCGGCCATCTTGCGCAGGGCGGGGATGTCCTGATCCTCCCACAACCGCAACTCGATGAACGGGGTGATTTCCGAGGAATGGTGCATCTCGGTTTGTTCGGTAAAGATCACGCCCCAGCCGCCCTGCGCCTTGATCCCGCGCATCTCGGCCGCTGCCGAAGGGTCGCGATAGCCGCCGCCATTGCAATGCGGCACCTGATAAAAGCGGTTCTTGGCCATCAGCGGCCCGATGGCCAGCGGCTGGAACAGGATGTCGTGGCGGGGATCGCGCAAGGGGGCCTCCGGCGGGATATTATAAGAAATTCAAGGTCTAGTCGGGCGACGCAGAACCATGCCGGGGATGCTGGCGTCGGTAATCAGCGCGCGGCAATGTTCGACAAAGGCGCGCAGGGTCAGCACGGCATCCGCCCCTTCGACCAGCGCCAACCCCAGCATCATCGGCCGCACCGCTCCGACCAGCGGCACAAAGCGCAGTTTGCGGCCATCGGGGGCGAGGTCATGCAGCGGGCGGATGTTGGCGATGGCATAGCCATAGCCATTGGCGACCAAGGAGCGCATCACCGCCATGTCGCGCGTGCGCTCGGCAATACGCGGGGTGACGCCCTCGGCGGCCAGCAAGGACAGGAAGTAGTCCGAACTGAAGGGCAGGTCCAGCAGCACCATCGGATGCTCGCGCAACTGCCCGGCCGTCACGCTGTCAAGCCCGGCCAGCGGGTGGGTGTCCGCGACCAGTACATAGGGTGGCAGTTCGACCAGCGGGATAAAGCGCAGGGTCGGCGGGATCTCCAGATCATAGGTCAGCGCAACGTCGATTGTGCCGCCCAGCAGCCCGGCAAAGATGTCCTGCTGGTTCAGTTCGAACTGACGGATGCGCACAGCGGGAAAGGCATCCTCGAACCGGCGGCGCAATTGCGGCAGCAGCAACTGCGCAAAGGTCAACAGGCAGCCGACCGCCAAGGGCCCCTGCACGCTGCCGGACACCTCGCCCGCCAGTCGGTTCAGCGCCTCGGCCTGCGCCAGCACCTGTCGGGCCTGCGCCAGCATCTGCCGCCCGGCCTGCGTCAACGCCAGCCCCTGCGCGTGTTTGCGCACGAACAGCGGCAGGCCGAATTCCCCCTCAAGCTGGCTGATCGCGGTGGAAATCGACGGCGACGAGACATTCACCCGCTGCGCCGCCAGCGCGATACTGCCCGCCTCGCCCACCGCGACGAAATACTCCAGCTGCCGCAGGGTAAAGCGCAGCGGCAGCGCCCGGCTGTCGCGCCGAGGGGCAGGGGGCGGCGGCGCGCTCACAGGTCGCCCGGAACGCCATAGCTGGGCGCCGCCCGTGGGTCGAGCGCACGCTGCACATAGGCGTCAAGCTGCGGTTGATACAGCGCCCAGAGCGCGGCGAGGTCCGCAATCGGGCAGCCCTCGGTCCAGTCCACGCGCAGATCGGCGACCGGCCAGGACACCTTGTCCATGATCTTGAGCCCCGCCGAATGAACCGGCCCGGCCTCGCCCCCTGCCGCCAGCCCGGCGCGCATCGCGGCGACCAGCCGGTCGCCCAGCGGCCCGCTCGCCGCCTGAAACCCCGCGACAATCGCCGCCGGCACGCCGTCATTGGCCAGGAGGTTCCCGCCCGAGGCCACATCGACCCCCTGCGCCTGCGTCCAGATGCCCAGTGATCGCGGGCCGGAATGGATCGCCGTTCGCCCCTCGGTGTCAATCGCCAGAACCTGCCGGTATTCCGGGAACCGCGCCTGTTCCTGCATGCGGGTGATGGCCTCAGGCGCGCCGAGGCCCCCTTGCATCAGGTCCAGCACCAGCGGCCCCAGCGACGGGTCGGTGACATTCTGCGAGGCCACCGCCCCCACACCCGCCCGCGCATGCGAACAGCGCGCGGCGACCGCGGGCGAGGACGAGGCGATGGCCACCCCGAATTGCCCGGTTCGGGCACAGCGCGCGACGAGGGAAAAGGTCATGCGCTTAATCCGGAATGACAGCGGTGCCGTCGATTTCCACCAGCCAGTTCGGCCGCGCCAAGGCGCTGACCACCAGCCCGGTCGACACCGGATGCACGCCCTGCAGATACTCGCCCATCGTGCGATACACCGCCTCGCGGTGGCGCACGTCGGTGATATAGACCACCACCTTGACCAGATGCTGCATCGTGCCGCCGCATTCCTCGATCAATTGGCGGATGTTCTGCATCACCTTGTGGGTCTGCTCGACCGGGTCATGGCTGCCGATGTCCTTGGCGTCTTCTATGTTCTGCGGGCACTGGCCGCGCAGGTAAATCGTGCGCCCCCCCTGCGTGACCACGGCCTGACAGAGGTCGTTGTCCAGCTTCTGCTCAGGGTAGGTGTCTTTGGTGTTGAACGGGCGGTGCCGGTAATGGGCCATGTTGGGGACTCAAGAGTTGAAGGGTTCAGCCATGCTGCGCCATCGCGGCGAGATGGTCGAGGTAATTGCGCTGGATGGCAATCTGCGAGGCGACAAAGGCCGCGTCGTGCCAGACCCCCCAGATGAACGACGACCCCCGCCGCGATTGCCACGGCAGGCCAAGGAAATAGACCCCCGGCACATCCGAGACCCCGCGCCGATGCACCGGGCGGCCCTGCGCATCAAAGGCATTGACCTTCAGCCAAGAATAATCGACGCCAAAGCCGGTCGCCCAGAGGATCGTGGTGATCCCGGCGGCGGCCAGATCCAGCGACAGGATCGGGTTGGTCATGCAGTCGGGCTCGGGCCATTGACGCCTCGCCTCGGGGTCGGCGGGCAGGGTCAGGCCATTGGTCCGCGCATAGGCGTCGGCCTCGTCAAGGACCGACAGGTAATCGGCATCGCCGCGCTGCACATTCGCCACCAGATCGGCGGCAAAGCTCATCGTTCCACCCTCGAACCCCTGCGCGCGGCCGGTCAGGGTGATGCCCTCGGCGGCGAGGCGGCGAAAGTCGATGGTCTCGCCCTCGCGCGCGCCGCTGACCGCGATGGTGACATGCTCGGTGCCGGGGGCGGGGGCGACGGCCTCCCATTTGCCCAGCACGCCCAGCCACCAGCAATAGTCGATACCGCGATAGCGCCTTGGCGGGCGGCCGTGCGGGCCGACTGACAGGGTGACCTTGCGCCCGGCGCGGTTGAGTTCATCGGCAATCTGCGCCCCGGACGAGCCCGCGCCAACCACCAGCACCGCACCCGGCGGCAACTGGTCCGGGTTGCGATAGGCGGCGGAATGCAACTGGAACAGCCCGGCTCCGGCAGGCACCAGCGGTGGGATCAGCGGCTTTTGAAACGCGCCGGTCGCGGCGACGATGCTCTGCGCCTCGATTTCGCCCGCTGAGGTCAGCGCACGAAAGCCGCTGCGCCCAACCAGCGGTTCGACCGAGGTCACCGTGACCCCGGTGCGGATCGGCGCCTTGATCTGCGCGGCATAGGCCTCGAAATAACGGGCCATGCGCTCCTTGGCGGGAAAGGCGCCGGGGTCGAGATCGTCGAATTCCATCCCCGGAAACCGGTCATGCCAGGCCGGGCCATTGGCGACCAGCGAATCCCAGCGTTCGGACCGCCAGCGCTCGGCGATCCGCCCGCGTTCAAGGACCAGATGTGGGATACCCTCGCGCAGCAGATGCGCGCTCATCGCCACACCGGCCTGACCGCCGCCGACAATCAACGTATGGGTGGTTTCAACGGACATGGCGCTTCCTGCGTCGGACCGGGGCCCAGCGCCCCACACCACCCTCGCCGCTGCGACGATTTGGCGCAAGCAGGCGATTCAATATCCGGGGTTAGGAGAAGGCTAATCAACGGCCACCGCGGAAAACCCAAAGGCACGGGGCGTGTCCGTGCCGGTCCTGCAGACAATCTTGGGATTTGGTGGAGCAGATCGGGATCGAACCGACGACCTCGTCATTGCGAACGACGCGCTCTCCCAACTGAGCTACTGCCCCCACGCGGCGGTATCTGAGGGATTCGCGCCGCGGTGTCAAGGCCCGGCTCACGCGATTTGGCCTGTCCAAGGGGGTCGTTGCCCTTCGCCGCGGCTTTGGGTATGGTGCGCGACCGATCACCACCAAGGACGGGCTGATGTCGCTGCGCGACCGCATTTTCGACGACCTCAAGACCGCGATGAAGGCAAAGGACACGCTGCGGCTGTCCACGCTGCGGCTCATCAACGCCGCCATCAAGGACCGCGACATCGCCCTGCGCGGCGAGGGCGAGGACCGGCTGATGACGGATGAGGAAATCACCGCCGTCCTGTCGAAAATGGTGCGTCAGCGCCAGGAATCGGCCCGCGCCTATGAGGAGGGCGGGCGGTTCGAACTGGTCGAGCGCGAGCAGGCAGAGATCGTCGTCGTCGAGGGCTATCTGCCCCGCCAGTTGAGCGCCGAGGAAACCCGCGCCGCCATCGATTCGGTGGTTGCCGAACTGGGCGCTGCCTCGATCCGTGACATGGGCCGGGTGATGAACGCCCTGAAGACGCGCTTCACCGGACAGATGGATTTCGGCGCGGTCGGCCCGATGGTCAAGGCACGGCTGACCTGAGGCCGTGTGGCCAGCCGCGAGGCCAGCCACACGCAACCAACCCCTTACAGATGGGCCTGCAGATAGGCCGCCGTGGCTGCGACCATGGTGTCCAGCGTCTCGGGGCCACCAATGGCGTTGAAGACATGGTCCATGTCCGCCGTCCAAAGCTCTTCGGGGCCGTCATGGGCGCCGATCAGCGCGTCGGCCGATGCCGGGTTCACGGTCTCGTCGCGTGTCCCCTGCGCGACAAACAACGGGCCAGAGTACGCGGCGATTTCGGCAATCGGGTCAAAGGTGGCGACGCCTTCGAAAAACGCCCGGCGCAAACCGATGACCGCGCCCCAAGGCAGCGCGACCTGCAGGGCGTCATCCTGAACCGCCAGTCCGGCGGTCAGCGTATCCGCGCCCAGCAGCCCGGCATAGGTCGTTTCCAGATCGGCCACCGCCGCCCAGAGCGCGACAGCATCCACCGCATCGCTGCGCCCGGCCACGGCCGTTGCGACGAGTCCGCCCTGACTCCATCCGATCAGGCCGATGCGGTCACCCTGCACGCGGGGATCGGCGGCGAGCGTCGCCAGTGCGGTCGCGGCCACAAACGCAAGGCCTGCGGCAAGTGGGGCAGAAAACACATCAAGGACTCTTGATCATGCGAAGACCCGCCCAGTGGATGTCTTTTTGTCCCAATCGGACAATATCAACTGTGGGGGCCAGAGAAACTCTTCAGCCGGACCAGCAGCGCCGACAGATCGTCGTGCAGGCGCAAGCGCTCGGCAGGGACCAGAAAGGCGCCCAATTCCACCTCGCGGCCGCCCCCGGTCAGCGTCAGATACTGCGTCACCGGCCCGCCCCGCGGGATCAGCCGCAGCGTCACCCAATGCGGATCGGCCTGCCAGTCGTGCAGCCCGTTGGGGTCGGTGCGCAACAGCGTCACGGCGGCGCGGCTGAGGTCCATTTCCTCCAGTATGCGGCGGTCGCGCTGGTTGCGATCGAGCGCAAACCACAGCCCCCAGAGCGCGATCAGCGCAAAGGGCAGCAGCCCCCAGAACACCGGCGAGGCCAGAACCGCCAGCAGCGGCAGCGCCAGCGTGGCCGCCGTCATGCCAATGACCACGGCCAGCCCGCGCGGGTTCAGCGCGTTGTGCGGCCAAAGCCGCAGCCGGGCATGGGTGGGGCCGTCATGGGTCAGGGTATAGGGCATTGGTCGCGCAGGGCATCATAGGGGACCATCACGGCCCGGCGATAGGCCGGGCGCTGGGTCAGCGAAAGGTAATAGGCGTGCAGGCGGGGCAGTGCTGGGCGCTCGATCTCTATGGTGTAATAGCGATACAGGATATGCCCGAACTGAATATCGGCAAGGGTCAACCTGTCGCAGGCGAGGAACCGTTGCCGCGCCAGTTGCTCCTCGGCAATCGCCAGTTTTCGGCCCAGCGCCTGCAGCGCGGCGGCGATGGCCGTGGGGTCACGTTGCGGCTGAGGTGTGCGCCAGACCCGCCAGAATACCGGTCCGGTAAACCCCATCGCGACGTTGATCTTGGCCCATTCCGCCCAGCGGTCGACATTCGCGCGGGCCACAGCGTCGGCGGGCCAGAAATCCTCGGGCGCATAGCGATTGGCCAAATAGCGCAGGATCGCCCCGGTTTCCCACAACGCCGGTCCATCGTCGTCGCGCAGCACGGGGATCGTGCCATTGGGGTTCATCGCCCGGAATTCGGGCGTGTCGGTGCCGCCAAAGCGCTCGCCTGCTTCGATGCGGCGATGTGGCAGGCCCAACTCGTTTACCGCCCAAAGCAGCGCCTGAACATTCGAGGAATCGAAACGGCCCCAGATCGTCAGCATGGTGAACCTTGTGTAAAGACAAAGGCCCCGGATCGCTCCGGGGCCTTTTCATCTGTCAGTGCCTCAGTGGGCGTGGCCGTGGTCCCAGTCCGAGCGCTTGGGCAGCTGCTCGAAGGTGTGTTCGGGCGGCGGGCAGGGCAGGGTCCATTCCAGCGTGTCGGCGTGCTCGTTCCAGTAGTTGTTCTGGGTGACGCGGGCACCGTGGCGCAGCGTGTAATAGACCACGCCGAGGAAGAACAGGAACGACGCGAAGGCGATGAAGGCGCCGATCGACGAGAGCCAGTTCCAGTAGGCAAAGGCCTCAGGATAGTCGATGTAGCGGCGCGGCATGCCCTGACGGCCCAGGAAGTGCTGCGGGAAGAAGGTCAGGTTCGAGCCGATGAACATCGTCCAGAAGTGAACCTTGCCCGCCCATTCCGGATACTGGCGGCCCGACATCTTGCCGATCCAGTAATAGACCCCGGCGAACAGTGCGAACACCGCCCCCAGCGACATCACATAGTGAAAGTGCGCCACGACGAAATAGGTGTCGTGATAGGTGCGGTCGATCGGCGCCTGGCTGAGCACGATGCCGGTGACGCCACCGACGGTGAACAGGAACAGGAAGCCGAAAGCCCAGAGCATCGGGGTCTCGAAGGAGATCGAACCCTTCCACATGGTGGCGATCCACGAGAAGATCTTGACCCCGGTCGGGATCGCGATCGTCATCGTCGCCATCATGAAATAGGTCTGCTGGGTCAACGACATGCCGACGGTGTACATGTGGTGCGCCCAGACGACAAAGCCCAGCGCCGCAATGGCGACCATCGCATAGACCATCGGCAGGTACCCGAAGATCGGCTTGCGCGAGAAGGTCGCGATGACGTGGCTGATGATGCCGAAACCCGGAACGATGATGATGTACACTTCCGGGTGGCCAAAGAACCACAGGATGTGCTGATAGAGGATCGGGTCGCCGCCACCGGCAGGATCAAAGAAGGTGGTGCCGAAATTGCGGTCGGTCAGCAGCATGGTGATCGCACCGGCCAGCACCGGCAGCGCCAGCAGGATCATCCAGGCGGTGACGAACACCGACCAGGCGAACAGCGGCACCTTGTGCAGGGTCATGCCCGGCGCGCGCATGTTCAGGAAGGTGGTGATGATGTTGATCGCGCCCAGGATCGACGAGGCGCCCGACAGGTGCACCGCGAAAATGGCGAAGTCCATCGAGAAGCCGGCCTCGGTCGTCGACAGCGGCGGATACAACACCCAGCCCACGCCCGAGCCGTTGCCACCCTCGCCACCCGGCACGAAGAGCGAGATCGTGCCCAGCGAGGCCCCGGCGACATAGAGCCAGTAGGACAGGTTGTTCAGCCGCGGAAACGCCATGTCCGGCGCGCCGATGTGCAGCGGCATGAAATAGTTGCCGAAACCGCCGAACAGCGCGGGGATGATGACGAAGAACATCATCAGCACGCCATGCGCGGTGACGACGGTGTTCCACAGGTGGCCATTGGGGCTGCAATCGGCGGCCATGAAGCCTTCGGCGCACATGTATTGCACGCCCGGATTCATCAGCTCCAGCCGCATGTAGACGGTCAGCGCGACGGCGACGAAGCCGACGATGCCTGCCGTGAACAGGTAGAGGATGCCGATGTCCTTGTGGTTGGTGGACATGAACCAGCGGGTAAAGAACCCGCGGTGGTCCTCATGCCCATGAGCGGCTGCATTGGCCATGGTTGCTCCGTTCCCTTGCGATCATTTTTTTCGCGGTTTTTCCGGCCGCACTGGTGAGAGTCCGGCAGGCACCTATTCCCGTTCTAGAATGCCCAAGCCACGGCGGCAACGCTCGTAATGTCGCATCGGTGAAAAAATTGATTCAGGTCAAGGACAGGCTGCGGCGGCGCGGCGCGATTTTGCCGCGCCGCCGCGAAAAGCGTCAGTCAAAGGTGATGCCGGTGTCGGTGACCAGCACCCGCGCGGTGCCGCAATAGGTGACCAGCGATTCGAGCACCATTCCGGTGTCGAAGATCGCCCGCGACTTGATCTCGCAGCGCGTGTCGAGCGGGTCGGTGAACTCCAGCGTCAGGCCCTCGCCCGCCGCAACCGGGGTTTCCAGCCAGTTGTGACTCTGCGTGCCATCGGGCATCGCCATGCGGAACTCGACCATGGTCATGCTCGAGTCATTGAACAGGTTGAACATCGAATTGTCGGCGTGCAGGTCGCCCTCGGCCAAGGCGGGCAAGGCCAGCGCGGCGAGAAGGGCGGCGAGGGGCAAGGACCGCAGTGCGGTCGCGCCCCGAAGGGTAAGTGTCATGAATCACCGATGTGAGGGGGGGAAGGCAAGCAGAGCCCGAACCCTAGCTGCCTTTGCCCCACGGGGACAGGCCCATGACGCCAAGGTGATGCGCGATCAGGCGGCGCGGTCCTGACAGGTCTGCCACATTGACAGCGCCGTGCCGCCCAGCACCTGCGCCAGCACGCCCTCATCCACGCCGCGCCGCAACAACTCGCCCACCAGCAGCGGCAACTTGGCATAGGTCTCCAGCACCGGCTTGTAATTGGCGTCCATGTCGGTGCCGAGGCCGACATGCGCCGGGCCCAGCGCCTCGAT
>Ga0209573_1000955_pt1 | contig 50674 bp, 51 predicted proteins | sample TNRBio252014_DNA_FD_185870 | JGI IMG/M metagenome (GOLD analysis project Ga0209573, IMG submission 185870) | Wastewater treatment Type I Accumulibacter community from EBPR Bioreactor in Madison, WI, USA - TNR Reactor_6/25/2014_ DNA (SPAdes)... | ecosystem: Engineered > Bioreactor > EBPR >... | reverse complement strand
ACCATGAAAGAGAATCAGCCTCCAAGCCTATTTTGTCATTTTTAGAGAATTTCTTCTCTAAAAAATTAAGAGGACCTTCACCTTGGGAGGTAACTAGTATTTCGGCTTCGATTCCAGCATTTCCTAGTTCAAGAGCGCTTTGCGTTTTATATCGCCCGTCGGTGATAAAAATTAAAGAATCTCGTGTTAAATAAACAAGACCATTACTGCCGGTAAAACCAGTTAAGTATCTAACATTTGTAAGATGAGAAATTACAAGACCATCTAGATCCTCAGGTAAAACATTTCGAACTTTCGCAGGACGTCCTGAATAGTCAATTGGTTTTAAGTCTGCTAAAAGTTTTGCACTTTGATTCATCTCTATTCCTCGACTTCTTTTGCGAACTGCTTGATCCAGTTTTAGCTATTTACTTAGCAGCTTAGATACGGCTACACCGGCCAAAGTGTATGAATCTTTTTTAAATCCAGCAACAACACCAGTTACTACACCCGAGATTACTGAAGTATGCCGAAATTCTTCTCTCGAATGCGGATTAGATAGATGCACTTCGATTTTGATTCCGTCAAACATAGAAAGTGCATCTCGAATCGCATAAGAGTAATGGGTAAACGCACCGGCATTTATAATTAAAGCTTGCGTGTTGCCTCTTGCCTGTTGAATGCAATCGATAATTTCGTTTTCGCTATTCGATTGAAAATCTGATACTTCTATGCCAGGAAGTTCTTTTTTAACAGCATCGATACAATCTTGAATCGTGTCATGTCCATAAATCTCTGGTTCTCGTTCTCCTAAAAGATTTAGATTAGGACCGTTGATTACTAGGACGCGCATGGCTTTATTTTGACACAAAAAACATGTCAAGATGCGGAATATTCAAGCAAATGCCCTTTTCAGAAGAAAATTTCATACAGACATTGCTAGAAAAGCTATTTTAATGGTTCTCAATGAAATCAGATAGAGCTTTTAACACGGTAGATTCGTCAACATCATGAACCAGTTCGGAACCTCCGCCTACTGACATCAGAACGAATGCCAAACCGCCTGAAGATTTCTTATCGGCGTACATTTTGTCTACAAGAGATTTTGCATTCCTGCATTCTTTAGGCATTTCATTTAGTAGATCCAAAGAATCTATAAGTTTGATGGCTTCGTCTTTTTGAGACTGAGGTATCCTTCCAAGTTCGAAAGATAATTGAATACAAAATCTCAAACCGAGAGCAACTGCTTTGCCATGCTCTAATTCATATTTCGTATGAGATTCGATGGAATGCGCCAAAGTATGACCTAGATTCAAAGTCGCTCTCAAACCATTTTTCTCTAGAGGGTCTCTTGAGACAACATTTAACTTATGATTCATACAAGCTTTAATGAGCGGAACAAGTACTTCTGGATCTCTCTTCAAAATCTGATCAGACTGGTTTTCTAGCATTACAGCTACAGTTTCATTTCCTAACAAAGCATACTTTACAACTTCACCCAATCCACTAGAAAAATCGTTCTCAGGAAGACTATCTAGAACCTTCACGTCAGCAAAAATCAATTTAGGTTGATGGAAGGCACCTACAAGGTTTTTTCCTACTTCATGATTAATGCCACATTTTCCACCAATTGATGAATCGACTTGAGCCAACAACGTGGTCGGTATGTGAACAATATCGATTCCCCTGTGATAGGTAGCAGCAACGAAACCTGCCAAATCCCCTACAACTCCGCCGCCAAGCGCAACGACACAAGCTGATCTAGGAATTAGTGCTGCAAGCATCTGCTCGACAACATTGATATATGTTTTAAAGGTTTTAGCTTCTTCACCTTCTGGAACCGCGATTCTTAAAACATCAATATTAGATTCCATTAGAGATGTCGAAATTGTATTTTCATAGACTTTAGGAATCGACTCTTGCGTAATTAAGACTATTCGCCGATAGTTTTTAAGGTATTGTCCTAATGTTGGCAATATATCTTCGCCTACAATAATTGATGAAGACAAGTCTGAATTAGTCCCATTTAACCGACTAGTTTGTCTAACAACAGCTTCAGTTACGGTTTCTACATCTCGCCTTGATGTTGCCACTGTAATGTCAGCGGCAAGTTCATAACTTTCTCTTCTGTTTTCTAGTTGTTCATGAATTTTTGAATCAATATCTTCGCTTAATAGTGGTCGAACATTCTCTTTGTCTGCTTTAACTCTTGCTATGATATCTTTTTCCAATGCACTTAAATATACGACGTGTCCATTTTGTTTCATTGCAACTATATTGCGGGTATCAATTACTGTTCCCCCTCCCGTTGCTACAACTAGTGGCTCAGTTTCTTTGGCAAGATCGTTTAAAACTTCGCGTTCAACTTCCCTAAACTTTGCTTCTCCGAATTCGGCAAAATAATCAGATATGGTTTTTCCGATTGTCCGAGAAATTACTTCGTCTAAATCTCTAAATTCCGTGTTTAAAGCTGAAGCGACCTCTCTACCGACTGTAGTTTTTCCAACTCCAGATGGCCCAACCAAAAATATGTGTCGTTGTTTTTGATTCATATTTAACCGTCTAGTGAATTTTTGAAGTTTTTGGCATTCGTTAACAATTCACCCATGGAGTCTCCGCCAAATTTCCTTATGGCCTCACTTACTAAAGTCAAAGCAACCATAGTTTCACCGACCACTCCAGCTGCAGGAACTGCAGTTACATCCGTTCGTTCTTTAAAGGAAACAGTTTCTTCTTTAGTTTCGACATCGGTTGTCCTTATAACCGGACGATTCAATGACGCTAAAGGTTTCATCCAGGCTCTACATACGAGAAGAGATCCATTTGTAATTCCACCCTCGACTCCTCCCGCTCTCGCAGTGGGCCGAACAAACTTCTCGTTCTCAAAAAGTATCTCGTCATGAGCAGCGCTACCCCATTTATAAGCATTGTCGACACCATCTCCGATTTCAACAGCTTTAATTGCTTGAATACTCATAAGAGCTTGAGCTAGCAGTCCATCAATTTTGCGATCCCAATGGACATGAGACCCTAGGCCTTCTGGAACATCAAAACCTAGAATTTCTACTACACCTCCAAGAGAGTCACCTTGCTTTGCTGCAGCCTTAATTTCTTGAACAATTTTTTGCGTCGAGTCATCGTCAAAACATCTAACTTCATTAGCATCAATTTTTTCCAAGTCGCTAAACGCAGGACGAGGAGAATCTGGACTTACCCTTGCGTCCCCTATTGACAGCACGTGAGAAAGTATTTCAGTTCCCATTTGACGCATTACCAACTTTGCAATTGCTCCTGCAGCTACACGAGCAGCAGTTTCCCTAGCACTGGCTCTTTCTAAAACATTGCGAGCATCATCAAGATCGTATTTTCGCATTCCCGGCAGATCGGCATGCCCTGGTCGCGGCTGAGTTAACTTTTTATTCGTAATTCCTTTTGCAACAGACATCTCTTCTTGCCATTTTGGCCATTCCGAATTGTGTATAACAATTGAAATTGGAGATCCTAAAGTTAAGCCATGTCTAACTCCGCCTAAAATCTCGATTTCATCTTGTTCGAATCGCATGCGCGGACCGCGACCATATCCAAGCCGACGTCGAGACAGTTCGATAGAAATATCTTGCACATCAATCTCAAGACCTGAAGGAATCCCTTCAAGAATTACATTTAGAGCCTTACCGTGAGACTCACCTGCTGTTAAATATCTAAACATTAAAACCTTGTACCCATTCACTTATTTGTGGTGCGAACCAAACTGCCAGTACCGTGCCGGACGCCAGAAACGGCCCAAACGGTATTTTCATTTTACGACCTTTTTGTGTAATAACTGCAATTGCAATGCCTACAAAGGATCCAATAAAGAAAGAAACAAGCATTCCCATGTAGCTGACCATAAAACCGTAGTATCCCATGGCGGCACCTAGAAAAGGTGATAATCGCACGTCTCCAAAGCCCATGGCTTTGCCATTACTCGCAAACCATATGACAAAAAGAAAAATAAAATAGGCCAATGCGCATATCGCCGAATCTCTTATACGATTGTAATCACCCATAATCAAAGAAGAAAAAAGCAAAAAGACTATAAGCAAAGATCCAGATACATAAACAATTTTTTTCGGAAGGAGCTTTGAATCAAAATCAATGACGCTCAAAGCCAATAATCCTGAAAAGAAAAGTACGTAGCCAATTGTGTGGACGTGCAATCCAATTAGCTTCACACTAGCTACCCAAATGGCAGCATTTAATATTTCAATAATTGGATATCGAACAGAAATTTTTGCAGAACAATTCCTACATTTGCCTCGCAATAAGAAGAAACTCAATACTGGAATATTGTCAAAATATAAAATTGGCTTTTTACATTTTGGGCAGTGAGATCCTGGTTCAATTAAAGAGAGATTATTGGGAATTCGCCAAACTACGACATTTATGAATGAACCCACAGCTAGGCCAATGAAGCCCGCTAAGCATAACCAAAGAATCTGCCATTGATCATAGGAAAGATTGTCGATTGCCATGCTAATTTGAACTTTCTTCGAGTTTTGAAACTATCGCTTCTTTCATTACATGAATCGGCGCTTTCTCTCCTGTCATCAAGTTAAAAGCAAGCGCTCCTTGATGTACGAGCATTCCAATACCATTGATAGTTTTGGCGCCTATTTCTTTAGCTTGCTTTAATAGTGCTGTTTCAGATGGATAGTAAATAGTATCGACCACAATATGATCTGCAGTTAGCTTATCAACACTGATAGGGGTTTCACTGCTGATTTTTTCTCCAATTGTCATACCTACAGGTGTGGCATTAACAACAATATCGCAATTGGCTAAGAAATTATTTCGTTCGGAAAATTCGATGACATCGATAGAACCTAGAGGATCCATTTGTTTTTCTATCCTTCGAGTTACAATCGCTTTGACGATTTCCATTGATTTTTCCAAATTTCTCGAAGACACGAATACGTTAGCTCGAGCTTTTTCTAGTGAATCGCAAATTGATTTAGAAGCGCCACCCGCGCCAATTACTAGAACTGTACTTCCCTTTAACTGAACATCGTTTTCTTCCATCGAGGCTACGAATCCTTGTCCGTCTGTCGAATAGCCGTGAATACTTCCATCGACTCCTGGTATCAAGGTGTTTACCGTACCTAATCGGGCAGCTTGTGTATGTGGATGTGAAATGTCAAAAGCTATTTCTTTATAAGGCATAGTTACATTCAAACCCTTATAGCCACTCTCAAAAAGCTCCAAAATCTGTTCCGAAACATTTGGAGGCTCGATTTCAATTGCCTTGTATTCCCAATCTAAACCTAAATGTTGATATGCGGCGTTGTGCATAATAGGACTTAACGAATGAGATACAGGACTACCTATAACACCAGCTTTGTTATTCGCCATCACAAGGCTCCATTTTGTTTCGCTTTTTCAATATTTGCTAAATGCTCTTCGTAAGTATTTGCAAATTCGTGCTCACCAGTTTTTGCATCTTTTAGTACATAATAGAGATAAGTTGATTGTTCTGGATTGAGAGCAGCTCGTAACGAACTCATCGAGATCATGGAAATGGGAGTTGGAACTAGACCTTTATTGACGTAAGTGTTAAATGGGGTATTGCTCTTTAAATCATCAAGAGATAGAGAACCTCCAGATCTGCCAAGTCCGTAAAGGACTGTAGCGTCAATTTGCAACAGCATGTCTTTTGCTAATCGGTTATAAATCACCGAAGCGATCAGTCGACGATCACCTTCAAAGCGAGCCTCTTTTTCAATCATGCTGGCGATAATAATGATTTCGTATGCACTGAATCCGTTAAATTCACCAGAGAGTCCATTTGCAGATGCTCGAGCATCAAATTCCTGTAATGATCGGCGGATAATATCTTTTTCTGTTTCAGTTGTAGATATTGAATATGTTTCAGGCAGTAAGAGTCCTTCTAAAGTATTGATTCCTTCGGGTTGAAACTGAGAACGGAATATACCTGAATCTAATTCTGTTTGGAAACCTTCTGAAGTGAGATTAGGTAATTTACCTACGTTGTTTTTTACATCCACCAATCTTTGACCTGGAATGATTGTAAAATTATCGTAATTAACAATTGGCCCTTTTTCTAAGGCGATCGCCGCGTCTCGTGCCCCAGATTTTTTTCGCAATTCATATGTTCCGGCTTGATAAGGTCCCCGTCGAGCTAATTTAGAATAGAGCGCAAATGCAGTCCCGGAATTTACAACACCTTTTTCTTCGAGGATTTCGCCAATTTCTGATGTACCACTTCCTCTTTCAATTACAATTTCAACTTTTTCTCCTGGTCCAGAAATTGGATTGATCTGGAGCCAAAACCAACTCCCAGTAGCCAAGAAAGGCAAAAGCAAAACAAGAATTACAATTAATGTTGCTCTTGTTCGTTTTCTTGCTCTCAGTTTCTCTGAAGGTTTTTGAATTTTGAATTTGGACATCGGGAATTGATTTTAGAGTGTATCGACCCAAGTTTGAGCGATTAACGCTGCTGCGAGCGAATCTCTGTGCTTTTTTCTGTGTTCTGCAGAGAATTGGGCTTGAATTAAAGATTTTTCAGCTTGAGCCGTAGTAAGTCGTTCATCAATAAAGATAACTTCTACGTTTTCCGATCCTTTTTTTGAAAGCGAAGTATTTACAATTTTCATCATTTCTTCAACGGTCTTGCGCATTTCGTTTGCCGCGATTGCCTCCTTGCCTTTCAAATCTATTGGTAACCCAACAATTAATAATTTAGCTTCCCATTCACGAATAAGGTCAGTAAGTCTCTCTATATATTGATTTGAATTTACTTCGAAAAAAATAGTTTCTAGAGGGGTTGCTAGCCGGTTCTCATCATCGACGAGGGCTACACCGGTCCTTTGTTTACCTATATCTAAACCCAGATAGCGCTGCATAAGTAACGACTATTGTTTGATAGCCAATAAAGATGATTTCAAAACATTAAGTGCATCATCGGCTTTCTCAACGTTTTGACCACCGCCTACAACGAAGTCGGCATTTTTTGCAGTGCCACCGCCCAATAGCGCAACTGCATCTTTAGCAATTTCAGCAGCATTTGCACCTGCACTTACCAAATCTTTGCTTATAGCCACACATATTCCTGCTTTGGTTTTGTCTTCGTTTAGTCCGACAATTCCTACTGCGCCACTTTTTAGCTCATCTCTTATCGCAAAAGCTAATGTGCGTAAATCATCGGGTGATGCTCCATCAAATTTTATTGCAACAATAGAGTTTTCTGCTTGAGCAGCGAATTTCGAAGCTTGACCTTTAATTGCTGATTGTTTGAATTCTTTGTTCTGTTTCGTTAAATCTTTGACCTCTGAAATAAGTTGCCCAACTTTTGGCAAAACTTCAAGAATTGGTGTTTTTAAACTCGAAGAAATTGTCTCTAATAAAATTCTATCCTGAACAAATGCCCTATAAGCATTATCTCCAGTGACGGCTTCAATTCTTCTGATATTTGAGCCTATGGAACCTTCGGAGGTAATTCGAATGGGGCCGATAAATCCTAAAGTATCTACGTGCGTGCCTCCACAGAACTCTATCGATGGTCCTGCGACTAACACGCGAACTTTATCACCATATTTATCGCCAAAAAAAGCAATAGCTCCCATTTTTTTGGCATCTTCGATACCCATTTCTTCGTGTGTGACGATTGGGTCTTTAATTACTTCTAAATTAGAGATTTCTTCAATTTCTCGAAGTTGTTCAGGTGTAACTTGTTCAAAATGCTGAAAATCGAATCGCAATCTTGAATCGTCGACATGAGAACCAGCTTGAGCCACATGATCGCCTAAAACTTTTCTCAAAGCCCAGTGAAGAACATGTGTGGCTGTGTGATTTCTTCGAATTCTGTCTCGCCTAGTGCCATCGATTTTGGCTTCGACTACATCACCTACGCTAATTTCGCCTTTCATGATTTCGCAATTGTGGACGTAAATACTTCCGGCAATTCCATATTGGCAATCTTTTACCTCAACAAGCATTGATTGAGATTCCAAGGTTCCAGTATCTCCAACCTGTCCCCCAGATTCTGCATAGAAAGGTGTTTTATTTAAAAGTATGTTTACTTTTTTCCCTGATGAAGCGGATTGAACAATCTCTCCATGTTCGTTAACAATACCAATAACATGAGCATCATTGACTTCGTAAGTTTCTCGGCCAAGAAATATTGTTTCTCCATGGGTATCAAAAATTGTTTTATAGAACTCGGTTGCATCAGTCGATTTAACTGTTGCATCTTTCCTTGCTTCTTTGGAACGCTTCGACTGTTGCGCCAAAGCTTTTTCAAATCCTGCTCCGTCAACTTTTCTATTTGCGTCTTCAGCTATTTCCCTTGTTAGGTCAAACGGGAAGCCGAGTGTGTCATGCAAGAAAAATGCTTGTTCACCAGAAACGTCTCCCTCTTCTAAAATCCCATCTAAATGGTTCAAACCTTTAACAAGCGTTTCCCTAAATCTAGATTCTTCGTTTTCAACAACAGTCAAAATTCGTTCTGCGTTAACCTGTAATTCAGGATAAGCACCTTTCATGACGTCAATAACATGTTCTACAAGTCTTGGCATTACAACTTCTTTAGCACCCAACATGTAAGCGTGGCGGACAGCTCTTCTCATTATTCGACGAAGTACGTATCCTCTATCTTCGTTACTCGGAACACAACCATCTGAAATCAGAAAAGCCATGGATCGAGCGTGTTCAGCCATTAAGCGAAGACTTACGTCAGTATTTTCGTTTTCGCCATATTTTGCCGACGTCAGCTTTTCCGCAGTCTGAATTAATGGCATGAAAAGAGAAGTTTCCCAGATTGTTTTTTTACCTTCTTTTAGAAACAATATCCGCTCGAGACCAGCTCCGGTATCGACACATGGTTCTGGCAAATCGGTTCTTGATCCGTCAGCATGATCTTCGTATTGCATGAAAACTAAATTCCAAAATTCTACAAAGCGATTTTCTCCACCAAATTTAGGTCCACCATCTTCACCAAGTTCTGGACCTAAATCATAGAAAAGTTCGGTGCACGGTCCGCTCGGCCCTACATCTCCCATTTGCCAGAAATTATCCTTGTCTAACCTTTGAATTCGTTCGATCGGAAGACCTGATATTTCTTGCCAAATTTTCTCTGATTCATCATCGGATTCGTGAATGGTTACCCAGATTCTGTCTTCTTCAAAACCTAAGATCTTTGTCGAAAACTCCCAAGCAAATTCAATTGCATCAGTTTTGAAATAGTCTCCAAAGCTGAAGTTTCCAAGCATTTCAAAAAAAGTAAAATGTCTATTTGTCCTACCGATATCATCTAGGTCGTTGTGTTTTCCTCCAGCTCGTACGCATTTTTGAGAAGTAGTTGCTCTTTTTACTGGTGGAGTTTCTAATCCGACGAAGTATGGCTTAAATTGGAGCATCCCTGCCATTGTGAATAGCACTGTTGGATCATGCGGCAGGAGATTTGAACTCGGCAACCTTTTATGCGCTTTGCTCTCAAAAAATGAAAGAAAAGATTCACGGATTTCATCTATGGGTGAAAGAGCGTTTTGATTTGGCATAGTTTTCTATTCAATTCCAGGAGCTATTCGTCCAAATAATCTTCAAGATTTGATTTGGATGATTGAAAATCAGATACGCTTGCTAGCGCAGCAGTAAATGTTTGATAACCCTTATTGTCACTATATCGTTCGTCAAGAAATCGCTTCAGTATGTCGAAAGTAAAAACTCCAAGAATATAGCCAAATACTAGCCACTTCAACCTTTTTAACATTATGCATCAACTTTCTTTTCTTTTCTCCGTCTCTTTCGAGCTTTGTTTTTCTCTACAGTTTGTATTGCTGCCATAGAATTTACGGCAGGTTTACGAAATACGATATCAACCAGTCTAGAAGTGGCCCGTATAGATTGATGAACCCGCTGTTGGGTTTCAAGTGTTTTATGCAGCTGTTCGAGTTCGGTTTGTGAAGATGTAGATAATTCTGACATTACTGAAACCAACTCAGCCAAGTTATCATCCAAATCATCGAGTCTAGAATTGATTTTTCTAGAAACCATCAACATTGAAAAGGTTACAGAAATTAGTACACCAAGAATTATCGCAGTGAGAACTGATGTAACTATAAGAACGATCGAAGAGGCTTCCATTGGTTTTCAGTCTATATCTTTAGTCGATGTCATCACTAGGCAGGCACCCTAGTCTAGGTCTCGGCTCCATTGCCAGAATTTTGGTAAAACTCCTCAGTTACTCCATCTGGTAAATATTGCTGTTCGACTGTTCCACCGTAGGCATGTGGGTATTTATATTTATTAAATTCATCATTTTTTTGCGATTTGGCTGGATTCTTCTCTGCAACAGCTTGAGATACTTTATCTTGCAAATGATGTGGAACTTTTGCGACTGGAGAGCTACGAACATAATCAAGCGCAGAATCGATCGCAACATAAGCACTATTTGATTTCGGAGCTTTGGCGACACTTAATGCGGCATGTGAAAGAATTATCCTGGCCTCGGGCATTCCAACCATTTCAATTGCTTGACTTGCACTTGCAACCAAAGTTAAAACTCGAGAATCTGCGAGCCCTACATCTTCACTAGCTGCAACCAATATTCTTCGAGCAATAGCAATCGGATCTTCACCAGCATCTAGCAGCCTTGCCAGATAATATACAGTAGCGTTCATATCCGAACCACGCATTGACTTAATAAAGGCCGACAGAGTGTCGTAATGTTCTTGACCGCCAGTAGGACGTTGGCGCGTTCCTAATACAGATTTAAGAACTTCTTTATCTGCTTTTCCGCCATTCGATGCGGCTACTAGGGTTTCCAAGACTCCAAGCGCGAATCTCGCATCGCCGGAACTAGATTCTGAGATATCAACTAAAAGTTTTTTATCGACTTTTACGTTAGATTTCAATAATTGTTTGTCTGTGTTTATTGCACGTTCTAAAAGTTCGACGATGTCTTCATCGCTAGGTGGCGTAAGCGTATAAACACTCATTCTTGAACGGAGAGCTCCAGATAATGACACATAAGGATTCTCTGTTGTAGCACCAATGAGACGAAACGTTCCGCGTTCGACGTGTGGCAACAGAGCGTCTTGTTGAACGCGGGTTAATCGATGAATCTCATCAACAAAAACAATTGTGTGTAAATTTCGCTCGCCAAGACGAAGCGCTGAAGAACTCGCAATATTTTTAATATCAGCGACACTTAATCCCATAGCGCTCAACATTTCAAGATGATGATTTGTTTCATTGGCGATGACAGAAACGATTGTTGTTTTCCCGCAACCTGGTGGGCCAAAAAGTATAAAACTTGCCGAAGGTGAAGATTCGATAATTGAACGAAATGGTCGTCCCTTGTCAATTAGTTCGTGATGACCAACAACCTCATCAAAAGTTGTCGGTCTCATTCGCGCTGCTAATGGAGCGTGGAGATCTCTAACTTCGGTAGCGTTTTCACTGAACAGACTAGATGTCATCCGATGATTCTCTCACGTAATAGAGACAAAATCGAATACAGTTGTTTTTACTCTTGTTCAGCTAGCACTTCAGGACGAATATTTAGACCTAACTCCACCAACTGGGCTTCATCAATTGCGGATGGCGCCTTGCTCAAAGGATCATGTCCAGTTTGAGTTTTAGGGTATGCGCTAACTTCGCGAATGTTATCTTCTCCAGCAAGTATTGCGACGAGTCGATCAATTCCAAATGCATATCCAGCATGAGGTGGTGCTCCAAATCGAAAAGCATCAAGCAGAAATCCGAAACGAGAGTTTTGTTCTTCTTCGCTAATACCTAAAATGTCAAATATGTGGCTTTGTATATCTCGTCTATGGATACGGACACTTCCAGATCCAAGTTCCCAACCATTCAAAACGGCATCATAGCTTTGAGAACGGATAGAACGCACGAAGGTTTCATCTAGTTCTTCGCCGGCTTTAATCATCTGTGAGAGCTGTTCAACCTTTTCATGATCGTCAACGTGAGGCATAGTAAACGGATGGTGTGCCGGAACTGGTTTGCCTTGATCATTTAATCCTTCGAAAAGAGGGAAATCTGTAACCCACAAAAACTTTAGTGGAGGATCAGAAACTGGTGGTCGAAGCAAGTCGTTTCGAAGTGTGCCGAGGACTTCACATGTCGTATGCCAATTGGAAGCTACTAACAATAACAAGTCACCAGTTTTAGCATGAGTCTCTTTCTTAAGACTTCCTAATTCATCTTCGGATAAGAATTTTGCAACGGGCGAATCGACTCCATCATCAGTAACTCGCATCCAGACAAGTCCTCCAGCACCAAGTTTTTTCGATTTATCTGTCATATCGTCGAGTTTGCTTCGAGACATATCCCCTTGACCTTCAATGTTTAGGGCTTTAATGCTCTCAGCTTGGAAAGCTCTGAATTCTGTCTTCGCAAATATAGGTGTACATTCGATTAGTTGAGAACCAAATCGAAGGTCGGGTTTATCGATTCCGTATTTGTCCATTGCATCAAACCATGTCATCGAATCGAAACTACGCTCAATGCCTGGAGCAACTTCTTCGGCAACGGATTCAAGGGCACGAGTAACACAACTTAAAACATCTTCTTGGTCAGCAAAGCTCATTTCCATATCAAGCTGGGTAAATTCAAACTGGCGATCTGCCCGTAAATCTTCATCTCGAAGGCATTTAGCTATTTGAAAATATTTATCGATTCCACCAACCATAAGTAATTGCTTGAACAACTGTGGTGATTGAGGCAACGCATAAAACTTTCCAGGGCTCAACCGAGATGGCACAACAAAGTCGCGAGCACCTTCAGGTGTAGAGGCAATTAACAGTGGTGTCTCGACCTCAGTAAATCCCTGTTCTGTGAAAGATTTACGAATTGCTCCATTTACTGCTGCACGTATTTTGAGATTTCTTTGGATACGTGGTCTACGAAGATCTAGATATCTATATTGATAGCGTATTTGTTCGTCGACGTTGTCTGCTTTATCTAGTTGGAATGGCAGAGGTTCGCTTGCATTCAATACCTCGACACTATTCGCATGTACTTCGATTTTACCCGTTGGTAAATCTTCATTGAGTGTGCCTTCAGGCCGGTCAGCGATTTTACCAATTACTCGCAAGCAATATTCAAGACGGATGTCTTTGACCAGTTCAAGCTCTAAAACAGATGGATCAGCCACAACTTGAACAAGTCCTTCTCGATCACGTAAATCGAAAAATACGATACCTCCATGATCACGTCTTGCATCAACCCATCCACATAGTTCGATTTCGTCTCCAATCGATGCAGAAATAGTTTCATTCGAGTAGTGCGTTCGAAGCATGTTCTTGTTTCCTTGAGTTGCTATCATTCGTTTAGGGTATTTCGGATACTAGGTTATTCGAAAGAGAGGATGGGAGTCAGCATGGGACGCATATTTAACAAGAGAAATGGTCAAGACGGGAAACTAACTTCAAAGCCTGTAATCGAACCTGAAAACGTTGAAGCTAAAGGTACGAATGGTCAACGTCCAGACCAAGTTCCCCAGGATCAACAGCTTAGAAATGTGCTCATGATCCCCCACGTTGACATCAATGCTCTGCAGCTTTTAAATGCTTTAGGGGCTAAAAGAGTTGGATCTGCAATCGCAAGTAAAGATCCGACTGAACATTTTTCGTTAATCGAAATTCCTGACTCAATAACTGTTGTTCAGTCACGTTATGCTCGAGCGAGTGAATTTATAGAAGCCGGGACCGATAAACCAGTGCATGGAATTATTCCTTCTGGAGTATTTGCACCTGATGGGACTTTGCTTTTTCACATGTATAGATTCGGAGGAACAACTTCGATAACTGTCGGCTTAGCGTGGGAAGAAATAGCCAAACACTTGGGAGTAGATGGCCTGACTGGCCAGTTGCCCCAAGAAGCAATTACTTTAAAAGATTTTGCCGATCCGAAAAAATTCGGCGAAAAAATGACTCTCGTGATCAATGGAATTACTACTCTCGGGATGATCGATATAGAAAAAAGAGCCAAAGAGGAACTTGCAAATCAACTCGGTTTAAAATCCGGAAGCGAAGAACTTGAAGCATCTTTTAAATCTATAAAAGATTCGGGACGCACAGAGTTGGGAACAATAAATCTTGGGCGAATTAAAGTATTGGACATTGAACCTTCAATTCCGGGCGATAGCCAAACACAAGATCCAGTAGCTCCAGCAGCTCTGACAATCACGGACCGTTAATTACATGCGTCATCGCATGGAATGTCTTTTGCAGTGGAGCGAATAAAAGAAGCCAAAGCATCCCTGAGCATATATGGCGGTTGTGCTGAGCCAAATCGAGGATCCCAAGAAAATGATTTTTGCCACCCGCTAGTCACACGTCCTGCGCCGGTAGATTCTATTGCGCTGAAAGTACCCCGATGATACGAAACCATTGCGCCTCGAATTGTTAAAATTGGAGGACTATCTAGATTTGGAATTGTAGAGTCATTCCAATGGTCGTTATAGATTGCGCCTTGATATTCCACGATATACGAGTTTGCATCTAATGGATCTTGAACAAGTGTTTGATTACCTGCCCAAAGCAGACCATGAACTTCTTTTGAATTGCATTGACCTGTTTGTGGAACCCCATCGTTATAGCAATTTAATATGATGTCTTTGTTCGCATACAAGCCCAGCAAATCTTGATTGAAAGTAGTATCGATATAAGTCAGCGAATTTGCAACAGCAATAGAACCTGTAGAAAAAATTGTGAGCTTGCCTTTAATTTGGCCCGATACGGTAGCGATACCATTTCCACCATCTGGATTTAAACTCAATACTCCGTTTGATGGAATCGGATACCATCCCCTGTCCGCACCATCTATAACGGGGTTCATCATTCCTACGCTATCCCAGTTTGCCTGGTCTGGATCGCTTCTATCGAATCTAAAGTTCACTCTTATGTTGGTTCCTGATAGCACGTATAGAGTTGCGTTTTCCGTAGCTGCAATTGAAGTTAAACGGGTACCATTCGTATCTCCGATTCGTTTGGGAAGAGGAAATTTATTCCTAGAAGCAGTAAATCGAGGTACTGTCACTCCTGAACTTCCATTACAGGCTGTAAAGTTGCTCGAAGACGAAGCTGCGGCAGCAGTGGGAGAACCTGGAACCCCTGTTGAATCGTACCCCGAAGTAATCCAATTCTTTATAGCGCCATTTTGTTCGACACCGAACCCATCACATACGAAAACATTTGCGCCATTTGTGTGTATGTTTCCTGAAACAGCATCGTTTGTTGCGTATGCATTTCCTAAGTTTTTAACTCTATCTTGTAGTTCCAAGTCACCTACTTTTTCATACACTTGTGGCGCAACTTCTTCAGTTTCACTAATTACAACATGCTGAATAAATTCGCGTTTGCGAATTTTTTGTTGATACCTAGAAAAAACACATCCGGCTGGATTATCAATATCCTCTTTATTCAAGCAGGCGTGTCTTACTACTACATCCACAACATATTCTGTTCGAGCATTGTTAGCATTTTGATAGTCTGCTTCGGTTGTACCGCTAGTGAGATTCAATAGCGACCCTGAATTTCCAAACGGATTAGTAGTAACTCGATTTATCCGCATCTTGAAGCACGGGAATTCATTGTCTTGCACTTCAGGAGTCAGCAATCCACACTCTTGAATATTGCCATCTTCATTAGTGCTGTACCAATCATTACTCCACTCATATACTTGAGTAATCACTGTCGATGTGTTGTAGGTCCCCCCAGAAGATTTAGTCGTTTCTATGGTGTTTGAAATTGGCGATTCTCCCGAACTTGTCACGAAACTTGTTGCTGCTGTACTTATTAAGTCGTCGCTATTATCTCGATTCACCACTGCATAAAGAGTATCTAATGAAGATTCGGCTGAATTTCTAGCCTCTATCACTGCCCTGCTTCGTGCGGACGATACGAGGTCAGAAATAGTCAATGCCGTTAATGCGGCGACAAGCATCACTGCCAGAAAACAAATCCCTAGCACCGTAATAAGGACAAAACCATCGTCATCAACTTTAGATTTTTTAAACATAACTCACCCCGTAAACCTGTCAGAATAGGCACCTTCATCGCTGTAAGTTTTGGCTCCCTGAAGCAATAAAGTCTGCGAGAATTTATAAGTTCGTTCGTCACTTTCCCCCTCTGGAGTTGGAGCATTTGTCTTATAACGCACATCCATGTTCACGCTTACATACAAGATGTCATTTGTATTGTCTCCAGCTTGATCGATTGTCAGATTGGGATTGGTTCCAGAAGAATTTACATATGAAAAGATATTCTTCCTAACTAGATCGGTATTATCTAAACCTTCACCCAGGTCTAATACTTCTCTAAAACTCCCAGAGATTATTGCCCAATTACCAGCAGTCGTTTCTTGAGGCACAAAGTAATGAATTGATGGATCTGTAAATCTACATTCGAGATAATATATTTTGTCTTCACTAGTAGCTTGATCTGTCCCAGGAGTGCATGGCATCGGAACTGTGGAAACGCTTCCGTATCCGATATCTAATCCATCTTGATTGTAATTTGCATCCCGACCAGCTCCTCCACGGAACATGCATGCGGCCTGAAATGGCTTTGTGTAATCGATTTCGTCATTCGTTGGAGTTAAATCCTGGAACCAACAAACTGAATTTGGGAGTACGCGAAGCAGCACATTGCCTGACTCGTAATATTCAAGACAATCTGCACTGGAGCCTGAGAACGATGGACTTCCTGATTCAATTACAGGTGTTGAAGGATCGTCTCCATTGTTTTCTATTCGGCGAATATATGTTTCGTATTCAATTTGAAGTTCTGAACTTTTCCATACAGTACATCGAAGCAAAGACTGGGCTGAACCCAGATCTTTTAGAATTCGCGATGTTGCCAAACGGGTATTCTCGGAGACTTCCCTTTTAGACGAGATTTTTAATCCACTTGAGTGAAAAGAAAATACAACTGTAACTGCCATAGTCAATACGATCGCAGCAACTGTAATTGCAACAGCAGTTTCAATAACTGTGAATCCATCAGAAGCCCTTGAGCGTTGAATTGATTTCATAGCAAACCCGTTCCGAGTGCAGGGATGTCGCTAAGCGTTGCTTCCATAGCGCCAGTGCCATCAATCGAGAAAGTTGGTTGTGCTTGGCCAGCTGAGTGTCTTGCAATGTAAGGAAACCAGATACATCCGCTACTTTCTGCTCGAGTCCTTGTGACCTTGAATGGATCACTTGATCCAGGTTTAGGATACATACTTGTTTGAGTAGCGGAATCAATAGCAACTCCAACTCTTGTTCCGGAAGCAAATTGAAATGAGTCGACAGGAACGTTTTCGCGCTTTGTCATTGATATTGTTTCAGTTCCCCCTTTACCGTCCGGAAAAGTAACTGTCACTTTACGAGCGAGAGTATCTGGAAGTTTTTGAGCAGAAACTATTTCAGTGCATGTACTTTTGCGATTTAGACCTTCATCAGAGATTCCATTGCTGCCACCAACAAGCTCAAACCAATAGTTTACTGTGACTTCAAAATTAGTTTGAACGCCGATATCGTTGGTTGACATTGCGTGAGTGAATTCCTGATCGCCTAGCTCGCAGGATTTTGACGAGTACTGCGAATCATCATCGCCATAAAACTTACAGAATGCTTCAGCTGAATCTTTTGTGATTGTTTCACTCGACGGCGACCCATTGGAATTGTTGGACAAAAATACAACACCGTTCAAATCAACATAGCTATGAACTCCTGTAGATTGTCCAGTTTCTCGAACTCGTTCCAACGCTCGAAATGCGCAACCTTGTATACGATTCCAGGGACCTTTAAGTGCTACCTGATCTGATCCCACGAAGCTGTCAGAATTTCCAGAAATAGGATTGCCATCTACATCTAAGAACAGAGTTTCTTCAACCGTATCTACATCGAAGCCGCAACCATTGGCCGTCATTATTTGATGCAAAGTGTTTGCATATGCGACAGCTCGATCTCTCGTTTCTATTCGAACTCTAGTCGTAGCCAGAGATCCCATCTGTTGAACCACTGCTGCAAAAACGATTAAAAGAATAGTTGTTGCAACCAACACTTCAACAAGCATTGAACCAACTTGATTTTTTGCACGCTTGTCTAGTTTTCTCCCAATAAAACTAGACAAGCCAAAAACTTTTCCCACATAAATATTCTCGACACAATAGGTCAAAAAGCTCAGTTTTTTATGGCTTTTTGTGCTATTTTTTAATGTTTTCGACGAGCTGTTCTATGCTCACTTCGCTTTGTTCGCCTGATTCCATATTTTTTAAAGAAACGACATCATTTGCAAGTTCCGCTTCTCCCACAATGATTGCAAACTTCGCACGAGATCTATCTGCAATTTTGAAACTTGACTTCATCGATTTAGCGCCGAATGCATTTTCCAAACTGCAGTTTTCTTTCCTCAAAATTCTTCTAATTTTGTGACATAGTGTTCTGGAGATCTCGTTTTGAACAAAATCCAAAACTATGGCATCAAGTTTTCTAGATTCAACTTCAACATTTTCACTTTCAAGTGCAAGCAACAATCTTTCTATACCCAGACCAAAACCGATACCTGGCGTTTCTGGACCACCCATTTGTGAAACTAGCTTGTTGTATCTTCCACCGCCAGCAACTGTCGATTGTGCAGCATCTAAAGATTGTGAAACAAATTCAAACGTCGTATTAGTGTAGTAGTCGAGTCCACGCACTAACTTAGGAACAACTTCATACTCAATTCCAAGTTCAGATAAATTAGAACAAACAAAATCAAAATCTGCACGACTTTCATCTGAAATGTAATCTAAAATCTGTGGCGCATCTTCTACAACTTCCAGCCACTCTGGCACCTTTGTATCTAAAACTCTAAATGGATTACGAGCAACTCGTTCTGAAAACTCATCCCCTAAACTTTTTTCAAACTTACTGAAATAACTTTTAAGCGCTTCTAGATGTTTCGACCTCGCATCTGAGTCCCCTAGAGAATTAATAAGAAGTTTATAGTCACGAAGTCCAGCCGATTTAAGAAATTCATTAGCAAATTCAATTACTTCAACATCGACCAATGGGTCTTCAATTCCAAAAGCTTCAATGCCTAATTGATGGTGTTCTCGAAGTCTCCCCTTTTGCGGACGTTCATACCTAAATACACTCGTGAAATACCAAGCTTTGAATGGCATTACTGGACGACTTTGAGCCACCGCTCTAACAATCCCAGCAGTTCCCTCTGGTTTTAATGCAATGTGACGTTCGCCCTTATCTCTAAAATCGTACATTTCTTTCGACACGATGTCGGTGTCTTCACCAAGTCGCGCGAAGACTTCATAGTTTTCAAATGTTGGAGTGATTGCCAAGTCGTAATTATAGAGATGAGCAATTTTCGAAAATTTAGAAATTAGAGTTACCCAAGATCGTGCTTCTTCACCGAGGACATCTTTGGTGCCGACCGGAACCTGAAAGATCTCTTTGTTTGCCATAGAAGTTAGATTCTAACCGCTACGACCCCCACCAGGGAGAATACGGTAAGCATCGATAACGCTTTCAACCCGTCGCATCTGAGCAATTATTGAATCTAAGTGCCCAGGGTCGGCCAAATCGAAGTCAAAACGTAATTTAGCAATCCTGTCAGCAGTAGTGAGTGTGTTGCAACCCATAATATTCACATGAGCTTCACTTAACATCGCAGCTATATCTTGCAATAATCGCGGACGGTCAAACGCTTCTAGTTCTACGGAAACTATGAAGCTTGAACCTGAAGCGTGATCCCATTCAACATCAATCAACCGCTCACCCTGTGAGCTCATTAACGCCACAGCATTTGCACAGTCTGAACGGTGGACACTTACTCCGCGTCCCCGAGTTATAAAGCCAATAATTTCATCGCCAGGAACAGGGGTGCAACACCGAGCTAAACGAACCATCACATCATCGAGGCCTTCAACATGAATACCAACAGATTTCGTATCTGAGTCTCTATTTGGCCGAGGCGGTCTAGTAGCCGAAGCCGGCAGCTGCATCTCACCAGTTTCGAAACGCAGAAACTGTTGCATTCTTTGACCGACTGATTTTGCAGATATGTGGTGTTCACCTACCGTACGATAGAGATCTTCAACGCTCGCAAAATTCATCTCTTTAGCAACATCAAGCAATGTATCGGAAGACTGGATTTTTTGAACCGGCAAGCCGAGTCTTCTCATTTCCTTAATTACATCTTCTTTACCATTCTCAATTGCATCTTCTCGTCGTTCTCTGGAAAACCATTGTCGAATTTTGCTCTTCGCTTTGGAGGAAACTACAAATTCGCTCCAATCTCTCGATGGTCCTGCATCTTCGGCTTTGGAAGTGAATACCTCTACAGTGTCACCAGAATCTAACTTTGCATTCAGTGGTACGAGTCGACCGTTTACTTTCGCCCCAACACATTTATGTCCTATGTCAGTGTGAACAGCATAAGCAAAGTCAATAGGCGTGCCTTCGAGAGGCAATGTAATGACGCGGCCTTTTGGCGTAAACACAAAAAGTTCATCATGTTCGAGATCATCTCGAAGCATATCCATAAATTCATTTGGATCTGCGGTGTCTGTTTGCCAATCAACAATCCGTTCCAACCAAGGCAATGATGAGATATCGTCCGGAACAATGCCTTTAGATTGAGGTTTTGTGCCGTCTGCATTTTTCTTTTTCTTAGTGTCCGACTTATCGCCTTTTTGTTTATAAGCCCAATGAGCTGCGATTCCAATTTCAGCACGGTGATGCATTTCTTTCGTACGTATTTGAATTTCGACAGGTCTTCCCTTTGGATCAACTACTGTTGTATGAAGAGATTGATAGAGATTAAATTTCGGCATTGCAATGTAGTCTTTAAACCGACCCTGAATTGGAGTCCAATGCGAGTGAATTGTTCCTAAAGCTCCATAGCATTCACGCAACGAATCGACGATTACACGCACGCCAACGAGATCTTGAACTTCATCGAAGTCTTTCCCACGAACCACCATCTTTTCATAAATGGACCACAAATATTTTGGTCGTCCTGTAATTTCAGCTTTAATGCCTACTTCTTCAAGAAGAACCCTAAATTCTTCTTTCACTTCATCCACAAATTGTTGACGTTCTCCTGCTTTTTGGTCGACCATATATTCAATCGCCGCATATCTCTTAGGTTGCAAAACGGCGAAACACAACTCTTCAAGTTGGCTTTTTATGTCAGAAATACCGAGTCGGTGAGCCAAAGGAGCATAAATATCTAAAGTTTCTCGAGCAATTCGCTTTTGTTTTGCTGCGGGCATTGCGGCAATGGTTCTCATGTTGTGAAGCCTGTCCGCAAGTTTAATTATTAAAACACGTATATCTTTTGCCATTGCTACAAGCATTTTTCTCATTGTCGCAGCTTGAGCAGCTTCTGCATTTTGAAAATGTATACGATCTAACTTTGTAACGCCGTCTACTATTCCAGAGACGTCTTCACCAAAAATCTTGCTTATTTCTTCCAGGGTTGTAGAAGTATCTTCGACTGAATCGTGAAGCAGTGCAGCAGAAATCGTTACATCATCAAGACCAAGACCTGCAACAATATGAGCAACCATCAAAGGATGAGTTACATACGGTTCACCGCTACGACGTACTTGCGATTTATGTGCTTCCCTAGCAAGCTCAAATGCTTTTATAATTCGTTCAGAACTTTCATGAGGGTGATGCTTTTCAAAAACCTCAATCAAACCTGCAACATCGATATCAACGTGAGTTTTTCTCCAAGGAAATAGACGCTGTCGGTCTCGCTCTTGAGTAGAACGAGGTACGTCAGGAAGAACCATACCTAGATATTATCGACTTTTTTTGCCAATCGCTTAATAAATACTATTAGTGGAGTTGCAATAAAGATTGAGCTGTAAGCTCCTGTTGCTAAACCGACAGCCAATGCCAATGAAAAGTCGAGTAAAGCGGTAGCGCCCAAAACGTAGGTTCCTATAACAATCAAAGAAATGACAGGTAAAACGGCAACAATCGAGGTGTTAATAGACCTAGCCAAAACCTGATTTAAGGAAACATTGACCATCTCTGCATATGGAACTTGTTTGAGCTTTTCCCAAACTTTCGTATTCTCTTTGATTTTGTCAAACACCACTACGGTGTCGTAAAGAGAAAAGCCTAAAATCGTCAGGAATGCAACAACAGTCGCAGGAGAAACATTAAATCCTAGTAGTGAATAAATTCCAACCGTTATTATGACGTCGTGGAACATAGCGAGCAACGCTGCCATCGACATTGACCATTCGAATCTAAATATCATATAGATTGCAACTACAAGAAAGAAAACAGCTAAGGCTTGCCCTGCTTTTCTCGTTAACTGTTTTCCCCAAGATGGACCAACATCTGAAATTGAAACATCTGCTTTATCAACCGAAGCGTATTTTGCAAGCTGAGCTACCACTTGTGCTTGCTCTTCTTGTGTCAAACGTTTTGCAGTTACCTTGACAGTGTCTTCATTAAGTATTTGGATTTTGAGTTCACCAATATCGTTTGGTGAAAGCAAGTCTCTCACATCACCAATAGAAGGACTTTTGCCTTCGACTTTGGTTTCGAAACTTGTACCACCTTTAAATTCGATACTTGTATTTAAACCGTTTATGAAAACTGATCCGATTGACACGACGAGGAGTATTGCTGAGAAGATAAACCAGTAATTCATTTTAGGAATTATTTGGTAATTTGTTTTCTCATGATACAGGTCACTAAAAATACTTTTTACACTCATTTGCAACACACCCTTATGCCTTCAAATCTTTTTTATCTAGAGCGCTAGCTAATCCAAAAAATGGCATAGTTATCAGTTTTGGTTTACTTGCTAGAAATTTAACCATTGGATGCATGAAACAAATCGAGATAACTAAATCCAAGAAAGTAGAAAGTCCCAAGAAGAATGCAAAACCTTTCACGTTTCCAGCAGCTAAATAGAACAAAACTGACGCACCTATCAATGAAACCAAGTCGGCGGCCAAAATAGTTTTAAATGAAGACCTGAAAGCAGGATCTAAAGAAGCTCGAATTGTTCGACCTTGGCGTACTTCATCTTTTAACTTTTCGAAATAAACTACATAACTATCCACAGTTACACCCAGCGACACAATTAAACCAACTGCACCTGAAAGCGAAAGCGTCAAACCCTGAACCGCCCCCAACCAAGAAACTAGTGCGTAGATTGAAAGGCCAGTAAGAGCAATTCCAGTTACAACGACCAAAGCCAAAATTCTGTAATACAAAAGCATGTAAATAATAACGAGGAGAAGACCGAAAGCTCCCGCAAAAATACCAGCTCTAAGTTGATCGATTCCTAGAGTCGGTGAAATCTTCTGAACAGTTTGCTGTTCAAGAACAACAGGTAGCGAACCGAATTTCAAAACTGTGACTAAATCGTCGACTTCTCCCCTTGCCCCTTGACCGTCGCCTACAGTTATTTGCAACTGGTTATTAGTTAATCCATTTGCCAAATCTGGTTGAATTGTAGGAGCCGACTGAACTATAGAGTCAAGAACGATTGCAACTCTTTGGTTAGAAAGTGGCGCACCTATCAATCTTGTAAAATCGCTTCCACCTTTAGAAGTTAGCTCCACACCTACTGAGACTTGTCCTGATGTGTCGACTTGAGGAGCAGCATCTTTTACTATGTCGCCTTTTAAAACTGCAGGACAGAGCGCATAAGGTGCTCCATCTTTATCTACAGCTAAAATTGGTTTGTCCGCAACATCGTCTTCACGAGGTGTGACTTTGGTTAAATCGCCAGATAATTCGACAGCCTGAGGATTTGTGCCACCGCATTGTAAAGTTATTGTAGTTATCTGACTTACAGGAGCAACCGGCTGAGTTATGGAAGTAGTTGTACTTGAAGCTTGATTTTTCAACGAACCAGGACCCCCTCCAACTCTTGTTGTCGAAGTTGTACTCGATGTTGAACTGGTTGAAGTTGTTGCACTTGAACTTGTCGTTGAGGAGCCTGAGCGAGAAGAATTAGAAATCTCTGCTTCATAATTAGCTGCAACTTGTTGTAAAACAGCCAAAATTTGTGGATCAGTTTGCTGATTTTCTGCAACTTGCCTAAATCTCAACTCAGCAGTTTGGCCTACAAGTTCCTGAGCTCTTTGAGCGTCTTGGGCACCTGGAATGTTAACAATTATATTTTGGCCTTCAGGATAAACGTCTGGCTCAGCAACGCCCAATGAGTCAACACGCTGAGAAATAATACTGGCAGCAATTTCTAGCTGATCTTGGCTTGGGTTTCCTTTAGCTTCTAAAACAATTGAGACTCCACCTTTAAGATCTAAACCTAACAGCGGCCGAATATCCTGAATAAAAGTCAGCGAAAAAACATAGACAACAGTAATTAGCGTTATTGCTAGAAGTTGATATGGTCTTTTAATTCCACCTTCATTTCTAACTGCAATAATTAAAGTCGCCAAAATGAGGCCGACTGCCACTACTGCATACATCCACGTAGGTATTTGATCCATTTAAATTTCCTTGTCGAAGCTAGATCTAGTATTTATCATAAGGTCAAGATGCTTCATCTTTGTCTTCAAGATCGGCCGGTTTAGCCTTCTTCATTGCGATTGCTCTAGTGGCTACTCGAATTGTCACACCGTCAGATACAGTAAGTTCAACTGATTCGGATTCAACTTTTTTTATAGTTCCGTATATTCCACCAGAAGTAATGATTTCATCTCCGGCACTAAGCGCTTCTACCATCGCCTTATGTTTTGCCAGATTGCGTTTTTGAGGTCGAACGATCATAAAGAAGAATAAAAGTCCTATTACCAAGGCACTTAGCAATAGAGGTGCGATGTTTGTTCCTGATGAAGCTGCTGTTATTAATAAAGTATCCACAAAGGCGAAATCTTAGTCGCCAAAGGCGTCCAAAAGTGTCATTTCCCCTATATTTAAGTTAGAAGGGACCTCTAAACCTAAATGTTCGTATGCCAATGGTGTTGCAATTCTGCCTCTAGGCGTGCGTTCTACATATCCATTGATAACCAAATAAGGTTCGATCATGTCTTCTATGGTTTCAGTGGTTTCACCCAGAGTCACGGCTAAGGTCGATAGCCCAACTGCTCTGGAACTATATGTTTCACAAACACATTTCAAATATTTACGGTCAGAATTGTCCAACCCTTTCTCGTCGATTCCAAAAAGTTCGCAAGCCACACCAACAGAGTCCGCTGTTAGCTTACCGTCATTTTTCACTAATGCATAATCTCGAACTCTTCGATATAACCTCTGAGCAATTCTAGGGGTACCTCGACCTCTACTAGCAATAATATCTGCCGCTTCTTGAGAAATTTCTACATCATCTTTTTTGGCGACTCTGAAAACAATCTGCGACAGATCGTCAACGTTGTAGTAATTAACTCGGCCAAAAAAACCAAACCGATCGCGAAGAGGACCCGTAATAGAACCAGTTCTCGTTGTAGCTCCAACCAAAGTAAATTTTGGCAAATCGATTCGAACACTTCGAGCTGTAGGACCTTTTCCTATGACAATATCAAATTGATAATCCTCCATAGCTGGATAAAGAACTTCTTCGATGCTTCGAGACAGCCTATGTATTTCATCGATGAAAAGAACATCACCATCAGACAAATTCGAAAGGATCGAAGCTAAATCTCCTGGTCTATCCAAAGCTGGACCACTAGTAATGGATATTCCGACCTGTCTCTCATTAGCGATTATGCCCGCAAGAGATGTTTTCCCCAATCCGGGAGGACCGGCAAGAAGAATATGGTCTAAAACTCTGTCACTTTTTTTAGCAGCATCAATCATTATCGAAAGATGTGAAACAATGTCATCCTGTCCAATAAAATCGTCAAAACTTCCAGGACGATGACTAGTGAACTGAGCGCCAGGATCGGCTTCTTCTTCCTCAGTAACAGTTAAATCTACAATTTCATTTCTCATCTAATACCTACCTCAACGCCAAATTCCGCAAGCATTCTTTAATCATCACATCAACACTTAAAGTCGGATCTAAATCTCGCACCACTTTCGAGATTTCGTCTCGTCTATATCCAAGTTCTTCGAGTGCATCACTTACATCTTTTATAGATGTGTTTTCAGGAGTAGTTGCAAATATTTCATTGATGCCTTTAAGGCTTGATAGTTCAACAATCATACGTTGGGCAGTTTTTTTACCTATGCCAGGTACTTGACATAACATATCGACATCGTTCGCATTTAAGGCTTCAACGATTCCTTGAGGAGAAAGAGCAGAGATCATTGTTAATCCCATTTTTCCGCCGATTCCTGATACGCCAACCAACTTTTCAAATAGATCTCTAGTCGAAGATTCAAGAAAACCAAAAAGGATGATCGAATCTTCACGGACCTGAGTAGAAATGTGGAGGGATACAAAATCCCCAATTTTTATTGAAGCAGATTCCTTCTCTGGAACAAAAGTTTTATATCCGACCCCGTTTACGTCAACTACGACTTCGCCCGACAGAGAACAAGAAGCAATGTTTCCACTAAGAAGAGCTATCATCTTTGAATTCCTGGTCGTTTCTTAATTCTGTGTAGAGGAAATTCTCTTTTCAAATCTTTTTCCTTAACTTCCTCTGGATTCTTTATTTGCTTGATGATCGCATCGGCTATCGCATTATGAAGGTTGCTTCCATTATAAGTCGCATTTTCACTATCCGACCCTGATTTAGATGAAAACTGTTGCGCGAATGCATGTGTTATAGCAATCGCAAGTGCATCCGCAGCATCTGCAGGCGTAGGCATTTTAGAAAGAGATAGCAGGTTTACAACCATTTTTTGGATTGCTTGTTTATCTGCTCTACCGTCGCCAGTGATCGTTTTTTTAATTTCAGTCGGAGAATATTCCGTAACTGGAATAGAAAAATTAGAAGCTATCGAATGCACCAAACCACTCACCTGAGCAACCGACATTGCCGTTGTGACATTCGACTTGAAAACTACTCGTTCTATGGCGATTGCTTTAGGTTGAATTTCCGTAATTAAAGCTAAAAGGTCGGCATTGATTTCAGCTAGCCTTGCTGATACTTGGTCTTGGGGTGATGTAGACAACACACCTGCTTTTGCAAAACTTACTAGACCTCTGTCATCCAGGTTGACAACTCCATAGCCACAGCGAGTGAGGCCTGGGTCTATGCCTAGAACTGGAACGAACATAGGTTCGATTCTAGTCGAATTTTTATTACTGATCTATTGCAGGATTGTGGGTTTTATCAGATTGAAAAGAGTGAGCGGAGATAATTGAATGGGAAAGATACTAGTTTCGCCGGGAAACGTAATATTGCAACCCACAACGGTTGACGTGAACTAGTTGGCCTTAAGGCATTACTTTGCACCATTGATTCAACTAAAAATTTATCAACTTTAGAAGATTCATCATCTAACGCTTCTGGAATAGCTATGCCTTGCGGATTCGAATTAACTTTGAAATCATCTATGACTATTGCCTGATTATTTTCTAAAAGCCTATATATAAGGTTTTCGATGCGGAGACTCAGTACTTCTCTCATTGGTAAATCAACACGGGCGATCATACCTTTAGGAACAAGTTCGACTTCACATTCCAAGCTTGATTTCAATTCATCTTGCAACAAAAAGAGACGAAACTTGCCATCTAGTCGACCTTTACCTCCGCGATCTTTTGAAGTCAAAGTGTAAAGAGCAACAAAATTATCAAGATCTCGATCCACTACTTCGAATTGACCATCTAACAAGAGACGGAATGAACCAAATGTAATCGGTACTGAAAACTGTGCAACATCATCAGAAATCTGATTAATTTTCTCGCAATCTTTTTCAATAATCGAAAATACATCGCTGACAGTTTTAAAAGCTGAAGCAGCTTCGCTTGCAAGCGGCAATGAAATTGAGAAAGGGTTCACACCTAAAATATTAGCCTTTGCGATAATACAAATAGTGGATATGACACTCAGCTGAGTTAAAGCGCTATTGAGCCAACGATTCCATCAATTCAGGAGAAATCTCGCAGTTTGCAAATACATTCTGAACATCATCATGTGCATCCAAAGCTTCAATTATTTTGACGACGGACTTCGCGTGATCTGGATCCGTGATTTCAACCGTGGTGTTTGGCAACATTGTTAAATCTGCAGCACCAACTTCAACACCTGCTTGAGCTAAAGAATTCTTTATTGAAAAAAGTTCAGTTGACGGCGTAATTACTTCAAAATTATCTCCACCATCTTTTATATCTTGTGCCCCAAGTTCCAACGCGGCTTCCATGAGTTCATCTTCTGTAGTTGAACTTTTTGGGACTTCAATCACACCCAGTCGATCGAACTGCCATGCGACTGCACCAGGTTCGGCAAGCGATCCCCCACCTTTCGTAAAAGTACTTCTTATTTCTGCACCTGTTCTATTTCTATTGTCGCTCAATGTTTCTACATAAATAGCAATACCGTGCGGACCATAGCCCTCATAGTTAATCGACTCGTAAGTTACGCCTTCGATTTCTCCCGTTCCTCTTTTTATGGCGCGATCAATGTTATCTTTAGGCATCGAAGCTTCTCGTGCTTTTTGAACCATGGTTCGAAGTGTCGCGTTCGCTTCGACATCTCCACCCCCAGATCGAGCAGCAACCTCAATTTGTCTTGCTAAACGGGCAAAAACTTTTGCTCTAGCTTGATCGGCAGCACCTTTTTGATGTTTGATGGTGCTCCATTTGGAATGTCCGCTCATTATTGTGCCCTTTCGTGCTCGTGCTGGCTAAGATCCTGCCTTTTAGAGGGATAACCGTCGCATCCAACACGGGTTTATATTAGCCGTTTACTTATGAGCTCTACGAAAATCTCGTGGATTTGAGTTGATTTCGCGACTTCTGGGTGGAAAGTAATGCCGATAATATTGTCCTGTGATACGCCAACAATTTCATCATCTAATGTTGCTAACACTCTGGCCCTTTTGCCTACGCTAGATATTTTTGGCGCCCTGATAAAAAATGCGCGACAAGTTTCATTTTGTTCAGTGAGTTCAACTTCGGTTTCAAAACTGTCAATTTGTGGACCATAAGCATTTCTTAGAACTTGCACATCCAACACATTAAAAATATTCGCAAGAACTATCAATCCTGCACAGGTGCCTAGTACCGGAAGTCCATCTTTGATAGCTTTTTCGAGTGGTTCAGCTAATCCAGAACTTTTCAAAAGTTTTTCGATTACTGTAGATTCACCGCCAGGTAAAATTATTCCATCCAAGTCTTCAAGATGTGCTGGCTTCTTAACTAATCGAACGTCGATATCAAATCGGCTTTCGCGTGCAGAAATTTTCTCTAGAACCTGGAGATGTAAATCAAATGCGCCTTGAAGACTTAGGATCCCGACGTTTATTTTCGTAGAAATCTTCTACCATCCTCGATTTTCGAACTTCTCGTTTTCCGCTAAGTCTGTGATCCCAACCATTGGTTCGCCCAAATTAGTTGAAACTTTCAATATGATTTCAGGATCATCAAAATGAGTTGTAGCTTCAACAACAGCTGCCGCTCTTCTAGCTGGGTCACCGGATTTAAAAATTCCACTTCCAACAAAAACGGCTTGCGCACCCATCTGCATGACTAAAGAAGCATCAGCGGGTGTTGCAATTCCGCCTGCACAGAAAAGTGGAACAGGTAGTTCTCCATTTTTCGCGATCATTTTTACAAGTTCAACTGGAACTCGCTCTCTTTCAGAAAACATATCGAAATCACTATTAGTTGCATTGGCCAGGAAGCTGATTTCGTTTTTAATGGAACGCAGATGGCGAACTGCTTCGATTATGTTTCCAGTTCCTGCTTCACCTTTTGAACGGATAAGTGCAGCACCTTCATTTATGCGTCGAAGTGCCTCTCCCAAATTAGTTGCTCCACAAACAAACGGAATTGAGAAAGCATGCTTGTCAACATGGAATTGTTCATCCGCGGGAGATAAAACTTCAGATTCATCTATGAAATCAACTTTTAATGCTTGGAGCACTTGCGCTTCAGCAAAGTGACCTATACGACATTTAGCCATAACAGGAATTGAAACACTTTGTTGGATTTCAGAAATCATTTCAGGATCACTCATTCGAGAGATTCCACCCTCGCGACGAATGTCGGCTGGTACGCGCTCTAGCGCCATGACAGCGCAAGCACCTGCTTGTTCTGCGATCTTTGCTTGATCAGCATTAACTACATCCATGATTACGCCACCGCGCAACATATCTGCGAATCCAGTTTTTAAGCTCAGGTTGTTCGCTTGATTCATTTTCAGTCCTTTATTTTAATTTGCAGCAGTCACGGGTGGAGTGACCGTAACAGGAGTTGTCGTACTCGCAAGTTCGACCCAAGTTTGACCAGGTTTTAATGCAATAGTTTTTCCTTGTGCATCCTTATAAGTAGCAGGCTTATTTACGTTAGGTCTATCCCATGTTCCTTTAATAACTTTACCATCTCGAAATACCCAAACATCGCCTGAGCCTGTGGTAATTCCTTCGGATTCGGTCGGATAATTAATGAATTGAACAACAATATTTTCTACAGCTACTTGTATACCCTTTTGGTCAACAACTGGTTTTGTACCGTAGCTTCGCGTAAATTTCCCTGGATCAACTTCCCATGTCCATGTACATGCAAATCCAGATTTAAATTCAACTACAAATGAAGATACCAATTCGGTCGATTTAGGTGCAGTTTTAGAATATTCGAACTGAGCTACTGGCGGAATAGGAGTGCCGTCTTCTTCAAACAGTTTTGCAGGAATCGCGTATAAGTTGTTTGGTGCACTTCTAGCTGAATCTCTTTTCATTCCATCGCCTGCAGCAGTTTCATTCAGAGCCAAAATTCCATCGGTTCCTTTAATCTTGGATTCGTTTTTCGAAGTTCCCCCGCTATAAGCAAAAACTCCACCCCAGTTAAGTGCAATATTTGGGTCCATGCCTCTTACACTTCTTACAGGTCCAACTCTTTCTGGAACTCTTGAATTGAAAATTGCCATATAACGAGTGACTCCACCTTCAACAATTTCTTCGTAAACAATATCTGCTTCAGTGATTCCTGATTGGGGTCGAGCTTCAGCATTGTTACCAATTTTCACAGCTAAAGCCGGTCGTGTAAGTGAATCGCCAGTCGGGTCTTCCTTTCCTGTCAAGGGAGCTATTGGCTTTGCGACTGGTTTTTTTGTTGTCGAAGTTGTGCTCGGTGTTACTTTCTTTTCTTCAGAACCAGAATTGAGTAGAAAAAATCCACCCACCAGAGCAAGTACTACAACTACAGCTGCAGTAATGCCAAAAGCTTTTGACTTAAAAAACGATTTCTTTTCAGTAAATGTCACTTAGATCTCCTTTAATACAAGGAAAGATTCTACATTTCTTTGAGTCGTTTTATACGATCTTGAAGCGGAGGGTGAGTATTAAATTTCTTATCAAGCCATTTTTCGTGGCCTCCACCCTCTTTTCCAGGCAAAGGTTGCTCTATCCACATGGATGCAGTCGCTTTAGTTGAACTTCGAACAATACTCTTATCAGCTTCAAGTTTTTCTAATGCTGAGATCAATCCAGGAGGGTATCTTGTTAATGAGACACCAGTCACGTCGGCTAAATATTCTCTATTGCGAGAAATTGCGAAGTTCATGAGCATTGCAGCAAAAGGCGCGAGAACTAAAAATGCTATTCCAACAATGGCTAATAATCCACCTAGACCAGAACTGTCATTGTTATTGCGACTTCGACCTCCACCAGTCCAGAAAGCAGTTCTTATGCCAATGTCAGAAAGAAGCGTTACCGCACCTACGGCTGTAACTGCCACTGTTGAAACGAGAATGTCGTAGTTCTTTATATGAGAAAGTTCATGAGCAATAACTCCTTCAAGTTCTACCCTGTTCATAATTTCTAGAAGACCTGTAGTTACAGCAATTGCCGCATTATCAGGATTGCGACCTGTTGCAAACGCATTAGGAGCGCTATCGTGAACTACATAAAGTCGAGGTTTAGGCAGTCCAGAAGCAATGCAAAGTCCTTCCACTAAGTTATGGAATCTTTTGTATTGCACTTCATCAGCAGGCACAGCTTTGGAAGCTGCAATTGCAACTTTATCTGAATAAAAGTATGAAAAGAATGACATTGATATCGCTATTAAAACAGCAACAACCACTCCTTGAGGTCCGAAACCAAGCACAAAATTAAATGCCGTCCCGGCAAGTCCAATTAATACAACAAAGAAAAATAGAACTACAAAAGTTCTTCTCTTATTACTAGCAATTTGTTCGTACATTTTTTTCTATCAGGTAAATTTTACGTCCACAACATCTTTTTCGCCTTCTTCAACTTCAAAGTATTCTCGAACTGTGAAGTTGCCGATCTTGGCAACAATGTTTGATGGGACCGTTTGGATTTTCGTATTGAATTTTCTTACTTCATCGTTGTAGAACTGTCTTGCATATGCAATTCGATCTTCGGTAGAAGTTAATTCTTCTTGCAACTGCAAGAAATTTTGGTTGGCTTTAAGATCAGGATATGCCTCTGACAGAGCAAACAACGATTTCAATGCGCCAGTTAACATATTTTCAGCTTGAGCACTTTGAGCAGGAGAACCAGAAGCTTCACCAGCCATTGCAGCACTTCTAGCGCTTATAACTGCATCGAGAGTTTCTTTTTCATGAGCTGCATAACCTTTTACAGTTTCTACCAAGTTTGGGATCAAATCGTGTCGACGTTTTAACTGAACATCAATTTGAGCCCATGCATTATCTACACGATTTCGAAGTGAAACAAGGCTGTTGTAAATGACAACACCAATTAACAGAGGTATAGCTACTAGTGCGCCAAGACACACAAGTCCAAGTAATATTCCAGACATTTGTTCTCCTACTTAAATAACTTTGTTTCTAGGTTAGTCGGTTTTAGAAGCTAATTGTCCTATAGCTTGCTTATATACCTCTATATATTGATCAACAACCTTCGCCACAGAAAATTCCTTTGACCTGGTTATTCCTGCGCTTTGTAGAGATTTTCGAAGCTTGTCATCATTGAGAATCTTCTCAATAGCAATTTTTAAAGCTTGAGAATCTCCTGGTTCAACTAATACGGCTTCGACCCCAGAGCGAGCCACATCTCTATAGCCAGGGATATCAGTAGCGACAACACAAGAATTTGCTGCCATGGCTTCTAATAGAACTATTCCAAAGCTTTCACCATGCAGCGCTGGAGCAACAACTACTGAAGATGCTCTCATCCTTCTATAAAGTTCGTCGTTATCTATTCTGCCGAGAAAGGTAATCGATTTTTCAGCTTTTGAAATGTCAATCAATTCTTCAGTCTCTGGCCCAATTCCAGCCACCCATAAATCAGCGTTTTCCTGCAGCACTTTTGAAGACATCCATGCTTGTATTAAATATCGTAATCCTTTGCGTTCTTCATGTCGTCCAATGAATAAAACTGCCGGTTTAGTCGTTGGCCATTTACTCGCATTTGAAATTGTTTCAATATCAACACAATTTGGAATAATCTCATACTCCCCTGGAAGAAATTCAATGGCGCGCTTTTTTGCTTCGAGTGATACTGCAATTCTTTTGTGGAGCCTTGAAGTTGCGCCTCTCGCCGGATGACGCAGATACTTCAAAGTTTGCATACCTTCTCCAGCTGCATGGAAGGTTGCAACAAGTGGATAATCTAAACCTATCATTGCGGCCACCGTTGGTCCTGGGACAAGCGGTTCATGTAAATGAATTACGTCGGGTCGAAAATTATTCACTGCGTCGTAGGTTAGAGATGCTGTTCCTGAATCATCGGCAATTGGGGCAAGTGATCCGTTACTTTTTAAAGCTTTCGTTGTTCCAACTGATTGAAAGTAAGGAACAGGAGGAGCTCCATCACAAGGTGCAATAATTCTTGCATCTATACCCCGGTTTCTCATTTCCTTCGACAAAAGCAAAACTTGGTTTTGAACTCCACCGGGAATAGACATTGAATAAGGACAAAGAATTGCTACTCTCATCGGATCGTCACTCGTTCGTATTCGAGTTTGTCTTACAGGCTTTTTCTTTTTCTTTGGCAAAGACGGCAAATAATTGAGCGATGAAACTACTTGGGATTTTGTTATCTTGAACTTGTCACCCATTATTTTTGCCATTCGCTTTTTAGAACGTGCCATTGAGTCGGAGACTTAGCAATCATTATTTCGAATTCATTAGCCAATTGTTGAGTGATAGCTTGTATTTGTTCAGCTTTTGTTTCTCTCTCAAAATCTTTTGCGAGAATCGGTCTTGAAAAAGAAGCTTCAATATCTCCGTTGTGTGTTAAGTACATGCACGTAGGAATTATTGGGGCTCCGGTTTTGATTGCCAAAGATGCAGGACCAGCAGGCATAGTTTTTTTAGCTCCAAAAAATTCAACTTCTATTCCTTTTCTAGAAAGGTCTCGATCTGCTACAAGACAAACCATTTTTTGACTTTTCAATGCTTCGAGAAGTTTTACGCTCGGAGAATCGTCGTGGGCCACAACAGTCATACCAGCTTGGGTTCGCGTTTTAGTAAAAAGTTCAAACAACTCGGGTGGTTTCAATCTTTCAGCTACTACCACAGGAGGAAAACCGAGTTTTGCGAGATAAGAACCCGGGATCTCCCAACTACCTATGTGTGGAAGTGCAATTATCGCTCCGACTTTTGATTCTTCGCTGATCTTTTTTACTTCTTCAAAGAAGTTTTCGCCTTCCAATCTAACAATTGGTTCGATTTGTTTAATTGTTCGTGGTGAACTCATCCAAAAAACGTCCCACCAATATTGCGCATAATTACCGAGAACTTGAGCTGCGCGTTTCTTTAACTGTTTTGAATCCGCACTTGGGGAAATCATGCGTTGAACTTCAATGATATTTTTGTTCGAACGAGTAGGAAAAGATCCATAGAGCGTTCCGAGAGAATAACTTATTTTCAAACCGACTTTGCGAGGGACAAATTTCGCTACCTGAGCACCAACTTTTAACGAGTAGTACATCGATTTATTTGTCATATCAATAGATATTAGGGCTTAGATCGTCTTGCGGCTCTTCGTTGAGTACGTTTTTCACTTAGTTGATCAAATTTTTCTTGAAGTTCTTCAAATCTTGTCTTTAATCCATTGGCTTCTGTCGCTTGTTTCCAAACTTTCCAATGCCTCTGACCCAAGGTGATACTTCCTAAAACAAAAATAATCCACAAACCTACCCATAAATAACCCAAAGCAAGAGAGACGCCGAAAACGATAAGTCGTTCGGCTCGCTCCATAATTCCGCCTTTTACGTTGAATCCCATTTTTTCACCGATAGCTCTCGCATATGAGATCAAAAGACTTACTGCCATTGCACCAGCAGCCAAAGCTGCCATTGCTGGTTGGTCTTCATAAGAGAAGTACCAAACGGCACCTACAAAAAGTGCTGCATCTGAAATTCGGTCGAACAAAGAATCTAAAAATGCTCCTCGTGAATTTACTTTTCCGCTAGCTCGCGCAATCGCACCGTCTAAAAGATCGGGAATTCCCGCTACAGCAACTCCAATAGCTGCCAACAAGTGGTCTCCAGTTGCGACGGCAAAACCGGTTGCGATTGCTACTACTAACCCTAAAATCGTTAAAGCATCTGCAGTGATGCCTATTTTATGTAATGCAACGCCGATAGGACTCGTAACTTTTTCGGCGTATTTTCTGGCATGAAGATCAAGCATTGTCGCCGCCTGATTTCTTTAATTTGGTTTTTAACGGTTGATCTAAACCTTCTGTTCCTAACTCATCAAAATAGGTGGAAACTATATTCTTGGTTACGGCATCAATTTCAACCATACCTCTTTGACTCGGAGGTTCATCGGCAGAAAAAACAACGACTCGCCATCTTGGTTTGGAAGACCAACCAGTAAAGCAGAGTTGAGCACTGGCATGACCTACTGAAAACGGAGCTTGGGTAGCAGCTGAAGTTAAGGCTTGAAGGTCATTCACGTTTAAAGGCCAACCTGCAAGAAAAAATATAATTGCCACAATTAACATTGCGGCTCCCCCGACTATCATCGATAAATTTTGAGCAAAATAACCAAGCAGGATTCCAGAAACTGCTACAGCGGAAATACTTATAGATGCCGTTCTACGTTTTTTAGGTGAAGGAAATTGATATGGGCCAACATATTTTGTTACATCTAAATCTTTTGGAAGTTCGTCTTTTATTTCAGTTTCGCTCATATTCTTTCCTCTGCTGGCCAGAGTGCATTTATTTTTTCATAGCTGGATTGGAGTGTTTCTGGCATAACTCGGGTGTTGGCTACTGTTGTTAAAAAGTTTGTGTCGGCATTCCATCTCGGAAGAACATGTACATGCAAATGTCCCGGAATTCCCGCTCCTGCAGCTTCACCCATATTTATTCCTACATTGATGCCATCTGGTTTATATATTTCTCGCAGCACTTTTGATGCTGTATTAGTCATATCCATAATCGTGTTTCTGACTTCGACGCTGAAGTCTTCAAGATTTTGATGATGCTCGTTTGGTACAACCATGAGATGACCATTTGCATAAGGATAAAGGTTCATTACTACAAAACATTTTTCGTTTCGTGCAATGACAAAATGGTCGGCTCCATGATTTTCTAACTCGCAAAGTATGCATTCAGGCACATCTAATCCAGCGCGTCGCTCTCTCGAAGCATCCGCGGCTTTGACGACATAATCATGCCTCCAACCGGCCCAAAGTTGATCTACGTGTGACATCTTTCAACCTAAACCTTTACTATATATCTAGAGATTTTAGCTCTATTTTGTCGAATACGGCTTGTGCGAATTCGTCTACGTCTACTCCCCGATCAGGATCAGACTCTCCTCGTTTGTTGACTCCAACTGTTTTCGCATCTATATCTTCATCTCCAACAACCAAAATATACGGGACTTTTTCCGTTTTTGCTCTACGAATTCTTGAACCCAGAGAATCTATATTTGCAGCTACAACATCAGTCCTGATTCCAAGTTGTTTGAATCTCTTTGCAATTTCAAAAGCATAATCATCGTGTCGATCTGCGACAGGCAATATTTCTACTTGCACGGGAGCTAACCACAAAGGATAATTTCCTGCGAAGTGTTCAGTTACCATTGCAAACATACGTTCCACTGAACCGAATAAAGCGCGGTGAATCATTATCGGTCGAACTTTTTCATTGTTTTCGTTTACATATTCAAGTTCGAATCGCTCTGGTTGATTAAAGTCCACCTGCAAGGTTGAAACTTGCCAACGCCTACCAATTGCATCTTTCAAGTGGATATCGATCTTTGGTCCGTAAAAGGCACCTTCCCCTTCAGCGACTTCATATTTCAAACCAGATGCGTCAAGTGCATCTCGTAAAGCATTCGTTGCTAGTTCCCAATCACTGTCTTCACCAATCGCTTTTTCAGGTCGAGTTGAGAGGTCTGCTTCAAATTCCGAAAATCCAAGAGTACGAAGCATATATAAAACAAAGTCGAGCAGTTCAGTAAGTTGAGGTACTACTTGTTCTTTAGTGCAGTAAATATGGCTGTCATCTTGAGTGAAACCTCTAGCTCGAGCAGTACCGTGCATGACACCAGACTTCTCAAATCGGTAAACAGTACCAAGTTCAAAGATCCGGATTGGCAGATCGCGATAACTTCTTGTTTTTGCATCAAAAATTAGATTGTGCATAGGACAGTTCATTGGTTTTAAATGGTAGCTAACGCCTTCAGATTCAAGTCCTGGATACATGTTTTCGCGATAGAAACCCAAGTGCCCTGACTTTTCAAATAATTCACTTTTAGAAATATGTGGAGTGAATGCAAATTCGTATCCGGCTTTCACATGTTCTTCACGGGAGAAATCTTCAAGTGCTTTACGAATAATTGCCCCACGCGGATGCCAAAGATATAACCCCATGCCAATTTCGCTTGGTGAAGAAAACAGGTCGAGTTCGTGACCGATTTTTCTATGGTCTCTCTTCTCGGCTTCTTCGAGCATATACAAGTACTGTTCAAGTGCTTCTTTGTTTTCCCATGCCGTTCCATAAATACGTTGCAACATCGGTCTCTTATCATCACCGCGCCAATAGGCTCCCGCAAGCCGTTGCAATTTAAAAGCTTTTAAGTATTTTGTAGACGGCACATGAGGGCCTGTACACATATCTACATATTTTACTTTTCCATCTTTATCCACATTTTCGTAGGTACTAATTACATCTCCACCAGCAAAATCTACAGAGTCTTCTTCTATATCTGCTCCAAGCTTCACTTTTTCAATAATTTCAAGCTTAAAAGGTTGGTCGGCAAACTTTTCTTGACCTTCCTCGATCGAATATTCTCCGCGCACAAATTTCTGATTTTCTTTGACAATTTCACTCATACGTTTTTCGATTCTTGGTAGGTCCTCATCGGTAAAACGTTGGTCATCAGGTAGCTCAAAGTCATAGTAGAAACCATCTTCAATCGCTGGCCCAATAGCGTATTTAGCACCAGGGTAAAGATCAAAAACTGCTTGTGCCATTACGTGCGCCGTAGAGTGACGTAATATTTCTCGACCTTCTTTAGTATTAGGAGTAATTATTGAGATTTCGCTATCAAAGTCTATTTGTGTATCAAGATCAGCAATTAGCCCATCAATAGTTATCGCAATTGCAGCTTTCGCCAATCCTGAACCTATAGATTCTGCTACTTCACGTCCGGTTGAACCCTTTGGCATTTCTCGTTTTGAGTTGTCTGGAAGAGTTATAGAAATATTTGCCATAAGACATCTAGGCTACCAGGGCAAAGGGGTCAATTTCTCAATATATTGAAGTTGCTTATGAAAGAAGAGCTCCACCGTCGACAACGATTTGCTCACCTGTCATGTAATTAGACATATCGCTTGCCAAGAAAAGTGCCACTTTCCCAATATCGTCTGGCTCGCCCATTCTATGCATAGGAATTTTTGATAAAAATGCTTCGACCGCAGATTCTTGATCAATCTGTGGATCCAAATTACTTTGGCTTTGCATCGCAGCTACACCAGGCGTATAAATACCTCCCGGCGCAATGGCATTAATCCAAATTTTATCTGGGGCATATTCAAGCGCGGCATTTTTCGTAAAACCCCACACCCCATGTTTTGAAGAATCATATGCTGCCAAACCAACCATACTTGGATGAACAGCATCGATAGAGGTGATATTAATTATCTTGCCTCCGCTATTTTGATGTCTCATAAGAGCACAAGCATGTTTCGTTGTTAAAAAAACACTTTTCAAATTAACAGCAATGATACGTTCAAATTCTTCCAATGACATCTTGGAAATTGGAATTGAAGGAAATATTCCAGCATTGTTTACAAGAATATCAATTGATCCAAAATGCTCCACACAACTTGCAACCATATTTTGAATATCGATTTCACTTGAAACATCAACTTTTTCACCGAGCGCTTTAAAACCTTCATCTTCTAATTTTTGGGCAGATTCTTTAACACCGTCTTCGTCAACATCTGCCAAAAGAACATTGGCACCAGCTTGGGCGAGACGCGACGCAATCGCAAAACCAATTCCTTTGGCAGCACCCGTTACGATCGCTGATTTGTCGCTCAGGTCTAATAACTTACTTATTTCTAACATAAACCAATCATACTTCGATTCAAAGATTTATAAAGTAACCTATTTATTTCATATGAAAGAAACGTTGGCTTTTATAGCTGCAATTTTGGCTTTGGTTGGTTACCTGCCATATTTAAGAGATACGATCAGAAATAGAGTTACGCCCCACCCTTACACTTGGTTTATTTGGTCAATAGTTTCTGGCATCACATTTGCAGGTCAAATAGTAAAAGGGGCAGGGTTAGGAGCCCTTCCTACGCTGGTAGCAGAAGTACTTACGATATCGATTTTTATTTTTTCTTTGAAATACGGTTTTAAATACGTTAAGACTATTGACCACTACTATTTAGCAATCGCTTGTGCGGGTCTCATACCGTGGCTCATCACCAAAGACCCAACGGTTTCTGTGCTCGTAGCTGTGTCAATCGACGTCATCGCTTTCACACCAACGATCAGAAAGACATGGCATTTTCCATCAACAGAAACTAAAACGATCTATGCGATAAATGTCATTCGTCACGTAATAACACTTGGATCTCTAAGCTCTTACAATCTTGCAACTATGGCGCATTCGATAGCGATGATTGTTGCAAATACTGTGATGACATTTGCTGTTATGCGGAGTAAAAAGATACAAAAAAATAACCTCTAAATCCCTATATCTCTTTGTCGAAATTTCCACAGCCCGAAACTGATAGAAATTAGCGAAACTGCTGAGAAAAATATCACGCTAGAAGAATTCAACTTTCCTGAGTCTAATAATTCGAGTGTGTCATAGTAATAGAAAATTGAAAAATGTTTTAACCAGCTAAATCCAGAACTCAAGTTGGCAACAATGTTGGCTATATAGCTAACCAACAATATTCCTCCAACACTAAAAAATACCTTCCCTTTTTCTGATAGAAACGCCGAAAATAAGAGTCCCACTGAAAGCACTGTCGTTGCAAACAACAACCCATGCACAAACAATATGTAAACTTTAGATACTTCTATTTCGATCCCGAAAATTAAACAAATAGGTGCGATTGAAAAAATAGATATACAACAAAAAACAAATAATGCTGACCAATTTCCAAGAAACTTGGAGATAAAAATTTTGATTCTCGAAATCGGCAAGCTCAGCTCTAATCCCAAGGTTCTATTTTCTATATCTCCCGATATACAAGCTCCAGCTCGAGAAGTAGAAAGCAAAATCACAAGCAAAGGCCAAAATATGCTCATTAGCTCAACCGCTAAGTATTTTTCGATGGAATCAAAACTGTCTTTATCTATTCCAAAAGCGTCCATCATTGCTTTTGGCATCGTGTTCATTAATTCTGACAACTGCTCGGACTGATCCTGTATTGAAGGGAAAAGAGAAACATAAAGAAAGACGATCGAAATAGAGATAAGGCAATAGATTGCAAATGAGATTTTATTTCTCTCAATTTCTTTTACGACAAGCGCGAACATTAATTCTCCTCATAAAAATGCAAAAATGTGTCCTCAAGACTTGCGTGATCTATCTTGATATCTGAAAGTTTATATTGCGACAGAATTTTAAGTATGGGATTAATGTCGCCCTCGACCCGGACGGCTACTTCCGTCGAAGATTTTTGATCGATGATTCCGAAGCTTGAAAGGTTTGGAATTTCAATTCCTTCTACAAAAACAACATTGATAATGTGAATATGTTTGTGCTGTAAAGTATCCATTGTTTCGTTGGCAACTATTTTACCTTTTCGTATTATTCCGACACGATCGCAAACCCTCTCCACCTCTGCCAAGTTATGTGATGAAAAGAATACGCAACCACCTGAATTTTTAAATTCAATCAATATTTTGTAAATCTCTTCTTGAAGTAAAGGATCCAGACCTTTTGTAGGTTCATCAAGTAGCAATAAAGAAGGTTTATGCATTAACGCCAGAATGAAAGCCAATTTTTGCTTATTGCCACTAGAAAGATTTTTAGTATTTTCATCAACTTTAAGACCAAGTCGATCAATCAAATCGCTAGGATAATTTTGTAGGTTACGGGCTTTCATCAAAAAGTTGATGTGTTCATTTCCGGTCCACTTCTCATTCAATTCCAAATCGGATGATACATAACCGACTTTTTCTAGATACTTGGTTGTGGAACGCTCAACTTTAGATCCATCAATCTCTATTGAACCTCGATCGGGATACAAAAATCCCATCATGCATCTAATTGCAGTAGATTTACCAGCCCCATTCGGACCTAAGAATCCGAATATCTCTCCGCCTTCAATCTGTAAATTAACATCATCTAGCGCACTTATCTTTCCAAAGGTTTTGGTTAAGTTTGTAAGTTCGATAAATGCCACAAACTAAGACTAATACTTAAATCTCCAGCTCAGAGACTTTTTTTAAATTTATGTAGTCCATAATGCGTGAGATTCGTATAAGTGGGCGTAATAACAGTTACAACACTTGTTACTTAAAGTCAGTACGTGGCAGGCTAACTTTAAGTCAAATGCGGCACCTCTCCGGAGGTGCCTTTTTTTGCAAAAATCAATCGCAAGACCAAAGTACCAGCTCACGGGCTTTTACTGATTTGCTGTCGTCCAAATTCCTATATATACGTATATATAGGTGTGAACATTGTGACCAAAATTGATTTGCAGTTAACGAACAGTCGAATTTTGCCGAAATCTCTTTGTTTTTGTGGGCAAAGATCACAGACTCATTGTCTAGGTGATATCAATGGATAATCCTAACGAACCTCTCGACAGGCTGATTTCAGAAACTCTAAACAGTATTCATGGTCGAGCGCTTCAAGACCCTCTCGCAAATACTCACCACACTTTAGAAAATGTGGGTGGCACAAATTCCATCCACAGATTAAAAGTGAGAACAAAACGCCATCGAAGTCATTCCTTTTTGGCTGTTGCAGCGTCAATAGCTCTGATTGTTGGAATAGGGCTACCCGTGCTTAATTCATCACAGAGCACTCCAGGTTCTGACAGTTCAAAACGGATCCAATCCACCGATAAAATGCCTACAACTTCGTCCGCGCTTCAAGACCCTAAAACCAATATAACGACGACTTCAAACCCCCTTATAGTTGACCCAGGAAATGTAACAACTACATCACCAAGTAATTCACCTTCCCAAAATACGACACCGTTTTTCGCTTCACCATCACCTTCGCCGTCAACAACTACTCCAGCTAATGTCTTCCAATATGCCAGAATTTCTTATTCCAACACTCGTGCTAACTCTGTTCCTTTAGACGGAGCGACCATTTCTGGAAACGTTTACATATTTTACGATGACCCCAATATAAATAGTGTCCATTGGTGGCTTGACCAACCTGGAGTTTGGGATAAAACTCTCGCAACCAGATCTGGCCAAAAACAACCTCAAGATTTCAATTATCGAGTTCAGCCAGAAGCAGTCGTTCCAAATCCATATGACACTTCAGCCTTGTCTGTCGGAGAACACACTATGGGAATACAAACGCGAAGCATCACGAACCAGTACCAAAAAATCACTATTAAGTTTTACGTCGCTCGATAGATCTGTTCTGCGAATGCAGCGAAAATCAGCTAATCCCAACGGTTAAATCGAACAAAAATATGCACTTTTTCTATTAATGCAGGCCTGAAATGCTCATTAATTAGGGGTGTATAGCTGACGACTATAGAGGTACCGAACTTTTACGGAGGATTCGTGCCAACCAGCGACCAGGATTCAAAACTGTCAGCCGTCTCTATGACGACGGATACAAGAGTTGAAATTTCTGATGTTCGAAATGACTATTCTAAAAACTATGCAAAATACTTTGCATATGCGCGCCTTTTAACTCCATCAAGGACAGCAGCTGAAGATTTAGTTCAACAAGCGTTCCTAAATATTATTGATGCACTTGAAAAAGGCCAGACCATCCTTGAAGATACTTTAAGCGCTTATGTGAAGCGAATAATCCGTAACATTTCAATTTCGCACCACAGAAAAGATTCGGTTCAGCCACTATTGAGAATCGTAGATGCTGACAGTCCGTCTGCTGAAAACGAATACGCACTTTCATCCGATAAAGATATCGTTGCAAGAGCTATTTCAGGTTTGAGTGAAACACAACGCGCGATTGTTGTTATGCACTATTTTGACGGGCTTAAAGTTCGTGAGATTGCTGACGAACTAAATATGAGCATAAGTACTGCAAAGACTCACCTTCAACGAGCAAGACAGAATATTGAGACAGCTGTAAACGCTGATAAATCATTTCCAACGCAAATATAACTACATAAAGAGTTATAACTTCACGACTTGATCGATTCGCTTTCTCGTGTTACAATGGGCATACCCCCCAGGGTATACAGAAAGAGGAGTCAAATGTGTAGACCAAAACAATGTTCAAATTGCGGAAAAACAACATGGGCCGGATGTGGCCAGCATGTAGATCAAGTTATGAAAAATGTAGCCGTTCAAGATCGCTGCACATGCAGCGCACAAGACAAATCAAGTGCGCCAGGATTATTTGCCCGCATCTTTAAGTAAAGGATAAACATGGTTCAGTTAAAACAAGAATCTCTCTCCCCCGTTGCAACGAGGTTAAAACGGGCTCATGGTCAGCTCGGTGCTGTAATTAGAATGCTTGAAGAGGGAAAAGACTGCGAAGAGATCGTCACTCAATTGGCAGCCGCAAACAAGGCAATTGGTCGTGCAGGCTATGCACTTGTTTCTGCAGGTTTAGCAGAGTGCTACGAAAATGCGAGCTCCAAAAGCGATGTAGATTTAAAGAAACTAGAAAAGCTATTTCTTGCTTTAGCTTAAAACCAGGAGACAGAAATGATATTTGAAAGTTATTATCTAGAGTGTTTGTCACAAGCTTCTTATCTAGTTGCAGATGAATCAACAAAACGGGCTGCAATAATCGATCCCCAAAGAGATATTGATTTGTATCTGGATGATCTCAAAGCTCAAGGATTGACGCTTGAATATATCTTCGAAACTCACATCCATGCTGATTTCTTATCTGGACATCTCGAACTATCCAAAGCAACAGGAGCAAAAATAGTTTTTGGCGCAGATGCAAAAGGCCGCCTCGAATTTGAATCTATTTTTGCAAAGGATGGAGATCTCTTTTCGTTAAATGACGACGGTGTTCATATCGGAATTATTGAAACACCTGGACACACTCCTGAATCAATAACTATCGCCGTATTCGAAAATCCGCCAACCAACTTTGAAGAAGTAAATTACGGAGAACCAAAACTTCTCTTTACAGGAGACACATTGTTTATAGGCGATGTAGGACGTCCCGATTTGTTAGGAAGTGTTGGCCTTTCTTCTGAAGAAATGGCAAAGCAGCTTTATGCGTCACTCAGAAACAAAATATTGTTACTTCCAGATGAAACTCTTATCTACCCTGCACACGGCGCAGGATCGGCTTGCGGCAAATCATTGTCCGCAGAGCGTTCGTCTTCATTAGGCGAGCAACGTAAAAATAACTATGCATTAGCACCAATGTCAGAACAAGAATTTATTGATTTAGTCACTGAAGGTCAACCACTTACACCTCAGTATTTCTCTCATTCTGTTGAAATGAACAAATCGGCTCACACTTTGCTCGATGAAGATCAAAGAATGAAAGCTTTGAGCCTCGAAGAAGCAATAAAAGCCCGAGATGATGGAGCTGTCATCCTCGATGTAAGATCCCCAACTGATTTTTCACTCGGACATATCAAGGGCAGTATTAATATTGGACTAGATGGAAGATTTGCTGAAACTGCAGGACAAGTGTTGTCTCCAGACACGAAAATAATTCTTGCCGGAGAACACGAACATAATGTTGAAGCAAGAATGCGATTGGCAAGAATTGGATACGACAACACACTTGGGGAAATCAAAGATTTCTATGACACATTAGAAAATAACGAATCATATATAGATTTTTCAAAAAGAATAGATGCAGTAAAGTTTCGAGATTCTACGAAACTAGAAAAGGAAAATTTACAGGTGATAGATGTTCGAACTATTTCCGAAGTTGAAGACGGAACTATTGATAGTTCAACAAACATACCTTTGGCACGACTTCATGAACGATACCAACAATTAGATTCAAACAAGCCCGTAATCGTCTTCTGCGCCGGAGGGTGGAGGTCTTCTGTTGCATCCAGCTTCTTGAGGTCCAAAGGATTTAAAGATGTATCCGACGTAATAGGTGGATACAATGCCTTGAAATTGGCAACCAATTAATGATTGCATACATAATTGCCATTGTTGTAGGTCTACTAATTGGACTTCTCGGTAGCGGAGGTGCGATTGTTGCAATACCAGCCTTCATCTATCTTGCAAATTACACACCAAAAGAAGCGTCTACAACATCTTTAATTCTCGTAACCGTATCTGCAATCATCGCAACTTTGGGATATTCAAAAAAGAAACAAATTACATATAAAGATTCTGCGGTTTTTGCAGTTACCGGCATTATTGGTTCTTTTATAGGAACAGTCTTAAATAAGTCGATATCCGATACTGTGCTTTTAGGCCTTTTTGCTGGAGTTCTATTTTTTGCGGCATTTTCTATGATCAATCAAACTCGACTTTCAAATTCCCGACTCCTGCAAAAAACTAAAACTTCTGGGAACAATGTTTTCACAGTCATTACTATTGGATTAATTTTCGGATTTGTAACAGGACTTCTTGGAGTTGGTGGAGGATTTCTAATTGTCCCTCTTCTTGTAATCGTTCTACATTACGAAATGGGCTTTGCCGTAGGAACTTCAGTTACCATAATTGCTTTCAATGCTTTAGTTTCTTTAGGATTTCGCGCAACCGATTTAGACATATCTCCCTCAATAATTATTCCTTTGGGAGCTTGTGCTGTGATAGGAGCACTAGCTGGCATGGCCTTACATGAAAGAGTGAATCAGACTGTAGTTAAGAAGATTTTTATTGTTTTACTATTGCTTCTTGGAACATATACATTAATTGATACTTTTATTTAAAAGCATCCTTGTCGGCTGTTAAGACTATCTATAGGTATGCCTAAGAGCTTTGCTAACAATTGTTTATCGTTCGAAAACATTATCGCATTATCTTGAATGAAGATGTGTGTGAGCTATCTTACAAATCTCGAAAGGAGATCTAACGTGCAAGAATTAATTTTAGGAATATTCACCATCGCAATTGGTGGAATATTCTGTTTTGCTGGATACGCAACAATGCGTATTCTCTTCCCTATCTGGGGACTCGTCGCAGGTTTTTGGCTTGGTGCACAACTTGTAAACCAAATCACCGGTGATGGACTCTTCGGTACAACTTTATCTATTATCGTTGGTATTGCAGTTGCAATTATTGGAGCAATAATTGCATATCTTTACTACTCGATTTCAGTAATTATGTTCATGGGATTCATTGGATACTGGATCGGTGCAGGTATATTCACTTTGTTTGGATGGGACCTTACAATAGCTAGCGCAATACTAGGTATCGCTCTAGGGCTTGTTTTTATTGCCTCTGCAATAATTGGCAACGCTCCAAAAGAATTCTTACTTCTCATTACATCATTTGGAGGAGCAGCTTTACTCGTATCCGGGGCACTTGTCCTAATCAATGTAGTGCCAATTGAAGAACTGCAAGATGGACCAGTCGCAGCAGCCTTTAATCATGGACTGTTCTGGAAACTCACCGCTCTTGGGCTTTGGGTTACAGGATGGGTATCTCAAATTGCTTCTGTACAAAAAGCAGAACTCAACTGGGCAGCTGAATGGAAAAAAGAAACGGCAGGCACAAAATGAATATGACTAACCCGCTAACTAAAGAAATACCGGTTGGAGCAACAATTGATGGACTCGAACTAGATCGAGATTCAGATAGAGAACTCTGGGTTCTACTATTAATAAGAGGAATTGCCACTTTCGTATTTGGTTTTGCAGCAGTAATTTGGCCGGGCATCACATTGGTGCTTCTCGCCTACTTCTTCTCTGCATATCTATTGATAAATGGAATGATTGATGTCGTTAATGGAATTCGAATGGTCAGCACTAAAAACCCTTGGTTTTTAAAAGTTGTATTTGGAATCGTACAATTCTCAGTTGCTCTCTATCTTCTAAGAAGCAATTTTGTAATTACAACAGTAGTATTTCTTCAGACTATAGGATTAGTACTTCTACTCCAAGCAGTCGTCGACGGCGTGTTGGCCCTGAAAGGTTCTACACCTAAAGGACAACGAGCACTACTAGGATTTAGCGCACTTTTAAGTTTCATCATTGGACTTGCTCTGTTGCAATCTCCAGCGACGTCTGGCTTAATCTACGTATGGATTATTGGATTCTACGGAATACTAGGCGGAGCGATAATGGTTGCCAGCGCGTTTAGTGTGCGGCCATCGAAAACCTGACTAACAGTTTGAAATTCAAACTAAATCCGCGAGACATCATGTGTTTCGCGGATTTTTTCATTTAATGGCTAGAATTCATCCAATCTAGAAAGTGAATACATATGGGACAATCTAAAATTGATCAAGCAAAAGAGATCTTTATTTACGCTCCCCTAGGTGCATTTAAATTTCTAAAAGAAAACCTTCCTGCTTACATTTCGGTTTTTGCTTCAATGGGCAAAACTGATATTCAACCTAGTGTTCCCGACGATTCAGAACCAGAGCTTCAAGAGCCTCAGAAACCCACAAGAAAACAAAAAATAGATTCGACTGTTTCCGAAATGACTTCAGACATAACAAAAGCAAAAAATCTTTTTTACTCTGCAGTTGGGGCTTTCGATTTCGTCAAAAAGAGCAGCCCGCTAGTTGGAGGAATCGTAAATGAACGAGGAAAGAAAAAGGTTACTGAACAAACCCAAGTAATAGGCGAAAAGGTTTCGTCTGCTACTCCAAGCTTTGCAAGCGGTACGATCAAAAAAACTGAACAAAATGGTTCGGAACCAACTGAACAATCATCAAACCAAGTTGAAGCCTTAATTAAAGATACCGGGAGAATTGGGGTGCAAGTTGCCTCGAGCGCGTTTGGTCTTTCGATGAGTTTAATCTCAGGTTTAGATCATACATTGCGCAATTGCGCTTCAAAAATAGGTAGGTCATCGAATGAGTAATGAAAACCGCACCATAGGTGAAAATCTAAAACGTTTTTATCGAAGTAAAGTATTGAGAATCACCTTAAATGTCTTGGGAATATTTATAGCGATACTAGGGCTAGTTGCATCAGCGGGTTTAATTTATGCGACCAACTATTTTAACAGTGAAGTGAAGACAAGAACTACAGCAATTGAAGACAATATAGTTGATGCCCTCGATAGAGTTGAAACAGCAATCGATGTTGTTTCAAAAATTGTCCTTTCGATTTCAACCCCACAGGAAATTGCAGAAACTGTAGATGCAGTAATTGACAACAACGTTGAGCGACTAGAAAATCTTGAAAGCACAATGAGAGCTCTAAATTTTGGAGGAAGACTTGATTCATCAATTAGTCGTGTTGAAGAAACTATTGAATCACTAAATGATTTCAACACCAGCATTGAAAGAGAAACTTTTGTAAAGGACATTTTTAAAGAAAAAGTTGCTGAGATCCAGGCAAAAATAGACGACACGAGAGATCGAGTAACTTCAAATGCACGACGAATTAGAGTAATTACTTTTTATGGGACGTTTGCAGGAACTCTATTAGCAATAGTATTTATAATTGGAGAAATAAATCTCTTTAAGTCTTGCGCCAGGAATATAAGAGTTCACACGAAGAAACCTAAGTCCATAGGCCTGGAAAGCTAGTTTCCTTGTAAAAATGCCAATTTAACTGATTTAAAACTGGCTATTAACACTTGTTACCAACCATTCACCACATTAAGAACATAATGTTCTACGTTTAACAGACTCATTTCGATTTTTTGGGGGAAAAATGGAAACGATGTTGCCTGAAGTTGCGCCAATTGTCTCTAGTAGAGACGTCAGTAGTGATGGTTGTTCCGTAACTGAGGCGCCTATTAATAGAGCCCCGAAAATTCCATTAAGGCAAAAACTTGTTCAGATTGTAATTCCTCAAGTTCCAAAATTCGAAATACCTTCCGACACACAACAAGTTATTCTTGGCATCCCGGGTTTTCTTTGCACCAAAGCTGCTCTGAAACCAGGCATACAAGATCTAAATCGAGATGGAATCGTTTATTTAGATTGGGGTGAAGCGTTAGATTTTGGTTTTACAAACAGGATCATTAAACATGTAGATGACTACGTCAAAGCTATTACCGAACAATTTGGGGATCAAATAAGCGTTCATGGAAATTCTCTTGGAGGTTTTCTAGCATACTTCGCCGCCTATTCAAATCCACTTGACGTTAAACGTCTAATTCTTACAGCATCTCCTCACCTGTTAACACTTGATCCGAAAACATTGTCTGAACATACCAATATTGCTCCGTTTATTGGGTTAATGAATAATGTGGCTCTGGCTAGATTTATGAGCAAAGATACAATTTCACTTTGGGAGCACTTTCGTTCTGGAGTAATGGATGATGAGATAAAAGCTTTCTGGGATGCTTTAGAAAAAATGGAACTTCTTATTTTTGCCGCCGCAAAAGATACGACCGTTCGTGGACGAATGTGTCTGACAGAACAATCAAGTGATTTCTTGGAAAAGCTAATAGTTGACCCAGAATATGCTTTGGCGAACAAGCCTGGAGATCGACCCAATGTTCGCGAGTTTGTTGTGCCAGGTGACCACGTCGATGTTTTCAAAGGTGCTACATCAGCTATAAGACATTTAGCTACTAGAGATCTGCAAGCACCGTTACCCGATGAAATACAATCTGACTTATTACCAATCGAAGCCGTAGAAGAATTAGTTCGCAGATCACCAAGAAATGTCGCTTGGGATTTTACGAGAAGTTCATTACCTTCGATAAGTTTGAGTGATGCCCTTCACTCCACTGTCAATGCTCCTGCAACTTTGCTGAGAAGATTCACTCCAGGCACATCACGATCTGGACCAGCACTAGAACTTGAAAGACCACTTCTTTCCCCTGTTATAGCGGGTTAAATGCCTTTTACGAGGATTATGTGCATGAGGATCGATTCAAACTCTCTAAAAACAGACTATCGTTGTTCTACTTGTCGTTAATTGCCATGGGGGTGCGCAATGGTGGCCATATTCAATCCAGGTGTGGAGTTTCCTGCTCCA
>Ga0209573_1000954_pt1 | contig 50711 bp, 44 predicted proteins | sample TNRBio252014_DNA_FD_185870 | JGI IMG/M metagenome (GOLD analysis project Ga0209573, IMG submission 185870) | Wastewater treatment Type I Accumulibacter community from EBPR Bioreactor in Madison, WI, USA - TNR Reactor_6/25/2014_ DNA (SPAdes)... | ecosystem: Engineered > Bioreactor > EBPR >... | reverse complement strand
TGCCAGCGTGCCCGCCAGCACGGCGGCATTGCGCAGCATGCGGCGGCGCGACAAGTCGGCCGCCGGCTGGCTTTCCCCGTTCGCGCCGTTCGAGCCGTTCGCCCCGTTCGCCCCGTTCGCCCTGGCCGCCCTGGCCGCCCGGGTCGCCCGGGTCACTTTGGCGGGATTGCTCATGCGGGTCCTCCTGATCGGGTTACGGGGCAGGCGGCCTCGGGCGCGGGCCGCCCGGCCGCTCAGCGCCGCTGGAACTCCGGCGCCATCAGCATGAGCGCCAGCGCCTGCGTGCCATCGGCCGCCTGGTCGACCTGCCGCGCCGTGTCCTCACCGAGCACCGGCCCCAGGCTGGCGCGTGCGAGCGCACGCGCATCGACGCTGGCACCCAGCCTTTCGGCGACACGCAGCGACCACTCGACGCGCTTCCAGACGGCGTCCGGTCCCAGCCAGCCTTCGGCACTGTCGGGCCAGCCGGCGGGCGACGGCGGTGCATTGACCGGCTGCCCGAGGCCAGCCAGGCCGGCGTCGGGCGCACGCTGGAAGGCGCTGGCGCCCAGCCCCAGCACGCGCACGCTGCCGAGCACGAACTCCTGCGGCGACTTCAACCGCGTCGGCACGGGGTGCCAGGCCTCGGGCGCATCGATCAAGGCCCGGCTGACGCTGGCCAGGTCGCCTTCGCTGTCGCGAAAGCGCGCCGCCAGCCGCTGCACCAGCGCCGGCGGTGGCGGATCGGCAACGAAGTGACGCGCCAGCTTCCAGGCGATGTGGTGCGCCGTCGACGGGTGGCGCGCCAGCTCGCCCAGGACCTGGTGAAGGGCCTGTTCGCCTTCGCCGTACTGGCGCCCCAGCACCTGCTTGGGGCCGGGTTCGTGCCAGGTCGCGTCGAAGCGCCCCGGCGACGGCCAGGCCGCTGCCGGGTCTTCGGCTTCGCGCAACAGCGCCTGCACCGGCACGCGCCAGCCGGTCAGCAGCGCAGCGAGCGCGGTCACGTCGGCCTGCGTGTAGGCCGCGGCGCCGGCGCCGCTGGCCGCCGCCACGCCCGGCGCGCCCAGCGTGTGCAGCTCCAGCACCTCGCGCGCCAGGTTCTCGTTCAGCCCCTGCACGCGCGGCCGGCGCCCGGCCCCGGCGTCGGCGCGCCGGCGCTCGGCCTGCACGACGCGCGAACGTGGCCCGGCGGACGCCTCGTTGTCCAGGAAACGCAGCATCGCCGCGTGGGTGACCGCGGCGCGCAGCAGGGTCTCGAACGGGCCGGCAATGTGCGGGCGTATCGCTTCGCGCTGGAAGGCGCCGGCCAGCGTGCGCACGCTGCCCTTGCCCACCGAGACCGCGAAGTGGTTGGTCCAGAACAGCGCCAGGCGCTCGGCAAAGGGTCGCTTGGTGGTGGCCGCGGTGACCATGCGCGCGCGGATGTCCTCGACGACGATGCGGCGCAGGGGGTCGGCCGCGGGCACCGACATCGCCGCCGCCTCCGACACCGCCGCCGACGCCGCCCGCGCGGCACGTTCGGCCTGCGCCAGCTGCGATTCGCGCTGCTGACGGGCGAGCCGCACGACCCCTTCATGCGAACTCGGCAGCCCCTGGCCGCGGTGCGGGTCGGCCGCGCCGACCTGCGCCAGCAGCCAGCCGCGCGGGTCGCCGGCCAGTGCGGCCAGCTCCGGCTCGCCCAGGCCGAAGCGATGGGCGGCGACCCAGGACTCGATGGTCGGCTTGCGCATGAAACCTCCGCCGCGCCGCCGGGCCGGCCTCGACCGCCGGCCCCCGCGACAGACCCGGATTGTGGGGCGCCCAGGCTGGACAGGGCTGCGCCGCCCGGGCGCCCGGCGCAGAGGGCGCAGAGGGCGCAGAGGAGGGCGCAGAGAATAGGCAGCACAGCCCTGCCCCGGTCGCTGCTAGCCTTCGCGGTGGCGCCAAAGCCGTCCACGCATGCCCGCTGCACCCCCGCCCCCCCTCACCACCCTGGACGCGGCTGCGCTGGCGCAGGCGATGCGCCTGCCCTCGGCGGCGGCCGCCGAAGAGGCCACGCGGCAATGGGCGGCGCGCTTCCCGTTGCAGGCCGCGGGCTGGGCGGCGCTGGCCCAGGTGCTGCAGCGCCAGGGCCGGCATGCCGAAGCGCTCGAGGCGCTGCAGCGCGCCGCTGCCCGGGCCGGGCCGGACCCGGCACCGCACCACAACCTGGGCAACGGCCTGCGCAAGCTGGGCCGCCTCGACGAGGCCGCCGACGCCTACCGGCATGCGCTTGGCCTGCAGCCGGCCCGCGCCTCGTCGCACTTCGGCCTGGGCAATGTGTGGCGCGACCAGGGCCGGCTCGACGAAGCCCTGGCCGCCTACCGGCAGGCGCTGGACCTGCAGCCCGGACACGCCGAAGCCGCGCTGGCGCTGGGCAATGCGCTGCAGGAAGCGGGCGACATGACGGCCGCCGAGCGGGCCTACGTGCAAGCCGCCGGCGCGCGGCCCGACTGGCCGGCGCCGCATTTCAACCGCCATGCCCTGCGCCTGGCCGCCGGCGACCTGGCCGGCGCGATCGACGCGCTGCAGCAGGTGCTGGCGCGCGACCCCGACGGCAGCCGCGGGCACTTCTTCCTCGGCCTGCTGCTCGACGAGGCAGGCGAGGCCACGCGCGCCCAGGCCCACCTGGCGCGCGCCGCGCAGGCGGCGCCGCCGGCGCCGGCCTGGGTCGACGCGCTGCAATGGGTGCGCGGCCAGACGGCCCGCGGGACGGGGGGCCGTGGCGGCCGCGGGCCGCAACTGTGCGGCCATGCGCCGCAGGTGTTCGCGCTGGCGCTGGCGGCCGCCCGCGCCGACGGCCTGGTGCTCGAGTTCGGCGTGCGCTGGGGGCGCTCGATCCGCCAGATCGCGGCGCTGGTCGACGGCCCCGTGCATGGCTTCGACAGCTTCCAGGGCCTGCCCGAGGACTGGCACGACGAGCCCGCCGGCAGCTACAGCACGCAGGGCGCGCTGCCCGCCGTGCCGCCGCAGGTGCAGCTGCACGCCGGCTGGTTCGAGCACACGCTGCCCGCCTTCCTGCAGGCTCAGCCGGGCCCGGTGCGGCTGGTCAACATCGACTGCGACCTGTACCGCTCGACGCTGACCGTGCTCGACGGCCTGGCGCCGCGGCTGCTGCCCGGCAGCGTGCTGGTGTTCGACGAGTTCATCGGCAATGCGCACTGGCGCGACGACGAGTTCAAGGCGTTCCACGAAGCCGCGGCGCGCCATGGCTGGCGCCACGAGCTGCTGGCCTTCAGCTTCGCGACCAAGCAGGTGGTGCTGCGGCTGATCGCACAGGCTTGATGCGCCCTCCTTTCCCCCCCACCGACCCGGCCAGGCAGGCCAAGGACCGCAGGCAATCCTTCATGAGGCAGACCGACAACGCCAAGGCTGACCCCGGCGGGCGTGCCCGCAGCAAACGCAACAGCAGGGGCAGCGGCCTTTCCGGCCGCGTTCGCCGCCTGATCGGCGGCGCCTTGCTGTGCGCGGCATTGCCGCTGGCGGCCCAGCCCTATGCCATCCAGCAGAAGCTGGTCGAAGGCGTGCTGCTGCGCGTGCCGGCCGGCTGGACGGTCAGCAGCCAGCGGCCCGATGCCCACAGCACCGTGCTGCGGGTGCAGGCCGACCCGGCGCGCCCCGACGCCGCCGCCGCCGGTCTGGCCGCCTACCGCGTCGCCCCGGCCCGGGCGGCCACGATGACGCCCAAGTCGCTGGCCGAGCAGCAGCTGGCGCAGCTGATCGGCACGTCGCGCACGCGGGCCACGCTGCTGGCCGAGACGCCGCGGCCCGGCGCCGTGTTCCAGCTCTACCGGCTCGACGACGGCACGCAGCGCGCCAACCTGAGCGCCTATGCCTCGGTGGACGCCGGCACGGGCATGCTGCTGCACCTGTTCTACTTCGCACCCGAGAAGGAGTTCGCCGCCAATGGCGGGCCGGCCGCGCCCCTGGTGTTCTTTGCCGGCCTGAACCCCGGCGTGCTGGGCCGGCTGCAGGCAGACGCCGCCGGGGCAGGCACCGGCTCGCCGGCCGACCCGCAGCGCCTGCACGACCTGCAGACCCGGATCATCGAGATGAACAACCGCGCGCGGCAGAAGATCGTCTACAGCACCGGGGCGGGCTGGTGCTACCAGGGCGACGCCGGATGCCGATGAACCCCGCAGCCCGCAGTGGGCCGGGCCGCCGTGGGCGGCGCGGCGGGCCGTGTCGAGCCCTTGCGCACGGCCGGCGTGGTGCTGGTGTAGAACAGGGTCGGGTCCGTCCCCGCACGACAACCGCACAACAACGAGAGAGTTCCCCATGAAGCGTCGTCTGGCCTTGCAGGCCGCAGCTCTGCCCCCGCTGGTCGCCTGGGTTCCGCAGTCCGCCTTGGGCCAGGCCTGGCCCGGCAAGCCGGTGCGGCTGGTGATCCCGTTTCCGGCCGGTGGCGCGACCGACATCGTCGGGCGGCTGCTGGCGCAGAAGCTGTCGGCGGCCATCGGCCAGCAGGTCGTCATCGACAACAAGCCCGGGGCCGGCGGCACCATAGGCGCCGACCTGGTGGCCAAGGCACCGGCCGACGGCCATACGCTGCTGCTGGCCACCAGCTCCACGCACTCGATCGGCCCGGCGCTCAACCCGCGAATGCCCTACGACGCGTTCAAGGACTTCGCCCCGGTGGCCCATGTGGCCAACGCGCCCAGCGTGCTGGTGGTCGGCGCCGGGTTTCCGGCCGGCGGCGCCACGGAGCTGATCAAGCTGCTCAAGGCCAACCCCGGCAAGTACAACTTCGGCTCCAGCGGCATCGGCACCTACCCGCACCTGGCGGCCGAGATGTTCAAGTGGCGCGCCGGCGGCCTGTTCGTGGTGCACATCCCGTACCGCGGCACCGGGCTGGTCATCACCGACCTGATCGCGGGCCAGATCACCTTCCTGATGGACAGCATCGTCTCGGCGCAGACCCACATCCGCGACGGCCGCGTGCGCGCGCTGGCCGTCACCGGCGCGCAACGTTCGGGCTCGCTGCCGCAGGTACCCAGCTTTGCCGAGCTGGGGGTGCCGGGCATGGCCTTCAGCAACTGGTTCGGCTTCTTCGCGCCCGCCGGCACCCCGGCCGCCATCGTCGAGCGGCTCAACCGCGAGCTCGGCGAGATCGTGCGCAGCGCCGAGGTGCAGGAACGCCTGAAGGGCCTGGGCGCCGACCCGGCCGGCGGCACGCCCGAAGCCTTCGCCAAGGTGATCCGCGACGAGCACGAGAGCTGGAAGGCGGTGATCCAGCGCGCCGGCATCAAGGCCGAGTGAGCGCGCCGGGCCGCCCCCGGGCGCTGCTGCCGGGGCCCCTTGGAGGCGAAGCTACGCCAGTGCGGCAGCGTCCCGGGCGTCGACGCCGGGGCGGTCAAGGCGGCATCAAGCCGCCCTTCGGCGCGGGCGGCGCCGTGTCGCCGCAGGCGGTGCGGGCGGTGCGGGCGGGAACATCTGCAGCGCCAGCGCGGCGATCGACGACTTGATCGCCGCCCAGCCCTCGTCGCGCTGGATGTCCAGGCCACCGAAGATGCGGATGCGCCGGGCCCGCACCAGCAGGTACTGCACGCCCGCGACCAGCAGCAGCGTGACCGCCTGCGCGTGCGGCGTGCTGGCAAAGGCTTCGCCGCCGAGCACGCGGCTGGCCTCGTGGCCCCACTGCTCGCGCTCGCTCTCCAGAATGGCGGTCAGCTCGTTGCGCTCGCCGATCTCGGCCGCCATCACCTCCAGCGTCAGCGGGCGCGCGCGCAGCTCGTCGATGAAGTGGGCGAAGAAGCGCGCATAGCGCTCATGCGCGGGCAAGGCCAGCAGCGCCTGCGGGTCGCCGCCCAGCAGGTCGCCCACATGCGGCCAGAAGCGGCCGCTGGCGCCCCAGGCGCGCAGCAGCTCGGGCAGGCCGCCGAAGTAGCGGTAGATCAGCACCTTGTCGACGCCGGCCGCGCGAGCGATGGCGTTGACGCCTATGCCCGTGAATCCGTCGCGCGCCAGCACCTCGCCGACGGCGGCGAGGATGCGGTCCCCGGTCGCCTGCCGGTCGCGGGCACGGCTGGCGGGATCGGGGCGCTCGGTGGGGGCTGCGGGCGGCATCGGCGGCGGATGATCGCATCCCGCCGGCGCCTCAGGCGCTGACCAGGTGAGCCGCCAGGCCCCGCCGGGGCGCCGGCCCGACCGGCGGCGCGTAGCCGACGCGGGCCCACATCTGCACCGTCTGCCCGGGCGCCGTCGCGCCGACAGCCTGATGCAGGGCCTGGTACTGCGCCGCCACTTCCTTGTACTCCTGGATCGCCTGCGAGACCGGCTGCATGGACAGGCCGTGCGCGGTCGCGGCCAGCTGCACGCGCGCATAGGCGCGGCCGGCGCCGATCTGCGCGGCGCGGCTGTTGTCGGGCGTGAGCATCCACAGGAAGGCCGGCGTCGAGTCGATCGCCTCGTCGAAACGGTCCAGCTGCGACTTGACGCCCGCGGAGTCGGGCGCCGGCGGCCGGCTGCGGTCGAACAGCCCGAGGCTCACCATCGCCTGCAGCCACGGGCTGGTCAGCGAGATGCCGTCGCGGTGGCGCTCGATCTCGGCGGCGCCTATGCGCAGCAGCCGGGTCGATTCGAGCATGGTGTGCGGTGTCGTCAGCTCGATTCGCCAGGCCTCCTTGGCGATCGCGCGCTGCAAGGCCAGCCGCTGCGGCGCCTCGCCGCCGACCCGACCCAGGCGGACCGGGTGCGGTGCCAGCGCCGCCGCCATCGCCTGCCAGGCCGCCTCGGGCACCGGCCTCGCCAGGTCATAGGGCTGGCGGTTGGTGTGACGCCGGAACACCTGCGCGAACAGCGGGTCGGGGGCGACGGAGTCGTCGGGCCGCAGTCGCACGCGCGCCACCGGCCGTGCGTCGAGCTTGTCGGCGTCGAACACCCCTTGCGGGAACAGCGTGACCTCGGCCCGCTGTCCACGCTCTCGCGCCGCCAGGTCCAGCAGTTCGAGAAAGGTGCCGTGGCTCATCATGATCTGGCGCGAGAACGGGTCGGTCTCGGGCAGCAGGCGCGCCAGGTCGCAGCGCAGCTCGATCTCGCCTTCGCGGCGCAGGTCCACCAGCCAGGACTGCAGGTTGTGCGAGTGCGGCGCCAGGATCGCGTGCGACAGCACCCAGCGTCGCAGGTCGGTCTCGGCGCCCGGGCCGGACCAGGCCGCCAGGGCGGCTGTCGGAATTCCGCGGTCACATGCGCTCAGAGGGGCGGTGGCGGCCAGGACGGCACCGCCCCCGAGCAGGCGGACGAAGGCACGACGATGCATGGGATTGCTCCAGGGTGCGAAAAAGAAGTCACTGCAAGGTGACATACTGTAGTCACCTGCTGGTGACATGTCAAGCAGGCCGATCCGGCCGCAGGGCCCGACTCGCGGTGTTAGCCTCGGCCGACCCTGCCCACGACCCGCCCTCCGGAGGACGCGCCCCATGATCCGCAAGACCGCCAAGCAACTCGTAGCCGAAGCCATGGCCGTCGTGCGCACGCTCCCGGTCGACGAAGCTCGCGCGCTGCACCAGGCGGCTGAAGCCCTGTTCGTCGACCTGCGCGATGTGCGTGAACTCGAGCGCGAAGGCATCGTGCCCGGCGCGGTGCATGCACCGCGCGGCATGCTCGAGTTCTGGGTCGACCCGACCAGCCCCTACTTCCACAAGGCCTTCGAAGGCGCGCAGAACGGACAGACGCTGGTGCTGTTCTGCGCCGCCGGCTGGCGGTCGGCACTGGCGACGCGGGTGCTGCTCGAGATGGGCTTCGAGCAGGCCTGCCACATCGAGGGCGGCTTCAAGGCCTGGAAGGACGCCGGCGCGCCGGTCGGCCAGCGGGCGGCCAGGCCGGCGGGCTGAGGCGGCGCGCGCCGCAAGGCGCCTTCAGACCTCCTCGAACACGTACAGGTCCGACGACTCCCTGGAAAAGCCGTAGGCGTAGGACAGGCCGTCCGCGGTCAGCCGGACGCGGGCGACCCGGCGCACGGCCCCGGCGCGGACCGGGTAGAGCTGCAGCCACTCGCGCAGTTCGCCGCTGCCCAGGTGGTAGCGGTAGACGACCAGCGGCAGCGCCCCTGCGCGGCAGACGAACAGCTCCTGTGCGTTGCCATGCCAGCCCAGCAGCTGATACCCGCGGCCCAGCGGCAGCAATGGCGTCCCCGGGCCGCCGCCGGCCGGGACCAGGCACAGGCGGTCGTCGGCGTCCTTGAGCACGATGCCCAGGCCATCCGGCGATACCGCACGATTCCACGGCATGCGCATGCCGGCGTCGTCGGGCAGCAGGCACACCGGCCTGCCGCCGGCCAGGTCCTGGCAGTAGATGCGGTGCCCATGCGCCAGGTCGGTGGCCGCGAAGACGATGCGGCGGCTGTCCGGGAAGTAGGACACGAACTCGGAATAGACGAGCGGCGGATCGCCGACCTGGTCGAGTCGACGCAGGTTCTTGCCGGGCAGGTCCAGCAGGGCCAGGCTGCTGCGTGCCGACGGGATGCGCAGCACCACCGAGCGCTGATCCGGTGACATCACCAGCGGCACGCCGTCGGCGATGGGCCGGGTCCCCGACCCGTCTATCCTGCGCAGGTAGGCCGCGTAGTGGTGCCGGCCGGGCGTGTATTCCTCCTCGATCAGCAGCGTGCGGCCGTCGGCGCTGATGTCGCGGGGCGTCGTCCGCTCGTGCCAGCTGATGTCGCGCTCGGCCGCATCGCTCGCGTGACGGGCCATGGTGCCGAAGGTCTGCCGGTCGGCCGTGACCAGCAGCCCCTGCGGCACCCGCCCGTCGTGCACCGTGAGGCTGCCCACCATGTGGTGCATGAGTTGCTCGTCGCCGTGCAGCCCGACGCGGTACAACGAACGGGAAACGCCCTTGCGCGACGCGGTGAACCACACCTCCTGCCCCATCCAGGCCAGACCCTGGGCGGTCAGGAAGCCCGCGGCCAGGCGCCGCGCGCCGCCGACGGGCTCGTCGAGGTCGACCACCACGATGTCGCCTTCGTCGTCGTTGGCGATCAGGTGGTCGATGAAGGCCAGGTGCCGACCCTCGGGCGAAAAGCGCAGGTGGCTGATCCAGCCCACGGACCGGTAGCGCACGGTGCCGATCGGGAACTCGAGGCGGCTTCGGCCGTCGACCTCGCGCACGACGGCCAGCCAGCGCGCCGGCGGGCCGGCGCGGTCGACGCCTGACCGCGGGTGCCAGTCGGCACACTGCACCGCGTCGACCACCGGCAGGCCATGCGACTGCCCGGCGGGCACGACCGCCAGGGTCCCCGAGAACAGGCAGGGGTGCTGGTACTGGCGCTGCAGGGCGATGGCCAGGTCGCCGGCGGGCGAGCAGGCCAGCAGTTCCCCGTCGGGCCAGGGCAGGGGCTCCGCCTCGCCGGTGTCCAGCGACTGCCGGCACAGCCCGGCGCTGCCGTCGTCCCAGCTCGCGGACATCACGACGGCCCGGCCGTCCGCTGACCAGCGGGCCACCCGGATGACCCCGGGCCGGAAGCTGACCGGCACGATGTTCGGCGACCACGACGCGTCGAAGCGACTGCCGGTGGACGCGGCGAGCAGGCCGGCGGCCTGCGGCACGACGGCTGCCGCCCGGCGGATGGCCTGCTCGAGCGCCACGATCTCCGGCCCGAGCTCCAGCCCGGCGGCCTTCGACGCCGCCTGCGCCAGCTCGAACTGGCCGAGGGCCTGGTCGGGCCGCCCGAGCGCGACGTAAAGGCGCATCAACAACTGGTGGACCTGATCGTCGGCCGCATCCTCGTGCAGCAGGCGCTGTGCAAGCTCGACGCCTTCGGCGGCCCGCTCCTGCTGCGCGAACCATTGCGCGGCATTGAAGGAGGTGGTCCTGAACAGCAGCCGCAGCATCTCGCGCCGGGTCAGCGTCCAGTTCTCGTACAGGTCGTCGACCAGCAGCGTGCCGCCGTACAGGCCCAGGGCCTGCCGCGCCGCCGCGGCGTCCTGCTGCCGCAATGCCAGGTGGGCGGCCTGCTCGAACTGCAGGGCGTCGACCCGCAACACGTCCGGCGCGGCCAGGATGATCTGGTTGCGGGGGGTCAGGAGGTAACGTGACTGCGCGCCCCGGGCCAGCGCCGGCTCGAGCGCCCGGCGCGCCCCATGGATGGCCTTGTCGAGGCTGTTGGTGGCGCTGTCCAGCCCGAGGTCGGGCCACAGCTGCTCGATGACCTGCTCGCGGTGCAGCGTATGGGCCGGCGCCAGGGCCAGCAGCTTGACCAGCGCCTTGGCGGAGCGGCGCGGCCAGCGCCTGTCGTCGACCGCCATGCCATCGATGCCGACCAGGAAGCGGCCCATGAGGCGGACGTCGAGCATGGGTGTCGTTCAGGTCTGCGGCCGGCGTCGCGCCGTCGATGCGCCGTCGATGCGCCGGGCCAGGCGTGGAAGTTTTCGGGAAGTCGTGCGAACTAAGGTTCGGCCCAGCCGCTCGCCGCGGCCTGATCGCAACGAAGTGTAGGGGCCGCCGGCAACGGTGCCCCGCACCCCCTCGGGAACCTCACTGGAGACGACATGAACCCCGCACCAATCCTCCTCGCGGCGCTGACCGCAAGCCTTGCCCTGCCGGCTGCCCAGGCCCAGCAGATGCACCTCGACGGCTACCAGATCGTCGGCAACACGCTGGAGAACGGCAAGTCGCTCAAGCCCGGCGAAGGGATCCGCTCCGGCCAGAACAAGTTCGCCGCCGTGCTGCAGAAGGACGGCAATTTCTGCCTGTACCAGCTGGACGCGCAGAACCTCAACCGCGGCAACTTCGTCAAGTGCACGATGACCGTCGGCGCCGAGGACAAGAAGGGCGCCCGGCTGACCATGCAGCAGGACGGCAACCTGGCCCTGTACAACGCCGCCAACGCCCACCTGTGGTCGACCGACACCTACCGCGGCGGCAACGACAAGCAAGGCCGCCGGCTGGCCATGTACGACGACGGCAACCTGGTCCTGCTGAGCAAGAGCGAGAAGGCGATCTGGAGCTTCCAGAAGGGCCGCCTGTACTGATCGGGGGGCGGCAGGGGTGTTGTTGCCGCACCCGCCTCACACCACCCTGATCGACGCTGCCCAGCCGCGCAAGCCGTCGCGCAGGTGCGCCGGCAGGTCGCGCACGTGCGCCTCGAACCCGGCTTGCGCCTGGGCCAGCGCCTCGGCCGAGCGCGCCGCCAGCACGTCCTTGCTGGCCTGCGCGAGTTCGGCCGGGATGACACCGTAGTCGCGCAGCAGCTCGGCCTTGCCGTCGAGGAAGCGTGGCAGCACATCCTTGCGCGCCATGCGCGCCACGCGCAGCAGCGCGTCGGCCTTCACCGCCAGCTTCATCGCGTCGTGGCGGGTGTCGGCGTCTGCCGCATCGGCCTCGATGTTCTTCCATACGCTGCCGCCCAGGGCCTCGAGCTTGGCGCGGAACTTCTCGGGCGCGGGCGCCGGCCGCTTGCCGGCCTTCGAGTCGCTCGCCTGCATGCGGGCGATCCAGTCCCCGACCCTTGCCTTGTCGATCGGCTGGCCCTTCTCGATGAAGAACACCGTCGACTCGAGCTCCTTCCAGTTCTTCAGGATCTCGCGGATCTCCGCGAACGTGATCACCTCGAAGTGCTTGGAGCCGCCGTCCTCGAGGTGCGCCCGGATCTTGGCGTTCTTCCAGGCCTTGTAGTCGGTGGCCTCGTCGAGGTTGATGCCGTCGATGCAGTAGTACACCGGCTTGTCGCTTTCCTTGGCCCACCACAGCCCGGCCTTGCAGCCCAGGCCGCCCATGAACTTGCCGGGGTCCATGCCGCTGGCTTCGGCAGTGTCGAACTGGCCCGACGGGACTCGCCCCGCGAGGTGCTTCAGGTAGCCACCGGCCTGCTGTTCGAACTCCGCCAGGAAGGCGTCGATGTCCACGTTGGGGTAGGCATGCGAGTCCTTGATCTCGGCGGCCACCGCGGCCTTGCCCTTGTTCACGAACCTGGGGATGGCGGCTTCGGGGTCCTTCAGCAGCTCGTCGTAGCCGCCTTCGTTCAGGGCCTGCTCGACCGCCTTCCACAGCTCCCACATGCGAAGCGGCTGGTTGCCGTGGGCGGCCTTCGCGGGCTTGCGGGTCGGGTCTCCGTCCTGGTCCTGGCCCTGGTCCTGCGCCTGCCGAGGGTCCTGCGCCGGCCCGACCTCGCGCGCCGCCTGCACGTAGGGCAGCCGCACGTCCTCGAAGCCCCAGATGGTGCCCGGGCGCGCGTTGAACATCTCCAGGGCCTTGGACCCGAGGATGTCCTTGTAGTCGGTGAGGATCGCGGTGCCCTTGGTCGCCAGGGCCTTCAGCACCTTCTGCGCGCCCTGCACCTTCTTGAGCATGTCGGGTTCGAACGTGCCGCTGCCGCTCTCGAGCTCGTGCACCTTGCGGATGTAGTTGCCCAGCAGGTGCTCCAGCGGCTGGATGAAGCCACTCCACACCCCTTCGCGCTTGCCGCTGCCGCGGCCGGTGTCCTGGCCGAGGCTGTGCGCCTGGCCGGGGTTGGCGTCCTTGGCGATGAGCTTGCAGATCTGGTCGAAGTCGCCCTGGTTCCACAACGAATTGAAGACCTGCGCCGACACCCCCTTGTCCTTGGCGTTCCAGTCCTCCTTCGTCACCGCGTCCCACATCCAGTCGGTGGTCTTGCCGGGCTCGACGCCGTCGCGCGTCTTTTCCAGCAGCACCCGCGTGGCGACCGCCGAAGCGTTCGCCCCCAGCTGCTGCAGCACGGCGTCGTCGAGCTGGCCCTGCTTCTCGGCCATCAGGATGATGTCGCCGCACAGCACGGGGTCCTGGGCCAGGATCGCCAGCTGCGCCGGCTGGCGCAGCACCTTGTCGATGATCTCGCCATACAGCTGCGAGATCTGCTCGCCCGACAAGGACGTGCGGCCGAAGCGCAGGTCGTCGAACGCGCCCTTCATCGCCCGGGTGTCGCCACGGCCCACGGCCTCCAGGTCGGCTGCGATCGCGTCGCCCTTGAGCTTGCCGGCCTGCAGGTACTTCTGGTCGCGCCGGGCACGCGCCGCCTGGGCCGCTTCACCCTCCAGTTCGCCGGCGACGGCGTTCAAGCGGCCCGTCAGCTGCCTGGCCACGCCCACCAGGGCAGCCGCAGCCAGCGCATCGCCCATCGCCTCGGTGTCGTCGCCCGGCTTGCGCTTGGCCTGGGCCGCCGCCAGCCTGGCCTGCAGATCCTCCAGCAGTGCCTGCGCGGTCTTGAGGTGGCGGCTGTGCTCGCTCTTGAGGATCTCGGCGAGGTCGCGTTCCAGCGACGCGAACTTGAGCGCACGGTCGGGGTCGCGTCGGTCCTGCCGGTCCAGCCATTCGAGCCGGGCCGCAAGCTCGCGTGCGTCCGCGCGGTGGTTGTTGAAGTCGTCGAACAGGTTGTCCTTCTGGCCCTCCTGCGTGCGCCCCGACTTGATCTCGTCCCAGGCCTGGTGCGCCAGCTTCACCATGAGCTCGCCCTGCGTGCGGCACTCCTGAAGCGCCTGCCGGTATCCGGCGATCGCCACGCCGTAGTCGCCCGTCTCCTCCTCGCGAACCGCCAGATCAACGCTCAGCCGCAGCTTCAGGAACGCCTTCTGCACTTCTTCCATCGACTTGAACAGGCGGTCGAACGCCTGCCGGGCCGCCTTGGCACGCTCCACCGAGTCGAGCGCCGACTCCCTGAAGTGGATGCTCGCGGCGTCGTACTCGTTGGGGTACTTCTTGCCGGTCTCGATGGCGCTGGCGGTGAGCTCCTTCTCCCCTATGGTGATTGGCACCATCCTGGGTACCGCCGTCTGGGCCATGGGCTGCGGGTCGGCCGCGGGCTGCGAGGCCGTCGATGCGCCGCCCAGGTCCCCGACCGGCGACCCGGTCGCCACGCCGTTCGGGGTATGGCCGACCTCGGCGCTGATGGCGTTGAAGCTGGCCTGCTGGGGCGTCAGCGGGTCGCCGCCGAGCTCTTCGTCGATGCTGTCGAGCAGGCGCTGGGCGCTCGTTTGCGCCGCCGGGTTGGGTACCTTCTCTGCAGCCAGCAAAGCCTTGCGTGCCGCCTGCAGACGCATGACGTAGGGCAGCAGCCGCTTGTCGTGGCCCGCGGCCTTCAGAAGGGCGTTGATTCGATCGAGCATCCGGGTCTCCGTGCCGCGCGGTGGCGGATGTCAGGTCAACGCGCGTTCCACTTCGTCGAGCGCAGCCAGATAGGCGCGCTCGACACCGGCAGCCGAAGCCAGGGCGCTCTCGCGCAGCAGCACGATCAGCCGGTGCGCCGCCACTTCCTGCCGCAGCGTGGCGATGGTGGAGGCCACGGCGCCGTAGCGCGGGTCTCCGGCATTGATGGCGCTGTCGATCGCATCGTCGATGCGCTGCTGCATCGATCCAGTCAACCCGGCCAGCTTGCGCTCCAGCGCCTTGCCGAAACCCGCCGCATCCTCATGCGGCAACTGCGCCACCACGGCCTGCAGCAGGTCGCCGAGTTCGACGCTCAGCTCCGCCGGCAGCTTGCGCCAGCGCTCGAGGATGAAGCCGCGCTTGGCCACCAGGCCCGACGGCGCTTGCCCTGCGGAGCCGCCTGCGGCCAGTCGTGCTTCCAGCGCCTGCAGGAGCACGGCACAGCGCGCGCCGTCGCCGGCATCCAGCGCCGCCTTGGCGGCGGTGATCGCGGGCAGCAGCCGGGCGCGCAAGCTCTCGTCGGCGGCCATGCGCTCCTTGCCCAGCAGCATCACCTGCTTGAGGCGTTCGGCCAGGTCCGCGCGCGTGGCAGTCCCGGCCTTGGCCGGGCCCGCTGCCTGGGCCAGCAGCTTCTCGATGCCTTGCAGCGCCAGCGTGGCAGCGGCGTAGTCGCGCTGCACATCGGCCTTCTCCACGGCCATGGCGATCAGCGCGCGCAATCGGCTGGATTCGGGGTGCTGCCCTGCCAAGGCCTGCTGCACAGGGCCGTGAACGCGTGCCAGGCGCTGCTCGTAGGCCAGCTGCGCCGGCGAAGGCGGCTGCGCCGTGCCGGCGCCGTCCGCGGTCGCGGTCGCGGTGGCGGCCGCAGCCGGCCCTGCAGCCGCCGCGCCGCCGGGCTCGGCGACGCTGCCCTCGCCTTCATCGCCGTCCTCGTCCTGCTCGCCATCCTCGCCGCGTACCCTGACCTTCAGGCGCAATTCCGTCTGCGCCAGCAGTGCCAGCCGCAGGCGCTTGGCCAGACCCGACGCCGATGCCTGGACGATGAAGGTCAGGGCGCCGGACTCGTACTGGCACTCGGCACTGATCCGCTTGGCGCCCGCGGGCGAGTCGAGCTGCTCCACCAGCAGCTTGAAGCGCGCCGGCGGGATGGCCCGCCGCATGATCAGCACCACAGTGGCCTTGCCCGCCACGCAGATCATCGCGTGCATTCGCGTGCCGCCCTTGCGCAGCTCGCGCAGCAACGGCAGCATCCTGCTGCCGAGCAGCGCCGGCGCGTCGGCTTCGTCTTCCTCGGCGGCGGCGGCAGCTGCCGCCGCGCGAGCTGCCTTGGCCTGCGACTCGGCCTCCGCTTCCGCCTGCGACCCGGCCTGCTCGAGCAGTGCCTGCAGCTTCGCCTTGGCCTCGCCGAACACCTTGTCGCCCAGCTCCTTGCGGCGCTTGGGCAAGGCTGCCAGCTGCTTGTCCAGCGCGGCGGTCAGCTCCTCCAGCGCCTGCAGCCGCGGCGCCGCGGCGCCGGACTTGTCGACCTTGGCCAGCGCCTTGCGCAGCGGCGCGTCGTCGAGCTCGAGCTTGTGCAGCTTCGTGAACGCAACCCAGGTCGCCTCGGCAAGTTTTTCCGCCATCGATGTCGTCCCACCTCACCAGGCCGGCAGGCCGGGAGGGCCGGCGGCGGCTGCAGGCGCGGATGCTAAGCGCTCTCGACGACCGGGGTGGCGCGTGGCGGGAGCTCAGGCCCGCCGGCGCCGCCGCCGGGAAGCAGGCGGCGGCGGCGCCACGGCCATCAAGCTCTCCGCCTCGGCGATCATGCGTGCCAGCCTGTCCTCGAGCTTCTCCGTCGTCAGCTGCTCGCGCAGCCGCTCGACCATCAGCGGCAGCGCGAAGGGGCTGATGGCGCTCAGCTCGACGAGTTCGATGCGCAGCCCGGCCAGCTCGTGCAGGGTGCGGCGCAGGCGGCCGATGTCGAGCTCCTGCGCCAGCACTTCGGCCTCGGCCTGGGCCAGCAGGCGGTTGCCGGCGTCGTACTTGCGGAAGACTTCGTAGAACAGCGAGCTCGAGGCCTGCAGCTGGCGCTGGCTCTTGGGCGCCCCGGGGTAGCCGCCGAAGACCAGCCCGGCGACGCGCGCGATCTCGCGGAAGCGGCGCTGGGCGAGCTCGCCGCTGTTCAGGCTGGCCAGCACGTCGGCCTGCAGGTCGTGGCCGGCGAACAGCCTGGCCGGGTCCAGCGCGCCGGCGGGCAGCGGCTGTGCACAGACGATCTCCAGCCCCAGGTCGTTGACGCTCAGCGAGAAGGTGTTGGGCTGCTCGCGCGCCAGCCGCCAGGCCAGCAGCTGCGCCAGCCCGATGTGCACCAGCCGCCCGGCAAAGGGGTAGAGGAACAGGTGTTCGCCCTCCCGCGAGTGCCAGCGCTCGACCAGCAGCGCGCCGCGCCGCGGCAGGCGCGACAGGCGCACCTGCGTGGCCAGCATGGGCAGTGCGGCCTGCAGCTCGGGCTCGAACAGGTCGCCTTGCAGCACCGGTGGGTCGCCGCTGCCGGCCAGGCGGTCCAGCAGCTCGCGCACGGCGTCGGCCAGCTCGGTCGACAGCGGCATCTTGGAGCCGGCCCAGGCCGGCACCGCGCCGCGCGGCCTGGTGGCGCGGCGCACGTAGGCCGTCATCTCGCGCGTGCGCACGTATTCGAGCACGCGGCCGGCAAACACGAAGCAGTCGCCGGCGCGCAGGCGGGCGATGAAGCTCTCCTCGATGGTGCCCAGGCGGCCGCCGGCGCCCAGCCAGGCGACCGTCATCGAGGCTTCGGACACGATGGTGCCGACCTGCAGCCGGTGCCTGAGCGCGATGCCGCGGTCGAGCACGCGCCAGCGGCCCTCGTGCAGCCGGATGCGGTGGTAGTCGGGGTAGGCGTGCAGGCTGTCGCCGCCGCGTTCGCAAAAACGCATCGCCCAGTCGAAGGCGTCGCGCGAGAGCTGCGCAAAGGCGCATGTGCCGCGCACCTCGTCGTACAGCGTGTCGGCGTCGAAGCCCTGGCAAGGCTGGCCATGGCGGTCGAGGTCACCGCCCAGCGCCAGGCTGACGATGTGCTGCACCAGCACGTCCAGCGGCTGTTCGGGCGAGGCGCGCGACTCGACCCGCCCGGCGATGGCGGCGTGCCGGGCGGCGACCGCCTCGACCAGCTCCAGCGTATTGGTCGGCACCAGCGTGATGCGGCTGGCCCGCCCCGGCGCGTGGCCGCTGCGGCCGGCGCGCTGCAGCAGCCGCGCCACGCCCTTGGCGCTGCCGATCTGCAGCACGCGCTCGACCGGCAGGAAGTCCACGCCCAGGTCCAGCGAGGAGGTGGCGACCACCGCCTTCAGCGTGCCCGCCTTGAGCCCGGCCTCGACCCATTCGCGCACGCCCTTGTCCAGCGAGCCGTGGTGCAGCGCGACCAGGCCGGCCCAGTCGGGCCGCGCCTGCAGGATCAGCTGGTACCAGATCTCGGCCTGCGAGCGCACGTTGGTGAAGACCAGCGTCGGGCCCGAGCGTTCGATCTCGTCGACCACCGGCTGCAGCATCTGCGCGCCCAGGTGGCCGCCCCAGGAGAAGCGGCCGGGGTCGGCCGGCAGCAGGGTGTCGACGACGAGGGTCTTGTCGAGCCGGCCCTGCACGCGCACGCCCGGGTCGGCCGCGCCGGTGCCGAGCAGCGCCTGCAGCGCCTGCTCGAGGTTGCCCAGCGTGGCCGACAGCCCCCAGCGCACCAGACCCGGGTTCCAGCGGGCCAGCCGCGCCAGCGCCAGCTGCACCTGCACGCCGCGCTTGCTGCCGATCAGCTCGTGCCACTCGTCGACGATCACCGTGTGCACGCAGGCCAGCTCGATGGGTGCCTGCGCCCGGGTCAGCATCAGGCTCAGCGACTCCGGGGTCGTCACCAGCACGCTGGGCAGCCGCCGGTCCTGCCGTGCGCGCTCGCCCGAGGGCGTGTCGCCGGTGCGCAGCCCCAGCGTCCAGTCCGGCGCCAGCGTGTCCAGCGTCGGCTGCAGGGCGCGCACCGTGTCGGCGGCCAGGGCGCGCATCGGCGTGATCCACAGCACCTGCGCCCGGCTGCCCGGCTGCCGCCGCGCCAGCGCGCCCAGCCACACGGCCAGCGTCTTGCCGCTGCCGGTGGTCGCGTGCAGCAGGCCGGGACGGCCGGCGGCCATCGCCGCCCAGACCTCGCGCTGGAAGGCGTGTGGCGCCCAGCCGCGGGCGGCGAACCAGGCGTCGAAGTCGGGCGCGGCGGGCGGGGCCGATGCCGCGGGCGGGGCCGAAGCCGCGGGCGCAGCCGCCGCGCCAGTCGAGCGCTTCATCGGCCCGGCCCCGGGTGCGCGGGTGGGCCGGGCTATCGGACGCCGGCCATGGGCGTGCCCAGCTTGAGGATGCCGCTGGTGCGCGCCACCGGCACACCGTCGGCGCTGACCAGGCCCTGCGCGAACACCATGGAGCGGGTGACGCGCAGCACGTCGGCCTCGCCCTGCACCCAGGCGCCCAGCGCGGCCGGCGCCAGGTAGTCCACGCTGAGCTGTATGGTGGGCAGGAAACGCATCCCGACCTCGTCGTTCTGCCGGTGGGCGCAGATCGGCAGCAGCATGTCGCAGAAGGTGGCCAGCATGCCACCGTGGCAGATCGACATCGGGTTGCAGTGCCGGGCCTCGACGCGGAAGCCGAGCTGCACGCGACCGTCGTGCAGGCGCACGTGCAGCGGCCCGTTGGCCGCGATGAAGCCGGCGGTGAAGGCGGGCAAGGGCACGAAACCCTCGGGGATGGCGTTCAGGTTCATCGGCGGAAGCCGGGCCGCAGGGCGGGTGCGCGGCCGGGTGGCGGGGCGGGCGGTGGAGGGGGGCATTCTGCCGTCACGATCCAGCCCTCCACCCCATCCACCTGCGCCGGCCGGCCGCAGTCCGGCTGCCCGGCGGCCCAGGCGGCCTGCATCAGGCACAGCGCGGCGTCGACCAGGTCGCCGCCGATGTCGGCGAGCAGCTGCCGATGCAGCGCAGGCCGCACCTTCAGCCGCAGGCCCAGGCGGGTGCGGCCCTGCCGGGCAGCAGCCAGCAGGTCCTGGCGGGCGAAACGGCGGTCGTCGCCGGCATGGTTCTTGTACGAGCGCGCGCCGATCAGCTCATGGGCCAGCAGCGCCGGGTAGCCCTCCAGCGCACGCCTTGCGGGGTCGCCGGGGCACAGGCCCGGCAGCTCGACGCCGGCGGCCAGCAGGCGCGACAGGCCTTCGAAGTACATGAAGCCGACCGGCACGTAGCGCGTCTGCAGCGGGCTGGTCGAGCTGACGCCGACCGGCGAACGGTCCGTGCGCCGGTGCGGCAGGCGCTGCCCCGGCGCCCGGCCGGCCGACCAGGCGTCGACCAGGCGGCGCAGGTCCATGCGGGCCGGGCAGCGGCGGTGCACGGCGGCGCTGACCGCCGCGCAGTCGCCCCCGAGGTCGAGGTCTTCGACAAAGGCCCGCGGCAGGCCGAAGGGGAAGTCGAAGGCGCCCAGCCAGCGGCCGGGCCGCTGCAGCAGCGACTCGAACCCGGCCAGCGTGGTCAAGCGCTCGAGGTCCGCGAGCTCGACCTCCTGGCCCCGCAGCCGGCCGACCGCCAGCGTGATGGGCTTGCGCGTCGACGGCGCGCAGCTGAAGTCGACGCCCCACAGCGTCAGCGATTGCGGGTCGGGCATCGCGCCATTCTCGTGGCGCGATGCCGCCGGCCGCCCGCTCAGGCGTGGCCGGCGCTCACGTCGGGCCGGGCCGGCGCCAGCCAGTGCAGCAAGCCGGCGGCGGGGCTGCTGGCGCGGTCGGCCGCGCGCACCACGCTGAGCAGGTAGCCGCGACCTCGCACACCTTCGATCTCGAGTTCGTCGACGCGTTCGTCGCGCAGCCGGGCGCGCAGCCGGGCCACGTAGACGTCGACGCTGCGCGCATGCAGCTCGCGGCCGCGCGCAATCGACTCCAGCAGGCGCGACCGCGCGACCACGCGCCCTTGCTCCTGCATGAAGACCTGCATCAGGCCGGCCTGCATCTCGGTCAGGTCGACATGGCGGTCGTCGCGCAGCAGCCGGTTGCGGCCGCGGTCCAGGGCCCAGCCGGCGACGGTGGACAGCGACTCGTCGCCCGCGCGCTCGTCGGCCTTGCCGGCCGCCTGCGCCCGGCGCAACAGCATCTGCAGGTGGGCACGCAGCCGCCGCGGCGCCAGCGGCCCGCCAAGATAGCCGTCGGCCCCGAGTTCGAGGGCGATGATCTCGTCGACCTCGTCGGCCGACTCCGACACCACCAGCAGCGGGCAGCGCAAGGTGGTGCGCCAGAGGTCGAAGCGGCGGGCCACGCTGGCCATGGGCTCGGCGACGCGCAGCACGACGGCATCGAAGCGCGCATGGGCGGCCGCCAGCAGGCCCTGCGGGGGCGCCGCCAGCCACAGCCCGCGCAAGCCGGCACGCGCCAGGGTGTCGACCAGTTCGCGATCCGGCCTGAGGCCGAAGCCGATGAACAGCACCAGGCTGTGCGGCGCGGGCAGCGGCTGGGAGTCCTCTCGGTCGTCGTCGGGGTTCATGGCGGCGGCCCTCGCTGCCGACGGCGGCCGGTGGCAGGACACCCCGTTTCATCGCATCGGCAGGCCATGATGGCTTGGCCCGACGGGGCGCCACAAGGTCCATTTCGATGCCCGGGGCAGCGCCAATCGGCGGCCACGGCAGGTCGTCGCGCAAGGCCGCAGCTGGCGCCCGGAAACCCGCCGCTTGTCGCGCTGTGGCGGCGGCGCGGGAACGGGCCGGAACAATGCCCCCCGCGGAGGCAAGCCCTTTGGTCAAACATGCCGCGGGAGTGCTGCTGCCGGCCCCGGCGCCTTCGCTGCGCGGGGGCGACCGGCGGCAGCGGGTGTACCGCACGATCGTCGATGCGGTGGCCAGCGGCCGGCTGGCCGCCGGCGCGCGCCTGCCCTCGTCGCGCCGGCTGGCCGAGGACTGGGCGCTGGCGCGTGGGGTCGTCGACGAAGCCTATGCGCGGCTGCAGGACGAGGGTGTCATCGTCCGCCGCGTCGGCGATGGCAGTTATGTCGCCTGGGCACCGCCGTCGCGGCCGCCTTCGCCGCTGGCCGGCGGCGGCAGGCCGGACCGGCCTGCGCCGGGCCCGATCGAGCTGGCGACCGGGGCCCTGCGGCAGTCGGCTGGCGGGCCCTGCCCGGGCCTCGTGCTGGACCCGTGCCGCGCCCCGGTCGAGGAGTTTCCGCTCGACAGCTGGCGGCGCCTGGTCGCGCGCGCGCTCGGCGATGGCCAGCGCGCATTGCTCGACCACGCCCCCGCGGCGGGCCTGCCGGCGCTGCGCGAGGCCCTGGCGCGCCACCTGGCGCTGACCCGCTCGCTGCCCTGTGGCGCCGACCAGGTGCTGGTGCTGGACAGCCCGTCGCGCGGCCTCGAGCTGGTGGCCCGCGCGCTGCTCGAGGCCGGTGACCGGGTGTGCATCGAAGCGCCCGGCCCGCCTGGCCGTCGTGAGCAACTTCGCGCACTGCAGCTCGAGCCGGTCGAGGTCGCGGTGTGCGCCCGGGGCGTGGAACTGCCGGCGGCCGGGCGGGGCGCCGATGCCCGCCTGGCCTGGCTGCATCCGCTGTGGCGTGGCCTGCTGCCGCCCGCCAGCGCGGCCGGGGCGGAGCTTCCGCCGGGCGGCCGGCTCGACGCCTGCCGCGCCCAGGCGCTGGCACTGTCGCAGTGGGCCCATGAGACCAAGGCCTGGGTCCTGGAGGCGGCGCAGGACGACGAGCTCGTGCACCAGGGGCCGACACCCCCCGCATGGGCCGCGCACGACCGGCATGGCCGCACGCTGCTGCTCGGCAGCTTCGACCACCTGTTCTGCCCCGCCCTGCGCCTGGCCTATCTGGTCGTGCCCCCGGCCCTGGCACCCGCACTGGGCCAACGGCTCGCCCAACGCGCCGAGCCGCCCCCGGCGCCCACGCAGCGCGCGCTGGCGTGGTTCATCGACGAGGGCCACTGCACCAGCCACCTGCGGCGGCTGCGCCGCCGGGTGTCGGAGCGCCGTGCCGTCCTGCTGCAGGCCGCGCAGCGGCACCTGCGGGACGCGCAGGGCCTGCCGCTGCCGGTGCGATTCGGCCCGCTGGATGCCGGCCTGCACGCCTGGCTGCACCTGCCGCCGGCCTGGCCCGACCAGCTGGTGCGGCAACGGCTGCTGCCGCTGGGTGTCGGCGCGCAGGCCGCATCAGCATCCGGCCACAGTGGCGGTGCGCAAGGACGCGCGACCGACTTCAATGCCCTGCAGCTGGGCTACGGCGCCTGCGCGGCCGCCGACATCGAGGCCGGCATGGCGTCACTGGGCAGCGTGCTGCGCACACTGGCGCAGCACGCCGGCGAGCCTGCGCAGCAGTTCGCCCCGGCATGACGGGCGCGGCCGGGCCCGCGCTGCCCCGGTCTGCCTTCAGCCTTCAGTCCAGCGAATCGAACAGCCAGACCTCGACGTCATCGCCGGCCGCCACCGAAGCCTGGTCATGGCCCAGCACGACCAGCGCGTCGGCCTCGCTCAGGCTGCGCAGGATGCCCGCGCCCTGCGCGCCGGTCAGGCGCACCTGGGGCCGGCCGTCGGCGGCACGCTCGATGCGCGCGCGCTGGATCTCGGTGCGGCCGGGGCGCTTGCGTATGGGCGCGGCGCTGGGCAGCCGCACGGCCGGCAACGGCCGCGGCTGCGCGCCGGCCAGCCTGAGCAGGCCCTCGCGCGCCAGCACGTAGAAGGTGACCAGCGCGGCCACCGGGTTGCCGGGCAGCGCGAACAGCCAGGCGCTGCGGCCCGAGGGCGCGCGCAGCGCGCCGAAGGCGAAGGGCCGGCCGGGCCGCATCGCGACCTTCCAGAAGCCGACCTCGCCCATGCGGCCGAGCAGCTCGCGCGTGTAGTCGGCGTCGCCGACGCTGACGCCGCCGCTGGTCAGCACCGCATCGGCCTGCTCGACCGCCTGTTCGAACGCCCTCTGCAAGGCCTGCGGGTCGTCCGGGACCCGGCCGAGGTCGACCACCTCGACGCCCAGGCGCTGCAGCGCGGCGCCCAGGCTGTAGCGGTTGCTGTCGTAGATGCAGCCGGGCGGCAGCGGCTCCCCGGGCGCGCGCACCTCGTCGCCGGTGGAGAACAGCGCGACGCGCAGGCGGCGCCGCACTTCGATCGTCGCCAGGCCCAGCGAGGCCGCCAGCCCCAGGTCGGCCGGTCGCAGCACGCGCCCGGCCGGCAGCGCGACGCCACCTCGCGCCAGGTCCTCCCCCCGGCGGCGCCGGTTCTCGCCCGCGCGCAGGACGGCGGGCTCGATCCGCACCTGCCCGCCGTCGGCATGGCACAGCTCCTGCGGTACCACGGTGTCGGTGCCGTCGGGCATGACGGCACCGGTCATGATGCGCAGGCACTGGCCGGCACCCAGCTGGCCCTCGAACGGGCGGCCGGCATAGACCGTGCCGGCGCAGGCCAGCACGGTCTGCTCGCCTTCGCGCAGGGCCGCGCCGGCGAACGCATATCCGTCCATGGCCGAGTTGTCGTGGGCCGGCACGTCGATGGGCGACACGATGTCGGCCGCCAGGATGCGGCCCAGGGCCTGCGTGAGCGGAACCGGCTCGACAGCGGTGACCGGCCCGAGGCCGGCGAGCAGGGCCAGGCGGGCGTCCTCGAGGCGCAGGTCGCCACTGGACAGGGGGGAAGGGCCGAGTGCGGTCATGGCGGCGCGGGTCTGGCTTTGGGGCGGGCCGCGACGGCGCGCGGTTCGGAATCGCATTCTGCCGCGCCACCTGCGCGGGCCGGCCCAGGGGCGCCCTCGCCCTATGCACACCCGGACATATGGCGGCAGGCGCGGCGGCCACGGAGAATCGCGCCCCGCTGACGGCAGCGCCGCGCCTGTGCGCACGACGGCCGAACCCCGCGGCCGCCCGCGGCCCCCCTCACCCTGACCGCCCCCATGGCCGACAGCCTGTCCCTGGCCCTGCAGCTGATCCTCGGCGCCGACCGCGAACTGCTGGGCATCGTCGCGCTGTCGCTGCGCGTCAGCGCAGCGGCCTGCCTGTGCGGTGCGCTGCTCGGCCTGCTGCTGGGGGCCTGGCTGGCGGTGGCACGCTTTCCGGGCCACCGCGTGCTGGTGTGGGCCGTCAACACGCTGCTGGCCCTGCCGGCGGTGGTGGTCGGGCTGCTGGTCTACCTGCTGCTGTCCCGCTCGGGGCCGCTGGGCCACTGGGGGCTGCTGTTCACGCCGTCGGCGATGGTGGTCGCGCAGGCGGTGCTGGTGGTGCCGCTGATCGCCGCGCTGACGCGCCGCCTGGTCGGCGACGCGCTGCGCGAAGGCGGCGACCAGCTGCGTTCGCTGGGCGCCGGGCCGCTCATGGCCGCGCTGCTGATGCTGCTGCACGAGCGGTTCGCGGTGATGACGGTGCTGCTGACGGCCTTCGGCCGCGCCATCGCGGAAGTCGGCGCGGTGATGATCGTCGGCGGCAACATCGCCGGCGTGACCCGCGTGATGACGACCGCGATCGCGCTCGAGACGAGCAAGGGCGACCTGCCGCTGGCCCTCGCCCTGGGCCTGGTGCTGCTCGGCGTCGTCGGTCTGGTCAACCTGGCGGTGGGCCTGCTGCAGGGCCGCAGCGCGGGCGAACGCGAGGTCTTCGTTTGAGCGCCGGCCCGCCCGCGCTGCTGAGCCTGCACGATGCCGGCGTCTGGCTGGGCACGGTACGGGCGCTGGACGCGGTCTCGCTGACGCTGCACCGCGGCGAACGCCTGGCACTGCTGGGCAGCAACGGCTCGGGCAAGACCACGCTGCTGCGGCTGCTGCATGGCCTGCTGCCGCACGACGGCGCGCGGCGCCTGCACGACCTGCAGCCCGAAGGTCGCGTGCCGCGCCTGGCCATGCTGTTCCAGCGCCCCTTCCTGATGAGCCTGAACGTGCGGCGCAACCTGCAGCTCGCGCTGTGGCTGCAGGGCCTGCCGCGGGGCGAACGGGCGGCACGCACCGACGCCGCGCTGCAGCGCTTCGGCATGGCCGGGCTGGCCGCGCGGGCGGCACGCGAGCTCTCCGGCGGCCAGCAGCAGCGCCTGGCGCTGGCCCGTGCCTGGGCACTGGGCCCGGACCTGCTGTTCCTGGACGAACCCACGGCCAGCCTGGACCCGGGTGCCAAGCGCGAAGTCGAGTCCCTGGTGGCGTCGCTGGGCGACGAGGGCATCACCTGGGTCATGAGCACGCACAACCTCGGCCAGGCCAAGCGGCTGGCGACACGGGTGATCTACCTGGAAGGCGGGCGCCTGCAGGCCGACGCGCCGGTGCAGGAGTTCTTCGGCGACCGGCCGCCCGCAGCCGCCGCGGCCTTCCTGCGCGCCGAGAACGCCTGGCGCTGAGCCGGCGGGGCGTGGTGCGCAGGCCGCAGGCGCCAGCTGACCGGCCAGGTGAGGCCCAGGCGGCGCGATCGATTCCCATTCATGCAGCTGCACCGGCCAAGGCGTTCCAGGCTGACACAGGCACCGGGTGCGGGCACCGTTCGGCAATGCCCCATCAGGGTTAAGCCTAGGTAGAGCGCACCAAGGGCTATGAACATCATTGCATAGCCCCATCCGCCCGCAGCGCCCCCGCGTTGCAGCGCGTTTGGGCTCTTTTCAACGCAGCGGAGTCCACGCGTCATGCAGAAGAGCCTTCACATCAACGCCGAAAAATGCACCGGGTGTCTCCAGTGCGAGATGGCGTGCTCGTTCGAGAACTACGGCACCTTCGCGCCCGCCCGGTCGCGGATCAAGGTGTTCGACTTCCACCACACGGGCCGCAAGGTGCCCTACACCTGCACGCAGTGCGACGAGGCCTGGTGCCTGCACGCCTGCCCGGTGGAGGCGATCACCGTCGACAAGCTGACCGGCGCCAAGGTGGTGGCCGAGAGCACCTGCGTCGGCTGCAAGGTGTGCACCATCAGCTGCCCCTTCGGCACCATCAACTACGTGCAGGAGACCGGCAAGGTACAGAAGTGCGACCTGTGCGGCGGCGACCCTGCCTGTGCCACCGCCTGCCCGACCGGCGCCATCACCTATGTCGACGCCAACTGGACGGGGCTGGACAAGATGAAGGCCTGGGCCGACAAGCTGGGCAACCAGGCTGCAGCGTAAAGGAGAACCGAACATGTCTTGGGCAGGAAAGATCCTCCGTGTCGACCTCACCGCCGGCACCGTCAAGAGCGAAGCACTCAACATGGACTGGGCGCGCAGCTACATCGGCTCGCGCGGCCTGGCCTCGAAGTACCTGGTCGAGGAGATCGACGCCAAGGTCGACCCCTTGTCGCCGGCCAACAAGCTGATCTGGGCCACCGGCCCGCTGACCGGCACCATGGCCTCCACCGGCGGCCGCTACACCGTCGTCACCAAGGGCCCGCTGACCGGCGCCATCGCCTGCAGCAACTCCGGCGGCTACTGGGGCGCCGAGCTGAAGATGGCCGGCTGGGACATGATCATCTTCGAGGGCGCGTCGGCCAAGCCGGTGTACCTGTACATCAACGACGACACCGCCGAACTGCGTGATGCCTCGCACCTGTGGGGCCAGAGCGTCTGGAAGACCGAGGAAGCACTGAAGAAGGCGCACCAGGACCCGCTGCTGCGCATCTCCAGCATCGGCCTGGCCGGCGAGAACAAGGTGCTCTACGCCGCCGTCGTCAACGACCTGCATCGCGCCGCCGGGCGCTCGGGTGTGGGCGCCGTGGCCGGCTCCAAGAACCTGAAGGCGATCGCGGTGCGCGGCACCAAGGGCGTGGGCAACCTGAAGGACGCCAAGGCCTTCATGAAGGTCACCGCCGACAAGAAGAAGATCCTCGCCGACAACGCGGTCACTGGCCAGGGCCTGCCCACCTACGGCACGCAGGTGCTGATGAACGTCATCAACGAGATCGGCGGGCTGCCCACGCGCAACCACCGTGACGTGCAGTTCGAAGGCGCCAAGGACATCTCGGCCGAGGCCATGGTCACGCCGCGCGCGACCGACGGCAAGAAGCACCTGGTGACCAACCAGGCCTGCTTCGGCTGCACCATCGCCTGCGGCCGCATCAGCAAGATGGACCAGGGCCACTTCACGGTGCAGAACAAGCCCGAGTACTGGGGCGCCAGCGGCGGCCTCGAGTACGAGGCGGCCTGGGCACTGGGCGCGGCCAACGGCGTCAACGACCTCGAGGCGCTGCAGTACGCCAACCTGCTTTGCAACGAGCAGGGCATGGACCCGATCAGCTTCGGGGCCACGATAGGCGCCGTCATGGAGCTCTTCGAGATGGGCGTGCTGACCAAGGAGCAGCTGGGCGTCGAGGCGCCGTTCGGCTCGGCCGCCGCGCTGGCCTACTTTGCCGAGGCGACGGCCAAGGGCGAGGGCTTCGGCAAGGAGATCGGCCAGGGCAGCAAGCGGCTGTGCGCCAAGTACGGCCACCCCGAGCTGAGCATGAGCGTCAAGGGCCAGGAGTTCCCGGCCTATGACTCGCGCGGCATCCAGGGCATGGGCCTGACCTACGCGACCAGCAACCGCGGCGCCTGCCACCTGCGCAGCTACACCGTGGCCTCCGAGGTGATGGGCATCCCGGTCAAGACCGACCCGCTGGTGGCCGACGGCAAGCCCGAACTGGTGATGGCCTTCCAGGACGCCACCGCCGCCTTCGACAGCGCCGGCGTCTGCGTGTTCACCACCTTCGCCTGGGGCCTGCCCGACCTCGCCGACCAGCTGGCCCCGGCCTGCGGCGACGAGTTCACGCTCGAGAACATCGCCAAGATCGGCGAGCGCGTCTGGAACATGGAGCGCGACTTCAACAACCGCGCCGGCTTCACGGCCAAGGACGACACCCTGCCGCCACGCCTGCTCAACGAGCCGGCAAAGACCGGCCCTGCCAAGGGCCTGGTCAACAAGCTGCCGGAGATGCTGCCCAAGTACTACGCCGTGCGCGGCTGGGACGAAGGCGGCAACCTCAAGCCCGAGACGCGCGCCCGCCTGGGCCTGTAAGGGGGCTGGCCGGGCCTGCAGCAGGCCTGTGCGCCCCGCGACGCCTCCGGCGGCACGGAGGACAAGGACAGCGCCGCCGGCGCTGTCTTTTCTTGCATCGAGGACATTGCATGAAACACGTCATCCTCGGCGCCGGCCCGGCCGGTGTCATCGCGGCGGAAACCCTGCGCAAGCAGGCCCCGGGGGACGAGGTCGTCCTGATCGGCGACGAGCCCGAGGCGCCCTATTCGCGCATGGCCATCCCCTACCTGCTGATGGGCAACATCGGCGAGCCGGGCACCCACCTGCGCCACACCGGCGACCACTACCAGCGCCTGGGCATCACGCTGCAACGCGGCCGGGCGACGCGCCTGGACTGCGCGGCGCAGCGGCTCACGCTCGACGACAGCAGCACGGTCGGCTACGACCGGCTGCTGATCGCCACCGGCTCGTCGCCGGCCACGCCGCCCATCCCCGGCATCGCGGGCGCCGGCGTGCACAGCTGCTGGACCCTGGCCGATGCGCGCGCCATCATGGCGCTGGCCAGGCCGGGCGCGCGCGTGGTGCAGATGGGGGCCGGCTTCATCGGCTGCATCATCATGGAGGCGCTGGCCGCCCGTGGCGTCAAGCTCAGCGTGGTCGAGATGGGTGACCGCATGGTGCCGCGCATGATGGGGCCGACCGCCGGCGGCATGATCAAGGCCTGGTGCGAGAGCAAGGGCGTCGCGGTCTACACCGGCGCCCGTGTGGACGCCATCGAGCGCGGCACGGCTGAACCGGGCGGGCTGCTGGCCCGGGTGGCGGCAGCCGTCGGCCTGGGTGGCGAGAAGAAGGCCGACGACGCACCGATGACGGTGTGCCTGTCGACCGGCCAGCGCCTGCCGGCCGACCTGGTGATCACCGCCACCGGCGTCAAGCCCAACATCGGTTTCCTCGAAGGCAGTGCGGTCAGGTGCCTGCTGGGCGTGCTGACCGACGAGCACCTGCAGACCAGCGTGCCCGGCGTCTACGCCGCCGGCGATTGCGCCGAAGCCTTCGACAAGGTCAGCGGCAAGACCATCGTCAGTGCCATCCAGCCCAACGCCGCCGAGCAGGCGCGTACGGCGGCCTTGAACATGGCAGGCAAGCCGACCGCACTCAAGGGCGTGACGCAGATCAACGTGCTCGACACGCTGGGCCTGATCAGCGCCAGCTTCGGCCTGTGGGACGGCGTGCCGGGTGGCCAGCAGGTCGAGCTGACCGACCGCGCCGCGCAGCGCCACCTGAGCCTGCAGTTCGGCGGCGACCGCCTGGTCGGCTGCAACGCCATCGGCTGGACCGAGCATGTCGGGGTGATGCGGGGCCTGGTCGAAGGCCAGGTGTCGCTGGGCGAATGGAAGGACAGGCTGCTGGCCGACCCGACGCAGCTGATGGCGGCCTACCTGGCCTGTGCGCAGGCGCAGCACGCGCACGCGCATGCGAAGTGACACCGGCCGGGTGACACCGAGAAGCTGACCACGGTAGAGTGCGGCCGGATGCAGATCACCTTCAAGCTCTACGCCAGCCTGACCGACTACCTGCCCGCCGACAAGCGGCGCAGCAACCAGATGGCGCTGGAGGTCGACGCCGACGACCCCATCGCCCGCATCATCGAGCCCTTCGGCATGCCACCGAAGCTGGTGCACCTGGTGCTGGTCAACGGGCACTTCGTCCCCCCCGAGCAGCGCGCCACGCGCACGCTGCTCGAGGGCGATGTGCTGGCCATCTGGCCGCCGATCGCCGGCGGCTGAGCAGCGACAGCGGTGGCCGCGCACGCATGACGCCATTCCAGCACGACGTGCCCGAGGCCTTCGGGCGCGAGATGGGCTGCACCGTCGCCGACTTCGAACGCTCGCTGCCGGGCGCGGCGGCCCCTTGCCCGCTGCACACCGCGGCCAGTGGCAGTGGCCGCATCGACATCGGCGACGGCCGGCTGGACCTGCGCTGGCGCGAATTGCCGCCGCGCCAGATCGCGCTGGTGCGCTTCCCCCGCCTGCAGGTCGACTTCGCCTTCAGCGCTGTCGGCGCGGCGTCGCGTCGCGACTTCATGCACCGCTTCGACCGCTACATGCAGCGCGGCGGTGGCTGAGTCGCGACGCAAAGGCCCGGAAGGGGCTTTGCGCCGACGAAGGCCCAAGCGCGATTTCACGCGCGAGGGCTGAGTCGCGACGCAAAGGCCCGGAAGGGGCTTTGCGCCGACGAAGGCCAGAGCGCGATTTCACGCGCGAAGGCTGAGTCGCGACGCAAAGGCCCGGAAGGGGCTTTTCGCCACCGGGGACCATGGCTGCCCGGCGGCTCCGGGCTCAAGGGGGCTTGAGGCCGGCATCGACGGCGGCCAGCCGCCACTCCTGCAGTTGCCGCTCGACATGGTCGGCCAGTTCGCGCGCCGACGATGCCTCCGGCTCGAACCCCAGGCTGCGGAACTGCGGGGCCAGTTCCCGGCTGCCGAGAAGGGTGCGGATCTCGGCGTTCAGCCGCTCGACGACGCCCGGCGGCGTGCCCTTCGGGGCGAACAGCCCGCCCCAGGGCATGACCGCAAGGCGCCCACCCGCTTCGACCATGGTCGGCACGTCCGGCAGCAGCGGGCTGCGCTGCGGCAGCAGCGTGGCCAGTGCCCGCAGCGTGCCGGCCTTGACATGGGCCTGCAGCGGGCCGGTGGCGGCGAACATCATGTCCACCTGGCCTGCAGCCACGGCGCGCTCGAGGTCCGCGTCGCCGGACAGGGCCAGCGGGGTCAGCTCCACCCCGGCCGTCCGTGCCCATTGCGCGGCCAGCAGCCTGGCGGTGGACGTCGCGTTGCCGCAACGGATGGCGCGCGGGTTGGCGCGTGCATGGGCCGCCAGTTCGTCCAGGGTTCGAACCTGCAGCCGCTGGTGCACATGCAGGCAGAACACGTACAGGCCCAGCCGGCTGATCGGCGCGAAGTCCGTGCGCGGGTCGAAAGGCAGGTCGGCGCGCAGCACCGGTGCGCCGCTGAAGCCGGTGGCCGTGGCCAGCAGCAGCACATGGCCATCCGGCTTGGCGCGCATGACCGACAGCGCGGCCGCCACCCCGTCCGGGCCCGGCACATGGTCGACCACCACCTCCTGGCCCAGCGGCCGGCTCAGCTCGGCGGCGATCAGCCGCGCAATGCTGTCGGTGCTGCCCCCGCGCCCGAACGGGATGACCAGCCGGACCGGCTGCTGCGGATAGCTGACGCCGGCCCGCGAGGGCGACGCGGCAAGGGCCAGGCCCGCACCGAGCCCGGTCAGCAATGAACGGCGTTGGATGGACATTCGGCGGACCTCCAGGAGTGGATGTGCGCTGCAGCCTGCCAGGGTCGCGTGCGCGCCGCCGTTATCGGCGCGTCGGCCAGCCGTTACCCCGTTACCATTGGCCGCGCAACTTCCCGAGCGGGCTACCGTGCAGCTCCCCCTGCTGCGACTGCTGGGCACCCTGGCCCTCGACGCCCCCGGGCCGGGTGGCGGACCGCGGCTCGGCCGCAAGGGCGAAGCGCTGCTTGCCGTGGTCGCCCTGCAGGGCACCAGCGGCGTCGCCCGCGACAAACTGACGGCCCTGCTGTGGCCCGAGCTGAACGACCACGACGCGCGCAACGCACTGCGCCAGGCCTTGCACAAGCTGCGCCGGGCCAGCGGGCTTGCGTTCGGGGACGCGGCCGTGGATGGCGAGCGGCTGGCGCTGGACCGCCGCAGCTGTGACGTCGACGTGCAGCAGTTCGAGGCGCTGGCCGGGAGCGAGGACCTGCGCGCCATGGTGACCGCCGCGGACCTCTACCGGGGCGACTTCGCCGAGGGCCTGCACGCCGGGGCCGACTTCGAGCTGTGGGCCGCCGTCGAGCGCGAACGCCTGCGCGGCCTGGCGCAGGGGCTTCTGGAGCGCCTCAGCGAGGTCGGCGACATGGACCGCGCGGGCGCCGCCGCCACAGCGCTGGCGCGCCGGCTGCTGGCTGCCGACCCGCTGCACGAAGGATCCTGGTGCGCGCTGGTCCGGGTCTGCATGCGGCTCGGGTGGCGAGCCAAGGCGGTGCAGGTGTGGGCGCAGTGCCGGCAGGCGCTCGAAAGTGAACTGGGCGTCGAGCCCAGCGCGCGTACCGTCCGGACGGTGCAGCGGCTGCTCGCCGATGGCCAGTGGCACCCGCCTGGCGAGCCCGGCCGAGAAAGCGCCCCCACGCTCGCCGAGGTCACCGTGCAGCGTTGCGGCCTGCCGACGCTCGACCAGCCGCCAGGCACCGGCCTGGACCTGATGCTGCACGGCTGGCAGCAGTTCTGCCTGTTCACCCGGGAGGGCAACCGCCGCGCCCGCGACGCCTTCGCCGCGCTGGTGGCACTGCACGCCGACCACGAGGAAGCGCTGGCGCTGGTCGGCTTCACGCATTTCTTCGACGCGGTTGGCGGCTGGACGGCGGACCCGGCGGCCAGCCTGCAGACGGCCTCCCGCTGGGCGGACCGGTCGATGGCCTGCCACCGGGGCCGTGCCCGGCCCCTGCAGCTGCGGGCCAAGTTGCTGCTCTGGGAACGGCGCCACGACGACGCGCTGGAGCTGTTGCGCAGCGCGGTCGCGCTGGAGCCCGGGTCGGCTTATGCCCATTTCCACCTCGGCGAGGCGGCCATGTGGTGCGGGCACAGCGACCAGGCGCTGGCCACCGTGTCGCGCGCCCTGCACCTGGATGCCAACGACCACGGCATCTTCCTGACGGTGCGCGCCACGGCCCTGTGGCTGGCAGGCGACCTCGAAGCGGCGCGTGCGGCGGCGGCCAGCGCCCTGGCCCGCAACCCGGACTACGCCTGGGCACTGGCCGCGCAGGCCGCGATCCTGGCCGAGCTGGGGCAGCTGGCGGCAGCCCGCGAGGCGGCGGCCGCCGCCTGCCGCACCAACCGCCGCCTGTGCACCGGCTTCGCCGAGCGGCACATGCCGTACCGGCAAGCGGCGCATGGACAGCGCCTGGCACGGGCCTGGCAACTGGCGGGCATGCCGCGCGACGAGCGGCCCGCCGAAGGCTCGCCGCCCGCACGCTGCGGCCCGCCGGGCCGCTTGGCCGGACAATCCGCCATCGGCCCCGAGGGCCTCTGAACCCCGCCCTGCGTGAAGTCCCGCGGCATCCGCCTGCAGTACAGCTTCGAATCCGTCGGCCAGCGCGGCGCCGAGGTGCACAACCCGCTGTTCGACCTGCTGTCGGCGCTGCGCGAGCAGGGCTCCATCCAGCAGGCCGCCAGGGCCCTGGGCGCGTCGTACCGGCATGTCTGGGGCCAGGTCAAGCACTGGGAGGCGGTGCTGGGCGAACCCCTGGTGCACTGGGTGCAGGGCCAGCCGACGCGGCTGACACCGTTCGCCGAACGGCTGCTGTGGGCCGAGGCGCGCGCCCGCGCGCGGCTGGTGCCGCACATCGAAGCCCTGCGCGCCGAGCTCGAACATGTGCTGGCCGAGGCATTGGACGGCGAGCGCCCGGTGCTGCCCATCTGGGCCAGCCACGACCTGGCGCTGCCCGGGCTGCGCGAACCGGCTGCGGCACTGGGGCTGCACATCGAACTGCGCTTCGCCGGCAGCATGGACGCGCTGCGGGCGCTGGCCGAAGGCCGCTGTGCGGTGGCCGGGTTCCACGTGCCGCCGCTGCCCGACAACCGCAACCGCTTCGCGCGCGGCCTCAAGCCGCTGCTCAAGCCCGGCCGCCACAAGCTGATCGGCTGCATGCGGCGCCGCCAGGGCCTGCTGCTGGCGCGTGGCAACCCCCTGCGCATCCAGGGCCTGGCCGACCTGGCGCGGCTGGGCGCACGTTTCGTCAACCGCCAGCCGGGCTCGGGCACCCGGCTGCTCACCGAGCACCTGCTGGCCGGCGAGGGCCTGGCCGAATCGCTGATCCCGGGCTACTTCGACCGCGCCGAGGACAGCCACCTGGCCGTGGCCTCGGCGGTCGCCGCGGGTCAGGCCGATGCGGCGATCGGCATCGAGGCCGCCGCCGGCGCCTGCGCGCTGGACTTCCTGCCGCTGGCCGAGGAGGACTACTTCCTGGTCTGCCTGGCACCCACCCTGGAGCTGCCAGCGGTGCAGCGCCTTCGCCAGGCACTGCAGTCCGCCGCCTGGGCGGCGCACCTGGCCGGCGTGCCGGGTTGCCAGGCCGGTCACTGCGGCGAAGTGCTGTCGCTGACGCGGGCGCTGCCCTGGTGGCACTTCCGGTCGGCGCGCGCGCACGGCCGGCACCCGGCGAGCCGGGCAGGGGCCTGAAAAATGCCCCGAAGGGCCGGCGGCGGCGCTACCCGAGGAAGCGCCGGCGGTAGGCGGCCGGCAGGTCCGCCAGGTCCAGCATCACCGGCAGGTCGGCGGTGCCGAAGTCAGGGTCCCAGGCCGGCGGGCCGAGCACCCGGGCGCCGCAGCGCAGGTAGCCCGACAGCAGGGGCGGCGGCTGCGCCGGCAGGCCATCGTCGAGCGACTCCACCGGCAGCGGCAGACGCGGCCGCACCTGCAGGTCCGGCGGCGCGCCATGCGGCCCCTGCAGTTGCCGCCACAGCCGCGCCGCCTGCTGGCCACCGTCGCGCAGGCTGACGCTGGCGCAGCCGATCATCAGCGTCAGCCCGTTGGCTTGCATGAACGCGGCCAGCGACGACCACAGCAGCAGGATCGCACCCCCGGTGCGGAACTCCGGGTCGACGCAGGAGCGGCCCAGTTCGGCCAGTCGCGGCCGCAGGCCCCGCAGCCGCACGAGGTCGAACTCGCCGTCGATGTACAGCGCGCCGACACGCTTCGCCGCCGCCGGCGTCAGCACGCGGTAGGTGCCGACGACGCGCGGCGGGCGCTCACCCTCGCCCTCGGTGCACACCGTCAGGTGCTCGCAGTGGGGGTCGAAGAGGTCGGCGTCCAGCCCGGCGGGCGTGCCCGCCGGTGGCGACAGCCGGGCGCCCATCTCCTGCACGAACACGCGCCAGCGCAGGCGCTGCGCGGCCTGCACCTCGTCGGCATGGCGTGCCCAGCGGGCGACCAGGCGCGGCGCCGCCGGCGCGGTGGCGGCCCGCCCGCGGGCGTTGGCGCGCGGGGCGGGGACGGGGTGCGCGAGGGTGTCGGCCTGGGCATGCATGGCGCCATCGTGTCGGCCCAGGATGACGCGGCGACGAAGCCGGGGTGACAGGGTCGTGACGGCCGCGCTCGCGGCGCGGCGACAGCCGCTGCCGCGCTACCCGCGACGCGCCTGGAGCGCGCGCGCCAGTGCGTCCACATGGGCGTCCTGCAGCCCCTCGGCGGCCAGCGCCTGCTGCAGCGCGTGCAGGTAGTCGATGTTGCGGCCGAACGCCCCTTCGGCGTCGGCCACCAGGGCGGCGACCGTCGGCACCGAGCTGTCGACTTCGTGCATCGCATGGCCGGGCCGGGCCACGAACACCAGCGCCTGCGCGGCCCCGCCCTCGGGCCACCACTGCAGCGGCAGCCATTGCGGCAGGTAGGCGCCGGTCAGCATCTCGCGCCGCCACAGCAGGCGCAGTTCGCGCTCCTCCTCGCCCGCAGGCAAGCACAGCGCCACACCCTGGACCACGCCGCCGGGCTCCAGCGACAGCATGCGGCCCGGCCGCTCGGGCCGGCCGCGGCCGACCACGGTGCGCATGCAGAAGCTGCGGTGCCAGCCCGGCACGACCGCCCGCCGGCGCTCCACGTGGTGCAGCAGCGGGTTCCACATCAGCGAACCGTAGCCGAACACCCAGACCGGCCCGGGCGGCCGGCTGGCCAGCAGGCCGGCCAGCGACTCGTCGAGCTGGGCCTCGCTCCAGGCCAGCCCCGGCGGCAGGCGCATGCGCTCGCGCAGGCTGCCGTCGCTCAGGGCATCACGGTCGAGGACGGACATGGGGCGCAATGCTGACACAGCGCGCGCCGGCGGCAATGCAGCAGGGCCCGCGCCGGTGCGGGCGCGGCCGCGAAGACCGCGCAGCCGTCAGTGCCGCAGCGGCCCGCCCTGCGCCGGGGCCACCACCGGCCCGCCCTGCTGCCAGGCCCGCACCACGTCGGCCCAGCCGGGCTGCTCTCGCGCCACCCAGGCGTCGAAAGCCGACTTGACCTGCGCGCCGTAGCGCTCGTACAGCCTCTTGCCCACCCACCAGGCCAGCGCCAGCACCAGCAGCGTTCGCAGCCCCCTGCCCAGGGCAAGCAGCGTGGCAATGCCCATGCCCAGCGCCACCCAGTGCCACCAGGCATGGCCGGGGCTGGTCATCTGGTTGATGACGTAACACAGGCCGACCACGAACACCGCCTTGAACGGCATCGTGACCATGCGGGTGAGGTCCTTGATCGGGCGCATCGTGCAACTCCACAGCGGCGTGAACAGAGGCCGGGATGGTGCGCCGCCGGGGGCGGGTGGGTCACGCGGGATGCGACGAAAGGTGGTTGGGGGGCGTGAAAGCGCAAGGAACGGTGGCCGTGCGTCCCTCCAAGGCTTCCCGGGGCTGCTAGACCAGCGCGTTCCTGGCCAAGTCCTGGAAGCCGGTCGACAGCCAAAGCCTGCCGACCACGAACCGCGCCAGGCGCTCCCCTGCGGCGGAGTCGAACGGGTAGTGCAACCCGGCCACCTCGCGCCGGTGCGCGACGGCTTGGGCAAGGTCCTTGGCAGCTTGCACCTTGTTGGCATCCTGAACCACCCTCTCCAGGATGAACGCCCAGGTATACGCGAGCGAAGCATGACCACTGGGGTACGACGGGTGGCCCGGGAACAGCGGGTGAGTCGCCGGTGCGCCAAGTGCTGCTGGGCAGAACCTGGCGTTCAAACCCAGGCCATGGGCCAGCGAGACCTCGAACGGGCGGGCCAGCGAGTACGTTCCCTTGGCGAAGTAGAGGGCCGCGTGCAAGTGCTGCTCGATCATCCGGCGCAGGCGGCCTCGCCAGGCCCGCTGCTGCAGGCTGCCGGGGCTGGCGATTCCTCCCGCGGTCAGGACCTTGGCGATCACGTCATCGGGATCCCACGCTTCCTTGACGATTGCGACTTTTTCGTCATCCCACTTCGATTCGAAGCCCTTCAGGACTCCGACTGCGGCCTTGCACGCGGCCAGATCGGGAGGTCCACCGATGAGCTGCAGCAACGTAGCCTTCCATGCCGCGCCCAGCCTGGGCGCCGGGTCGAGCGGCCAGGTCGCCAGACCGGGGTCCCAATACTGCACAGCGAACTTGGGCCAGCTCCCCTGTTCCGGACTGTCGTCGACAAAGGGCGGGTAGTCCGGCACCACGATGCTCGAATCGGTCGCCGAGAACGAGATCAGGGCCACGTGCAGTGCGCCGTGGAATCTCGCCGGCTGGAGTGCCAGCGCGTCGTAAGCGTCCGCGTGCGTGGCGTAGACGCCGAGCAGTTCGAGCTGCAAGTCCGTTGGCAAGTCCGTTGAAGTGCCGAGGCCGGGCTCCGCCTGCACTTCCAGGCCGGCCAGGATGTTGCGCCCCAGGATCACCTTGCTGTTGGATTGGCCTGGCGGCCGCGGCCAACCTCTCGTGCCGATGCCACCCGATGCGCGAGGATCGGGGTTCGGGCGCACCACCATCCAGCTGCAGAAGCGATGGCTGTCATCGATCATCGTGGTCTCCTCTTGCAAGGCCTCACTCGGGCCTGTTGGTCGTCAGGGCGTAAGTCGCGCATGCCCCTGCTGCCCGCACACATCGCCGCCTTGCCGCGCCATCCACTCGACGCATGACGCCGCTTGTGCCTGCTTCCGGAAGGGCTGGCATCATTGAAGCGCCTCAAGCGTAGTCGACAGCGGCTGTGCCAGCCATCATCACTTTGGTTGATCCGTTCGGCCTGACTGCCGGGGCCTCGCGCGTCCTGCCCTTGCTCCTTGCCACGCTGATGTCGCTGGGCGTCAGTGCAGACGCCCTGGCGCCGACGCGCCCGCCCCTGGTGACGCTGGTCGGCCCGGACGAAGGTGACCCGGGCACGTCTTGCGACCGCTTCCACAAGGCGCTCGGGCCCGGGATCGCCGCCATGCGCGTCTCGTGCATGGCGGCCGGGGCGACCGACATGGCCAGGCACGACCGCGCCGTTGCCGACGCCGTGCGCAGCGGCTCGGCCCTCATCGTGGCCCCGGGCGGAGGTCCGGCGTCGGCCGCCGTGCATGGGTCACGCGGCATCCCTGTGGTGTTCGCGATCAGCGTCAACCCGGTTCCCCTGCTCGTGCCCTCACTGGACCGACCAGGAAGCCACGCCACCGGCGTGTCGGTCGACGACACGCTGCACAGCAAGAGACTCGAATTCATCCGCGAGGCGTTTCCGCATGTGCGACGACTGGGCGTGCTGGTCGACCGCTGGTGGGCAGACGGCTACGACCTCGAGCAGCAGATGATCCAGCCGGCACGCGCGCTGGGGTTGACCGCCGAACTCCACATCGCCGACGACCTGCCCTCGCTCGACGCCTTGATGCACTCGCCGGCCGCGTCGGCGGTCGACGCCTGGTACCTTCCGCCGACATACGTCGCCTACGTGGCCGAAGACGCGCTGATCGCCCACATGGCGCGGCTGAGGCTGCCGGCCATGCACTCGACGCGGCGCGAGGTCGAGCGCGGCGCGCTGCTGGCCTACGCCCAGGACACCGGCTTTACCTACCGCGCGATGGCAGACATGACGCAGCGCATCCTGGCTGGCGAGGCCCCGGGCCAGATCCCGATCGAACGGCCACGCCACTTCATGCTGACCGCACGGGTGGTGGACGACCCCCGTCGTCAGATCGCACCAAGCTTGCTGCGCCGCGCGCAGATCCTGCCGTGAGCCAGCCGCTCGTCGCCTCGCCGGACCTCGACGCACCGGCCGAATCCCTCGCCCGCCGCTGGTCCCGCCATGTCGCCTGGCTGACCCTGACGCTGCTGCTGGCCTCCGGCGCCGTCGAGGCCTACTTCAGCTACCGCGAGGCGCGCGAGCAGCTGGCGCGCATGCAGGCCCTGCAGGCGCAGGCGGCGGCGGCGGAGATCGAGCAGTACCTGGCGGCCATCGAGCGCAGCCTGGCGCAGGTGCAGGCGCTGCCCTGGGGCCGGCCGGGCTTCGGGGCGCCGGAGCGGCGGGCCGAGCTGCAGCGTGCGCTGGCGCTGCATCCGTCGGTGGTCGAGATCCGCGACCTCGACGGCCGTGGCCACGAGCAGCTGTTCGTGTCGCGCCTGGAGCCCGACCGCCTGCGCGGGGCGCCGGCGCTGGCGCTGGCACCGACCACCGGCCCGCCGGCCGACGCCCTGGACGCCCTCGACGCATCGGCGACGCCGGCGCTGCCGGTGCCCTCCGGCACCGGTTACGGCAGCGCCTTCCACTCACCGGCCGGCGAGCCCATGGTCCGGCTGGCGCAGGCCTTCCAGCCCCTGGCGCCGGGCGTGCAGGGGCAGTGGACGGTGGCCGTCATCAACCTGCGCTTCCTGGCTGACGTGGCGTCGCGGCTGCGGGTGGGCGACGGTGGCCAGGTCTATGTGGTGGACCGCACCGACCAGCTGGTCGCGCATGCCAGCGCGACCCATGTGCTGCGCCGGCTGGCGCTCGGCGCGCACCAGCCGGTGCAGGCGGCACGACGTGCGCTGCAGGGTGGCGCACGCGCGCTGACCGCCATCGACGGCCACAGCCTGGACGGCCAGGCCGTCATCGTGTCGGCTCAGCCGCTGCAGCAGCTGCCGGGTTGGCTGCTGTTTGTCGAACAGCCGCGCGAGGAAGCGCTGCACAGCGCAGCGGCCACGCTGCAGCGCAGCGGGCTGCTGCTGGTGGCCGGCGGCGCGCTGGCGCTGCTGGCCAGCGCCGCCTTTGCCCGCCGCATGGCGGCGCCGATCGCGCGGCTGCGCGCCGCCACCGCGCGTGTGGCCGGTGGCGAGCTGGGCACGCGCATCGAGCTGCCGCGCGCCGACGAGATCGGCCTGCTGGCGGCCGACTTCAACCGCATGGCCGAGCAGGTTCAGCGCAGCCATGCCGAGCTCGAGGGCAAGGTGGTCGAGCGCACGCAGGAGCTGGCCGTGCGCACCGACGAGGCCGAACGCGCCAACGCCGCCAAGACCCGCTTCCTGGCCGCCGCCAGCCACGACCTGCGCCAGCCCATGCATGCCATCGGGCTGCTGGTCGGGCTGCTGCAGCAGCGCCTGCGCGGCGGCGAGCTGGCCACCCTGGCCGAGCGCGCACAGGACTCGGTGGCGGCGATGGAGCAGCTGTTCTCGAGCCTGCTGGACATCTCCAAGCTCGACGCCGGCGTCGTCAAGCCGCGGCTCGAGGTCTTCGCGCTGGCCCGTGTGCTGCAGGCGGTACAGGCGCACTACGCGCCGATCGCCGCCGAGAAGGGCCTGCGGCTGCGCGTGCGCACGACCCGCGCCCAGGTGCTGAGCGACCCGGCGCTGGTCGAGCGCATGCTGGGCAACCTGGTGGCCAATGCGATCCGCTACACGCCGCGCGGCGGCGTGGTGGTGGGTTGCCGGCGGCGCGGCGCGCAGTGGCGGCTGCAGGTCGTGGACAGCGGCATCGGCATCGCGCCGCAGCACCAGCAGGCGGTGTTCGACGAGTTCTTCCGCGCCGACCCGTCCGCGGCAGCCGACGACAAGGGGCTGGGCCTGGGCCTGTCGATCGTGCAGCGCACGGCGCACATGCTGAGCCATTCGATCGCCCTGCGCTCGCGCCCCGGCCGCGGCTCGGTGTTCGAGCTCGTGATGGACGCCCAGCCCGAGCCGCTGGCGCTGCCGCCGCCGGCCGGCGAGGCGCCGACGACGTCGACGCTGGCCGGTTGCTTCGTCGTGCTGGTCGACGACGACCCGCGCAACCTGGAAGCACTGCGCGTGCTGTTCACGCAGTGGCAGTGCCATGTGCTGGCCGCGGCCAGCGCGGAAGCGGCGCTGGCACAGCTCGACGAGCACCTGCGCATCCCGGACCTGCTGGTCGCCGACCAGCGACTGGGCCAGGGGCTCAGCGGGCGAGACTTCATCGCAGAGGCACGGCGGCGCGCCGAGACGCCGGTCCCGGCCTTGCTGCTGACCGCGGACCTCGAGCTGCCGGTGTCGGCGCTGGACCCGGCGACGCAGGTGCTGCACAAGCCGGCCGGGGTCGACAGGCTGCAGCGGGCGGCACGCTCGGTGCTGGGCAGCGCAGTCGGCGAGGCAACGGTCGGCTGAGCGGGCGCCCGCTGCGGGGAGGCGCTTCGCCGCTCAGCGCGCCGGCGGGTCGAAGCGCAGGCCCAGGCGGCCGGCGGCCACCACCGCCTGCGTGCGGGTGGTGACGTTGAGCGCACGCAGCACGGCCGAGGTGTGCGACTTGACGGTGCTCGCCGCCAGGCCCAGCTCACGCTCGATCAGCTTGGCCGGCTTGCCCTGCAGCAGCAGGTACAGCACGTCGGCCTGGCGCGGCGTCATGCCCAGCGACGACGGCTTGGGGCCGCCGGTGGCGGCCGGCAGCGCACTGGCCGGCGTGGCCGCGGCAGCCGGCAGGGCGCCGGGCGCAGGCGTCGCCGGCATCATCGCAGCCACAGGTGCCACGCCCGGCGCCACGCCCGGTGCCAAGCCCGCTGCCGGCGCCGCTGACGCAGGCCCGGCCCCATGGCCGGCGTCCGGGCCCGGGCCGCCGGCCAGGAAGGTCTGGGGCGGCAGGTAGACGCCACGCGCCAGCACCAGGTTCAGCGCCGCCAGCAGCACCGCGGAGTTCGACGACTTCGGGATGAAGCCCATCGCGCCGGCGTCGATGGCGGCCAGCACGGTGTCGCGCGCGTCGTCGGACGACACCGCCACCACCGGCACCTGCGGGTGCCGCGCGCGCAAGGCGGCAATGCCCTGCAGCCCCGGCATGCCGGGCAGGCCCAGGTCCATCAGCACCAGCTCGGGCGGGCCGTCCCGCGCGATCAGCGCCTCGGCCTCCTCGAACGAGCCCGCCTGCCAGGGCGTGCGCCCGGCAAGCAGCGGCGCCAGCAGCAGCACCAGGCCCTCGCGAAACATGGCGTGGTCGTCGACGAGAAGGATCTGCATGGGGGGGTTCCTCGGGTGCGATGTTAGGACCTGGACTCCATCACTCCGGTTCGACGTTTGGCTCGCCCACAAGTACCACCCATGACGCCGATGCGCCACCTGGAGTCGTGGGCTGCAATGAAGGCACGTCATCTCGACGGGCATCAAGGAGCGACCATGAACTCGAGAATCGGAAAGCCACTTGTGGTCTGCGCCACGGTCTTGTTGTCGTCGACCGCGGGTGCACAAGACGGCGAGGTCAAGGCTGCGAACCCCGCCAGCGATCGCACCAACTTTCTCGGCGACCGACTGCGGTTCAAGGCGGACCTCGCTGTCCGGCTGGTCGACACCGCGAAGACGGGAAGCGACAACGATGCCTTCGAGTCCAAGCCCGGCTGCGCGATCGAAGGAACCGAACTGAAGGGGCTCGGTCCTGCGACGGTCGCTGGCAAGCCGGCCCACCTGTTCGTGGTCGACGAACCTGCCGACAAACGAAAGGTGGAGCGCAGCCAGACCTCTGCCGCCGCCGGCCGCTTCCGCTGCCCGAAGGGCAGCGCCGACATCCCATCGAAGGGCGACGTGGTGGCGATCACGCAGGCGCAGATCGACTCGCTGCGGCCACGCCGCCTCGGCTTGACGTACGGAACGCTGGTCGTTCCCTACAAGTACCACGTGCGGGGAAACAAGGAGTTCACCGGCAGCGCATCCATGGGGGGCTACCTGGGCTACCGGATCCAGCGCACGGCCATCGAGTCGCAGCTCGTGGTCTTCCTCGGTGCCACCACGATTCAGGCGCCGACCACAGGCGCCGACGGCAAGGTCACCACGAACAACCTCGCCGGCGTCAGCTACGGCGTCGGCTGGCTGGGAACGATCAAGAACGACTTCCAGCTTGGCATCGTGGTCGGCGCGGACCGGGCCGGACGAAGCGCGAACTACGTGAATCAAGGCAAGCCCTGGATCGCAGTCTCGCTGGGCTTCGACTTCTCCAACTGACCCCCATCCTCGAGGAGCACTGCAATGAACTCTTCGACTCGCGCCTTCGTCCTCACCTGCTCGCTGCTGGCCTTCGCCGGCGCGCATGCCCAGACCCTGCCCGACGAGATCTCCGGCCGCTGGCATCTCGGTTCCGGCCGGTCCCAGACCTTCGCGCTCGAGGGCATCAAGCCCGGTCCCGGTGACGACTTCCAGGCCACGCTGACCTGGTGGACTCTCGACCCCAACTGCGCCATTCGCGGCAAGGCGGTGAGCGGCAAGGTGACGGCGCAGGGGCTGCGGCTGGACGCCACGACACAGTGCAAGACCTCGTTCACGATCGAACTCGAGCGCCGCGGCGACGCCTGGGGCGGCCAGGCGCGCGCCCATGGGTCGGACATCGCGGCCGAACTGCGGGCGAAGTAGGCGCAGCGCGCGCAACGCCCGGGTCCCGGCTGCGCAAGGTCTGTCGGTCTGTCGCTCGACGCGGCTGCGATCCGACCGCGGCCAGCCCGGGCTTGGGTCCGAACGCATGCGCCACGAGCCCCACCGCCGCCGGCACACCCCCCTCAGCGCTAGACCTCGCGCCGCTTCCCCAGGCGAAGCACGCGCACGACGATGCGGTCGTCCTGGAGGTCGCCGATGATTCGCCACTCGCCGACGCGGTACTTCCAATAGTGGCCCAGCCTGGCGCCGGCGAGTGGTTCGCCCAGGCTGCGCGGATCGTCGAGCGCTGCGACCCGCGTCCTGAGGAAGCCGACCAGCCGCTGCTGCACCGCGCGGTCCAGCTTCTTCAGGTCCTTCACCGCCGCCGGATCGAACTCGACCCTACAGGCCAAGCTGGCGCTCCACTTCCTCGATGGGAATGGTCTTGCGACTTCGCCGTGCGCGCGCCTCGGCCAGGTGGTAGTCCTCGTGGTCGTCGATGTACTCGAGGATGGCTTCGCGCGCCAGTGCGGTCTTGGTGCGGCCGGTCTCGGCGGCCAGCGCCGCAAGGCGCTGCTCGATGGCGTCGGGCAGGCGTATGGCAAGCATGGTGAGGACCTCCGGGTCGGGTCTGCTCTACGAGTAGAGCGGGCAGGTCGGGCTCGCCCTGGTGCAGGACTGCGTGCAAGCCGGCAGGCCGCAGCTTGACCTTACGCAAACTCCCGCAGCGACGTATGCGCGCCCACTTCGCCCCCGCACCAAGCCCCCTTGAAAGCACCGCCGTCCGCCCCTAACTCCGGTCCTGCCCGGCCTCGTGCGAGGCCCGTACCCTGACCGGAGGATCCATGTACCGCAGCTTCTTTCCCCGCGACCTGTTCGCCGAGTTCGACCGCCTGCAGCGGGACTTCGGCGGCTTTCTCGACACCTCGCCGGCGATCCGCGGCTTTGCGCGCGGTGGCTACCCGGCGCTCAACGTCGGCGTGACGCCGACCGCCGTCGAGGTCTACGCCTTCGCGCCCGGCCTGGACCCGGCCACCATCGAGTTGAACCTCGACCGCGGTGTGCTGACCCTGGACGGCGAGCGCAAGGCCAGCCTGCCCACGGGCGACGCCAGGACCACCGTGCATTCGACCGAGCGCTTCGTCGGGCGCTTCCGCCGGGTGGTCAGCCTGCCCGACGACATCGACCCCGGCGCCGTCAGTGCCAGCTACCGCGACGGTGTGCTGCGCGTGAGCATCCCGCGCCGCGAGGCCGCGCAACCGCGCCGCATCGAAGTGCAGTGAGTCCCCACAGGAGAACCACATGAACACCGTGACGAACTTCAAGGATCCGACGACCCCCGCCGCGCGCAGCGCACGACCCGAGCCGGCCCTGGTGCCGCCGGTGGACGTGGTGGAAGACGCCACCGGCATCACGCTGTACGCCGACCTGCCTGGCGTGCCGCGCGACAGGCTGCACCTGCGCATCGAAGGCGACCAGCTCGGCATCGAGGCCGAGATGGAGCTCGCGCTGCCGCAGGGCCTGAGCGCCCAGCATGCGGAGCTCGAGCTGTCGCGCTGGCGCCGTGCCTTCACGCTGAGCAAGGAACTCGACGCCTCGCGCGTCAGCGCCGAGCTCAGCCAGGGCGTGCTGCGCGTGCGCATCCCCAAGGCCGATCACGCGCAGCCGCGCCGCATCGAGGTGCAGGTCGGCTGAAGCGGGCCGGCAGGCCCCGCTTGCAGAAGTCTTGTCTTGCAGGAGGACCGTCATGAAGGTGGATGACATCAGGCAAGGCGTCGAGTCCTGGTGGGACAAGGTGCACGACGGCTGGGGGCGCCTGCGCGACTCGGCCGCCGGTGCGCTGACCCGCTTCCGGGCCGACGAGACCTCTCGACTGCCGGCCGCGGCCGACATCGACCTGCCCGCCGGCAGCGCCGGCGGGGCCTTCGGCGCCGGCTGGGCGCTGATCGGCGGCGATGTGTTCGAGGACGAGCGGCGCCTGGTCGTGCGGCTGGAAGTGCCCGGCATGGCGCGCGAGGACTTCGACATCGAGGTGCAGGGCAGCGAGCTGATGGTGCGCGGCGAGAAGCGCTTCGAGCGCGAGGACACGCAAGGCCGCTGGCGGGTGCTGCAGTGCGCCTACGGCAGCTTCGTGCGCCGCGTGCCGCTGCCGGCGGCCGTCAAGGGCGAACAGGCGCGTGCGGTCTACCGCGAGGGCGTGCTGAAGATCGAGCTGCCCAAGACCGAACCGCAGGCGCCCCGCTCGCGCACCATTGCGGTCGGCTGAGCCGCCGCCCCGGCCGCCAGCCGGTCTGGTGCTCAGCGGGGCAACACGAAGGTGCTCTTCTCCGCCACCACCGGCGCGGCGCCGGGCGCGGCCAGGGGCATCAGCTCGAGCCGGATCGGCTGCGCGCCCGGCGGCAATGCGGACGCCTGCGCGGCCGGCAGCACCAGCCGCACGGTGTAGGAGCGGACCTCGCCAGCCGCCAGCTCGAGCGGCGGCGCGGCATCGACTGCCAGCCCGGGCAGGCCGTCCGCGCGCAGCTGCCAGCGGCCGGCCGTTTCGGTGCGGTTCATCAGCTGTACGCGGTACAGGTTCTCGATGCGCCCTTCCTCGCCGACGCGCGACAGCATGCCGCGGTCGCGCATCACGTCCATGGTCACCGCTGGCCGCAGCACGACCAGGGCCACGAAGGCCGTCAGGCTGGCCGCCAGCAGCGCCCCGTAGACCAGCACACGCGGCCGCCGGATGCGGCGCAGCTGCTGCTCGCGCGTCAGGCCCTGCGCGACGCCGTTGCCGGTGTCGTAGCGGATCAGCCCGCGCGGGTAACCCATGCGGTCCATCACGCCGTCGCAGACGTCGATGCAGGCGGCACAGCCTATGCATTCGTTCTGCAGGCCGCGCCGGATGTCGATGCCGGTCGGGCAGACCTGCACGCACAGCGTGCAGTCTATGCAGTCGCCGAGGCCCGCGGCGCGCGGGTCGGCCTTGCGCGAGCGCGAGCCGCGCGGCTCGCCTCGCCGGTCGTCGTAGGCGATGACCAGCGAGTCGCCGTCGATCAGCGTGCTCTGGAAGCGCGCATAGGGGCACATGTACTTGCAGATCTGCTCGCGCATCCAGCCGGCGTTGCCATAGGTGGCCAGGCCGTAGAAGCCGATCCAGAACGCCGGCCAGGGGTCCAGCGCCGCCGCGAAGGTCTGCAGGGCCAGCTCGCGTATGGGCACGAAGTAGCCGACGAAGCTGAAGCCGGTGAACAAGGCCAGTGCCGCCCAGGCCAAGTGCTTGCCGCCCTTGCGCAGCAGCTTCCTGGCGCTCATCGGCTCGGCATCCAGCCGCATGCGGGCCTGGCGGTCGCCTTCGGTGTGGCGCTCTATCCACAGGAAGATCTCGGTGTAGACCGTCTGCGGGCAGGCATAGCCGCACCACAGCCGGCCGGCCAGCGCCGTGAAGAAGAACAGCGCCAGCGCCGAGATCACCAGCAGCGCGGCCAGGAAGATCAGGTCCTGCGGCTGCAGCACCAGGCCGAACAGGAAGAAGCGCGGCGCGTCGAGGTCGAACAGCACCGCCTGGCGGGCGTTCCACTGCAGCCAGGGCACGCCGTAGAACACGGCCTGCGTGAGCGCCACCATCGACCAGCGCCAGTTGGCGAAGCGCCCGCTGACGGCGCGCGGGTAGATCTTGGCTTCCTTCTGGTACAGCGACACCGCCTCGCGGCTGTCGTCGGCCTGGGCCAGGGACGGCGGGCGCAGGTCGTTCATGACGGCCTCGCCTCGCCAGCGCTGCGCCGGGCCGGCACCTGCAGGGGCTGCGTGAGCATCGCCGCGGGCGCCACCGCGGCCAGCGTGTGCCGGTCCAGCGCCTGCAGGAAGGCCTGCAGAGCGTCGTCCAGCGCGCCTGCCAGCCGGCACTCGCCGCCCAGCCGGCAGCGCCGCGGGTCGGCAAAACACTCGACCAGGTGCAGGTCGGCTTCCAGCGCCCGCACCACCTCGCCGACGGTGATCTGCGCCGCCGGCCGCGCCAGCCGGATGCCGCCACCCTTGCCGCGCACCGTGGTCAGGAAGCCGGCATGCGCCAGCCGCGGCGCCACCGCCATCAGGTGGGCGTGCGAAATGCCGTGGCGGTCGGCCACCTCGGCGATCGTGCACAGGCGGTCGTCGTGCAAGGCCAGATGCATCAGCATGCGCAGCGCGTAGTCGGTCTGGGTGGACAGCTTCATGGTGCGGCGGCGCGGCCATGCAGACGCAGCGACGGCCCTGGATTCAAAACATCGATTGGATATCGATGTTTTTACACCAGGCTTGCAGCGACGCCGGCCCGCGGCTGGGTCGGGCGTGCCGGGTCGCCCGTCAGGGACACAGGCGCTCGGGCCGCAGGTACTGCTGCCGGTAGGCTTCGAAGGGCAGCGTGTCGGCCGCCTCGACGGCTTCCTGCGCGGCCAGCGACGCCGAGGCTTCGGCCTCGAAACGCGCGCGCAGCGCATCGTCCAAGGGCAGGCCCAGCAGCTGCGTGCGGGCGGCCTGCGACTGCGCGCGCACGAAGCGCACGTAGGACTGGCCGAACTCGTCGCGCATGGTCGCCAGCAGGCGCGCCGAAGGCAGGCCCGAAGGCTCGGCCAGCGTCTCGCGGCAGTGTGCCAGCGCGACCAGGTAGCGCTCGTCGTCCAGCACCTCGGCCAGCCGCTGCGCGATCGGCTGGCATTCGGCCAGCACCTCGCCGGCCCAGTCCCGCAAGGGCACCATGGCATCCGCGCGCTCGAGCGTCAGCCCGGGCTGGCGCCCATGGCCGGCGCACAGCCGCTGGTTGTCGGCGAGCTGGGCGATCTCCTGCGGCGTGTCGGGCGGGCTGTCGGCCAGCAGGCAGTGCAGCAAGAAGGTGTCGAGCACGCGCATGGTGTCGGCCGTGATGCCCACCGGCACGAAGGGGTCCAGGTCCATGCAGCGCACCTCGACATACTCGACGCCGCGCTCGCGCAAGGCGTGCAGCGGACGCTCGCCGGGCCGGATCACGCGCTTGGGCCGGATCGTGCCGTAGAACTCGTTCTCGATCTGCAGCAGGCTGGTCGCCAGCTGGTTGTACTCGCCGCCGAGGTTGCGCACGCCCAGCCTTTCATAGGGCGGGTGCGGTCGCGTCAGGGCGCCATGCAGGGAGCCGGCGTAACTCTCCAGGCTGTTGTAGCTGACCGCCAGTGCCGCCTGTGCGTCGCTCTGGTACCCAAGGCGGCCCATGCGCAGCGAGGTCGCCCACGGCAGGCAAAGCGTGCCGCCCTCACCCAGGGGCTGCAGTTCATGGTCCCGCCCTTCGACGAAGCTGCTGCACAGCGCCGGCGAGGCGCCGAACAGCAGCAGCAGCACGAAGGCATGGCGCCGGAAGTTGCGGATGAGCCCGAAGTAGGCCTCGTTGTCCAGCCCGGGCAGCGACCAGTTGTAGTGGATGCCGGAGATCGTCTGCATGCGGCGCCCATAGCGGTGGCCCAGGCCCATGCGGTAGACGCTCTTGGCGCGGCCGACGTTGCTGCGGCCGTAGGTGCCGATGGGGATGTTCTCGTCAGCCGGCAGTCCGCAGGGCATGCTGCCCACCCACAGCGTCTCGTCGCCGATCGAGCGGTAGACGAACTGGTGGATCTCGGTCAGTTCGCTTTCGCAGCCGCGCACGTCGGTGTGCGCGCCGGTGATCAGCTCGAGCTGCGACTCGCTGTAGTCGGTGGTGATGCGCGAGTGGGTCAGCGCCGAACCCAGGGCCTCCGGGTGCGGGGTCAGCGCCAGGCCGTTGAGCGGGCGCACGCGCAGGCTTTCCTTCTCGACGCCGCGGCGCATGGCGCGCAGCCGCTGCGGCGGGATCGAGTCCAGTCGAGATTGCAGGGGTTTCACGGTCAGGCGGCTCGCTGGCGGCGGCTGGGGGGCAGGGGCGGCGAAGGTATCAGGTTTGCGTGACGGGCGCTTGATGCAGGGCACTGGCGTCGCGGGCAGGGGCCGGGGGCATGCGGCCGGGGGCGGCAAGGCCGGCGCCCGGGCCTGCCGCTACGATCCGGCATCGGGCTGCGGCAATCCCCGCCTGCCGCCCGCCGCCTTCCAGGAGGAGCCCGCACCATGAGCCTGCACCGCCAGCTGCAGCAACGTGCCGCCGAAGGGCGGCCGATCCGCGTCGGCCTGATCGGCGCCGGCAAGTTCGGCACCATGTACCTGTCGCAGGTGCCGCGCACCCCGGGCGTGCACCTGGTGGCCATCGCCGACCTGTCACCGGCAGCGGCGCTGCGCAACCTGGCGCGCGTGGGCTGGCCGGCCGCGCGCGGCCAGGCCCCAAGCATCGACGCCGCCTGGCGCGACGGCTGCACCCATGTCGGCGACGACTGGCAGGCGCTGGTCCGCCACCCGGCGGTCGAGATCGTCGTCGAGTGCACCGGCTCGCCGCTGGCGGCGGTCGACCATTGCCTCGAGGCCTTCGCACAGGGCAAGTCCGTGGTCAACGTGACCGTCGAGGCCGATGCCTTGTGCGGCCCGCTGCTGGCCCGGCGTGCGGCCGAGGCCGGCGTGATCTACTCGCTGGCCTATGGCGACCAGCCGGCGATGATCTGCGAGCTGGTCGACTGGGCACGCACCTGCGGCTTCCCGGTGGTCGCTGCAGGGCGCGGCCACAAGTGGCAGCCGCACTACCGCTTCAGCACGCCCGAAACCGTCTGGCCGCACTACGGCCTGAGCGCCGCACAGGCCGAGCGAGGCGGCCTGAACCCGAAGATGTTCAACAGCTTCCTGGACGGCTCCAAGCCGTCGATCGAGTGCGCGGCGGTGGCCAATGCCTGCGGGCTTGCGGCCCCGGCGGGCGGGCTGGCCTACCCGGCGGCCAGCATCGACCAGATCCCGAACGTGACGCGCCCGCGCAGCGAGGGCGGCCAGCTCGACGCCAAGGGCATGGTCGAGGTGGTCTCTTCGCTGGACGCCGATGGCCGCGCGATCCCGTACGACATCCGCATGGGCGTGTGGGTCACGGTCGAGGGCGAGAGCGACTACATCCGCCACTGCTTCGAGGAGTACAAGGCACAGACCGACGCCAGCGGCCGCTACTTCACGCTGTACAAGCGCTGGCACCTGATCGGGCTGGAGGTCGGCCTGTCGGTGGCCAGCGTGGCCCTGCGGCGCGAAGCCACCGGCGTCGCCCGCGCCTGGAACGCCGACGTCGTGGCCACCGCCAAGCGTGACCTGTCGCCGGGCGAGCTGCTCGACGGCGAGGGCGGCTGCACCGTGTGGGGTCGGCTGATGCCGGCACGGCAATCGCTGCAGCTCGGCGGGCTGCCGCTGGGCCTGGCCCAGCAGCTGAAGGTGGTGCGCCCGGTGGCGCTGGACCAGCCACTGGTCTGGGACGACGTCGAACTCGACCCCACGCAGCGCGCG
>Ga0209573_1000953_pt1 | contig 50719 bp, 52 predicted proteins | sample TNRBio252014_DNA_FD_185870 | JGI IMG/M metagenome (GOLD analysis project Ga0209573, IMG submission 185870) | Wastewater treatment Type I Accumulibacter community from EBPR Bioreactor in Madison, WI, USA - TNR Reactor_6/25/2014_ DNA (SPAdes)... | ecosystem: Engineered > Bioreactor > EBPR >... | reverse complement strand
GAGTAAGAGGTCAGGTTGAGCTTCGCGGATTGCTTGACTTCGAAACGGGCCATGATCAAATGGGTGAAGGACTGGGATGCGGTATTGTTATAAATAATCAACGTACTACGCTTGATCTATGACAAATCAACACGGATTCAGGAAGCTATTCATGGCCTCTCTCGCCATCTTTTTTCAGGCGATGCGGTAGACCCGCTCGCTGCCTTGGGTCTTATCCGAGGTGATGGTCAGGCCGAGCTTTTTCTTGAAGGCTCCGGCAAAGGTGCCGCGCACCGTGTGCGCCTGCCAGCCGGTGGCCGTGCAGATCTGGTTGATGGTCGCGCCTTCGGGGCGTTGCAGCATCCGGATCACGTCGGCCTGCTTGCTGTTCTCGCGGGTGCGCGGTTTGGTGTCCTTGACCCACGAGGCCTCGGCGGCGGCCACGTCGGCCTCCAGTTCGGGATCGTTGATCAAGGTGTCGGCCTCGGCTGCGGTTGCGCCCTGTGGCGCGCACGTTGGCGCAGGGCGCGCCATCCCAAGGGCGTCGTAGCCCTCGGCGGCGACGCGCCAACCGTCACCGTCGGGCGTGATCAGGGCGCGGTTGAACATTCCGTCGAGCACCTTCTTGCGCGCGCCGCCTTTGATGTTGTCAGGGAACCAGTCGATCTTGCCTGCGCTGACGTTGATGGCTTTGGCGAGGATGGCGTGCTGCGCCGGGGTGAGTTGGGCCGTGGTCATTTGCTGTTCCTTCGGGGTGGATGACGATGTGATGAACGCGCTGTCCGGGACTGGAGCCAAGCGCTTTTTGCTTGGCTTTGCGGGTTTGCGATCAGTCGCGGGCGATTTCTGCTTCCGTGGGCGCGGGCAGCGCAACGCCCACTTCGATGCCTGCCTTGAAGGCCGCCTCCAGCGCATCCCGGATGCACCACACCGCCGTGTCGTGGAAGTCCAGGCTGTCGGCGTGGCGGGTTTGCAGGGTGTCGATGCCCAGATGCTTCTGGGCAATCAGGGTGAGGATGGTGTCGATCTGGCTCATGGCGGCTTCCTTACGGGGTGTGGTTGGCGTGACGTGATGAACGCGCTGTTGCCGATGGAAGCCAAGCGAATTGCAGGGAAACGACGAACAAATGATTGAAGAAGGTGACGATGGGACTCTCGATTCGCGCCTACGCGCGCCACCGTGGCGTGTCGCACGTGGCCGTGAAAAAGGCCATCGACACCGGGCGGATCACACCGCTGACCGACGGCACGATTGATCCAGAGGCGGCAGACGCGCAGTGGGCGCAGAACACCCTGCAACAGCGTAAGGCTGCCGTGCCGGAACCGGCCAGCGTCCGGGAAGCGCGGGCCGAACCAGTAGCAAAAGCACCGCCACGCGACACGCCGGATGCCGGTGTGCCGCCGTTGTCGACCGGCGGCACCTCGCTGCTGCAGGCGCGCACGGTCAACGAAGTGCTCAAGGCCAAGCTCAAACAGGTGGAGCTGGCCGAGAAGAAGGAAGAACTGGTCGACCGCGCCAAGGCCGTGGCGCATGTGTTCAAGCTCGCGCGCATCGAGCGCGATGCCTGGCTGAACTGGCCTGCGCGGGTGTCCGGGCAGATGGCTTCTCAGCTTGGCGTCGACGCGCACCAGATGCACATCACGCTGGAGGCGGCCGTGCGTGAGCACCTGATCGAACTGGGCGACTTAGTTGCCAACATTGGCCCGCGTGTGGACTGACGATGATGGATTACGAAGGCGCTGCCGAGATCGAACGCGCGTGGCGCGAAGGGCTGACGCCCGATCCGTTGCTCACCGTGTCCGAATGGTCGGATCGGCACCGGATGCTGTCCAGCAAGGCGTCTGCCGAACCGGGGCGCTGGCGCACCAGCCGCACGCCGTACCTGAAAGCGATCATGGATTGTCTGTCGCCGATGTCACCCATCGAGCGCGTGGTATTCATGAAGGCCGCGCAGCTGGGCGCGACCGAGATGGGATCGAACTGGATTGGCTACGTCATCCACCACGCGCCGGGGCCGATGATGGCCGTGTGGCCGACGGTGGAAATGGCCAAGCGCAACAGCAAGCAGCGCATCGACCCGTTGATCGAGGAGTCGTCTGCGCTGGCAGAGTTGATTGCGCCAGCGCGTAGCCGGGATTCGGGCAACACGATTCTGGCCAAGGAGTTTCGCGGAGGCGTGCTGGTGATGACGGGCGCGAACAGCGCCGTGGGCTTGCGCTCAATGCCGGTGCGCTATCTGTTTCTGGATGAGGTCGACGGCTATCCGCTGGACGTCGAGGGCGAAGGCGATGCGATCTCGCTGGCCGAAGCGCGCACACGCACCTTTGCGCGGCGCAAGATTTTCATCGTCTCGACGCCGACCATCTCCGGCGCGTCGAGCATTGAGCGCGAGTACGAGGCCAGCGACCAGCGTCGCTACTTCGTGCCGTGCCCGCATTGTTCGCACCGGCAGTGGCTGCGCTTCGAGCAGTTGCGCTGGGACAAAGGGCTGCCTGAGACGGCGGCCTACATCTGCGAATCCTGCGACACCGCGATTGCCGAGCACCACAAGACGTGGATGCTCGAACACGGCGAGTGGCGAGCGACGGTCGACGAGGCAGGCAAGACGACGGGCTTTCACCTGTCGAGCCTGTATTCGCCGGTCGGCTGGCGCGCGTGGCGCGACATCGCCGCAGCGTGGGAGGCGGCGGTCAGCAAGGAATCCGGCTCGGCGGCAGCGATCAAGACCTTCAAGAACACCGAGCTGGGCGAGACCTGGGTCGAGGAAGGCGAAACGCCGGACTGGCAGCGACTGGTCGAACGCCGTGAGGACTACCGCATCGGCGGTGTGCCGCTGGGTGGCCTGCTGCTGGTCGGTGGCGCGGACGTGCAGAAGGATCGCATCGAAGCCTCGGTCTGGGCCTTCGGTCGGGGCAAGGAAGCGTGGCTGGTCGAGCACCGCGTGCTGATGGGCGACACCGCCCGCGACGCGGTGTGGAAAGCCTTGGCCGCGATGCTCGCCGAGCAGTGGACACACGCATCGGGCGCGGCGATGCCGCTGGCGCGCTTCGCGCTGGACACCGGCTTTGCCACACAGGAAGCCTACGCCTTCGTGCGTGCCTGCCACGATCCGCGCGTGATGGCGGTCAAGGGTGTGCCGCGCGGCGCGGCCCTGATCGGCACGCCCACGGCCATCGATGTCTCGCAGGGCGGCAAGAAGCTGCGCCGTGGCATCAAGGTGTTCACGGTCGCGGTCGGCATCGCCAAGCTGGAGCTTTACAACAACCTGCGCAAGGGTTCAGTAGTCAGCGAGGACGGCGTCACCACGACGTTCCCTGCTGGCTTCGTCCACCTGCCCAAGATCGACGCCGAGTTCATCCAGCAGCTGTGTGCCGAACAACTGATCACCCGCCGCGACCGCAATGGCTTTCCCGTGCGTGAATGGCAAAAGATGCGCGAGCGCAACGAGGCGCTCGACTGCTACGTCTACGCCCGCGCTGCAGCGGCGGCGGCGGGACTGGATCGCTTCGAGGAGCGTCACTGGCGCGAACTGGAGCGGCAACTGGGCGTGGCTCCTCCACCTGACGAGCCACCGCCATTGCGCGACATCGAACTCAACGAGGCCACCCCCAGCGGTGGCCTCGCTGTTTCTGGCAATCGCAACACCGGTCGGCGCGTCATCAAAAGCCGCTGGCTGTCCTGAAGGAGAAAAGCATGAGTCTGGCAACCCGTATCGAATCGCTGGTCATCCGCGTCGCGCAGGAGTTCAACGATGTGCGCGCCAAGGCGGGCAACCTCGCCAACCTGACCACCACCGACAAATCCAGTCTGGTCGCCGCCATCAACGAACTGAAGGCGGCGGTTGTGTCTTCGGCGGTGATCGACGACGCGCAGGTCGCCACCACCAGCACCTATTCGTCCAGCAAGATCGTCACGCTGCTCGATGCGCTCAAGGCGGAAATCTTGGGCGGAGCGGACGCCGCCTACGACACCCTGGTGGAAATCCAGCAGCTGCTGCAAAACGGCACCAGCGGTCTGGATGCCTTGCTGGCGGCGGTCAACAACCGCGTGCGCTTCGATGCCGCGCAGACGCTGACCGCGCCCGAGCAGGCGCAGGCGCGCAGCAACATCGGCGCGGTGGCCACCAGTGCCGTCGGTGACACCGATACCGATTTTGTCGCCGTGTTCGAAGGCGCGCTGGTCTGATGAGTCTCGCCACCCGCCTCACCGCCTTGGCCAGCCGCATTGGGTTGGAGGTCAAAACCAAGATCGACGCCAGCCACCCCGGCGTGGCCAAGGCGTGGGTGTGTTTCGGTTACGTCAGCAATCAGGTGGTGATCCGGGCGTCCTACAACGTGGCCAGCGTCACCCGGCTGGCCACGGGCCGCTACCGCGTGACCTTCGCCAGTGCGATGTCAGATGCCAACTACTGCTGGGTGGCGTCCACCCTCAAGAACACAAACATCCTCGGCCTGCAGCGCATCGCACTGGTGCGCGCCAACGGCGACACCCAAACCGCCCAACACCTCGATGTGAGCTGCGCATCCTCCACGGCGGCGACCGATGCCGATGAACTCAACGTAACGGTATTCCACTGATGGCCTACACCCAAGCACACCTCGATGCGCTGGAAGCTGCGCTCGCCAAAGGCGAAAAGCGCGTCACCTTCGGCGACAAGACGGTCGAGTACCGCAGCGTCGATGAACTCATGGCCGCCATCGAGGCGGTCAAGCGCGATCTGTTCGAGCAGGCTGCCGCCACGGGTCTGTGGCCGGGTGCGCCGCGCCAGATCCGCGTCACCACCGGCAAGGGGTTCTGAACGTGCAGTGGTTTGAACGGATGCGCCGCCGCGTCGGCGTGCGTCTATTGGCAGGTACCCCGTTTTACGACGGCATCGGCGGTGGTCGCCGCGCGCTGGCGTGGCAGGTCGGCAACCCCGGTGCAGTGGCGGCGCTGGCTTCGACCCAGCACGAGTTGCGGGTCAAGAGCCGCGATCTGGTACGGCGCAATGCATGGGCGGCGGCAGGCGTCGAGGCCTTCGTGTCGAATGCCATCGGCACCGGCATCAAGCCGCAGTCGATGGTGGCCGACAACGCGCTGCGCGAGGCCATCCACAGCCTGTGGTGGGACTGGTGCGAGGAAACCGATGCGGCGGGCCTGACCGACTTCTATGGACTGTAGGCGCTGGCCTGCCGGGCGATGCTGGAAGGCGGCGAGTGTCTGGTGCGCCTGCGCTACCGCCGCCCCGAGGACGGCCTGCCGGTCGGGCTGCAATTGCAGTTGCTCGAACCGGAGCACCTGCCGACCACGCTCAATCAGGAGCTGCCGTCGGGCAACGTGATCCGCGCGGGCATCGAGTTCGACCGGCTTGGGCGGCGCGCGGCCTACCACCTGTACCGCTCGCATCCTGGTGATGGCGCACTTTCGTCACCTCTGGCCCCAATGTCCGGCACCGGCGGCTGGTTCGGCGGCCTCGACACCGTGCGGGTTCCGGCCAGCGAGATCGTCCATCTGTTCCGCCCGCTGCGTCCCGGCCAGATCCGGGGTGAACCGTGGCTGGCGCGCGCACTGGTCAAACTCAACGAACTCGACCAGTACGACGATGCCGAGCTGGTGCGCAAAAAGACCGCCGCGATGTTTGCGGGCTTCATCACGCGCCTTTCGCCCGAGGACAACCTGATGGGCGAAGGGGTGCCGGACGCCAATGGCGCGGCAATGGCGGGACTGGAACCCGGCACGATGCAGATTCTGGAGCCGGGCGAGGATGTGAAATTCAGCCAGCCCGCCGACGTCGGTGCGAGCTACGCCGAATTCCTGCGGATGCAGTTTCGCGCCGTGGCTGCTGCGATGGGCATCACCTACGAGATGCTCACCGGCGATCTGACGCAGGTGAACTACTCGTCGATCCGTGCGGGGCTGCTGGAGTTTCGTCGCCGCTGCGAAGCCATCCAGCACAACGTGATCGTGCACCAACTGTGCCGCCCGATCTGGCGTGCGTGGATGGAACAGGCCGCGCTGGAAGGCGCGCTGGCACTGCCGCAGTTCAACCAGAACAAGCGCAACTACCTGTCGGCACGCTGGATTCCGCAGGGCTGGCAGTGGGTCGATCCGAAGAAGGAATTCGACGCGATGCTCACGGCCATTCGCGCAGGACTGCTGTCGCGCTCGGAAGCCATCTCGGCCTTCGGCTACGACGCCGAGGACATCGACCGCGAAATCGCTGCCGACAACCAACGAGCGGACGAACTCGGGCTGGTGTTCGACTCTGACCCGCGTCACGACAAACAACCGATTGCAGCGGTGGGCACGCAACCCGTCGCACCACCGCAAGACCCACAGGACGATTGATATGACCCTCATCCATCTGGCGTCGCGCCTCTACGGCACGCCGCTGCTCATCGCGCGCCCCAAACTCGACGTGATCCTGTCGGTGCTGGGTTCGCGCATTGGCTTGCACCACCAGAGCCTGCCCGATCTGGACATGGCGCTGCCTGCCCCACGTCATCCAGTTCAATCAGCGCAGACGGGCATCGCCGTGATCCCGGTGGTGGGCACGCTGGTCAAACGGGCGATGGGCATCGAGGCCGCGTCCGGCCTCATGTCCTACGACGAGATCGACGACCGGCTGGATGCCGCACTGGCCGACCCGCAGATCGGCGGCATCCTGCTCGATCTGGACTCGCCCGGCGGCGAGGCCGGTGGCGTATTCGAACTGGCGCAGCGCATCCGCGCCGCCAGCGCCATCAAGCCGATCTGGGCGCACGCCAACGATGCCGCGTACTCGGCGGCCTATGCCATCGCCGCTGCCTGCCAGCGCCTGACGTTGTCGCAAACCGGCGGTGTCGGCTCGATTGGCGTAATCGCGCTGCACGTCGACCAGTCGGTAAAGGACGCCAAGGACGGCATTTCCTACACCGCCGTCTACGCCGGTGACCACAAGAACGATTTCTCACCGCACGAACCCTTGAGTCCGCAGGCCGGCACGGTGCTGCAAACCGAAGTGGATCGGCTCTACGACCTGTTCGTGAATCAGGTCGCCACGATGCGTGGCCTCGATGCAGACGCTGTGCGCGCCACCGAAGCCGCTATGTTCCACGGCGATCAGGCGGTGGCAGCGGGCCTTGCCGATGCGGTGTTGCCGCTCGATCAGGTGCTCACCGAATTTGCCGAAGCGCTGGCATCGCAACGCCGCTTGGTGCAGCCGGGACTGGCGCGCGCCTCGCCAGCAAACCCATCCACCGCCCTGATCCGAAACCGTTTCATCACCCTGGAGAACCCCATGATCACCGACAACGACCCGCAACACGATCCACACCACGAAGACACGCTCGATCCTGTCGATCCCGCCCCGCAGGACGATCAGCCACACCCCGAAGCCAATCCGACGCCGACGCCTGCCACCAGCGCTGCGCTGGCCCACGCGCGCGCCAGCGGCCTCGGCCAGGCGCAAGGCATCGCCGAACTCTGCCTGATCGCCGGGCAGCCACAGCGCACGGCGGAATTCCTTACTGCTGGTCTGTCCGAAGCGCAGGTGCGCCGCGCCTTGCTCGACGCCCGCGCCGAGCAGCCCGAAATCGCCTCGCGCATCACCGCCGAAGCCGGGACGTCGCTGCGTCCCGAGCACAGCCCGGTGGTGGCCGCCGCCAAGAAACTCGCCCACAAGGAGTAAGCCATGACTGCCATTGCCCAGCCCAAGAACCTCGGTGACGTGCTCAAGTACGAAGCGCCGAATCTCTACTCGCGTGAAACCAACACCGTCGCCGCCGCGCAGAACCTCGCCCTCGGCACCGTGGTGGGCCGCGACACCGCCACGGCCAAGCTCAAAGCCTTCGATCCCGGTGCATCCGACGGCAGCGAAATCGCCATCGGTGTGCTCGGTAACGACGTGGACGCCACGCTGATCGACCGCGACGACGCGATCCTGATTGCCCGCCACGCCATCGTCGCGCGCGGCGCGCTCATCTGGCCGACCGGCATCACGCCCACGCAGAAAGCCGCCGCCGAAGCGCATCTGACTTTCCTCGGCGTGCTGGTGCGCGATAGCGCCTGAGCCAACGCATCACCTCATCCCCGCAAAAACCCGCCGCTGGCGGGTTTCGTCATTTTTGGAGAACCCAAATGCAAAACCCCTTTGAAAACCCCGGCTTCTCGATGGCCAGCCTCACCGCCGCCATCAACCTGCTGCCCAACCGCTACGGGCGGCTGGAGCAGTTGAACCTGTTCCCGGCCAAACCGGTACGCACCCGGCAGATCATCGTCGAGGAGTTTGCCGGTCGCCTGAATCTGTTGCCGACGCGTGCGCCGGGTTCACCCGGCACCGTGGGCGAGCGTGGCCAGCGCAAGCTGCGTTCCTTCGTGATTCCGCACATCCCGCACGATGACGTGGTGCTGCCGGAAGAAGTGCAAGGCCTGCGCGCCTTCGGCTCGGAAACCGAGATGGAGGCCATCGGCGGCGTGATGGCGCGTCATCTGGAGACGATGCGCAACAAGCACGCGATTACCCTGGAGCATCTGCGCATGGGCGCGCTCAAGGGCATGATCCTCGATGCCGATGGCAGCCCGCTGGTCGATCTGTTCACCGAGTTTCAGATCACGCCGCAGTCTGTCCCTTTCGAGTTCTCCACGACCACCGACAACGGCCAGCTCAAAAGCGCCTGCCTGACCTTGGTGGGGCTGATGGACGAAGGCTTGAAGGGAGAGTTCTCGACCGGCATCCACGTCCTTTGCTCACCGGAATTCTTCCGTGCGCTCGTGACCCACAAGGAGGTCAAGACCGCCTACCAGAACTGGCAGCAGGGTGCGGTGCTGATCAACGACATGCGCGCCGGTTTCAACTACAGCGGCATCACCTTCGAGGAATACCGGGGGCAAGCGTCCTATGTGACGGACGATGGCACGCTCGATACACGCCGTTTCATTGCCGCCGGGGAGGCACATGCCTTCCCGCTGGGCACGGTGGACACCTTCGCCACGTACTTCGCTCCGGCGGACTTCAACGAAACGGTGAACACCATCGGCCAGCCGCTGTATGCCAAGCAGGAGCCGCGCAAGTTCGACCGGGGCACCGATCTGCACACGCAGAGCAATCCGCTGCCGATGTGCCATCGCCCCGGTGTGCTGATCAAGCTGACCTCGGCCTGATGGACGTCGCGACGTTCTACGAAGCGGCCCGCAACGCCGGACTGCTCACCGCTGTCACGGTGGCGGGCGGCGCGGTGGTGCATTGCGGCTTTCGTGCGCCGGATGAAACCGTGCTCGATGGTTTCGCGCTGTCACGCGACTACCAGCTCGCCTATCCGGCAGCGTGGCTGACGCTGGCCGCTGGCGACACCGTCGAGATTGCGGGCACGGCCTATCAGGTGCGCGACGTGCGTGCCATCGGCGACGGCTTCGAGCGTCGCGCGTCGCTTTCCCAACTCTGAGGATTCCCCGATGAACTCCGTCCGCGAGCGCGTCTTGCGGGAAGTGGTCGCGCGCCTGTCATCTGCCATTGCACCGATCCCGGTGCTGCGCATGCCTGCCCTGCCGGTCACCCGCGAAGCCAGTCCCGCACTGCTGCTGTTCGTCGACGGCGACAGCATCACCGCCCACGCCAACCACCTCGTCGACCGGCTGTTGATCGTCCGGCTCGCCGTGGTGGCGCGTGGGACGGACGCCTTCGACGTGGCTGATCTCGCGCTGGTGGCGGCGCACGCGGCCTTGCTGGCCGACTCGAATCTCTCTGGCCTTGCGATTGCCGTGCGCGAAATCGACTGCGAATGGGAGGTCGACGACGCCGATGCCGGTGCCGTCCTACTGCCCGCCCGTTACGAAGTCCGCTACCGCACCCACGCCCTCGATCTCACCCAAACAGGATGAACTTTCCATGCACATCGAATTGCTGAAACCGCACACCCACGCAGGCAAACGCCTCGCCGTGGGCGACCGCCTTGAACTCAATGACACCAGCGCCCGCTGGCTGATCGCGCAGGGCGTCGCCAAAACGGCTGCCCCTGTTGCGGACAACAAACCCAATCGCCGCGATGCCACGTCCGGTGTTTCCACAACGGCAGCCACTCAAGGAGACTGACCATGGCTTACTTTTCCGGACAAGGCCGCGTCTACATCGGTGCGCGCGATGAACTCGGCAACCCGGCCGGACTGACCTTCGTCGGCAACGTGCCCGAACTGAAGGTGTCGCTGTCGGTGGACACCATCGAGCATCAGGAAGCGCAGTCGGGCCAGCGCCTGACCGACCTGCAGTTGATCAAGACCAAGAAAGGCGAATTCGCCTGCACACTGGAAGAACTGATCGCCACCAATCTGGCGCTGGCGCTCTACGGCACGACGACCACGATCACGCCCGGCACGGTCACCGGCGAACTGCTGCCCAATCCGGTCACGCCCGGCAGCCTGTATCCGCTGGCGCTGCAAAACGTCTCTGCCGTCCAGATCCAGGATGCGGATGCCAACCTGCTGCCTGACACCCAATACAGCGTCAACGCCAAGCACGGCTCGCTGGTGATTCTGGATGCCACCACCGGCGGCCCGTACACCGAACCCTTCACGGTCGATTACGCCTACGGCGCAGCACAGAGCACGGCGATGTTCACCCAGCCGCTGCCCGAGCGCTGGATTCGTTTCGAAGGTTTGAACACCGCCGACGGCAACCGCGAGGTGGTGATCGATCTTTACCGAGTGGCCATCAACCCGGCCAAGGAGCTGTCGATCATCACGGATGAACTGCTGAAGTTCGAGCTGTCGGGTCAGGTGCTGGCCGATTTGACCAAGCCGGTCGGCGGCGATCTCGGCCAGTTCGGTCGTCTGGTGCTGCTGTGACGACCTACGCGGAGATGGCGACGATGACCGACTTCCAAACCTTTCCGCCTGCGCCGGTGGTGGTGCAGCTTGCCTGCGGCGTACTGGAATTGACGCCGGTGCGTCTGGGCGAGCTGCCGCGCCTCCTGGCCGTGGTGCAGCCCTTTGCCGACGCCATCAGTGCCGAACCCGACTGGCTGGACTTGCTGGCCCGCCACGGCAACGGCGTACTGGAACTGCTCGCGCTCACCACCCGGCGCGAGCGGGCATGGATCGACGATCTGTCGCTGGACGATGCCGTGCAACTGGCCGCCGCCGTGTTCGAGGTGAACGCGGATTTTTTCGTGCGCCGAGTGGTGCCAGGCATCGCCCGCTCGGCAGATCAGCTGGCTCCGCTGATCCGCACGCTTGGGACTGCGCCGTCGCCCGCCTGATCCACGCCGGGCACGCCCTGCACGCCGTACTCGGCTACAGCGTGCCGCAGGCCTTGGCCTTTCTGCGCATCGAAGGGGAATTGGAACGCCAGCGTCTGGCGCAACTCGTCGGCGTGGTCGCTGTCGCCGCGCAGGGCGAAAAGCGTTCCATCGAACAACTGCAACGCGATCCTCTGAAGGAATAACGCATCGTGCGCCTGTCACTCACCACCACCGGCCTGCTCGATCCGCGCCAGTTGGCGGCGTGGAGCAGCGAGCGGCGACGTGCCGTCCACACTGCGGTCGCCAAAGGCATGCAGTCTGGCGGACGTGAGGTGCGTGATGCAGCACGCGCTGAAATGCGCAGTGCCTTCACCGTCAAGCGCAACAGCTTCATCTCCTCGATGGGCGTGAATGTGTTCGACAAGAAGCCCGCTCATTTGCCCAACTCGCTGCCCGCCTTGCTGGTGGGCAGCAAGATTCCTTGGCTCGGTCTGCATGAGAAAGGCGGCACGGTGAGCGGCAATTTGCTGATACCTCTGCTGCCCGGGCGCATCGGCCCCAAGCGCTTCAAGGCGGTCATTGACGGCCTGATGCGCTCTGGCAATGCCTTCTTCATCGAGAAGAACGGCCGCGTGCTGCTGATGGCCGAGAACATCAAAGAGAACGCCTCGCAGCTGGGCCGCTTCAAGCGCGCCGAGCGCGGGCGCTCTGGTGCGAAGCAGATCAAGCGCGGACAGGAAATCCCCATCGCCGTACTGGTCAAGCGCGTCGATCTCAAACGGCGGCTGAATCTGGCGGGCGGCGTGCAACGTGCGCTGCCTGCCTTGGCGCGGGCGATTCAACAAGAACTGGACAAAGTCTGATGGCAAGCAATCGTGCCCAAATCCTGATCAGTGCCGTCGACCAGACCAAGGCCGCCTTCGACTCGATCAAACGCGGACTGGGCGGACTCACGGACACCGCCAAGAGCGTCAACGGCGTGCTGGCCAACCTCGGCGTGGCCGTGTCGGTGGCAGGTCTGACCGCGATGGTGAAGTCGGCCATCAACACTGGCGACGCGCTGGATGAGATGTCGCAGCGCGTCGGCGTCAGTGTCGAGACTTTGTCGGTGTGGAAACCGGCAGCGGAGCAGTCCGGAGTTTCGGGCGAATCGTTCGAGAAGGGGTTGCGCAAGCTCTCCACCACGATGGTCGATGCGGCCACCGGCGGCGAGGAAGCCGCGCGCACCTTCAAGACGATTGGCGTCGAGTTCAAGAATCAGGACGGCACGCTGCGCGGCACCGATCAGGTGCTGCTGGATCTGGCCGAGCGCTTCAAGACCATGCCCGATGGCGCGGAAAAAACCGCGCTGGCGGTGCAACTGTTCGGCAAGTCCGGCGCGGAGCTGATCCCGTTCCTCAATCAGGGACGCGATGGCATCAACGAACTGTCCGCCGAGATGCAGGCATTGGGCGTGCAGATGAGCGGGGAAACCGCCGCGCAGGCAGGCGCGTTCAACGACGCGCTCGACAAGCTGAAACTCGCCAGCACCAGCATCGGCAACCAGATCATCGCGTCCTTGCTGCCCGCACTGAACGACATGGCGGGCGGCATGGTCGAGTCGGCCAAGGAAGGCGGCACGCTGCGGGTGATTCTCGATGGCGTGGTGCTGGTGCTCAAAACCCTGGCGCTGGGCGCGGCCACCGTCGGCAAGGCCTTCGTTGCCTTGGGCGAGGCCATCGGCGCGGGCGTGGCGGCAGCGGTCGAAGCCCTCAAGGGCAACACCGCCGGGGCCAAGGCCATCATCGCCGACATCAAGGGCAGCCTGATCAAGCGCCTCGACGAACTGGCCGAGTTCCGTGACAGCCTGTTCGATCCCAAGCCCATCGAAGTCAAAGCGCCGCAGATTCAGGCCGATCCGTCACTGCTGGCGCGCATGGCGCGGCCCAAGCCCGCGCAGGACACGTCGGGTGCGCAAACCGCGCTGCTAAAAGCACGGATGGATGCGGAACTCGCCTTGCTCAAGGACAACCTGCAACGCGAGCAAACCGCGCTGGACGCGGCACTGGAAGATCGTCTGGTGTCGGTGCGCGACTACTACGCGCAGAAAACCGCGCTGGAGCAGCGAGAACTCGATGCCGAAATCGCGCGCAAACAGCAGGAATTGGCGCGTAGCCAACAGACAGCCACGGGCGGAAAGTCAGAAAACGACCGCCTCAAGGCCCAAGCGGAGGTTGCCAAGACCGAAGCCGAACTGATCGTCCTCAACAATCGCCGCGCCGACATCGAGCAGGCCAACGCCCGCAAGGCCGCGCAGGCCGAACGCGAGCTGGCCGATGCCTTGGCGCAGGCGCACGAGGAACTGGCGCAGATCACCGGCACGGCGACGGATGCCGACCGGCAGGCGGCGATTGCGCGCAGCTACCGCGATCTGCGGGCACGGCTGGCGGCGGAAAGCGATGCCGACGGCGTGTCGCTGGTGGATCGGCTGATCGACGTGAAGGCGGCGCAGGCCAACCTCGCCGCGCTGGAAGCCCAATGGCGGCAAGTCACCGAGCGTCTGCGCAATGCGCAGGAGGCCATCGGCATCCAGCAACAGGCCGGATTGCTGACCGAAGCGCAGGCGCGCCAGCAGATCGTGACGCTGCAACAGCAATCGGCTACCGAGATGGAGCAACTCCTGCCCGCGATGCAGCAGGCGGCGGTGGCCATCGGCCCGGATGCGGTGCTGCGCGTCGAGGCGTGGAAGAACGAGCTGGCGCGCACGCGGCTGGTCGTCGATGAGATGGCTCCGCTGTGGAACCGCATCGGCGAGAGTTTTGGCAGCGCATTGAACGGCATGATCACCGGTGCGCAGACCTGGCGCAGTGCGATGGCCAGCCTGTTCCAGCAGGTGGCTGACGCCTTCCTGCAACAGATCGTGATCCAGCCCTTCCAGCAGTGGATCGCCATGCAGGCGCGGATGCTGGCGCTCAAGCTCGGCTTCATCCAGCAGGAACAAGTGGCCGATGCCGCCGCCAGCGCCACCACGCTCGCGCAGAAATCGGCCCAGACCACGGCGGAAGTGTCGATGGATGCCGCCAAGGCCGGTGCCGGTGCGGCGGCGTCGCAAGCCTCGATCCCCATCGTTGGGCCGGGGCTGGCGATTGCCGCGATGGTGGCGATGGTCGCCGCCGTGATGGCGCTCTTGGGCAAGGTGAAGAAGTTCGCCACTGGCGGCTTGGTGTCGGGCGCGGGCACGGCGACCAGCGATTCGATTCCGGCGCGGCTGTCGGCAGGCGAATACGTGGTGCGCGCCGCTGCCGTGCGTCAGGTCGGCGTGGCGTTTCTGGATTCGCTCAACGGCCTGTCCATCGGGCCGCGCTTCAAAGGCGGCGAACTGGCCTTTGCGGCTGGCGGTCTGGTGCCGGAAGTGAAGGTACCACCCGCGCAGCCGCAGATGAATCAGGCGGTGCGCATCGTCAACGCCATCGACCCCGGTGTCACCCACGACCACCTGCAAACACCGGCGGGCGAGCGGGTCATCGTCAACATCATCGGGCGCAACGCGCGGGCCATCCGCTCGGCGCTGCAGAACTGAAATCCAAGGAGCCTCTCATGGCACTGCTGTTCATCGACGGCTTCGACCACTACGACCCGCAAGCGCTGGATGACTACGGCCAGCCGTGGCTGGCGCGCGGCAAGGCGGCCTACCTCTCGCCGCAGGCCACCCGCGAGCAGGGGCGGCGACCCTCATCATTCGCGCTGCGCCTGCCCGAAGGCTCGGGCGGTGGTTACGTCAAGAATCTGGACGCCACCAAGACCAGCCTGATCGTGGGCGCATCCATCCGTGTCGTGGCCTATGAGAACACCTACACCGAGCCGCTGCTGCTGGGCGTGCGCGATGCCAACGCGCAGATCGCGCATCTGGTGAAGATCGGCGAGGACGGCAGGCTCAAGCTCTACCGCTGGCAGTATGGCTATGAGCAGTTGATCACCACCTCGGTCAGCACCGCCCCGGCGCGCGGCTGGCACTACGTCGAGCTGCAGGTGACGCAAGGCACCAGCAATGGCGTGCTGTCGGTGCGCCTGAACGGCGTGCTCGCCATCCAGATGAACGCGCAGAACACGATTCAGGGCGGCGGGCAGTTGCTCACGGCGTTCCTTGGCGCGATTCCGGGCCAGAACTGCCCGCTGACCATCGACGTCGACGACTTCTACATCGCCGACACCACGGGCACGATCAACAACACCTTCCTGGGCGACGTGCGCGTGGATGCGCTGCACGCACAGGCCGATGGCAGCCTGAACCAGTGGACGGTGACGCCCTCCGGCGTGAATGCCTGGGAGGCCGTCAGTGACGAGGATGAATCCACCTTCATCAGCGCGCCCAGCGCCGGACTGCGCCAGAGCTTCGATGTCGAACCGTTGCCGGTGATGGCCACGCCCGCGATCTTTGGCGTGCAGTTGACGATGCTCTCGCGCAAGACCGATGCGGGCCTCGGCAAGCTGAAAGGTCTGGTGGTCAGTGGCGCGCAGACCGCTTCGAGCGCCGAGGTGATCCTGCAGGAACAGCAGGCGTGGCAATGCGCGCTGTTCGAACGCAATCCGAACGGCAATGTGCAATGGACGGAAGCCGCCTTCAATGCCGCTGAATTCGGCGTGGAGTCGGCATGACCGACCGGCGCGTTGCGGCGCACATCGCCGAAACCGGCAGCCAGCCCGCGCCGGGCAACGAAGCATTGCGTGTTCTGGGCGAAGTACTGTCGCGCGCCGGTGCAGGCAGCGCTGTCGCCACCTTCACGCCAGAAACCGCCAGCGCGCCGTGGCCTCCGGATCAGGCCGCGCACTGGCTGGTGGAAACGCTGGCGCGCCCCTGGCCGCCGCTGGTCGGGCCGGTATTCGTGGTCGAGGTGCTGCGCCGGGACACGGCATCGAGCGCCATCGTCGCCACCGGCATGGATGCCTTCGGCGATGCGCCGTGGCCGGAGGCGCAGCGCGGCGTGTTCGCCTTCCGCCACGATTGGTCTGAAGCACTGGTCGAACGGCTGGAGTGGCAAACCAGCGTCACGCGGCTGGCCAGCGGCAACGAATCGCGGCAGGCGCGGCGCAAGGTGCCCCGGCGCTCGTTGAGCTATCACGTCGGCCACGCGCGGGCGACCGATGCGCTGGTCGCCGACTGGCTGGCCGATCATCTCGGCAATGCGTCGTGGTGGCCGCTGCCGCAGTACGCGGTGCCGCTGACCGCCAGCGCCGAAGCCGGTGCCTTTGCGCTGGAAGTGGCCGACTCGGACTGGCAACACTTCGTGGCGGCCAGCGCCGATCTGCGGCTGACGTGGAATGGCATCGAGGGCTGGAACGAGGCCGACGTGTTCGCGCTGCTCATCGCCCCCGATGGCTGGCAGCAGGTGCGCCTGAACAGCGTCGACAGCGAGGTGCTGTGGCTGGCCGAACCCTTGGCGCGCGCCGCCGGAACGGGGAGCAGCGTGATGCCGCTGGTGTGGGGCCGCGCCGTCGATCCGGCAGAACTGAGTCAGTGGGTACCGGGCATGGTCGGCGGCAACGTGGTGGCCCAGCTGGAACCCGCGCCACCGCCCGATGACGACCTGCTCGACGATCCGTGGCTGGACGAGCTGCCGGTCTGGCCCGATGGCAACTGGCGCGACGACCCTGCTGCTGCGGTATCGGCGGTGATCACCCTGCAGGATTTCTCGCCCGCCGCCCCGTGGCTGCGCCGCGACGATCCGTGGCCGACCACCACCTTCCAGCGCCGCTATCTCGCCAGCAATCTGGAAGAAATCGAGGTCTGGCGTGCGCGGCTGTGGCAGACCCAAGGCCGTTTGAACGCCTTCTGGTTGCCTGATGGTCTGGCCCCGATCCTGTGGGTGACGTTCGATGCCGATCCCGAGGACGGTTTCCTGCGCGTCGCAGGCGAAGCTGTCAGCGCCTTCTGGCATCGACCCGCCGCCTGCGCCATCGTCCATCCCGATGGCGAGCGCCAGCACGCGCTGACCGCCACCTGCCATCTCGATGGTGGCGGCGTGCTGGTGTTGCGCTCCGGCCTTGATGAGCCGGTGCCAGTCGGCAGCCGGGTGATCCGTCTGGCGCGCTGCCGCCTCGATCACGACGCCGTCGATCTGTACTGGCACAGCCCCGAGCTGTTGGAGCTGTCCCTCACCGCGCGCCAGCTGCCCGAGCCACGCGGCAACGACCGCATCGTTTACGAGCCCGCCTGACGAGATTACCCATGAGCCAGAACCCTTTGCAGGAAGTCGAGCTGTACGCCTTCGCCAGCAGCTCGGCGCAGTTTTATCTGACGCCGCACGAGTTCGATGTCGATCTCGACGGCACGCCGTACACCAGCCTGTCCATCGAACGCAACGAACTGGCGCTGGGGGCTGAAGCCGCCAAATCGGCGCTGGAACTCAAGCTGCCGCCAAGCTGCGATCTGGTGCGCCATCTGCTTGCCGCCTCGCTGACCGGCGACACCACATCGGTCACCTTGCGCATCGGGCGGCGCGATAACTGGGGTGACTACTGGTGGCTGTCGGGCACGCGCTGGATGGGTCGGGTGCTGGGTGTCGAGATCGACGCCGATGCCGCCCGTATCCGCTGCGAATCGGCGCAGGTCAGCCTGAAGCGCATCGGTCTGCGCAGGCTCTACAGCCGCAAGTGTTCCCATGTGCTGTATTCCAGTGCCTGCGGCGCATCGCCGATCACCGGCAGCGCCTTCGTTCTCGACGTCTATGGCCGCAACGTCGAACTCGATGGCGGTGTGCCCGGCAGCGTCAGCGGCGGCTTGGCCGGTGGCTGGCTGCAAACGCCCGATGGTGCGCGCCACATGATCATCAGCGACTACGGCAGCGGCGTGGAGCTGCTCTATCCAGTCGCCATCGAATCCGGCACGGAAGTGCTGCTGACGGTCGGCTGCGATCACAGTACCGCCACCTGCCAGTCGCGCTTCGACAACCTCGACAACTACGGCGGCTTTCCCGCCATCCCGAGCAAGAACCCGTTTTCGACGGGCGTGTTCTGAACCCCCTTTGAGGAATTGCCATGTGGTACCTCGTCGTCATCGTGGTGGCGGCGCTGGTGTCGGTCGCGCTCGCGCCGAAACCGCCCGAACCCAAACCGGCATCGCTTTCCGACGTCGATGCGCCCACCGCCGAAGAAGGCCGCCCGATCCCGGTCGTGTTCGGCACCGTGCTGCTGCGCGGGGCCAACGTGGTCTGGTACGGCGATCTGGTCGCCGATCCGATCCGCAAGAAAGGCGGCAAGAAATGAACAGCGACGTGATCGTCACCATCGACGACGTGCGCGCCGTGGGCCTGTGCGTGAACGGTTCGCGTGCGTGGTTTGCACGGCACGCGCTGGATTTCCGCGCCTTTGTGCGCGACGGGCTGGACGCGGAAACGCTGCTGGCCACCGGTGATGCGATGGCACAGCGCGTGGTCGAACACGCCCGCGCCCGATCTGCGCAGGAGCATGGCTGATGGGCGGCAGCAGCAAGAAGCAAACCGTCGGCTACCGCTACCGCATGGGCCTGCATCTGGTGCTCTGCCAAGGGCCGGTCGATGCTATGCAGGAAATCCAGATGGGCGAGCGCACCGCGTGGGGCGATGCCGACCGTGGCCCGCTGTCCAGCGGTCACGGCCTCGCCAGTCTGTCGATCAACAAGCCGACGTTGTTTGGCGGAGACGAGCGCGAAGGCGGTGTGATCGGCACCATCGATGTGCTGCCCGGCGATGCCAGTCAGGGACGCAACGACTACCTGATGGCGCGTCTCGGCAGCGCGATTCCGGCATTCCGGGGCGTGCTGTCGCTGGTGGTGCGGCAAATCCAGTTCGCCGCCAACAATCCCTACCTCAAACCGTGGGCGGTGCGCGTGCGCCGCTTCACGGCAGGTTGGCACGACACACCGTGGATGGAGTGGAACGCCGAGGTGCGCGTCTGGGATGACGACAGCGGCCAGGAGGTGAGTGTGGGCATGAACCCGGCGCACATTCTGGTGCAGTGCCTCACCGATCCGCACTGGGGCATGGGCTATCCGCAGGACAGCATCGGCTGGAGTTTCTGGAACGCGGCGTGGGCCTTGTCGGACGAGGGCTTCGGCCTGAACCTGATCTGGACGCGGCAGCAGTCCATCGAGAGTTTCATCGGTCAGGTGATCGACCACATCGGCGGCATCCTCTACACCGATCCGGAGCAAGGCACCTTCGAGCTGAAACTGCTGCGCGACGACTACTGGATCGACAGTCTGCCGCAGTTGGGGCCGGACGAGATCGTGCGGCTGGAGCGTTTCGAGCGTGCGCAGTGGGGCGAACTGCCGAACGAACTGAGCGTGGTCTACACCGACTGGCAAACCGGCGGCGACACCACCGTCACTGTGGAAAACCTCGCCGCCATCCAGTTGCAGGGCGGCGTGATCAACCAGCGCCGCAACTATCCGGGCGTCAATTACGGCCCGCTGGCTGCGCGTCTGGCACTGCGCGATCTGCGCGCCTTGGGGTCGCCGTTGGCGCGGATGAGCCTGACCGTGGCCCGCGATACCTTGGAACGCGCGCCGTTGCCGGGCGATGTGTTCCTGCTCAACTGGCCGCGTCTGGGCATCGACCAGATGGTGGTGCGGGTCACCAGCATCGACACCGGCACGCTGGGCGCTGCCGAATGGCGCATCGAGGCGATGGAGGATGTGTTCGGGCTGGATAGCGCTGTTCTGGCCCCGCCGCCGCCCATCATCGACGAACCCACGCAGGAGCCGCTGCCGCCCACCCTGGTGCTGGCGGTGGAGATCCCGTATTGGGAACTGGCGCGCAGTCTGTCGCGGGCCGAGCTGGATTACCTGACCGACACCGATGCGGCAGTGGGCGCGCTGGCGGCGGGTGGTGACGGGCAACTCAACTGGCAACTCGCCACCGGCGCATCGGCGGGCGACATCGAAGTCATCGCCGGTGAGGACTACGCGCCGCTGCTCACGCTCGATGCGGCATTGTCCGCCAGCGAGGCGGATGCCGTCGCGGTGCCGGTGACGGCGATCAGCCAACCGGAACGGCTGGCCGTGGGCAGCTACGCCTATCTGGTCGATGCCGCTGGCGAAATCCGCGAAGCCGTCGCCGTGCTGGCCTTCGATGCCGGTGCGGCCAGCATCGATCTGGCGCGCGGCGTGCTCGACACCACGCCCCAAGCGCACACCAGTGGTACGCAGTTGATCGGTGTCGGCGAATGGCTGGCTGCCGAAGGGACGGAACGCGCGCCGGGCGAATCCGTGTTCGTGGCCGCGATCCCGCGCACCTCGACCGATCAGGGCGATGCGGAACTGGCCGCCAATGGCCAGCCGCTGCTGCTCACCGGGCGGCAGGCCTTGCCGTATCCACCCGGGCGCATCCGCCTCAACGGTCAGATCGAGCCTGCCGTGGTGGCCGGTAATCTCGCCGTGGCGTGGGCGCACCGCGACCGCATCCAGCAGACCGCCTACCTCGTGCATCAGGACGAGGGCGACATCGGCCCGGAACCGGGCGTGACCTACACCGTGCGCATCCGTGATCGCAACGACACGCTGGTGCATACGGCATCCGGTATCGCGGGAACGGATTTCGTGTGGGACGTGGCCACGGCTGCCGCAGACGCCGGAGCGCTGGGCGACCGCATCAGCGTGGAAATCAGCGCCGAACGCGACGGACTGGAGAGCTGGCAGCCGCAGGTTCGCGTCATGGATCGCGTGGGCTACGGCCTGCGCTGGGGCCAGTATTGGGGAGGACTCTGATGGAAACGCCAACCGACGCCCGCATCGATGTGCATCTGCTCACCCTGAACGAGCCTGCCGAATGGCGCGAGGCCTGTATCGCCAGCCTCGATGGCGCGCCGATCCAGTTGCACGTCGTGCCGGGCATTGCCGGGCGCATCGGCGAAGCCCGCGCCGCTGGCTATGCACAGGGCGCTCTGCCGCTGGTGTCCTTCGTCGATCCCGACGATCTGTACGAGGCCAGCGTCTTCAAGCAACTGGCCGATGCGCTGGATGCCTGCCCGCAAGCGGTGATGGCCTACAGCGACGAGGCGCTGATGGACGAAGCCGGGCGCGACATCGCGGTGCGGCGTCTGGCCTATAGCCGCTGGCAGCACGCCAACAGCGCCAGCCACGTTCACGGCCTGATCGTGATGCGCCGGTCTGCCGTGGAGGCAGCGCTCGCGGAAACCACCGACATCAACAACTTCGCCGACTGGCTGCTGACCCTGCTGGTCGCCAAACGCGGAGGCGTGCTGCACCTGCCCATCGTCGGACGGCACTGGCGGCAGCACCCGCAGCAAAGCCATCGCACTGGTGATCCGGAAGCCATTCGGCGCATCCGGCGAGCCGCCCCTCTCTGGAGATAAGCATGTCATCGACCGATCCGAACCTTGGACTCACCTACGGCTGGACGCTCGGCGAGTCCGGCTGGGACAGCGGCATGGACGCCAACCTCAAACGCCTCGGCGCGACGGTCGGCCTGTCCGTAAAAGACCGCGACCTGACCACGCCACCGGCCAGCCCCGCCAATGGCGACCGCTACCTCATTCCTGCCGCCGCCACCGGCGCGTGGGCAGGCAAGACCAACCAGATCGCCGTGCGCATCGATGGCGTGTGGGAATACCACGCGCCCAAGGTCGGCTGGCTTTGCTACATCGAGGACGAGGCCAAGCTCAGTGCCTACAAATCCGCAGGCTGGAGCGCGGGCATCGCCATCTGATTTCTATCCACCCGCAACCACCCGAACCCGCCCACGAGGCGGGTTTCGCATTTTTGGAGACCGCCATGACCGAATCCGAACAACAACAGCCTGCGCTCGTCGAAAACATGCTCCTCATCCGGCGCGAGGACTTCGACGAACTGCTCGACCGCGCCGCCGAGCGCGGTGCCGAACGGGTGCTGGCCCACCTCGGCTTGGAAAATGGCCACGCCGCCCGCGACATCCGCGAACTGCGCGACCTGCTGGAGGCATGGCGCGATGCCCGTCGCACGGCGTGGCAGACCACCGTGAAAGTCATCACCACCGGCCTCCTGGCCGCGCTGCTGGTCGGGGCCGCCATCAAGTTGAAGTTGATGGGAGGCCCGCAATGACCGCCCGCAAAATCTGCTTGCTGGGCGACTGGCGCAAGATCGCACGCCGGGCGTGGAGCATTCGCCTGTCCATCGTCGCGGCGATTTTCACAGCGGCGGAAGTGGTGGTGCCGCTGTTCAGCGACGTGCTGCCGCGTGGCGTGTTCGTGCTGCTGGCCTTCAGCGCCAGCATCGGCGCGGCGATTGCACGCTTGGTGGCGCAGCCGGAGATGCACCGATGATCCGCCCGCCATCATCGCCAACTACGCGACGCACCGTGGCAGCGCTGACCTTGTCCGCCGCCGCACTGGTCGGCATCGTGCTGCACGAGGGCTACACCGACCGCGCGGTGATTCCGGTCAAGGGTGATGTACCGACCATTGGGTTCGGTACGACTTCGGGCGTGAAAATCGGCGACACCACCACGCCGCCAAAAGCGCTGGCACGGGCGCTGACCGATGTGCAGCAATTCGAAGGGGCGCTGAAGCAATGCGTGACCGTGCCGCTGGCGCAGCACGAGTACGACACCTACGTGTCTTTCGCCTACAACGTCGGCAGCCGCGCGTTCTGCCAGTCCACGCTGGTGAGGAAACTCAACACCGAGGACTACGCCGGAGCCTGCGCCGAACTGCTGCGCTGGCGCTTCTTCCAAGGCAAGGACTGCGCGCTGCCCGTCAATGCGCGGCTGTGCGGTGGCCTCGCTACGCGGCGTCAGGCCGAGTCCCGCCAGTGCCTCGGGGAGAGCACGCCATGACGCTGATCCCTTGGCCGTACCGCCTGCTGGCCTTGGCGTTACTCGCCGCCGCGCTGATCGGCTTCGGCTGGATCAAAGGGGCCGGGCACGTTCAGGCGCAATGGGACGCCGCCATCCAGCAACAAACCCTGCAAGCCGCCACCATGCGCCAGCGTCAGGCCGAAGCCACCGTCAAGGTCGTCACCGAGTACGTCGACCGCGTCCACGTCGTCCGCGAAAAGGGCGACACCATCATCAAGGAGGTTCCCGTCTATGTGCCCGCTCAAGCCGATGCTGCTTGCACTATCAACCGTGGCTTTGTGCGCCTGCACGACGCTGCCGCCGCCGGTGACCTGCCCGAACCCGCCGGAGATGCTGATGCAACCGCCGCAGGAATTACGCTCTCTGCCGTCACCGAAGCCGTCGTCGGCAACTACCAGACCTGCCACGAGAACGCCGAGCAACTAAGGGCGTTGCAAGCGTGGGTCAGGGAGATGAAATAAGGCGCTGAAAGAATCAAACGTCGATAGGCGTTGTCTTCCAGACATCCTGCGCCAAGGTTATCAGCAGCCCGTGGCGCTCCTCAATGGCCTTGGCGTTCCATGCGGGAAACGCCTTCAACTTCTCATTGATTCTGGAGATTGAAGTGTTCTGGCCGACGCTGGTCAGTTCAACCAAGCTGCGAGTCAGGTAGTTGCCGCTCTTGCGGTACTCGGCCTGCTTCGCTGTGTAGAAATCGTTGCCCGCAACGATGTTGATGGGCTTCTCCAGCAAGGTCAGGTTGCCCAGCCGGTTCTTGTAGTCGTCATAGGCCATCCCCGGATTCTCGGTGGCCCACTTGCTGCGCAGATCGGCCTGCGGCTTATTGGGCAGGATGTGCTCGATCTCCAGATTGGTGAACGGCTCCAGGCTGCCGGGGGTCTCCAAACCGCTGAAGGCCATCTCGACGTGCTGCGTCAGACGCGCCAGCAGGTAGCGCGTGCGGTACTGCTGCATCGAATGCAAAGTGAAGCGCCGGAGCGCGTCGACCAGTTCCTGCGACTTGCCCGCCATGTTGGTGTCGAAGCGATCGGCGATGAAGGCGTTGAGCTGCACCTTCTGCTTCACAGGATCGGTCGCGCCCGCAATCGCGCGCAGTTCATCGGCCCATTGGGAAAAGCTGCGCTCCAGATCTTTGGTCGGCGTCTTGGTGAAGATGTAGTAGAAAAGGAAGCTCTCCAACTGCGCCACGAAATGATCGAACAGCGGCTTCGGGAAACTGGCCGCCGCCAGCAGCAGGACGTAGTGCAAGCTGAAGGCGCCGCCAGCCAACCGCTTGAGGCTGTCCATCGCAAGACTGGGCTTGCCGTCGTTGCCCAGCCCGTTGGAAAACGCGAGGTAATGCTCGACGTTCCGGATGACCTTGCGGACAAACTCGAAGGGCTTGCCAGCGTAGTCGCACAGCGCCGCGTTGTCCTTGCCCACGAACCAGTCGTAGATTTCATCCTCGCGCACCACAGCGTCGCCACGGTCGTTCTTGATGACGTAGTTCGCCATCAGGAAGTAGCGCAGGAAGCGTAGCGGCTTTTCCTTATCCTTCTCCAGCGGCTTTGTGATCTTTTTCCACTCGTCCTTGAGCTGGGTGAACTGCGCCTGTTTCACCTGCGTGAACAACAGGTTCTTCAGCAAGTCCATCGGGTTGAGGCCGACGCCACGTTCGTTGATGGTCTCGAAAATCTTCAGGGCGCTGCTCACGTCCGTGGAAATCTGGATGAACACCACGTTGTTCGCCAGATAGCCCCAATACTTCTTCAGCTTGGCCGGGCTGTCGTAGTTGTCCTTCAGGTAGCGGTACAACGTGCCGTAGGCGTTGACCAAGTTTTCCAGCGACCCGAAGCTGGCGATGCCCGACGACTGAATGCCAGACCGGACTGCCTGCGGGTCGGCGTCTAATTCCACCAGCTTGGTGATGACCTCGCCTGCGTTCTCGTAGCGCGGCTCCAGCTTCAGGCTGGTTCGCGTCTCGCCGTCGCCGTCCGTGTAGCTGGTCGAAATCAGACCGCTGACGGTCTGCCGTTGCGGTTCGCCCTGGAACAGGTGCTTCAACGCGCACAGCAGCAGGAAGAACGTGGTCAGGCGCTGCTGTCCGTCGATGACCTCGTAGTGGTTCTTCTGGTCGGTCGGCGACACCAGCACCGTGCCGATGAAGTATTCCCGCGTCGTCCCCGCATCGATCTGCTCGTCGATGTCTTCGAGCAACTGATGCACTTCCTTGTCTGTCCAGACGTACTCGCGCTGGTAGTCCGGAACGATGTAGAAGCACTCCCTGAAGGCTTCCTCGATGCTGTATTTGTGGTTTTCTATACGGGCCATACTCGTTCCTCTGTGTTCTTCTGTCGCGCCGCCGCCTCAATCGGGCTTCTGTTTGGACGGCGTCGATTTGACGGCAGCGTGTTGAGCCGTTTCCAGATCCACGATGCGGGCGCCCAGAGACTTCACCTTCTCACGAAGCGCCTGATTCTCCCGCTCGACGGCGGCATGCTGCTGATTTCCCTGTTCGATGGCGGTCAACATTCTCGCCTGCCACTGATCGCCAGATGTGTTGTTGTCCTGGTCTTGGAAATATGCGAAGCCGGAAACGATCAAGGCAAACAAGGCCAAGACCGCCGAGATGCCCACTGACCACACCGCGATGGTGATCTGCTTGCGCGTGGACTGATCGGTTCTTCGGTCGCGCTCGTCCATCTGCTCCATCAGGGTCGTTGCCGCTTCCGCCAAGTCTTTGAGGGTCTTGGCGGACTCTGCGGTCATTTGTCCCGTCAGGCGCGTTATCTCCATTTCTTCGGCGCGTTCTTCCGCACGCTCGCGCGCTTGCTTCGTCAGAATATCGTTCACCCTGCTGAAGTGATCGGTCTGGATGGGATGGACTTCAAGTGGCGTGGGCTTTGTGAATTTTGTGAGTTCCTCGTAGGCGCTCAAGGTCGACCCCAAGGCCGACGTGCTCTTGCGAACTTGATCGAAAAGACTGGTGCTTTTTTGAACGTGGTCGAAAAGACTTCGCGCCGAGCCAAACATCTTGTCGTGCATTCGCTTCGCGCTCTGGTGATAGTCATCGACTTCGGTCTTGAGCAACCGCGCCAGATAGGCAGATGCCGCTTCACCCGTTTCCCGCACGGCAGGCTTGCGCTCTTGCGAGCCTTCACGGATCGTCTGCCACGCAGACGATTTGGCATAGGCATCAGCAATCCGCTCGATCTCGTCGTTCGAGAGATCAGCAGCAATCGCGGCATCGAGCGGAACGCGTTCCGGTGCTTCATCGGACTCAACGGTCAAGCTGCCAATGCTCGGCAGGAACGCCCTGATCTGGCTGACCGCATCGCCGGATTCGAGCTTCCCGAAATCGGTCATGTCACGCACCCGCAGCGGATATAAGTAGACGCGACCCGCAGATGTCTCGACATCGACCAGTGGCTTCGACCGAAGCAGCAGTTTCAATGTGCTCTTTTTCGGTTCCTCGCCGGATGGCGGATTCTCTTGTGTCATAACCGGAGCCTCATCTCAAACCGCCTCGCGCAAGGATACAAGCCGATTGCCCGGCCCCTCGGCTCTCACGACCAAGTGCTCGCTATTCGATACCAGCCAGGTCAATGATTGCGACAGGTTGAACGGAAACAATACCGGCTGCGATTGCAGGCTGGTGATCACCAGCGGTTTTCCTGCGTAGCGCACAGCAGCTTCGATCAGCCACGCCGTGAGTTCACCGTCTTCCACCAAGGTGGGAGCCAAGCGGATCACACGCTTTCCCTTCTCGACCCGTTCCACCGCGCCCCAGCCTGCCTGACTCTGGATGACCATATTCGTCATCCGGTAGGTGCCTTCGCGTTCGCCATAGGTTTCGCTCATGCGCCGATGGATTTCGGCGGATGCGCAATCGCCTTGCAGCGCGGACAAGCGTCCGATCAGCTCGGCCACCTTGCCGAAGAAGGGATAGGTCGCCACGGCCATACCCCAGTGCAGTGCGGCAACCGGTGCATCGGGGTTCGCCTTGAAAATCGCCACGCCACGATCCGCGTAACCCGCCAATTCGGCGCGCGGCTCCAACCACAAGCGGTTCAGCACGGTTTGGGTTTTCGTTCGTGCGGCAGCACCCAAACCGGCGGCATCCAGCAATGCCTCCAGGTCTTCGCGTTGCGCCACGCCTGCGCGAATTTTCAGCGCAGTCGTCGCCCAATCGAGATGTATGAACCGGTCAAAGCCGATTCGCGGTGCCGTTGTCATGTTCAAAATCACTATTCAAAAATCATTCAATGCCATTCACGCTTGAAACCTTCACAAAGGGAACGATCAGCTCTTCGACCGACACGCCACCGTGGACAACCACCTGATCGCCGTCGGGAACGAACGCGCTGCGCCCACCTGCGAATAGAGGCATGAAGTTCGCAGGCAGTCCAGCGACATCCAGGGATATCGTGGAGGGATACGCCGCCGCAGAATCGGCACGCAAGGATTCGCTGCGATAGACGCGCACGCGCTCGCCGCGCGTTTCCGCAATCACGCCCTGATTGGGTCTGCCGACGCCAACGGCATCCACATTGCCGTGATCCGCCGTGACGTAAATACTGAACCCTTCGCCCAGCAAGAAAGCGAACAGACGATCAACAAAGCCCGTGGCTAGCCAGCGTCCGATCCACAGCGCCACGTCTTCCTTGTTTCGTTCCTTGTGCAGCCGTTCGTCCACTTCGTCGATCACCAAGCCCAGCACTTTTGGCTTGCGGTCGGTGATTTCGGTTTGCAGCGCGTCCAGTTGCTCGACTTGGCGCAGCGCGCGCCGATACATCACGTCATTGGGCGCGACGCCGCCTTCGTTCTGCCAGAACGCCTTCCACAAGGTTTCTTCCTTGTTGGTGTGATCTATCGAATCCTCGAACTCGCGTGGCCGCAAGCCGGAGAACAGCGCCTGTCGCGACACCGATGTCACCGTGGGCAACCACGCAAAGGCTGTGTTCTCGTCGAAGGCCAGCGGCTGCTGGCGGGCAATCAGATGCTCCCTGATCCGCACCCACTGATCGAATGCCAGGCCATCGAACACCAGCAGTGCCACCCTGGATTCGCCCGCGCTGCGGCGCTGGCGCAGGAAGCGCGGGACGTGATGCACCATCACCGGGCCTTTGGTGGCCGGTTGCAGGATCAGGTCGGCGTAGTGACGGGCCGCCACCCACGCTTGCAAACGTTCGTCCGACAGCGACTGGATCGCCTTGATGCGATCTCGAATAGTCGCCAAGCGTTCGCCGCCATCCGTGCTCGGCAAATCGTGAACCCGGCTCAACATCTCGCCGTAGCGTTTGGCGAAGTCGCTCCACAGCTTGTGCGATGCGTCCACGTCCGGCACCGCCGCAGCAAGCGCCTCGATGCTCTTTTCCGCCAGCGCGAACTGCGACCACACATCCTCGACGATGCCCGCCCTGATCCAGCCCGGTACCGATGCCGGAACGCCGGACACGGCCAGAGGATGCAAACTGCCATCGAGGAACATCGAATCGATGATGGCGCGTACATCGGTGTGATCGAAGGGGATCTCGATCTCCGCGCTGGCCTTGTCTGCGCTGAAGGACGGCAAATCAGGCTCGGCGACGCGCCGGCCTTCCAGCTTCAGCTTCTCCAGATAGCGATACCAGGCGTCCTGTACCACGCGCAGCAGTGCGCTTTTGGACGACAGGAATGAAGCCACGGGTGTCCCCACGAACAAGCCCCTGCCGCACAGAATGCTCGCCGCGTGCTCGGCGAACGGCTCCGGCAAGGCGCGGTTGGCGAAGTGCAGGCGCAGCACCTCGCGCCAGAAATCCACCGGCGTGCGGATGGATCGCGGCGTCAGTTGATAGACGTGTTCGAGGATGAAGTCCCTCGATTCGCCTTCGCCGCGCGCCGATTGCAACTCGGTCTGGTGCGCGTCGAACAACGCGGCCAGCAATTCCGGCTCCACCTGCCGCACCGCGCCGTAGGCCAGCCTGGGGAACAGCTCGGCCAGAATCAGGCGCACCGCAGGCCGGGCGTTGCGCAGAATGTCCCACGGCAGATCGTTTGCATCGTCGCGGCGCAGATGCACGATCAATGCGGGTGACTGAGCAGGCTCGCCTGCATCCCACGCAGCGCGAAAACGCTCCTCGAACTCCGCCCGGAAGGCGAACGGGTCGTCGTAGCCCATCACCTCGAAGCCACGCTCGCGCAGCTCGGACAACAGTTTTTCGTCCAGCAGCACGCCGTCCGGGTCGCAGGCCACCCACAGGCGGGAAAGATCAGCCGTGAACAGGCCGAGGATGCGCTGATGCCACGCACTGGACGAATGGGTCATGCCGCGCCCTCGCTGTTCTTGCTGGTGTCACGGGCTTTCATCGCATCGATCCGCACCATCGCCACGGCATTCAATTCGGGTACGGTGCTTTCCATTTCATCCAACGCCGCCAAGCGTGCCTCGTGCTCGGTTTGCAGACGACGACGGCGGAACTCGCGGACGGCGGGCAAGCCGATGCGTCCGATGGACTGATAGCGCGCTTCGAAAGCGTAGGTGGCGCGATCCCGCTCTTCCGTGATGCGGGCGCGATGTTCTTCCAGCAACGCCGCGAACAGCGGTTCACCTTGCGTACTGGCCACGGCGAACGATGCATCGAACCAGCGCGCCGAATCTTCCGCATCCGCCACGGACAGCACGGACACGCTTTCGGTCAACAACAAATCCCACACGCGCTTGGCTGTGGGCACGAAGGGGCGGCCTTCGTCATTGACGAAAACCGGCAGAAACCGTTTGCGGCTCGCACCCTGCGCGGCCAGCCCAATCTCCCACAATGACCAGATGCCGTTCACCGATTCCGGCAAACCCGTCACGCGGACAACCGGCAAGGGTTGGTCCGCCACGAAGCGCGGCACATCACCGATGATGGCCCGCGTGCGCGGGTCTTCCATCGTCAGCCATTCCGCCGCCGGGTGTTCGTCCGCTGCGCGCGCGTCGAAGCACGCCTGCGGCGTTTCGCTACCACCAGGCCAGCGCACATTCCACACATCACCTTGCTTCGTCGCCGCGCCGCCACGCGCCGCCAGTCCGTTGACGATGGCACGTTCCAACCAATACTGCGCCGGATGGTCACGCCACTTGCGCGCGTCGGCGGCATCCAGATCGTGCGGCACTGCCAGCAGATCGCTGTGCTTGTTCGACTCTTCCAGCGTGGCGCGCAACTGCGAAACCACACTATCCGTTTTCTGCTCGATGGCTTCCGGGTGTTGCAGACTCTGCACGAACAACTCGTCGAACACCGGCTCCACCTCTGCCGAATCCATCACGTCCGCCGCCTTGTCCACGCCGAACTCCTCGGCGATGACGGCGAGCTTTTCCTCCAGCACCTGCCGCACGCGGTGCTCCACCGTGTCTTCCAGCACGAAGTTGAGCGCACGCACGACGTGCTTCTGACCGATGCGATCCACGCGCCCAATGCGCTGCTCGATGCGCATCGGGTTCCACGGCATGTCGAAATTAACAATGATGTGGCAAAACTGGAGGTTCAAGCCTTCACCGCCCGCGTCGGTGGAAATCAGCACGCGGGCATCCTGCGCGAACTGCTGCAACGTCCGCGTGCGCGCTTCCATGTCCATGCTGCCGTTGAGCGTCGCCACCGAAAAGCCACGGCTTTCCAGATAGCCCGCCAGCATCGCCTGCGTGGGCACAAACTCGGTAAACACCAGCACCTTCAGCGCCGGATCGGCTTCTTCCTGTTGCAGCTTGTAGATCAGTTCCAGCAGGGCTTCGGCCTTGGCATCCGTACCGGCGGCCTCGGTGGAACGCGCCAGTTGCAGCAGTGTTTCCACCTCGGCTTTTTCGCGCTCGTAGCCTTCCGCCTGTAGCGCCACGTCCACCTGCGCTTCGCCGTCCAGATCGGCCCATTCGTCCGCACTGAGGTTCTCGAACAGTCGCGTCTGCGCCTGCGGTGTTTCCAGCACCGCTTGGCGCTTTTCCAATGTGGCGCGAATCGCTGCCGTGCTGGATGTCACCAGCCGCTGCATCAGGATCATCAGGAAGCCGATATGGCGCTGCTTGGCCGCCAGCGCCTGGTTGTAGCCGTGGCGCACGTAGTCGGTGACGGCCTCGTACAACTGCTGCTGCGCCGCGTGCCGCGCCTGCCATGCCACCGCGTGCAGGCGCGTGAGCCGGGGCCGGAACAGCGGCTGGCCTTCGGCATTGATGGCCGCGCGCTTTTCGGTGCGGATGACGAAGGGCTGCACGCGCTCGCGGCTCACACTGCCTTCATCGGGAAAAGCGTCCCTGTCCAGCAACTGCATCAGGCGCATGAACTGGTCGGTCTTGCCTTGATGCGGCGTGGCCGAGAGCAGCAGCAGATAGGGCGAGGCTTCCGCCAGTGCCGCGCCCAGCTTGTAGCGCGCCACCTGCTCGGTGCTGCCGCCCATGCGGTGCGCTTCGTCGATGATGACCAAATCCCACGCCGCCGACACCAAGTCCTCGAAGCGTTCGCGGTTGTAGGTCTGGAGTTGTTCCAGGCTCCAGCCGCGTCGCGCTTCCAGCGGCTTCACCGAATCCAGCGCACAGATCACCTGATCGTGCATCCGCCACGGGTTGTCTTCGGCGCTATCACCACGCCACTGGCGCAGTGCGGCGAGCGCGGATGGATCAACGAAGTGAAACGGCTCGCCGAAGTGCGAACGCATCTCCGCCTGCCACTGGCGCACCAGTCCCTTGGGCGCGACCACCAGAATGCGCTTGGCGCGGCCACGCAATTTCAATTCGCGCAGCACCAGGCCTGCCTCGATGGTCTTGCCCAAGCCCACTTCGTCGGCCAGCAGGTAGCGCACGCGGTCGCGGCCCACGGCGCGATTCAGCGCATACAACTGATGCGGCAATGGGATGACGCTGGACTGGATGGGCGCGAGCAACAGGTTGTCTTCCAGCGCGTCCTGCAACTTGGCCGCTGCCGTGGCGTGCAGAATCTGCTCCACGGTCGGGCGCACGCTGGAGAGCGCGGACAGTTCCACCGCGCGTGCGCGCAGCACGGCGTTTTTCGACGGCAGCCACACGCGGTAAGCCGCTTCGCCCCACAGCGCCAGCCGCTCCACCACGCGGCACGGCGCAGCCTGCCGGGTGTGCCAGCACCAGTCGCCGGTGTCGAACTCGCGGCTCACTGCCCACCCAATTCGCGTTCGATCTGCTCGATGCTGGGCAGATTGGTTTGCAGCTCCTTGGGCAAGGATTCCAACAGCTTGTATTCGGCCACGCCCATGGGTTGGGATTTGTCCCCCAAGGCGTATTCGGCTACCACTTCGTTCTTGCTTTTGCACAGCAGCAAGCCGATGGTGGGCGCGTCCTGCTCGGCTTTGACCTGCCGATCTACTGCTGTGATGTAAAAGCTCAACTGCCCCAGATGCTCAGGCTTGAACTTCTCTGCCTTCAGCTCGATGACCACATAGCAGCGCAACTTGAGGTGATAGAACAGCAGATCGATGAAGAAATCATCGCCGCCGACTTCCAGATGAACCTGCCGCCCGACAAAGGCAAAGCCCGCGCCCAGCTCCAGCAAGAACTGGGTGATGTGTTTGACCAGCGCCGACTCGATCTCGCGCTCATCGGCCTCGTTGCCGACATCAAGAAAGTCGAACAGATACGGGTCTTTGAGCGACTGTTGCGCCAGATCACTGCCCGGCACGGGCAGGCGCTCCACGAAATTGGTGATGGCCTGGCCGCTGCGCTCCAGCCGCCGGGTTTCGATGTGGATGTTCAGCACATTGCGCGACCAGCCGTGCTCGATGGCGGCCTGTGCGTAGGCCAGGCGCATCTCCGGTGCTTTCAGCCTGCTCAGCAGCACCAGATTGTGGCCCCAAGGCAATTGTCCAACAGCCTGTTGGACAATTTCGGCATCCGGCCAAGCCTCAGCAAACGCCCGCATATACATCAGGTTGGCGCGTGAAAATCCCTTCATGCCCGGAAACGCCACCCGCAAATCGTGCGCCAGCCGCTCGATCACCTTGCTGCCCCAGCCTTGCACGGCCTGCCGTTGCAGGATGTCACGGCCAATCTGCCAGTAAAGCAGCACCAACTCCCGGTTGACCGCCAGCGTGGCGCGTTGCTGCGCCGTGTGGATGCGGCTTTTCAGTTCCTCCAGCCAAGGCGTGTAACCTTCGGGAACGGGCTGCAGCGACACAGCCGGATCGCTCTGGGCGGTGCGCTTGGCCATTTATGTTTCCTCACTGCGCGTCAGCGCCATGTCGTACAGGGTGAGCAGTTTTTCGTCTTCTTGCAGGGTTTCGTCCGGCAGCTTGTGGGCGATGGCGAGGATGGTCGCGTAGTCCTTGCCCGCCCACGCGGCGCGGAAACCGGCGCGCAGCACTTCCAGCCGCGATTCCTTGATCTTGCGGCCGGTGAAGGTTTTGTAGTGCTCGAACTCCTTGAGCAATGCCTTCTCGCGCTTTTTCTCCAAGTCCTGCGCCTTGTTCGGGTCGGGCACATACCAGCGGTCTTGCGCCTTGGCGATCAGGCGCGGATCGTTCTTCTCCAGCCCGCGCAGGTCGTGGTAATTGGTAGAGAGGTAGCGGTGGATCTGGCTGGGCACTTCGCCTGTGCCCTCAAAGCGCAGGAAGTTGGCTTCCAGCAGCGCCGAGAGTTCCGGGCGGGTTTCGTGCTTCTTCCAGCCCGCGCCCAGTTGCTTGATGAACTCGGGGTGGATGTCCTGATAGGTGGATGGCCGCGCTTTCAAATAATCCGCCGCCCAGTCGATGGCGCTGCGCTCGTCGGAGACGAACAGCTCCATCTGCGGCGCTTGCGCGGTCTGTGCGCGCTTCTTGTCGTACTCGGTGACTTGCTCGGCCAGGAAGACCATGCCGTCGCGTTCGGGGAAGCGGGAGCGCAGGCCGTCCTGAAATTCCTGGCTGGAAAGGGGCACGGGCGCGCTGTGCCGGACGAACCACGCCACCATGCGGTCGAACAGGATGCGCGGATCGCGTTCAGCAACGAATTCCAGTTCGCCGCCTTTCATCTTCACCACGGGAAGTTGCTTCAAGTGGGTCTGCACGAAGTCCCAGGCTGAATCCGGCGTTGCGCCGCGCTCTGCGAAGCGCTGCTCCAGCCCGCCATTGGGCTTGTAGGCGGAAATCACCAAATCCTGCTTGACGGCCACCGCCGTGGTGACGGCCTTGAAGCTGCCTTGCTGTTTGTCGAGCGCGGACACGTTGGCCACCACAAAGCCCGCTTCCTGCATCGCCGTCTGCAAACCGTTCCACACCGCCGCCTGCGTGTTGGAAAATACCACCGTCATCCAGCGACCGGGCTTGAGCACGCGGAAATATTCCTTGAAGCAGTCAGCCATCAGTCTGCGGTAGTCATCCACCGACTTCTGCGCCGCGCGGTTTTCCTTCGCCCGATCCACGATGGCATCCAGTTTGGCTTGCGTCATCACGCCATGCCACGCCTCAACCAGAAAGTTCAGCTCGGCATAAGGCAAGTTTTCGCCAAAGGGTGGGTCGGTGAAGATGTAGTCGATGCTGCCATCCGCCAGCGGCATATGCGCCGCCGTGCCAGTATTTATCGCCGCTCCGCCAGCACTGACTTTGAAGTTACCAAAAGTTTTGACCAACCGATCCAGCTTGCCATCAAGGATGTACCAAGGACTGCACTCAGCGGTTTGCGAAGCAACGTAGTAAACGCCGCTGAGAAACTGATTCACCTGCGAAAAACCTGATGGCCTGTAACGGTTCAGAACTGATGCAGTCCAGAGCGCCTGCTCCACCATGAACAGCAAAAAGCTACGAAGCCGCGCATCCGGCTGCGCTTGCGCCTTCGCCCACAATGCGCCCATTGCCTGCGCAGCACGCGACAGAAACATGTGATGCGTATGGGTGATGCCCTTGTCACGCATACGCGGCGCTTCCCACATATCCGCGAAGGGAAACGCAACCATGGGAACATCGCTGGATAGCGGCAAGGCATCAATCTTTTGCAGCTGCGTCAAGTCCGCTGCATCCGGCTTTTTCTCGTGCTTGGTCTTGCCAATGCGATAGGCAATCAAGCTGGGCACGCGCTTGGGTACTTGCAGGGTGTTGCCCGTGGCGCTGTCCAGCCGCGAAACATAGAGCCGTTCCAGCTTCTTCTTCGTCAGTCCAGCATTGCAGTGCGGGCACGGGAACTCGTCTTTGACGCGCTTGGATTCTTCATCCAGCGCTTCATCCAGAAAATTCACTTCCCCCGCGCATTCCGGACAACTGAACACCTCGCTCCACACCGTGTATTCAATGCGGCCCGTGGTCTTGCCATCGCTGTGTAGCGTTTCGTACATCCAGCCGATGTCCTGCTCCACGGCCTTGAGCAGTTGCTTGCCCGCTTGGGCGAAGGCGTCCACATCGAAGGGAATGTTGTAGTTCGCGCCGATGAAGGTGGCGGCGGGCGACAGGTCGTTGAGCACCGCGCGGCGCGCGCCCCACTGCGGCGCGGCGCGGCCTTCCTTCTTCCACGCCTGTTCCAGCTCAAAGCGGTAACTGGTGGGTGCCGTACCGCACCACTGCGCGGCCACGCCCGTCATGCCCGAACCGGCAAAGCCGTCCAGCACCACGTCGCCCGGCTGGGTGTAGTGCAGGATGGACGGCACGATGGCCAGGTGCGGCACCTTGGTGTGGTAGCTGTGCGCCTTGTAGATGGCGTCAGTCTTGCCCACGCTCACGTCAATCGCCAGCGGCTCGCGGCTGTACTTGACGCCTGAGTCGTAGGGCTTGCCGTAATGCGCCACGAACTCCGCCAGCCACGGATTCGGGCAGGCGGTGTAATACGGCGGATCGGACATGGCGAGGATGGCCGCGTCCGTGCCCTGCGGAAAACCTTCCTGCTTGCGGAACGCCGGGTCTTGCAGCTTCTCGGCCAGCAACTTCAGGTAGTGCTCGCGCCGCGCGGCATCGCTGGCGAAGGTCTGGCCGAGGCATTCGACGGGGCCGGTGGCTTCAGCGCGCTGGTTGTGTAGCAGGTCATTCATATTCGTATCGTTCCCCGCCACATTCAGCAGCGCAAAATTGGGAGTTCGTATTGAGCAGCGTGTAAATTTCCTTGCACTTGCGACTCAGGTTGACGGGTGGCGTCTTCGTCATGCTCGCCTCACATGAAATTGAGCAAGAGACGACCAATGGAGTTGGTCAGGTCACGGGCAAAAACAGCAAGCCACCGTTGAGAGTCGCCAGCAAAATGGGACTCGCTGAAGCCATTCCTTGAATTTGCAATCGCGTTGGTCAACGTCGGCATGGCATTGACAATCTCAACAGGAAATGGGCCTTGCGCCTGAAGTTTCTTGTTGATGTCGTCCTTCACCACTTTGCATAAGGGCATCAAATCCGTCAGCGCCACTTGATCAGGAACATGCTTGCGCACATAGGCTTTATAGAGTCCCTCAAGGCAGGTGTAGCTCAGCGTCGTTGCCCGGTTGTAGTGGTGAGCATCAACGGCATGGTCAATATCCTTGAGGCTATTGTTCAGCTTCTCCGAGTTCCAGAGATCGACAGGAACCACTGTGGTTGGCACCGCATAGCCACCGCCAAAAACGATGCCCCTGATGGCATCCACTTCGCTCTTGGCGTGGGGTTCAAGCGCATCAATGAACACTCTGAACAACTGGAACCGCTGCTGCTCGGGAAGTTCACGGATCACATCCCAGTAGTAGTCTCTGCGGGATGTGCTCTTCCCTTGCTGCTGTCTCAGTTGAATTAACTGGTTGTAGCTGGGTGAGCCTGGATCAACCTGTTGCACCATGCGCAGAAAATCTCCCCCGCTGCGGTAAGTGGGAGAGTCTTTTCTGTCCAGCAAGGAAAAAAGCTGGTTGTATGCTGCTATCCAGTTGACCGACGTGTTCATGGCGCGGCCCCTTGTTGTTCGTGCAGCAACTTGAGCTGGATGCCCGCATCGGTGAGCACGTAGCGCTGCGCTGGGGACGTGGGTTTGTCGGGCACGGTCATTTGCAGGATGCCGCCCGCCAGCAGTGGCTCCAGATGCTGGCGCTTGAAGAATGCCCGCTGCTTGTGGCCGGTGCGCCCCATCAGCTCGGTGATGGAACGCGGCACGTCGGCAAAGGCCACGATCTGCCACTGGATAACAGACAACTGCACAAGCGACTGCACAAGCTGGGTCTGCCCAGAGGCAGCTTGTGCAGTGGCTTGATCGGTGGCTTGTGCAGTTGCGCCGGCTGCTACCGGCTCCTCGCCATCTCGTTGATTTTCTTCGGACTTTTCAGCCTGTCCAGGCGCGGCGGGCAGAAAACGGGCACGCAGGTGCTCGGCCAGACCGAACAAGTTGCCGGTTTCGCCTTGCGCCACGAGCAGGGCTTGTACGGTGAGCCGCTGCACAAGCTGGCGGGCGTCCGCACCGGAAAGGCCGGTCAGCGCCTTCACGTCGGTCAGGTCGATCTGGCCCTTGCGGGTGAGGTAAGCGAAGACGTCGGCTTCCTGCGCGGACAGGTGCGCGCCCAGACTGGCCTGCGCCAGCAACTGGGCTTCGGTGATGAGCTTTTCCTTGCGCAGGCGCAGGCGGAAGCTCTTTTCGGCTTTGTGGTTTTCGATTTCCGGCGGCAGGTAACCCAGCCTGCGCCAACCGTCGAAGATGGCACGCACGCCGGTGCCGCCCTGATCGGACAGGCCGATGCGGCGGAAGGCGTTGACGATGCTGGGGTTGCGCACTTCCTTGTCGCCGGGGTCGAGCAGTTGTTCGCGCGAAGCGAAGGCATCGCCAGGGTTGAAGAACTCGGTCTGGTCGCGGAAGAAACGGATCACCGGCACGCGGGTGGTGTCGCCGAAGTCCTGATGGATCAGCAGGTTGATGGCGGCTTCGCGGAAGGAGATGTAGTCCGGCGGATCGTCGTCGCGGCGCATCGTGGCTGCGTCCACGCCGAAAGGCCGCTCGCTGTGGCGGAAGTAGAACTCGACGATGGTCTGCCACGCCTTGATGAGGTTGTCTTCCACGGTGAGGCGGTCGGCCCAGCGCACGGCGGAGTCGTAGTCGGCGCTGGTGTTGCGGTAAAGCTGCACGTCCACCGCCATGCGTGGCAGTACCTGACGGACGTATTCACCGCTGCCCAGCACAAGAATGGCGGCGCGGGTGGGGCGCAGCACGCCGCCTTGCTCGACGAGGAAGCCCCAGTTGCGCAGGAAGGCGGTGTCATCGGTCGCGGTGTCCCTGCCGGGGTTGCTGGCGGCGAAGCGCGCGCGATACCAGCGCACGGTGGCTTCGTCGAAGCAGCGGCTGGTGTCCACGTCCAGCGGCTCGGCGTCGTAGCGGGTGTTCGATGCGTCGCGGATGAAGCGCAGCAGTTCGTCGCCGGTGCAGGTGTCGTCGCGGCCACCCCGGCGGATGTGGGCTTTGCGTGGATTGCGATCCAGATACACAGGCTTTTCGTTGCGCTGGGCTTCGGGCACATAGAAGGCCAGAACCGTGCCTTCAGCCAAGGCGTGAACCGAACCATTGATGGGCAGGAACACGCTGATCTTGTTCTGGTCGCGCACCCAGCCAAGGAAATCGTTCTGCACCTTGTCGGCATCGGTGACGCCGGTGACGGTGAACGTGCCGTTGGCCTGCCTGACGCCGAAGACCAGATGCCCGCCCGCCGTGTTGGCGAAGGCGCTGACGGTTTCCAATGCATCGCGGGGAGCGGCCCACGCCGCTTCCTTGAATTCGATGTCGCTCCATTCGATGGACTGGAGCCGGGCGAGCAGTTCGTCTCTGGTCATGGCATCACTCAATCACGAACCTCAGCTTGCTGGCGTCTTTGCCCTTGGCGCGCTCGCTGATGAGCGCGTCGAAGCGCTTGCGCAGTTCTTCGGGCGTCGCGGGCGAGCCGCCTTGCAGCAGGGCTTGCCGCAGATCGCCAGTGGTGACCGTGATCTTCTCTAGCCCGGACAGGGCTTCCTGCACGGCGCTGGCGAAGTCGGCAGTGACGGGTTCCGGCAGCTTGCGTGCGGCGAGGAAGGCGTCGATCAGCTTCTTCGAGGCAGGTGGCAGCAGGCCCAGGCTGTCCTGCGTGAACGGGTCTTCCAGATTTTCCAGCAGGGTTTGCTGCCAGTTGGTCTGCAACTGATCCAGATCGTCATCCAGCTTGCTCAGGCGATTGGCAGCAGGCAGCAGCTCCAGTTGTTCGGCAGACGGACGGAACTGGCAGTGCGGGCAGACTGGCGCGGTGAGCAGCGTCGGCTCGTCCAGCGCGGAGCAGCTTTTCAGGCCGTTGAGCGCATCCTCGAAGCCGGTGAGCTGGCTGGTGGGCATCAAGGACACGCCCGCCAGCACGCGCAGAGACAGCAGGCGGTCGTCGCGGCGCAGCGCGTTGCGGGTTTTCTCCTCGCTGACACCCAGCCGCGCCTTGCTGTGGCTGGCGATGTAGGCGGCGATGTAGTCCTTCTTGAGCTTGGCCAGCGTTTGGCGGCCTTCGCCCAACACGGCGGCGGCGCGCTCCGCCGTGCGATCTTCGCCCAGCTTGTCGAACAGCGCCTTGCGCGCGGCTTCCGCCTGTTTCACCCAGTCGTGGCCGGGTTGCAAGACCATCTCCGCCTGCGACAGGTAGCTCGCCGTTGTGCCCAGTTCGCCAACCAGTTCCAGCAGCCGCTCGACGCCGGTGAGCACGTCGAGATTCTTCTTCTGGAGTTCGATGTCGTCCTGCGTGACGCGCAGGTTTTTGAGTTTGCCGACGGTGTTGTAAGGCGAGAGCGCTTCGGTGAATTTCTTGAGTGCATCCAGCCGCGCATACCAGTCTTTGGCTTCTTCGTCGCGCAGCAGGTTCTGGCCCCAGAAACCGAGCTTGCCTTGCTGGAGATCGGAGCCTGCCTTGAGTACACGCGGCACCAGCGCGCTGACCTTTTCCTGCAAAGCGACAACCGGCTCGGTGTCGCCCTGGCTGGCTTTCTGCGCCAGACCGGACGGCAGGCCGAGCAACTCGAACAGCGCGCGCAGCACCGCGAGGTTGATCTCCTTGGGCGCTTCGATGTGCTTGAACGCTTTGAGTTCGTCGAGCGAGCGTTCGGCCAGCAAGGAGAGCTTGCTGGAGTCGAGCTTGTCGCCGGTGATCGAAAGCACGATGTCGCCGGAATACACCAGCACGCCCAGCACGACGACCAGCAGATCGGGTTCCAGCCGCTGTCTGGCCGGAGAGAAATACTCCACGTCGGTGCTACCCGAAATGAGTTCATTGCGGTTGAGCACCTGACCGTGGCCTTTGGCCTTGAGACGGTTCAGCACCTCCTGCGCGTAGCGCGACTGCGCCGGGTCGATGCGTTCGCCGTCGAGCACTTCCAGCGCATCGAGGACGGCGGTGGCGTCCTTGGTGCGCGTGCCGCCCGCCAGCGCGCGCAGCGTGCTGCTGATGAGGGACTTGCGGTTGGCCTCGGTGACCAGCACCGGAAACTTCGGATAGTCGGGCGCGATGTCGGCGAAACGCTGCCCCAAGACCAAGCCGGACACGATGTTCACGATGTCGCGGAAGTTGATCTTTTCCTCCGGCCCCAAGCGTGCGCGGTCGCGCAGCGAGACGCCCTTGGCCCAGTCTTGCAGCGCCTTGGCTTTGCCCTGATAGGTGACTTCAAACGCGGTGAGCTGCTTTTCTTGCAGCCACTTGCTCATGCCACGCAGCGCATCCTGCGCCTTGGACTGATAGATGGCTTTCGCGCCGCCGCTGGCAGTAGAAGCCAAGTCCAGCGAGGCGGCGTACTGCGACAGGTGGCGCTTGTAGTCTTCATCCGGCGACTTCAGGCGGAAGAACACTTCGTCAGGCTGCTGGGTATCCGAAAAGCGTGGCTTGTCGAAGGGCTGGATGAAGTAGATGTAGAAGTCGCGCTCGGGCTGCGCCGTGGGGCGGTCGTTGGGCGCGCCAAAGAACAGGTAGCCCAAACGTTCGACGCGACGCTCTTGCCACTCGATCTGGTATTGCCAGATCTGGAAACCGGGATAGCGCAGATCGTCGCCGCACTCCATCAACGCCTTGACGGCGCTGTAGTAGGCGCGGTCGAGCGCGTCGTCGGACAGCACTTCGGCGCGCTTGTCGATCTGGGCGTCGTAGTCGATGTCTTTCTTGAGATCGAGGTAGTACTGCTCGGTGTCGGCGGCCTTGGAGATGAACTGGCCGTTGACGGTCTTCAAGGTTTCCCGCAGGACGGTCTGCACCATCGAGAGCAGGTTCTCGGCAGGTTCGCCGGGCATGTCCGCCACACCGGACTGGAACAGACACAGGGAATCGCGCAGTTCGGCGGCGGTGGGGCCAATCGGAATATGGATGTCGCCGCCGGTGGTCAGGCGATGCACGGCCAGACCGTTGATGACGCGCAGCGCCATCGGTTTGTAGGCCGGGCGCGTGAATGCCTGCTGGATGCGGGATTCCAGCACTTCGGAGACGCGCAGCACCTCCTTGATGTTGGGGTCGGCGCGCAGCACCTGATTGCTCTTGACCGTGTTCCAGAAACTCTCGTAGGCGATCAGTTGCGGGCGATCAGTCGGCACGTCCTGATCGAGGATGGCCTGCATCGCGGCTTCAATGGTTTTGAGCGCGCCACGCTTCTCGGTGAAGTGGATTTGCTCAAAGGTCTTGAGGTAGTCCGGGTGAACCGGGAACAGCCGGACGTATTCGTCCATGCGCTCGTTCATCGAGCCATAGAACTTGGCGAAAGGCTGGAGGTATTCGCGGATTTTGTTCTGTTGGTCGGCGGATTTCTTGAGCAGGCGCGCGGAGACGACGAAGCTCACGTCCTGACGGTCGATCAGGATTTGCGTGAAGCGTTCGTTGACGCGGCGGATGCTGTCGGCGACGTGCTGGAAGCGGCCACTGTCGAAGATGGCTTCCTGCACGCCCGCGACGAAGCGGAATTTCAGATGCTTGGCGACTTCGCCGATCTGGCGCAGGATGGCCAGATCGAGCACCAGTTCGTGGTCGCGGCGCGATTGCAGGTATTCGAGAAACTCATCCACCACAAGCAGCAAGCCTTGGTTCGGGAATTTTTCGCCGAACGCGGCCATCATCTCCTCGAAGGAATCCTTGTTGTTCAGCTCCTGATCCGCCGCCGGGAAAGTGAAATCCACGCCGAGCTTCTTGAGGAAGCGTTCGAGCTGCTGGGTGATGATCTGGCGCAACGGCATTTCCAGACCGCCGACTTCGATGCGCAGCACCTTGAATTGCCCGGCGATGGATGCCACCGCATCCACGACTTTCGGGTGGCGAATCATCGGCGCGTAGGCGGCATCCTCGGCCACCAGCGACAGCACCGACATCAAGTGCGACTTACCCGTGCCGTAGTTGCCGACGATGAGCACGCCCTTGTGATCAACGGCTTCATCGAAGCCAAGTTGCGGCACCATGAGCTTGGCGATGCGCTCGGCCATGTCATCGGAGATGACGAAGGTCGAGACGAGCTTCTTGGCTTCGTCCGGGCGGTCAGCGTCGAGCAGTTGGACGACGGATTCGATCTGCTCGAACTGGATGAGATCTCTGTATTTCATGTTCTGATTCCTTACTGGCCCTGCGCCGTTTCAAAGACGACGACGCCATCGCGGCTGTAGTCGCGGTATTCGGGGTGCCCGATGCTGGCGTACAGCAAGCGGTCATCACGCATTTCGCCTGGCCACACGGCGACGACACGACGCGAATGCGCCAGCCGCTTGATGAGGTCGAGCGGATTGATCTTCAGGCTCGGCTCGAACAGCACTTCGAGGTTGTCGAGCAGCAGCGGTGCGTCGCCGCTCGCGTTGTCGGTGATTTCGCGCAACAGTTCGTTCGTCGAGAAACCGCGTTCGGAAACGGGTGTGGTCGCCAGCCGATGCCCCAACTTCACGCCGAGGTTGAACGGTGCGGCGCTCAACCGCCGCGCCAGTGCGTGCAGAAGCCGGGTTTTACCGCCGTTGCCCACCAGCAGGATCAGCTTGCTCTGGAGATCGCCGACTTCCCCAACCAGCCGTTCGAGCTTGTCGAGCGCCGGGAAGCTGGCGACGTCAGTAGATGACGCGAATGTGCTGATCATGACTCCCCCTTGACCTGTCCCGGACTCGATACGGTGGCTGGCGCGAAAAAGGCCCACTCAAGCCTCCGGCTTCTGCTTATTGGTGCTTTCGGCAATCCAGCGCTCAAGATCGGAACGACGGAAGCGCCAGGTTCCTCCCAGCTTGAAGGCTGGAATCTTGCCTTCCTGCGCCAAGCGATACACCGTCCGCTTCCCCGCCTTGAGGTATGCGGCCACATCATCGAGTGTCAGGATTTCGCCTTCTGTCCCGCTCATGGCTGCGCCTTTTTCATTTGCAGAGATTGATTGCAGTTAGCCAAAACTAGCCAATTCTGCCATAAAGAAGCCGTATCGACTACTTGCTGCACATAGATGAGGCAACGATTGGCGGTGTCAGCGGCGAAATGAGCGAAATCAGCGAAATGAGAAGCCCGACAAGGAGTTACGCGTGTGTCGGCATGGCGAAACGAGCGAAATGAGCTTCCGGCCTACGCAGGCCGATATACCCGCGTTGGCGTGCCCGGCGCGTCGTTGGGGCGCTCGACCCACTGCACACTGATCTTCGGCGGGGTGGCCGCCAGCAGGCGCTCCAGACTGGCGTCGAGTCGTGCCTTCGGCACCTTGCCCTTGAAGCACTCGGCGCTGATCTGGCTGCGCGTGGCCTGACCGCGCTCACGCAGGAAGGCCAACACCCGGTTTGACAGTTCCAGCACCTGCGCGAGCTTGGCTTCCTCGGCGGCACTGACGAACACGAACCGCACAGACGCCGTGGCGTGCCGAATCCACGCCATCGCCGCGTCGATGTGCTGGGCGTCTATGCGGGCTTGCAGGTCGGCCAGCGCCATCAGCATTGCCAGCCGCAGCAACATCGGAGCGCGGCGTTCCAGCAGTGCGCCGATGACGCCGTCGCCGATGTCTTCGTTCAGTTCGCCCCGGTAGAGCTGGGCGTAGCGCCATTGCGCCTGCGGCGACAGTTCCATCCGCAGATGGTCGCGCTCGTCGTGCCGGTCGGCACGAATGAAGGCCAGCACCGCCAACGTCCTGCACGCCAACTGTTCGACCACGGCCTGCGGCGTTTCCCTCGGAAACGGCAGCATCCGCGTGCGCTCGGCCCAGATCATCAGGAAGCGGTTGGCGAAGCCGTTGGTGAGTTCGCGGGCGCTCATCAGGCCGGTCAGTTCGCCCGGCGAGATCGCGCCGCTCAAGCAGACATGCGGGTCGCTGGCGTAGAGCCGGTTCGACTTGGTGGCGGGTTTGAGATCGACGCCATCCCAACAATCTCGCAGCGCCGCCGACAGCGTGTTGCCGTCGCGCCGCCCTTGGTGCAGCACGTTGGCGAACTCGGATTCGACCACCCACAGCCGCTTGTCGTCGATGGCGGGCACGTCCTGCCGACCTTGCCGGTAGCCGTCGTGGATCAATGCCGCCAATCCCTCGCGCGTGGACAGGCCGCCACGGTGAATCTGCGGCGCGAAAGCGTCATCCATCGCCCGCAGCGCCTGATCGATGCGCAGCACCAGTGACACCGCATCGCCCTTGCGGCCACGGCCCGAACGTCCGACGTGCAGGCAGAACAATCGCGCGTGGTGCCGGGTGTTGCCGATGGGCAGGTACACGCTGCGCCCGACCGCGCAGGACAGGTAGGCCATGAAGTTGGCGGCGATGGCGACGGCGTTGGTCTCCGTGCCGTCGCTGCCCGCGAGTGCAACGTCGCCGATCAGGCCATAGAGACAGGCCGGATCGGCATCCGGGGCATTGCGGTGAGCGACCACGGCTGCACTGTCGTCGTCATCGGTGACGTCAAGCGGTGACGTGGCCTGAGATGCCGGTGTGACATCGATGATCCGGCGCATTCGTCATTTGCCGTCCAGCGCCACGGTCTGGACGATATTCTCGAACTCGGCCAACACGTCCGGCTGGCGTTGTGACAGGAAGCGGAACACGGCTTTGTTGCCGATCAGCTTGCCGAGGTAGCCGCGCGCCAGTACCAGGAGCAGCACGTCCTGACCGTAGGACTTCTCGACCAGCTTCAACTGGTTCTGGATATTTCCCATTTCGCGCTCCATCTTCACCATCTGTTCCGCCGTGACGCCGGAGAGTTTCCGGGGGCGCTTTTCGCTGACCAGCAGGTGTGGCGGCGTAGCCGCCAGCAAGGCTTCGGCGTAAGCGACGGTCATGTTGTTGGCGGTCAGCATCAGTTCCACGCACTCGACCTGCCGTGTGGGCTTCATCTTGCGCAGCACCGAGCCGAGGTTGGCCGAAAAATGCTGATCCTTGAGCATCTCGACCGCCTCCGGGCAGATGCCGTCAAGCAGGCTGATTTTTTTGTGGATCTGGCTGATGTCCACATTCAGCGCCTTCGCCAGCCGGTCTTGCGTTACGCCACGCTCGACCGCGCGCCGGAGCATGTGGTGCTCCTGAATGGATGTGATGCGGTTGATCCGGTTGTTGTAGGTGTAGCTTTCATCGTCGGTGGCGATCAGGCACGGCGCGTCGGTGTAGCCAAGCTGCTGCAAGGCCAGCAGGCGCATATGCCCATCGAGCAGGATGTGCTGGCCGGTTTTCTTGTCGGCCTTGCCCACGCTCAGGGGTTCGATCAACCCGATGGACTCCATCGAGGCTACGATCTGCTTGAACTTGCGAGATGCCTGCAAACCCGCCGGGGGCTTGCGCGACGGCAGAATCCGATCCAGCGCCAGCGTGATCGGCTCCGGGATGAAGCTCAGTGGCGGTTTACTCATGCCGCGTGGCCTCCACCCCAGATGCGCTCGGCAAGTTGTCTGGGCAAGGTATCCAGCCCCTCAGCACGCAGCAGATTGGAAAAATGCTCGTCGGACAGCAACTGGCGCAGCGCTTCGATCACGAACAGCAGGCGCTGCTGCGTGAACTCAGCCTTTTTGATGGTCAGTTTCTGCCGCTCGACCTCGTTCTGGTAGTTGCGCACCAGACTGGAGGTTGTGACGGCCGCTCCTTTGCGTGCGGGCCGGTGCTTCAGTGTCTTGCCGAGAGTGCTGCGCCGCTGAAGCACGCGTCGCACCTGCATCAACTGCCCGCCGCGCAACTGGCCGCTTTCGTAGGCATCCTGCAAGGCGGTCTGGACGGATTCTTCGTCGCTTGCGCCCGCGATGGTGATGGCGACGTTGAGCGGAACCCGTCCGGACTCGACGGCAGCGAGCAGACGTTCCTCGCCTTTCTCGAAAAGCAGCAGAATGCCCTTGATGTAGTCGAGGCTCAGGCCAGTCTTCTGGGCGATGATACGCTTGTCGTAGCCCTGTTCGCTCAACTGCTGGATGCTCATCAGCAGTTCCAGCGCGCTGTATTTCCTGCGAGCAATGTTTTCGGTCAGACTCATGATGAAGGCGTCTTCATCGTTGACCGCAACGACCAGCGCCGGGATTTCCTTTTCACCAAGCGACTTGAACGCCTTGAGCCTGCCTTCGCCGCAGATCAGCAAGTAGCGTTTGCCGTCCTCCAGATCATTACGCGGCGTGACCGTGACGGGCTTTTTCAGGCCAATGTTTTTGATGTTGCCGACGATTTCCTCGAACACGCGGCCATTGCGGTCACGCGGGTTGAGCACGGCAATCTGATCGACCGGGATCATTTGCAGATCAGTGGCGTGGTGTTTCTTCGTCATGCGGCCCTCCGAATGCGGCTGCGCTCGGCCATGCCGTAGAGGTAGTCCAGGCTGTCGAAGCGGTAGCTCTCGAATTCAAGGCCGTTGTGATCGGCCAGATGGATGCCCGACTGGCCGAAGTCCAGACGCGGCAGCAAGTAGTAGTCCAGCGGGGCTTGATTCGTTTCGTCGAGCCGGACGGCGACGGTGATGTCAGGCGTCAGGCTGGTGTCGAAGCGCACCTTCCATCGACGGCGGCCGTTGTCCAGTGACTGGCAGCGCGAGAGGACGAGCGAGACAGTGAACTCGCGGTTGACGGTAAGCAGGTCGGTCGCCGGATCGCGCACGACCGTGCCGCCGACCTCGGCGATCATTCGTTCGGTCTGGCCGACGATCTCCGGGTGCAGGCGGCGCAGGAACTGGTTGACCTCCAGATACTGGTAGTCCCGATCCGGCGTGAAGCCGACCGTCTGATAGGCGCGGATGAGACTGCCGAAGCGGTGTGCGTAGGCCGCCGCCGATGGCATCCCTTCGGCCTCGTTGATGATCAGGCCGGAGAGATAGCCGTGCTGCTGGAACAGCCGCCGCAGTTTCTCGATCAGTTCCTCGTTGCTGAAACGGTGCGCCCGTGCGCGCAGGATGCCCTGCGCGGTGTAAAACAGGTCGGGCGGCACGATGCCCTCGAACGCGCCTTCCTTCTTGATCCACATCTCCGGCTGGTTCACAACCCGCACTTTCTTGAGTTTGAAGGAGCGCCGGTTGTAGACGTTGTTGCCGATGTATTTTTCGTTCGACAGGACTTCCCGGACGGTGGCGCGCGTCCAGTCGCGCCCGAGGTCGGTCTGGATGCCCTTGGCGTTGAGCCGGTCGGCGACTTCCGATTCGAACAGGCCGTCCTCGACGAACCAGCGGTAGATCTGGTTCACGACGGAGACTTCGGCATCCGGGCCGGGCTGCAAGATCACGCGGTCGGTTTGCAGGCTCTTGTGCTCGCCGCGCGAAAGCTCGCCCTTCACCGAACCGGACTGGTCGATCAGCACGCGGCGCAGGCCGTAGCCCGCTGGCCCGCCTTGACGGAATCCCAACTCGATCAGGCGGCACTGGCCCGCGAACACCTTCGCCGACAGCTCGCGGCTGTATTCGCCCGCCATCGCGCGCTTGACGCCCTTGACGATGGTGGACACCGGCGAGCCGTCGTTCTCGAACTGCTCGGCGCAGTAGGCGACCTGAATCCCGGCGCGGCGGCAGATGTACTCGTAGTACGCGCTTTCATCCGCGTCCTGAAACCGACCCCAGCGGCTGACGTCGTAGACGAGGATGATCTGAAAATCGGCCTTGCCCGCCTGCACATCGGCGATCAGTTGCTGGAGCGCCTGCCTGCCGTCGATGCGCAGCCCGCTCTTGCCCTCGTCGGCGTAGGTGCGGACGATCTCGATGTTGCGCCGGGCGGCGTACTCGCGGATTTTGTCGCCCTGATTCTCCGTCGAGTATTGCTGGTGCTCGGTGGACATGCGCACGTACTGCGCGGCGCGGAACCTGGGCGATGACCCCAGCGGATCGTCAGGAAGGATTGTCTCTGGCATGGTTCCCGGTCGCTCTCGTTGATCTTGTTGACGCTATCGGGTCTGCCACTCCTTTCCTTTGGCGCGGTGCGGTCGTCAAAAGGTGATGTGCACACGCGGATGCGTTGCCATGTGAGGTGATCGAGAACCCATTTGGGAAAGACGATAACGACCGGGTGCAGGGGCGTCGATCAAGTCATCTCTTTGCACACGTCCTTTTTGCAAAGGTGGATCGGTGCCACGGGTGTGATCTCGACCAGCCAATCCTCTGTCTTTTCGGCGGATTCCGCACCGATCCGGCGAAGCTGGTACAGGCCGGGCGGCAGGATTGACGCGTCCATTTTTGCAAGGCCATTGCCCGCGCCGTTGACGGCTGGCGGCTGGGCGAGTTCCACCGGATCAGGATTGGCGGCACGATAGGCGCGCCAGTAGCCGGGATGCCGGTCGAACCACGCACGCTGGGCGCTGCGCTGGTTGTCGCGGTAGTCCGGATCGGTACGCAACTTGTCCTGCTGCCAGCGCAACTTGCGGGCACGCTGGCAGTCGGGTGAGGAGCAGAAGGTCTGGTTGGGAACTTGGGGGCGTGGCTCAAAGGGCTGGCCACAACATTCGCAGCATCGGGTCATCGTCGGGGTCTCCATGCAAAATCCGCATGGAAGCCGCGACCGACCGTGGTGATGGGCGCGGGCTGGCCGCGCCCACGAAGTGGCCGTTATCGGGCGGCGCGGTTCAACGCTGGTTCCAAAGCCGCCCGCAGCCGATCCACGATGGCGGCCAAGGGTTCGGGGGCAAGTTCGTTCTTCTTGACGAATGCCTGCCACAGCGCCTGCCGCGATGCATCGTGCGCGAACTCGTCCGTAAGCCCGACCGGCAGTTCGGCGGGCACGGTCATACCGCGACGCTCGAAGGTCGCCTTGATAGCTTGGGCCAGCAGGTCGGCATCGAGGGTTTCGCGTTCCAGCAGTACCGACAGGTCGGAGTAGTCCTTCACACGGCTGTTGGTCATGCCCAGCAACGCGATGGCGTGGAGTTTTTCCGCGACGACGGTGTAGGTCGGATAGGCCCGCAACCGGGGCGCGGGCAAGTCGTCCAGCAGCACGGGATAGATCGAATCCACCGGGCCGGGCGTAACCGCATCGCCGAAACCGACATCGATCTGCGTCTTGCAACGCGCCTTCGCCAACTCGCCCGCGATGACCACGCGCACGCCGCCGTAGCCGTTTTCCTTGCGAATTTCCTCGACAGCGACGGAGGCCGGATCGAACACAATGCCGTCGTCCACTTTGATGCCGGCAATCTCACGGAACACCCGCGCGACCGATTCCAGATCGCTCGCGCCGAAGCCCAGCAGGTCGGCATCACGCGTGGCCCGGTGCGGCATGTCGTACCAGAGCGTGAACAGCAACGCACCCTTGAGCAGAAAACGATCCGCGTGCGGCGATTGCGTCAGGCGGTAGAGCATGCGTTCCAACGCAAAACGCACCAGTACCTGATTGAAATCGACGCCCTGTGCCTTGGCGACGTTGAGCAGGCGGGCACGAACAGAAGCCGCGATGTTGTTCATTCAATGGCTTCCAGATACGGGCGCATCACATTGGCCACACGGCAGATCTTCGCGTAGCGCCACAGATCGTCCGCCGTGGCGCGTCGCTTGGCGCGCACGTCCTTCAGCGCCTCCAGCGCCACGTCCAAGCCGATCTTGTTGCGGTGCTTGAAGCAATCCGCCACGGTCTTGGCGACGCCGTACACGCGTAGCGTCACGCCGTCGCGCAGGTGCTCCTCAATGCCCGCCGTGTAGACATCGCCCGTCATCTGCACCATCTTCACCGGGGGGTAGTCGATGCGCGGAACGTGACTGCCGCGCGGCATGGCAATCCAGACCTGCCGGGGAAGCTGCGTGGTCAGTTCGTGGAACTGGAGCGCAGTCAGCAGGCAGAACACCGCCTGCGGCACCTTCGTGGCAACGGCGGCAAGGCTTTCGTGTTCCGACCCTGGATGGCTGGGCAGGCGGTATAGGCCACGTCCGACCTTGTCCAGCAGGCCAGCAGCGGTCAGGCGCGTCAGGACGACTCGGGGCGCTTCGATGGCGTCCAGATCGCTGGCACGCAGCAGTCCCTTCTGGCGGGCCAGATCAAGAACGCGCTGGGTGTGGGTGTCGGGGAGCATGGTTCGGAGTATGTTCCGTTTATTCGTCTAATGCAATGTTTAGACGAAATAAAGGAACAGCCAAGCACCCATTCGATTCCGCCTTTGGGGATTGAACCGGCGTCCACAAAGGAGGGCGGACGCGGCAACAAGGCGTCAAAAGGCGGCGATCAGCGTAGAATCACCGCTCACAGGTGCTCATTGGAACCCATTGCATCCTTGATAGGCCGCGTGGCGTCGCCTCAGCACCACCAATCCCTAAGCCGGACGAGCCGGAACCAAACAGGGGTTACGATGGGAGCCTGATGGATGACAGGGAGTCTGATCATGGCTACGGCGACGCTTGAAGAGCGCTATGCGGCGAATCTGCACGGTGTGTTGTCCTGTTTTGATCGAATGATTATTGTCGGCACGTTGCCGGGGGCTTGCTACGCGGAAGGGATGACGAGCTACCTGTACGTGCACGGTATCCGCGTCTTTGATTACCCGCGATT
>Ga0209573_1000952_pt1 | contig 50747 bp, 34 predicted proteins | sample TNRBio252014_DNA_FD_185870 | JGI IMG/M metagenome (GOLD analysis project Ga0209573, IMG submission 185870) | Wastewater treatment Type I Accumulibacter community from EBPR Bioreactor in Madison, WI, USA - TNR Reactor_6/25/2014_ DNA (SPAdes)... | ecosystem: Engineered > Bioreactor > EBPR >... | reverse complement strand
ACGCAGACTGCGTGGTGCTGCTGGCCAGGATCGCCCGCCGGCGACCGGCCCTGGCAGCCGTCGCCCAGCACGCGCTCGAACAGATCGACCATCCCCTCGCCGCGAAGGCAGTCGCTACCCTCCCCCCGACATCAGCGCGACTCCAGAACAATGAATAGTCCGGGCGGCGCGGCCGGAGCGGCCTGGGTCAACAACGTTGATCGGGGTGCGCCTCTCCATCACTCGCATTACGGACGCGCTTGAGAAGCATCGAGCTTGTATAAAGCGGACCCCGCGACCGGCCACTCATTTGCTTTTCGGCCATCGCGGGAAAGGCGCGCACGCATCGATAACGTGAACATTGATATCGGGGTGCTGCCCAACAACCATTCTCAAGCGCGAGATTTGGCGTTACAAGGAGGCCAATGCCCCAATTTTGCCGCGATTGACAGTCCGGTTGGGGCAGATTAGGATTCTAGGCTGTTTTTGGGGGCGGGGTTCTAGGGGCGGGCCACAAGAAGCACCCAATACCATTATTTTACAATTCCGGCGGAAATGGGTGGATCGTGTACGAGCCATTTTCGTCGATGCTGCCGGCGGGGGCCAAGGATGGGGAGCGCGTCGCAGGGGCAATTCAGGGATTTGTCTCTACTGGATGTCGGGCGGCTGACCGAGCTGTTTCAGCGGAGAGGTAATGACCTCACGTTTCTCGACGCGCTTAATGAGGAGCTCAAGCACAGAAACAGCGAAGCGGCCAACGATCTGCATATAAAGGTTATATTGGCGCGCCGTGCGCTCGTGCGGGCACAGCCATCGGCGGAACCCCGGCGCGCGGTCTTGGCACCGGAACCATTTCACGGCTGGCTGCATGCGTTTCTTCGCGCACGCAATCTCGCCCGTCCGGATGGACGGCCATTCTATCGCTATCGTATGGAAGATGGCGAATATGAACAGGCTAAAAAGATGCTGCGGCGCTTGGCGGCCGCTGGCCGTCTGCTTAAGCCGGACAGCTGCGCCGGCGCGTTGTTCATCGCGTATTGTGCGGAGTGGTTCCGCCGTGAATCAGCCTCAACCTTCCTTCGCTGGGACGATCCGGCACCCGATCTCTTTCCGGCCGTGCCTTATGCCAGCAAGCAGGCGCTGTCGACCGCCGGTCTGGATTATTGGCGGCGTCCGCTGCGAAGGAGTGCTTACGCACGCGAGTTTCTGCTCACCGTGGCGCTCGAAGGTGGCTTTCCCGTCCGTATCCTGGCGGAAGGCGCGCGCGGCTGGCTGAAAGAGTATCTGCGCGCGATCATGCGCCGGGCCATCGCCTGGCGGGTTCACACGCCCGACGAAATTCTTGCCATCGCCGAAGAAGAGCGCGGTCGAATGCGTAAGAGCTATCAGCACGACGATTTCGTCGCGTTGTGCTCGGAGCTGATCACCAACCTCCTCGAACTGCGGCGAACGGCGGAAGCCGAAAGTGCTGCCGGCCTCCGCAACTCAGCGCTTCTCGACGCCAAACATCCAGGCTGGCGCGACGAACTGCCGATCTACGTTCCGGCCGAGGATGAAGCGCTTGTCGCCGAGCTGCTGACGGGATTGCTGAACGAGAAGATGACGGGCCTCAACACCGAGGGTGTCGAGGTCCGGCGCTATCTGGTCAAGCGCGAAGGCGAATGGCGTACCGCCCTTCAGCTGCTTGCCGACGGCGAAATTCCGCCGGCAAAGCTGCCCGGCGTGCCTGTGACGAGTCGCGCCCGCGCGATTGCGACAGGCGAGCTCGGCAACCACCTCGCCGGCGAAGTGGCGCTCTTCGAGCCGCCTATCGGCGCGCATCAACGCTGGCGGGTGCGTCCGTATATGCGCACCGCCAGGCTCCTAACCGGCTTTCCCTTCTCGGCGCCCGTCACAACGACAGTAAGCTCGCCTGACTGCGTACCCTATTCATGGACATGGCCGCGGGGTGACGCGCTGCGATCGGACATACTCGTTTTTCAGCCCGATGAAGGTTCAACGCCGAATGAACCTCTGCTTCGGTTCTTTCGCGCGGGCTCGGCGAGTTCTCCCGCCAAGACCCTCTACGTTCTCGTCCCGCACGACTGGGCGATCAAGCCCGCAAACGAGGGCGCCGTTAAGGAAATCGAAGACATTCCATCGCTGGGCCGCAAGCTCGCCCGTCTAACCGCGGCCGCCTATTTCCATAGCGGTGAGGACGACTCGGTGCGTTTCAGGGTCGAGCCGGATGCCGACGAGCGCGAACACGAGCTTGAACTTCGCCCGTTCGTCCCAGCCGGCTTCCTGCTTGCGGACGATGGATGGGAGCTGATCGCATCGCCGATGCGGCCCTTGATTCACGAGGCGGGAAAACGGCGGCCGCCGAGAGCCGGCGAGCTGTATGTGCGGCGGCCGGGAGGCAGATGGACGGCGCTCTCCGGGCCGCTCAGCGCCGCCGGGCTAATGGAGCTGTCCTGGCGCGATCCGGTCACAAACATCCAGATCGAGAAACGCCAGCTGGCGCTTGTGCCGGGTGATGCACGCATCGACGGCACCATGAAAAATGCGCTCAGTGGCGATATCCGCCTGCACGGTCTACCCGGATGGACCGCCACTGTCCGTGAACCCGCCTGCGCGGTGGATGCGACCGACGTCGCCGGTCTTGTGATCCGTTTCACCGGACGCCCCATTTATCGGCTGGCGATGACGCTGCGGCCGCCGGTGGGACAATCCTTCGATGTGATTGTTCCGCTGGTCGGTCACGACGCCGTGGTCGCGCTGGCGGACGGCGCAATCCTCGCGCCCGGCGGACAGGTCGATATCGGCGCGCTGCGTGGCGCGGTAGCCGTGTCTCCTTGCAAGGCGATCCTTCATCTCGGCGCGAGGGGTTTCAACTCGGGCATCAAAACCATCGTCGACGGCGAACTTCCGCTCGGAATCTTGCGCAGCGCCATCAACGAGACGCTCGCAACACTGCCTCACCAGGATGATTTGGTGGAAATCGCTTTCATCGGCGATTCGCGGCCGTCGATCCGCATCAGCCGCTACCGCCAGGAGCAGGTTGTGCGATACGGCGCCACGGTGCGCTGGCTTTCCCCTCACACCGGCGCCGCGCCCGTTGCACGAATGATTCTGGATCCGCGGCACGAACACGCATTGGAACCGCAGGAGCTTGGAATCTGGCGGCTCCCGGAGCGGTGCAAGGGACCCTGCCTCGTCTATGTGAGAGACGGCGTCGATGTAGTTTCGCGGCCCGTCCCAGTTCTGCAGCCAGACGCTCCCGACGTCTATGCCGGGATCCTGGTTTCGGCCTTGGCGCTGGCCAATTACGAGGAGCGCCAGCGCGCCGTCATCGACGCGCTCACCCGGCTCGGATACGACGAGGCTGGAGCGGACGATCTCAAGTGGCTGCGTGACGCCGCCACCAATCTGAACGGCCTTCCGGCGAGCGCCTTCGACGGCTTGAAGCTGCTGCCTTCGAGCGCGGAGACCCTCGTCCACCTGCTGCTCAGCGCGCGCGATGCGGGGGAGCGTAGCGTTTTATGGGCCTTGCAGAATGAACTGCCGTTCCTGTGGCTGGCCCTGCCGCTCAGCGCCTGGCGGTTGGCGATGGACCGCCAATGCACGACCTTGACCAGCGCGCTGGAGGCCGCTCTCGGTAAGGAGAAGGCCATGAACGAGGCGGTGGCGTGGTTGCGTGGCGTGTGTGGCGACCTCACTGGGCTAGAGCCCGCCCTCAGTACCGTTTTTTCCATGGCCGGACTGCCAATCACGCAGACGGCCGATATCCCGTCGCTCCGCGATTTGACGAGCGGTTACATCCGGAACCAGTACCAGCGGGGCGGCGATGCGCTCAACGATCTCGGGGCGCGCCTCGCTTTAGTGGGCCTGGAGCTTCCGCCTGAAATCGAAACGAAATCACACACAGATTTTGCGGGTCTCTTTGCACCCGTCCTGCTCGCCGCAAGTGCCCGGGAGAAACTCACGCTCGACCGCGAACAGGCGCTGATTGCGCGCCGGACGCTCCGCGAGGATCCGACCTACGCATCGGGTGCCTGGCCTCATCTCCTGAAATTCTACGGTTGAGCGTGATATGACGCCGTTCGACGTCTTGAACGAAGTAAAGCGGCGGAGCGCTGAGGCCGTGATTGCGCAGTCTGGACTTGCGCATGAAGGGCTCCGGCGGCATTTGCGTGCCCTGCTTGGCGGCGACGACCCGGCGATCGGCGCCATGCTGCAGCAGCCGGTGCTTGAAGGCGCGCACCCCTTCGTCACGGCCGACGCGACGATGGCGGACTTAGCCGGTTCGCTGCTGCATCCCGGCCTCGTGTCGGCCCTGGACGGGCTCCCTACCGGCCATGACTATCGCTTCCCGCGCACGCGCAGGCCGTTCCTTCACCAGGCCGAAGCCTGGCGCTTGCTTGGGGAACCCGAACCGCAGTCGGTGCTGGTCACCTCAGGCACGGGGTCCGGAAAGACTGAATGCTTCCTCTTTCCCATATTAAACGATTTGGTCACGCAAGCGCAGGGGCAACGCGACCCGCTTGAAGGCGTGCAGGCGATCATGCTCTATCCCCTTAATGCGTTGATCGAGAGCCAGCGCGAACGCCTCTCTGCTTGGACGCAGCCCTTTGGTGGAAGGATCCGGTATTGCCTCTACAACGGCGACCTGCCGCGCGCCGCCAGGGAATCCGAACGGCGCCGCGCGCCGGAAGAGGTCATCGACCGGGAGCGGCTTCGCGCCAGCCCGCCGCCGCTGCTCGTCAGCAACATCACCATGCTCGAATACATGCTGGTCCGCGCCGAGGATCGGCCGATAATCGACGCCTCGCAGGGCAAGCTGAAATGGATCGTCCTGGACGAGGCCCATTCGCTTGTGGGCGCGGCGGCGGCCGAGATCGCGCTGCTACTGCGGCGCGTCCTGCTCGCCTTTTCCGTGAAGCCTGATGAGGTCCGCTTCGTCGCCACCTCTGCGACCATCGGCTCGGGCGATAATGTGCGTCAGCAACTTCAGCGCTTCCTGGCGGACGTCGCCGGTATCCCGGACGACCGGGTTCACGTCATCGAGGGTCACCGCCAGATGCCGCGCCGGCCCGAGGGCCCTCCCGGGCGGCCACCCGTTGACATCCGCGACGCCAGTCCGGCCGAGCTCTACGACATGCTCGGCCGCGACCCGGTCACGTGGCGGCTCGTGGAGCGATTGTTCGACGGCGGCGTGCTGCTTGCGGACTTCGACGCGCCCGCGAAGGCATACGGTGTCAATGCTGCTGATCTAATCTCTGCGATGTCGCGAGCCTCGCGAAAACCGGCCGATATGGAGGAAGAACGCCTCGCGCCGATCCGACTTCATGCCTTCGAGCGCGCCATTCCCGGCATATGGAGCTGCATTAATCCGGCGTGCCCGCAAGAGCGATCGGACTGGCCGTTTGGCCGCATCCTTTCGGAGCGCGCTGACGAATGCCCGTCCTGCGGCGCTCCAGTCCTAGAGGTTGCAAGCTGCTTTGAATGCGGCGAGGCGTTCCTAGAGGGAATCGAGGCAGGTTCGCGCCTGTCGGCACCGCTGCGCAATCCGCCACGGGACGAGTTTGCATTCGACAGCGCACGCGACAACGATGGTGCGCCGGAGGATGCGGACGACGCCGGGGACGACGTATCGCAGCAGGAAGACGTCACCTTCTGGAAGCGCCTTTTCGGGGCCAATCCGACCGCGGCCGCTCGCGGCTTATGGCTCGATCAAAAGGCCGGCTGGCGGGTCGCCGACGGGCCAACCGACGGCGGACTGACGCTCCGATACGAGGAGCACCACGGACCGCGCGTCTGTCCGCATTGCAGCCCAACAGGACGCAAAGGGCCCGAGTTGATCCGGCCGCTCCGCTTCGGCGCGCCGTTCATTCTTGGCAATGCGGCCCCGATTCTCCTTGAGGGCGTCGAGCCTGCGAACGCCGAGGCAGGCGAGAAGCTGCCTTACGCGGGACGCCGGCTGCTCTCCTTCACCGACAGCCGCCAAGGCACGGCGCGCATGGCCGCCAAGCTCCAGATTGAATCGGAGCGCAATTTCGTCCGGTCCTTCGTGTACCATCAGGTGCAAGCTTCAATGCGCCCGCCACCGGGGGCGGACCAGGACGTGGAGAAGCTCAAAACCGAAATCCAAGGACTCGAAGCCGCTCTCACGACGACCAAACACCCGGCGCTCGAAGGCATGCTCGCCGAAAAACGACGCGAACTCGCACGGCTTGCGTCGGGCAGCACCGACGGCATCGCATGGCGTGAGCTCGTGAACCGTCTGGCTGGCCGCATCGAGGTCGCTAAGTGGATCAAAGGGGTATGGCAGGCCCGCGACGAAGAGCTATTCACGGACGAGACCAGTATCGCAGAATTCTTGCTGCTGCGGGAATTCGCTCGACGGCCGAAGCGCGCGAACTCAGCCGAGACGTTAGGCATCGCGCGGCTGCGCAACGCCGGAATCGACCGGGTCACCGACTCCGAGCTTCCCGCCGCCTTCCAGCGCAAAGGCAGGACTCCTGACGACTGGCGAGCCTACCTCGACGCGGTTTCGACTTGGTTCGTGCGAGCGAATGGCGCCATCGCCATTTCGTGGCAGATGCAGCATTGGGTGCTGTCCAAGGCGAAATTGACGTCGCTGGTCGGCCCCGACAGCCAGACCGATGACGACCCAAAACTGCGCGCGTGGCCGAACGGGCATTTTCGCGCTCACCTGCGTTCGCGCCCTGTCGCTTTCCTTGTTCAGGGCCTCCGGCTCAATCTCGACGACAAGAGCGACCGGGCAGATCTCGACGAATGCCTGCATTCGGCATGGACGCAGGTGCAGTCCACATTTTCGGCCGATCCGGAACGGAGCGCATACGATTTCACCAAGACCTTCGTCGCCCCGGTCATCGATGCGTTCTATTGCCCGGTCACTCGCCGCCTTCTGGACCGAGCGCCGTTCGGCCTTACCCCTTATGGGATCGAGGAGCGGACCGAGGCGCGCCGGCGCGGCATGCCGATCGCTATGCCGCGGCATCCCGCACCGATGCTTGGGCTTACCGATGTGATCCGCGCACGAGAGGCTGTCCGCGACTGGATCGACACGGACCCGGCCATTGAAGCACTGAGAGCCATTGGGGCCTGGACCGACATTTCCGACCGCATCGCGCTATTCGCCGACTATGCGCGCTCGGCCGAGCACTCGGCGCAGCAGGACAGCGGACGGTTGCGACGCTACGAGCGCGAATTCAAGGCCGGCAAGATAAACATCCTCAATTGCTCAACGACGATGGAAATGGGCGTCGACATCGGCGCGGTTTCCTCCGTGATGATGACCAACGTGCCGCCGTCGATCGCCAACTACCGGCAGCGTGTTGGCCGTGCCGGCCGTCGTGGACAGGCCGTAGCGCTGGCTTTCACCTTCTGCAAGGACAGGCCACTCGATAGGGAGGCGTTCCGCGATCCACGGGCCTACCTGCAGCGGACCCTCGCCGCGCCAAAGGTGACACTTAGCAGCCGACCAATCGTTCAACGCCACGTCAACGCTTTCCTGCTCGGCAGCTTCATGCGCGAACGTGCCGGCGACGCGCTCAAGATGCAGATCGGCGCCTTCCTCGGCTGCCCAGTCGATCCGAAAGAAGCACGCCCGCTCAAGGCGGAAAGGCCCGTTGAGACCTTTATCGACTGGCTTGAGCGCCCTGCAACGGCGAGCGCATTCAGCGACGGCCTCGCGATCCTCACGCAGCGCTCCGTCCTGGAAGGTGACCAAAACCTGATCGAGGACGCAAAGGGCGCTATCTCCGAGATCGCAGATGGCTTTGTCGCAGAATGGGAGGGGCTGGTCACCCTGGCGAGGGACGAAGGCCTTAAAGACGCGGGCAAGTCCAGGATGGCGGTCGAACTTCGGCGCATGTGCGGAGAGTTCCTGCTCGGCAGCCTTGCGGACCGAGGATTCCTTCCGGGTCACGGTTTTCCGACCGATGTGGTTTCGTTTATGCCTGGAAAGGAATTCAGATCCCCGCAAGATGCCCCGCTAGAAGGCGCGCGCCAATTCCGCACCGTCGGGCCGCAGCGGTCGCTCGATCTCGCGATCCGCGACTATGCGCCGGGATCGGAAGTTGTGCTCGACGGCCTCGTCCATAAATCGGCCGGTGTGACCCTGAACTGGAAACGGCCCGCGACCGAGGAGAACGTCGCCGAGGTCCAAAGCCTGCGCCATCTCTGGCGCTGCAAGACGTGCGGCGCGAGCGACATCAAACGTGGTGGGCCGCCCGACTGCTGCCCCGTATGCGGCGCCGAGCGGCCCGACAGCGAGGAGTTCCTCCGCCCCGCCGGCTTCTCGGTCGACCCGCGGGTCCGCGCCCACGCCGACACGGACATCCTCTCCTATGTTCCACCGGAAGATCCGATTGTCTCTACACGTGATGTGGCGTGGCAAAGTCTGCCGATACCCGAGCTCGGGCGGTACCGGTGTAGCCGGACGGGCCTTGTCTACTATTCGAATCGCGGGGGGCCGAGTGGATTCGGCTACGCAATCTGTCTACAGTGTGGCAGGGTGGAAGCCGATAGCAACAATCTAGGATTGTCGCTGCCTGCTCCGTTGCTCGTCGGACACAAGCCGCTGCGTTACCGGAAGGGCCAGGACCTTTGCCCGGGGAACGACAAGCCTTTCAGCATCAAGCGCAACCTCGCGCTCGGCCTGGAAATCACGACCGACGTCATCGAACTTCAGCCGCAGCAACCGCTTCGCCGAGCCTGCGCCAACGCGCTGGTGATCGCACTGCGGGAGGCGCTCGCCCAGGAACTCGGCGTCGACGCCGACGAAATGGGATTCGCCGTCAATCAGAGCCATAATGCGCTCGGCGCGCCGGCCGTCTCCCTGTTCCTTTTCGATCGGGCCGCCGGCGGCGCCGGATTCGCCGTTTCGTTCGAGCATCTGATGCGCCCGGCCATCCGCCGCGCCGAACACATTCTCGATTGCGCAACGCCCGGATGTGAAAAAGCTTGCTCGGCCTGTGTGCTGACCTCGGATGCGCCGGGCGGCAAGGACGAACTCGACCGGACCGCGGCTCTGGCATTTCTCCGGGAAAACTTCAAATTCCCCGACGAGCTCGACACGGACGAGCGTTTCGTCGACGGCGCGGACCTGTCGCTCGTGCCGCTTGACGAGATCGACCGCGACCTTCGCCGCTCAGCGCGCGCGACCCTGACCGTCTTTCTCCCTGACCAAAGCAATCCAGCGACCCTGCAGGATTGGCCGGTCGCTTCCCAACTTCTGGATTGGAGGAAGCGTGGTCATGCTACCCGGCTAGCCCTTGCCCCAGCCTTCGTCGACAACCTGAGCCCCGCTGAAAAGCTCGGCCTTCGCGACTTCGCCCTGCAGCACCATGTCGGGCTTGTCACCGCTGAGGCGCCTGTATTTCGAAACGGAGCACACGTCCTGGCGGTCGTCTTCGCAGAGGAGGGCGACAGCCGCGTCTGGGCGACGCGCGAGGCGGAACCGCGCATACCCGGGCCCGCGTGGGGACGTCCCGTCAACCATCCGGTAGCGCGAGGAAGCACCTCGATCAACGTGCGCTACGCGGCGGTCGACCTCGACGCGCTCCTTCCGCCGCCGGGCGCCCAGCTAATCCAGATCGGTTCGGAACTCGATTGCGATCTTGCGACCTTTGGCGCCCGCGCCTCCCAGCTCATCGTCGATCTGCTGGCGAAATGCGGCAGTTGGCCGAAGGCAGGCATTGCAAGGGTCGTCTACCGGGACTCTTTTGTGTCCTCGCCTCTGGTGGCGCGCCTGCTCATCGACACGATAAAGCACATTGTGTCGCAGTCGGGCGTCACGCAGACGACCCTCATCATCGAGACCCGTCCGCCGCGCCCCAATGACCTTCGCGGGAATCCCTGGCAAGTTTGGCACGATTGGCGCGACACCTCCAATCAGAAAGCGGTTATCGAATCGTTTGGTAAGCAGCGCGGTCTTCACGTTCTCCTGCTTCAAAAGGATGTGCCGCATGGTCGCTATCTCAATGTCGACTTCGCTGATGGAACGGCCGCGACGATCGTGCTGGATCAAGGATTTGGTGCTTGGGCACCGCCTCGGCAAGTCACCGTTCGCTATGACTTCGCGGCCGATGCCACCTCCCAGGTAAAGCGGCTGGCAACCCTGAGCGCCATTCTTCAGCGACGCGGGGTCGGCAAGACCTACCTCGTCGCTACATCGGGCAAGACGTGAATTCCGACCAGCGAACGGTGCAAGGCGGCATCTGGTGAGGGCAAAAACAGCGTCGCGGTCCGGTCTGCAGAAGCGATCGCATCAGGCGTACTTGTCACGGTTGGCTTCGCAGTGGCGGCGGACTTCGTCGACCCAGCGCTCATACCAGCGCCATCCGTCGCTTTCAGTTTGTACACCGAAGCCCTTCCCAGGGTTCTTCGCATCCAGGGCCTTCCACAGTTCAGTATGGTGCTGCATGTCGAACTTCTTGAAGCCCGCCGCCTGTATCCGTTCGACAACTTTGCCCGGCCGCAACCTCGGCTTATCCACCTCCTTGATGTAGGCCTTGTTGATCGCGTCGGCCTCTTCCGAACCGGGCTTGACGAACTCCATCACCGCGTCGGCCTGTCCCATCTTGTTGGCGACCTTGGGGACGAACAGGACGCGGTAGGCGTAGTGCGGGTCGTTGTATTGCTCGTCGGTCAGGCCGTCTTCGTAGCGGGCGCGCACCGCTTCGATGGTGGGGGGAAGGTCGGCGGCGGTCAGCAGGGCCTTGCGCTGGTCGAAGTCGATGGCGGCGAACTGCAGGGCGAAGGAAAGTTCGCCGTCCAGGCCGTACTGCGCGCCGAACAGGGCTTTCAGCACCCGATTGAAGTTCAGGCAGCAGGCCTGAAGCTTGGCGCTGAGCCTGTCGTCGATCCGGTTCGTCATCCGGTGTTCGATCTCGTGGCGGATGTCGATCAGGAACTCCAGGTTCCGCTTGGTGCCATCGTCCAGCGGGGACTTGGCGTGCTTTAGGCAGTGGCCAAGCTCCCAGTACTTGTCCGCCCCCTGCGGGGTCTTCAGCACCTCGACGGTGCCGTCCGGTTTCTTCCGGATGTAGCGGTGGTCGATGTTCTCGCGCCTGAAGAACGCGTGGAACAGGTAGGTCCAGGCGATGATCGCGGTAACGATGAACACCTCCGACCGGAAGTGTGTCTTCGGGTTGTTGTAGGACTGCACGGCGACCAGCATTGCCTCGCGGGCCTTGATCAGCAGTTCGTCGCCGCGCAGGTGCAGGCCGGTGGCCGGGTCGATTTGCGGCCAAGCGTCAAGGAAACGCTGCAACTCTTCGTCGGTCGCGGGCTTGGCCTTGGCGTGCTTGGTTTCATTCCGGATCTCGGAGATGACCCGGTGGTTGATCGATCGGGTGGGACGGGTGAAGTAGGCCAGGATGTCCTGGTCGTTGCCGAAGGTGCCCTTGGCCAGCATCGCCTTGACCAGGGCCACCTCCCACCGCTCCAGCCTGTTCTTCGGGTTCCGCTTGACCATCCGCCCCCCAGCGGTGTCTGCCGGTCGACCTACAACTCGCCGCGAAACGCGCGTTGCGACAGCGACCCGAAAAGCACGTCTGCCGTTCGCTGCGCGTCCACCACTTTGCGCTCAAGGCATCGAAGCCGTTCAAGTTCGGTGACGAACTGCCGCTGGACTTCGATGGGCGGTAGCGGAATTCGAAGTGCCTTGATGATCCCCAGGTTCAGGCCAGCCATGATCGCGCCCTTATTCTCCTTGGCGATCTGTCGCAGGATGTAAGGGTGACGGTGGAGGGCGTTCGATATAACCTCCGGCTCGGCCTTGCGGCGATCAAGCGTAATCGTGGCGAGATGCTTGGTCGTTATCGCCAAGGGAATGTCTTGCGGAATGACGGCTGACCTCCCCGTAGTACCCATGATCGTCACGATCACATCTCCGGGGTGAACGGTGTAGCGTTTCAGCTTATCGTACTTCGCTTCCGTGATGTAGCGCCGTTCCGCCCACGCGAACTTGTTCTGAACGGCGTTATCGATGCCCAATACCGCTACGCCGGAGTCGACAAACTCCGAATGCAGAAGGTCGCTTCCGAATGGGCCTGTCCGCATGGCGGCGCTTCCGGGGGCGACCAGGAAATCAAACGACTTCTCCCGCCAGACGCCATACCCAGGTGCCCGTGGACCGACGACGTGAATGAAGGTGCTTTGGATGGCCTCTTCGATGCAGGCCAGGGCCTGTTCGTGCTTGCGGCGGATGGCATCCGCCTTGTCCAGAATGGCGGCAATCCGGCGTTGCTCCGCCGGTGGTGGAAGCGGAATCTCAAGTTCCTTCAGGAAACTCGCAGGTACGCGCTTCTGACCCGCACTCCCCGTCATCCGACACTCAGCCAAGTGGCGAAATCGCGGATTCCAAATCAGATAGAAGGCGTATCGCCCATCCAAGTCCTGCGATGGGCGAAGCACGTGGAACTCCGTCGAACCGAAACCGTACTCCGTCTCCAGGGCATCAAGATAGGCTGCCTTGCCGTTTTCCATGCAGGGCGTGATCTTCGCCAACAGGATGTCGCCGCGCCTGAAACTGGTGTAGCCGTTCGTGACTTCGTCCATCCGGCGCCGCTGCTGGTAGGCCACAGACCCGGCCTCCGAGACCGCGTCCATCGGAAGGAAAGCCACCTCGTCGGCGGCGGATATCCCGGCATCCCTGGGAAGGCGAGGGTTGACTTCCGCCACCTGCCCCAACGGAACCAGCCTCACCCCAACATCTCCCGCAACTCCGCCATGTCCGTGGCGATGTCGGCGTGCAGCCGTTCCATCCGATCCAGGATGACTTGCGGCGGCTCGTAGTCCTCCTCCTGGTAGACCGTCTGCTTGTAGCGGCTGATCGACAGGTCGTACTTGTGGCCGGCGATCTCCTTCGCCGGGACGAAGAACGCCTTGGCCGCCCGGTCGGTGTCGGTGTTCGGATCGCGCGACCGCCAATGGGCCAAGCAGTCCGGCAGGTCGTCGTCGGTCACCTTGTCGCGCTTGTCGTCCAGCGAATAGCCGTCGGCCGCGACGTCGTAGAAGAAGACGTTGTCGGTCCGGCCGCCCTTGGTGAAGACGATGATGGCGGTGGATACGCCTGCGTAGGGCCTGAAGACGCCGGACGGCAGGGAAATCACCGCTTCGAGCTGGTTCTCTTCGATCAGCAGCTTGCGCAGGGCCTGATGCGCACCGCTCGATCCGAACAGCACGCCGTCGGGGACGATGGTGGCGCAGCGACCGCCCTTCTTCAGCATCCGCAGCATCAGGGTGACGAACAGCAGTTCGGTCTTCTTCGTCTTCACCTTCGACAGCAGCGACGAATGGACGTCATCGAAGTCGAGGGAGCCCTTGAACGGCGGATTGGCCAGGATCACGTCCAGGCCGCTCGCGGCGTGTGCCGGAAACCGGTCCGGGAAGGTGGTGGACAGCGTGTCCTGGTAGTGGATGTCCGGCGCCTCGATGCCGTGCAGAAGCAGGTTCATAGCCGCGATCCGCAGCATCGTCGCATCGAAATCGAAGCCGTGGAACATGCCGCTCTGAATGTGCGCGCGGTACGGTTCCAAGAGGTCGCCGGTGTAGGTCTTCTCGCCGGTTTCCGGGTCCTCCAGGATGCCTTCGGGCGACGTGTACGTGCGCAAGAGATACTGGGCGACGCCGACCAGGAAACCGCCGGTGCCGCAGGCGGGATCGCCAATGATCTCGTCCGGCTTCGGCGCCACCATATCGACCATCAGGCGGATGATGTGGCGCGGGGTGCGGAACTGGCCGTTGATGCCGGCGGTGGTGAGCTTGCTGAGCAGGTATTCGTAAAGATCCCCCTTGGTGTCGTCGTCGCCCAGCGGCAGGTCGTCGATCATGCTGACAGCGGAGACCAGCAGCCCCGGCTTCTGGATCAGCAACTGTGCGTCCTTCATATACTCGCCGAACCTGGCACCACCGACGGCGACGGTGCGGAAATGCGGGAACACCCGATCGCGTACCAGCGGCAGCATCTCGGTGGCGCCCAGGTTCTTGAAGCGGGACCAGCGCAGGTCCTTGTCGTTCTCGTCGAACAGCCAGGTGCCTTGTATGCCGGTGCGCCTAGCCTTGCGCTCGTTGCGGGTCTCGGTCATGTCCAGCAGGCGGGCGAACATCAGGAAGGTGATCTGCTCGATGACCGTCAGCGGGTTGGTGATGCCGCCGGTCCAGAACTCGGTCCAAAGCCTGTCGATGCGGTTGCGAAGTTCGCCGGTGATCATCGGGGTTGGATTTCCTCCGGGGCGACGGGATCGAAGCTGCGGATGATATCCAGCAGTTCGATGATCTGCCCCTCGTTGGCGAAAACGCCGTCCAACCCTTCGGAATCGATGGATGTGAACGGCGGTTCAAACAGCCGGTCGATCTCGACGCTGCCGTTTTTCGCGATGTGATTCTGCAGCAGCGCGATGAAGCGGACCTGCTTCGCGCTCAGGCCGGGGTGCTTGTGGACGAAGCGGGTGAAGCGTTCCTTCACCGCATCCGGCTGCATGCCGACGATCGTCCGGATGATGCCGTCCAGGTGGCCCGCCATCTCGGGATAGAACTCCTCCAGCACCGACAGGTCGACGTCCGGGTGCTGGGTCAGCACCAACGACACCAGGGCCTGCAGATCGGCCTGGGTGACCGGCGCGCCCTCGCGGATCTTGCGCAGGGTGGGTTCAGTGTCGAACAGGCCGGTCAGGGCTTCCTCGACCCGGCGGCGATAGGCGGCAAGGTCGATCGACCGGATCGTCGATGATCGCTTCTCATAGATAAACTCGGCCGGGTCCTCGGCGATGTCGAAGACCTTGGGCTTGGCCGGCTGGATGCCGCTGCCGTCCTTGTGCTGCATGATCGACCGTAGGTCCTTGCGCACGTCCTCCAGGTCGGCAACGGTCACGGCGTCCCAGAACTCGGCGCTACGCAACCTACGGATGGTGGCGGCCTTCTCCTTTACCGGGTTCAGGTTCATCCGCAGGCTGGCGAGGCGGTTCAGGAACTCGCCCCGGTGGTCGTCGAAGCGGTTGGACCGGTTCAGCAGTGCTGCCTGCATCTCGGCGATCAGCAGGTCCAGGTGGTAGGCGTCGGCATGGCCGCGCACGTCGACCCACTGCATCAGTGGCGCGATGTCGAAGCGCAGGGTGTTGACGGTGGCGGCGGCGAACCCCTCGATCACGCCGTCCTGGGCGACCGTCTGGACCTGCCGCCAGTGTTCCTTCACCGAAATCGTGTCGTCGGGAAGCGATGCGACGTCGCCGATCAGCAGGCCGGCGGCGATCCTGAAGACGTCCGGCTGCGCCTCCCGCAGGGCGGTTTCGCCCAGCCGGATGCGGGCCTCGAACACCCGCTGCATCAGCGACTTGGCGGCCGACGGCTCGGCCTCGGGGCGGGGTTGGCCGAAATACTCGAAGTTGCCCCAGTGGTCGAAGATGCGGAAGTGTGTCTTGTCCCTGCCGGGGCCGAACAGATCGGGGCACAGCCGGGTGCCGCGCCCGATCATCTGCCAGAACTTGACCTTGGATTTCACCGGCTTGGCGAACACCAGATTGACGATCTCGGGAACGTCGATGCCGGTGTCCAGCATGTCGACGGAGATGGCGATGGTCAGGTCGTCGTTGCTGCCTTCGCCCTTGAAGTCGTCGATCAGTTGCTCGGCACGGGTGTCGACGTGGTCGATCACCTGACAGAACGTGCCGCCGAACTGCGGATACATCTCGTCGAACAGCCCCTGCATCAGCACCGCGTGGTCGTGGCCACGGGCGAAGATGATGGTCTTGCCGGGGTTCTGGCCGTCGGCGTCGCGGATGCCGTTTTCCATCAGGTTGCGCAGGATGGCGCGGTTGGTGTCCTTGTTGAACACCTGGGCGTCGATGGCCGCAGCCTCGTGGTTCAGTTCCTGCGGGTCGATGCCGTCCTCTTCGATCTGCCGCTTCTGCTCCTCGTTCATCTGGTCGTACTTGATGCCCTGGCGCAGGAACCGGGTGGTGTGGGTGTAGACCTCGTAGGGAACCAGGAACTTCTCCTCGACGGCGCGCTCCAGGGGGTAATAGGCGGTCGGGTCCTGGGCGTCGCAGCCGAACAGCCGGAAGGTGTTGCGGGCGATGAACTCCACCGGCGTCGCCGTCAGCCCCACCTGCAGGGCGTCGAAATAACGGAACAGGTCGCCGTAGACGTTGTAGATGCTGCGGTGCGATTCGTCGGCGATGATCAGGTCGAAGAAGCCCACATCGAAGGTCTGGAAGATGTCTGTCATCGACGGGTAGGTTGCCAGATAGATGCGCTTGTCGCGGTCCTTGGCGGTGCGCCGGGTGACTATTGTCAACGGCTCGGACAGGAAAGCGCCGTAGGCGTTCTTGGCCTGCTTGCGAAGCTCCCGGCGATCGCACAGGAACAGCACCCGCTTCACCCAGTTGGCGCGGATCAACAGGTCGGTCAGGGCGATGGCGACGCGAGTCTTGCCAGTGCCGGTGGCCTGAACGATGAGCGCGCGGCGGTGCATCGCCGTAAAGCGCTCGCTGACGCGCTTGATCGCCTCCACCTGATAAAGCCGGCCGGCGATTTCCGCACTGGCGGCAACAGTGTTCAGCGGCTTCTTCGTCGCCCGTTGGAAGGCGACCAGATACTGCAGGCTGTCCTTGGAATAGAACCCGAACAGTGGGCGCGGTGCGTAGCCCTGGGCGTCGTCCCAGATGGTGATGTCGTAGCCGTTGGTATAGAAGATGACAGGGCGTTGGCCGTATTCCTTTTCCAGGCCATCGGCATACAGGCTCGCCTGCTTTTTCCCAAGTTCGGCCGATTTCGACGACTTCTTGGCCTCGATGACGGCCAGGGGCTTGCCGTTGTCGTCCCACAGGACATAGTCGATGTGGCCCTTGCCGGTCGGCGTCGGCTGATGACCGACGTCTTCCTCCTGGGTCACTTCGTCGGTGTTGGTGCCATTGGCGCCGACGTTCCAACCGGCGTCGGTCAACGCGACGTCGATCAGCCGTTGCCGGGTCGCGGCCTCGTCGATGTGCAGGGCATCGACGACCTTCTGCCCCTCCTCCGCCAGCTTCGCCAGTTCATCGGCTTTGCCTTCCAACGCGGCATAGTCGCTCTTGGCTTTGTCTCGCTCGGCGATGGCATCGGCAAGGGCCTGTTCCTGCTCGGCAAGCTTCGCCAGCGCCGCATCCAGTTCGGCCTTGCCGGCGACGTGCTGGCGGATGTCGGGAATGTCCCGGAACTTCGGAACCGATGCGACCGGCTTGCCAAGGCAACGGACGAAGAACCAGGCGCCGACTTCGTACGCCTCCTGGATCAGCCACAGGGCGATCGTCGTTTCCGCAGGCTTGCCGTGCGCGGCCTTGTTTCCCTCCTTGCGGATGGCGTGCAGCTTGTTGGCGATTGCGGCGGGAACGGCGGCGCGGAAGTCCGGCGCCGTCAGCATGGTGGCGAACTCGGTGGACTCGGGCTTCGGCAGCCGAAGTTCCCAGTAGATGCTCTTGGTCAGCTGCTCGCCGAACGTCCGCAGCTTGACCAAGGCACTCGCCGGATCGGCATAGGCATACTGCTCGGCATACGCCCCCAGCGTCGCCAACTCGGGACGGTCCGGCCTCAGAAGCTCGAAGTTGATCGATACGGTCGTCACCGCTGCCCCCAACCACGGCGAAGCATGGTGGGCAATCCTACCCGAAGCGGGGAAGCGGAAAAATGCTAGACAAGGCGTGATCTCTCACATTTTCCCGGCAACCGATTGAAAAAACGAATTTTCCGTCAGTGATCGGATTCGCTCCCATTGCCGAAATGATCGAATACAATCTGTGAGGGTATGAATTCTAACATTTCGAGTGGTTGCTATGGCGAAGCAAGCGAAGGTCTTGACGGATGCCGACGTGAAGCGGGTCCTGGCGGTGATTGCCCAGGATCGGCATGCGGCGCGAAACCGCGCGGTGTTCATGCTGTCGTTGCTCGGCGGGTTTCGGGCGGTTGAACTGGCGGCGCTGACGATCGGCTCGGTGCTCGATGGCCAGGGCGCGATCGCCGACCGCATCACGCTCGGCAAGGATCAGACCAAAGGGCATGAAGCCCGGTCGGTGCCGATCTCCAAGCGCATGCGCAAGGAACTGGAAGTCTATCTCGGCTCGTTGCACCGGCTCGACCCGCAGCGGCCGTTGTTCGCCTCGCAGAAGGGCAATGGCGGCTTCGGTGCGCACGGCATCACGCTGCTGCTCAAGCGGATGTTCGATGCGGCAGGCGTGTCGGGTGCCAGCAGCCACTCCGGCCGCCGCACCTTCGCCACTCGCCTCGCCGACAAGGGCGTGGGCATCCGGGTCATTCAGCGGCTGATGGGTCACTCGTCGATTCAGACGACGGCAGCCTACGTCGAAGCCGGCGAACACCAACAGATTGCGGCCGTGGAACTGCTTTGATGAAGCACGCCTGGATGCTCTACCCGGCGGCGTTCCTGGCTTTCTGGGCGGGTTGGGACTGGTTCGGCTTCGCCTTCGCCGCCGTTGCCGCCGTCAAGCACCACCGGTTTTGGCGCCTTGCCACGCCAGTCCTCTTGATCTCGTTCATCGTTGGCCTGACCTGGGGTCGGCCCGACCGATGAACGTTCGGTCGGCGTCACGGCAGCAAGTGTGACAAGTCCACCGGGAACTGTACCTTGTCTATCGCCGCCGCTTGCGCCGCCGATACGGACTTTTCTCCATAGATGGCGCTCATGCCTGGAACGGCATGACCGCATAAGCGATCGCGTGTCTCAAGGTCGTCGGTAGCGTTCCGCAGCGCGTCCTTGAAGTTATGGCGCAGGCTGTGGAAGCAGACCTCCGGATGCTTGATGCCCAGCGTTTCGCGAAGCAGCGTATCGTTGAAAAAACGACTGTATCGGAACGACGGGAAAATCCGGCCGTCCTTGGACTCCCTCCTCCTGCCTTCAACGAAATCGCGGAAACCCACCTGAAGCAGGAATGGATGAATCGGAACCTTGCGAACAGACGTCCGATTCTTCACGACTTTCTTGTTGCCATGGCTCGAGTCTCGGCGAACCCAGAAGGCGCTCCGTCCGTGGAAATCAACGACATCCTCGAACTCCAGGCCTTCGATCTCGCCAAGGCGTAAGCCACTGAATAAACCGACCAACGGAACCCAGAAGCGGCGGTCACGGCACGGGACATCGCCGGACTCGCAGACACGGCTCAACGACTTGCAGCCACTGAACACTGGGGAATGAAAGATCGACTGCAACTCATCGGCCGTGAATGGTCGCCTGCGGTCTTGCGCCTCTTCGCGCTCTTGCTTTGATACGTCAGCCACGTAGCCCTCCGCCGGATTACTTGAAATCAGGTTGCGACTATCCCGGCACCAACGCAGGAAGGTCCGGACGTCGCATAACTTCTTGTTCACGGTCTTGTAGCTCACGGCGCGGCCGTGCTTTCCGCTGCCACACCGGATGCGGTCGTGAAATTCGACGATGTCGTTGCGATCGACTTCGAAGATGGGCTTGTCGCCAACAACCAGCGCGAACTGGCTGAAAGTCGTCGCCTTGTTCGTGCGCTGCTTGCCCTCGATGCGCTTCGCCGCGAAGTATGCCTCGACGAAGTCCCCGAATGGTTTGCGGCTGTCGCGGTGTAAGCCAGCATCCTTCGGCGCGGGTGCAGATTGATGTGCTACGCTATTGACGGCCTTCACCAGCGCTCTGTGCGCATCGGCGGCCTCGTCCTGGGCCGTCTTGGCCGCGTCGGTGGCGGCATCGCGTTGACCCGCCACATCGACCAACGCGCCGTAGGTGTCGTTCAGTCGGTTCTTCAGCAGGGCCAGCATCTGATCAGCGGAGCCCGTGAAGATGACGTTTTTGCCGTCCTGACCAAGCCGCGCGACGTCCTCAACGGTGAATAGGGGCGCATAGTTTGGGCGCTTCTGCTCTTCCTGCATCCGCAGCACCTGGAAGTGATGGGCCAGCATGAACTGCGCCGTCGCGACACGACGGCGGGCCTCATCGTAAACGCCTGTTCGTAAGGAAATCCTGAACTCCGCCCGGCCTATGCGATCGTACAGGTCGGCGGGAACGCGGCAGCGGAAATAGAAGATGCCGCCCCGTCGCAACAAGTATGCGATACGTCTGCCCATCGCCTCTCGCCGTGGTCCACATCGGTGTCCCACACGGCGCGAAAGCCCGGTTCAAACTGACGATAAGTTGTTGATTTGGTTGGTTCTACAACTTTATGGCGACCCCAACGGGGTTCGAACCCGTGTTCCCACCTTGAAAGGGTGGTGTCCTAGGCCTCTAGACGATGGGGTCGGGCCACGTCTCTGCTAGCGGTCAACGGCCGGAAAATCAAGCACTGCCGAAACCACCCTGACCACCAACCCGGTCTCAATCGAAGCTCACGGTCGCAATCGCGGCGGCGAGGCGCGCCTTGCCCCACCTCTTCGGGGCCGACAGTGCCTCGCCCAGGACCACGTCGACCCCGTCTTCCGGTGTGGTCAACTCGGCCACACCGTCCGGGGTGCTGACCACCACGCCGGTGCCGGACAGCATCGCCACGGCCAGCCGGTTACCGACCTGCTCTCCCCACACCTCGGTGCCGCGAATTCCGATCGTCGCCACCGGAGTGTTGACGACGAAGCGATCGCTCGCCCCCCGCGCGATCGCTCCCGTCGCCGCCAGGAACGCACCCTCGACGACGCCGAGAACGGCCCGACCGGTGGCCTCGCTCTCGTCGTAGGCATCGATGGTCAACGTGCTGCTGTTGCCCAGGGTGAGCAATGCTCCGTCGTTCATCCTGAGGCGAAGGCGCGCCGCGGCGCCGGTGGTGATCCGGTCGCCGACGAGGATGGTGGACCCCTCCTGCAGTGGCCGGCTGAAGCCGTTGCTGCCGATGGCGGTGGCACCGCCCTGCAGTCGTTCAACGGTGCCCGCCAAGTCGAGCGCCGCGACGGGCGGCACACCCAGGGCGAGAAGCGCGCAAATGATCAGGAATGTCAGTGTCCGCATCGATTTCGTCTGGCTCCGGCGTGTTCATACGGCCCTGGAATGGCGGATTTCCCCGGCTCGCAGGTAGGCATCGAACGCCGCCGCGACAAGACGGACGAACGGGCGGCCGGTCTCGGTGATGCGGATGCGATCGCCGTCGACCTCGACCAGGCCGTCTGCCGCGAGGGGCGCCAGGGCCATCCGTTCGGACGCCAGCGTTCCCGCATCCCGCCCGTGGGCGCCGCAGACCGCCGACAGGTCCACTTCCAGCCGGCACATCAGTTGCTCGATCACGTCGCGGCGCAGCCGGTCTTCCGCGCTCAGCATCAGGCCGCGCGCCGTCGGCAGGCGTCCGGCGGCGAGCGCACGCCGATAGTCGGCCAGCGGCGAGAGGTTCTGGACGTATCCCTGCGGCAGCGAGCCGATCGCAGACGCCCCCAGGCCGAGGAGCACGGCCGCGTCGTCCGTGGTGTAACCCTGGAAGTTGCGCCTCAGGCGACCCCGATCCAGTGCCGTGGCCAGCGCGTCGCCACCGCGCGCGAAGTGATCGAGCCCGACCATCCGGTAGCCGGCATCGACCAGGGCCTGCCCCGCCACCCGCAGCTGGCGAAGCCGGGCCGCCGTGTCCGGCAGGTCGGCTTCATCGATCAGCCGCTGGTGCGCCTTCATCCACGGAACGTGCGCATAGCCGAACAGCGCCACCCGCGAGGGGGCGAGCTCGAGCGCCCGCTCGACCATGCTCCGCACCTTCTCCTCGGTCTGCCGCGGCAGCCCGTACATCAGGTCCAGGTTGATTCGGTGGATGCCGTGCCGGCGGAGCCAGCCTGCGACCTGCGCCACCACCGGATACGGCTGGATCCGGTTGATCGCTTCCTGAACGGCGGGGTCGAAATCCTGCACCCCGATCGAAACACGTGTGACACCCGCCGCCGCGAGTGCGGCGACGTAGGCTTCGGTGGTCTCGCGGGGATCCAGTTCGACCGCAATCTCCGCCCGGGCATCGAACTCGAAGTGTTCTCGCAGGTCGCTCACCAGAGCCTGCCAATCGGCAGGTGACAGCATTGTCGGGCTGCCGCCGCCGAAGTGCAGGTGCCGGACGCCGCCGCGGCGGGGCAGCATCTCCGCCACCAGCCGGATCTCGACGCGCAATGCGGCCAGGTACGAGGCGATCGGCTCGTAGCGGTGCACGATCTTGGTGTAACAGCCGCAGAACCAGCACATCTCGTCGCAGAACGGGATGTGGACGTAGATCGACAGCGGTTCGTCCGCGGGCAGCGTCCGCAACCAGGCTGCGTACTGCCCGGCATCGACCGACGGGGCGAAGTGGGGCGCCGTCGGGTAGCTGGTATACCGGGGCACGCGCAGATCGTACTTCTCGGCCAGTCCGATGGCAGCCATCACTCGATCGTCTCACGCCCGCCCCGTTTCCACGCACCGATGCTAGACCGGCCGGGCGGTTCGCGAAAGCGGGTTGACGTCCCTGCCCGGCCGATGGCCGGGTCGGATGCCCGGCCACCGACACCGGCCGCAGTGCGCATCCGGGATCAGCGGCTGTCGGAGGGGAAGGCCACGACCTTCTGTCGTTGCTGGCCCAGTCCTTCGACGCCCAGTTCGAGTTCGTCGCCGGGCTTGAGGAAGAAGGGCGGCTTGTGGCCGGCACCAACGCCGTCGGGCGTTCCGGTGGCGATCACGTCGCCGGGCAGCAGCGTCATGAACTCGCTGAGATGGCTGATGATCGTTGCCACCGAAAAGATCATGTCCCGGGAATGACCGGTCTGCTGCCGCTGGCCGTTGAGGTTCAGCCACAGGTTCAGATTCTGCGGATCGGGGATTTCGTCGCAGGTCACCAGCCAGGGTCCGAGCGGAGCGAAGCTGTCGGCGCTCTTGCCCTTGACGAACTGCCCGCCCCGTTCCTTCTGAAACGACCGCTCCGAGACGTCGTTGATGACGGCATACCCGGCGACGTGGTCGAGCGCCCGGGCCTCGTCCACGTACTGGACACGGGAGCCGATGATCACCGCCAGTTCCACCTCCCAGTCGGTTTTCACCGAACCACGGGGAATGACCACCGGGTCGTTGGGACCGCTCAGCGCGGTCACCGCCTTGGAGAACACCAGCGGCTCGCTGCCGGGTGTGGCCCCCGTCTCCTGCGCATGGCTCCGGTAGTTCAGGCCGATGCCGAGGATCTTGCCGACGCCGGCGACCGGCGGGCCCAGCCGGCTCACGGAATCGACCCGCGGCAGGGATGCGGGATCGAGCGACGCCAGCCTGCGCAGCCGGTCCGGATGGAGCACTTCGTCGCGCAGGTCGCCCACATGCGCCGACAGATCCCGGATGTTTCCTTCCGGGTCGACGAGGCCGGGTTTTTCTTTACCCGCGGGACCGAAGCGAACCAACTTCATTGGACGACCCTCTTCAATTATCGCACCACTTCTGCGCGCGTGAACCGGACGACGAGCGCCCGTCAAGTTAGCTCCCGGGTGCCGGCCGTCAACAGCGCGTGCGTGCATCTGCCAGCAGGGGCCGCGGCGCGCACGCCGATGCGGCCCCGGAACCCCGGAGCCGGATCGGATTTTCCGGGGATGCCAGGCCAACGTGGCCCGTGTATGGTTCCGGGATTCCGCCATCCAGTGGAGGCTCCATGGACCTCGGATCTCTGCTGCCCCGACATGCACGCTATCGCAGTGAACATCCGGCGCTCATCGTCGGAGACAAGGCGCTGACCTGGCGTGCGTTCGACCGGGTGGTCAACCGCCTCGCCAACGCCCTGCTGGCAGCCGGCCTGCGCAAGGGAGAGATGTTCGCAACCATCCTCCCCAACTGCCTGGAGCTGATGACCGCCTACTGGGCCGCGGCGAAGACGGGCACGGTCATCGTGCCGATGAGCCCGCTGCTGCAGTCCGGCGGACTGGTGTCCCTGTTGGCGGATTCCGACAGCCGGCTGGTCCTCGGCTACGCCTCCTTCGCCGCAACATTCAACGAGATCCGCACCCGCCTGCCGGCGATCGACGCGGACCGTTGGGTGCTCGTCGACAGTCCCGGCGAAGGCCCCGGCCAGGACCTGGGGTTCCGCCGTTACCAGGACTTCCTCGCGTCCGCTTCCGACGACGCGCCGCCGGATGCCGGCATCGTCGACGGCGACATCTTCAACATCATGTACTCGAGCGGTACCACCGGCCTGCCGAAGGGCATCCTGCACAGCCACTACGTGCGGGCCATGTACTGCATGATCTTCGCGTCCTCGTTCCGGATCACGCCGGAGAGCGTGGTGCTGCACGCCGGCTCCATCGTCTTCAACGGCGCCATGGTCGATCTGATGCCGTGGATGTTCGTGGGCGGCACCTACATCCTGCACGAGAGCTTCGATCCCGGCCGGGTGATCGCCGACATCGCCCGGCACAGGGTCACCCACATCGTTCTGGTGCCGGCCCAGATCACCGCCATCCTCGATCACCCGTCGTACGCGCCGGAGAAGCTCTCCAGCCTGGAGATGCTGCACAATCTGGGCGCACCCCTGCACGTCCGCTTCAAGCAGCGTCTCAACGACGAACTGCCGGGCCGCTTCTACGAGCTCTACGGTCTGACGGAAGGCTTCATGACCGTGCTCGACAAGCACGACTCGATCCGCAAGCTGGGCTCGGTCGGCTGTCCGCCGCCGTTCATGCACATCCGCATCGTCCGCGAAGACGGCAGCGATTGCGCGCCGGGAGAAGTGGGGGAGATCTGCGGGCGCAGTCCCTGCCTGATGCCCGGGTACTACAAGCGGCCGGACCTGACCGCGCAGGCGATCCGCGACGGCTGGCTGCACACCGGCGACGTGGGCTACCTGGACGACGAGGGCTATCTGTACCTGGTCGACCGGATCAAGGACATGATCATCGTCGGCGGCGTCAACGTCTACCCGTTCGACATCGAGAAGGTGATCACCGCCCACCCGGCGGTGCGGGAAGCGGCCGTATTCGGGGTGGCGGACGCCAAGTGGGGCGAGGTGCCGGTGGCTGCGGTGACGCTGAAACCCGGCGAGCCACTGGAGAAGCAGGCGCTGGTCGCCTGGACCAACGAACGGGTCGATGCCAAGTTCCAGCGGCTGGCCGACGTCGTCTTCTTCGACGAATTTCCCCGCAACGTCGCCGGCAAGACGCTGAAGCGCGAACTGCGCGAGGCGTATCGCAGCGCGTAGGAGCGCGGGAGAGGAGCGCCCAACGCAGCCGCGAGTACGGTCAATTATAACCCGCACAGGGCAAATGAGTGCGGACGTTTTCTATCGATCGGAACAACCCTCATTTGGGTCTACACGAGTCCGAGGCAGACTTCCTCTTTCATATATTCTGACAATGCGGCGCCTCGGTGCCCAATACCGATCAGATTTCTTTCGATTACTTACATAATGGATTGATTTTAGTTATCGCGCCGAAATTTTTTCCCTTTCAGGGTTACCCCGTTTGCGATAGGATTTTCCCTCTTCGATCTTGTCCCGCACGGCGCTTCGCAGGGGGGTCATCTGCAGGCGCCGCGTCCCCGAACGGCAATTCTGCGATGGCGATCTCCCGTGATTCCATCCGCCCCGGCCTGATTTGGCGCCCCGGTTCCGCGGTTGCCCCGAGGCTCGGGATTGGCCGGGCGCCGCGATTTCTGGCGGGCGCCGTCGCCGTCGCTTCCCTGACCGGCTGTTCCATCGACGAACACGGGCTGGTCCGCGTCCGTCACTACGAAACGCCGACGGCGACGATGCTGACGCTCGACGGCTTCGGCGGGCATCTGTCCACGTTCGATGTGGACAGGGGATTCACACTGGGGTGGGCGGAAACGACCTACGTCTTTCCGAAGGGGACGCCAATTCCCGAATCAGGGCTTTCGGAGCACCTGAAGGAATCGTTGTTGAATTCCAGCACCCGCGTCATGCCGGTCGAAGACCATCGGGTAGCGCCCCGTCCAACAGACCCACCATTCGTCGTCGTTTCCCGTCGTGCCGGGTTCGCCATCGACGCCAACGCGCGGCGCGCCGGCTTGTTTCTGGGGTGGCAGGAGCGGGCAGCCATCCTTGTCGGGCAGGAGGCGGAAGTAGTCGTCTTCGTCCGACTCGATCCCGCGAAACCGGAAGAAACCGAAATCTTCATCAACGGGAAAACCCAATGAAACCGCACGTGTGTGGACTACTCACCCTGCTGCCCTTCCTGCTGGGGGCGTGCTTCGAATCAGATCATCTCATCTACGTCCAGGACTCCAACTTCGGTGTCGATGCTTCAATCAGCACCGAAGGTACTCAGAAAATGCAACTGGGCTTTACCCGCGACATGTTCGCCATAGTCCCAAAAAAATCCGGAAACGACGAAGTCATGTCGGCCCTTTCCTACAGTTATTATTCATATCAATTTCCTGCAAATTTTGTATTCAATAATTTTATTGCCACTGGAGGTTCTGCTGTTCTTCTTCGTGATGACTCAACAACTATGGGAAAGATACGAGATGCCATTTTTCATGAAGACGAATCCCAGTCGAAAGTGGAGAAATGACGATGAGAATTTCCATAATAATACTTCTCATCGCATTGTTGCCGGGATGTTACAATGCCTTATACTACTACGATAAGGTAGCTGTTGCCATCAACTTGGAAGGGCGCCCTGATCCTTCGGCGCCTGTGCAAATTTCCATAGGTGCCAAGGAACGCACAGTCATCGTGGCTCCCGGCTTATGTTCTTCGAACGAGAGCTCCAAAGAAAATTCTGCCGCCGAAAATGATTCTACCGCCGAAAAAGCCAACGGCAAAAAAAAGGAGAATGGTAAGAATGGGGACTCGGTATCGATGATGAGCAGTTTTCTGATCTCCAAGGGGGAAACAGCGAACCCTGAGGACCGGTTTAGTAAGACTGTGATCAAGGCTGCGTTCCTGTCGGGGGCAGCAGCGAAGTTCGTGTCGCCCGTCGCCTTGGGCATCGAAAAACCAGCCGATGACGACCCATGTTCGACGAAAAGCGAGAGCGCCATTGCCCTTACCGGGGCAACGCCAACAGCGGCATCGCAGGCAACGACGGAAGGCTCGCCGGGAGGAACGCGGCGCCCAGTCGACAGCGCGGCCACCACCGTGCCGAAGGCCGAAGCCGACCTGGCGGCACAAAAGGCCGCATCGGCCGCGGCCGAAGCACTACTCCCAAAGTCTCGGCCCTCCGCTCAGCAAGGGGTCCAGGCGCCACCTCCACCTCCAGTTCCGCCGCGGGTCGAAGGGAAAGATACACCGGGAACCCCAGTAGGTAACGCTGCAGCAGCCGCTCGCGCCCTCGTGCCGGGCCTGTGACATTGGATCGGTGGGCCGGGGGGCGCCCCGGCCCACCGATCGCGCTTGCCTCCTTCGCCCGGGCGGCCGATATAGTGGGGCGGGAGGCTGACGGTGGACGAGTTTCTCGCCAATCCGGTCAGATCCGGAAGGAAGCAGCCGTAACGAGTTTCAGCTCGGGTCGCCGCTCAGTCTCCCACCGATGCCGGCCGCGCCCCGCGGCCCGCACCCCGAGCTGCCGGCGACCGCTGCGATGCCCGCATCCGACCCCGCTGCCGAACCCGCTGCCAGCCCCGGCGCCAACCCTGCACCGGCCGCGATTGCCGCCGATCCCCGCTTCCGGGTTCTGGCGCGCCGCTACCGGCCGACCAGCTTCGACGGGCTGATCGGCCAGGAAGCCCTGGTGCGCACGCTCTCGAACGCCTTCCGCGTCGGCCGCATCGCGCACGCCTACATGCTCTCGGGCGTCCGCGGCGTCGGCAAGACGACGACGGCGCGGATCATCGCGCGCGCGCTGAACTGCGTCGGCCCCGACGGGACCGGCGGCGTCACCATCGCGCCCTGCGGCGTGTGCGCCCAGTGCACCGCGATTGCCGAGGACCGGCACCTGGACGTGATCGAGATGGACGCCGCCAGCCACACCGGCGTCGACAACATCCGCGAGCTGCTGGACGGCGTGCCCTACCGGCCGGCGCTCGCCCGCTACAAGGTCTATATCATCGACGAAGTGCACATGCTCTCGGAGAAGGCGTTCAACGCGCTGCTGAAGACGCTGGAGGAGCCGCCGGAGCACGTGAAGTTCGTCTTCGCCACGACCGAGATTCGCAAGGTCCCGGTGACCGTGCTCTCCCGCTGCCAGCGCTTCGACCTGCGCCGGGTGGACGCGGCGACGCTGCTGACGCACCTGGCGCGGGTGGCGACGAACGAGCAGGTGACGGTGGAACCGGGGGCGCTGCAGCTGCTGGCCCGCGCCGCCGACGGCAGCGTCCGCGACGGGCTCTCGCTGCTGGACCAGGCGATCGCGCACGGCGGCGGTGTGGCCTCGGAGCAGACGGTGCGCGACATGCTGGGCCTCGCCGACCGGCAGCTCAGCTTCGACACGCTGGATGCGGTGATGCGCGGCGATGCGGTCACCGCACTCGCCATCCTGGACGATCAATACCGGTCCGGCGCCGATCCGTTGCTGCTGATCGAGGACCTGCTGGAGCTGACCCACTGGCTCACCCGCGTCAAGCTGGCGCCGGACAGCGCGCTGGGCGCCGACGTGCCGGAAGCGGAGCGGGTGCGCGGCGGCCAAATGGCGGCGGCGCTCTCGATGGCGGACGTCACCCGCAGCTGGCAGATGCTGCTGAAGGGGCTCGGCGAGACGCGGATGGCGCCGGTGCCGCTGCACGCGGCCGAAATGCTGCTGATCCGCCTCGCCTATGCGTCGCAGCTGCCGTCGCCGGCGGACGCGCTGGAGGCGCTGCTGGCCGGACCGGGTTCGGGGTCCCCCGCCTCCGGGCCTCCGGCGTCGGGCGCACCGCCGGCCGGCCGCGGCGGATCGGGCTCGGCTGCGGGGATGGCGCCGGCGCGCGACGCCTCGCCCGGCTTCGGAGCGCAACACGGCGCCAGCGCGCCGCCAGCCGAACGAGGCCCACCGGCCGACCGGGGACCCGAGGCGCTGGCCCGGGTGCCACAGCCCGTGCCGCAGCCGGCCCCGGCAGTCCCCTCCCCCGTCGCCGCCCGGCCCTCGCCCAGTGCCCCGCCGCGCCGATCGCCGGCCAGCTTCGTCGAGGTGGCGGATCTGGCGCGCGACCGGCACGAGGGCCTGCTGCACGGCGAGCTGATGGGGGACGTGCATCTGGTCCGCTTCGAGCCGCTGCGAATCGAGCTGCGGCTGGGCGAGCGGGCGGCCGCCGACCTGCCGCAGCGCCTGGCACGGTTCCTGCTGGATGCTACCGGCGAGCGGTGGATGATCAGCGTCTCGCAGCAGCCGGGCGAGCCGTCGCTGCGCGAGCAGCGCCTGGCGGCAGAGACGGCGCGGATGCAGGACGCGGCGGCGCATCCGCTGGTGCGGGCGATCCTGGATACGTTCCCCGGTGCCGTGCTCGAGCGGCTGCGGGAGAACCGGGTTTCGGGCGAAGCCGGGACTGCCGACCCCGGGGCGGGAGACGCCGGGGGAGCCGGCGAAGACCCGCTCGCCGCCGATGCCGGCCCGCCGGACGGCTTCGACGACGACTAGGCAGTACGGCAACGGACGGGGAGTGCCCGGGTGGCGACCGAGATCGAGCGCAAGTTCCTGGTCAGGGTCGGCCTCTGGCAGCCGCCGCCGGTGGGCGAGCAGATGCGCCAGGGCTATCTCTGCGCCACTCCCGACCGGGGGGTGCGGGTGCGGATCGCCGACGACAAGGCGTTCCTGACCATCAAGGCCAACCGCAACGAGCGCAGCCGCTTCGAGTTCGAATACCCGATCCCGCTCGCGGACGCGGCCGAGATGCTGGACCAGCTGTGCGAACGGCCGCTGATCGAGAAGGTCCGCTACGCCCAGATGGTCGGCCGGCACGAGTGGACGGTGGACGTGTTCTCGGGCGACAACGACGGGCTGATCGTCGCCGAAGTGGAGCTCGAACGCGAGGACGAGGTGGTCGACCCGCCCCCCTGGGCCGGCCTGGAGGTGACCCGCCTGCCCCGCTACCTGAACGCCAACCTGATCCGCTACCCCTACCGGCTGTGGACGCCCGAGGAGCGCCAGGGGGCGGACGGGCAGCCATGACTCCGCCCCGGGACGATGCTATAGACGACGCGACGGACGCGCGCACAAGCCAGGAGTGACATAGACGGTGATGAAGAATCTCGGCCAGATGATGAAGCAGGCCCAGAAACTCCAGGAGAAGATGGGTGAACTGCAGGAGCAGCTGGCGCAGGCCGAGCTGGTGGGCGCCTCCGGTGGCGGCATGGTGGAGGTCACGCTTTCCGGCAAGGGCGACGTGCGGCGGCTGAAGATCGACCGGTCGCTGGTCGACCCGGAGGAGGTCGAGGTCCTGGAGGACTTGATCGTCGCCGCCTGCAACGACGCCAAGGCGAAGCTGGAGACCTACGTCGCCGAGCGCATGTCTGAGGTCACCGGCGGCCTGAAGCTGCCGCCGGGCATGTCGTTCCCCATGTGATCAGCGGGCCCGCGCGCCCGCCGGCCCGCGGCCCCCGCCTCCCGCCCCCGCCCCGGCCCGGCCCCCGGCCATGTCCGACATCGACCACCTGATCCAGTGCCTGGCGAAGCTGCCGGGCCTGGGCCCCCGCTCCGCCCGCCGGGCGGCCATCTACCTGCTGAAGCGCCGCGAGACGGTGCTGGAGCCGCTGGCGCGCGCTCTCGCCGAGGCGGCGCGCTCGGTCGCCCCGTGCTCGGTCTGCGGCAACCTGGACAGCCGCGACCCGTGCGCCATCTGCGCCGATCCGCGGCGCGATCCGAGCCTGCTCTGCGTCGTCGAGGACGTGTCCGATCTGTGGGCGCTGGAGAGGGGCGCAAGCTTCCGCGGCCGCTACCACGTGCTCGGTGGCACGCTCTCGGCGATCGACGGCATCGGCCCGGACGAGCTCGGCATCCCGCGCCTGCTGGCGCGCGTGGGCGACGGTGAGGTGCGCGAGGTGATCGTCGCACTCAGCTTCACCGTCGACGGCCAGACCACCGCCCACTACCTGGCCGAGCGGCTGGCCGCGGGCGGCGTCCGTGTCACCGGCATCGCGCACGGCGTGCCGCTCGGTGGCGAGTTGCACTACCTGGACGACGCGACGCTCGCCACCGCGCTCGCCGCCCGGCGGACCCTGGAGTGAAGACGGGCGGGGGCAGGGCGCCTGGATGCGACGGGCGTGGCCGGTTCAGCCCAGCACCGTGCCGGGGGGCAGGGAATAGCCGCGGAGGAAGGCGGACGCCTCGATGGGGCCGCGGCCGGGGCGCTGCAACAGGCGGGGACGGAGCGCGCCGTCGCCGCAGGCAACGGTGAGCCGGTCGTCGAGGATCGTGCCGGGAACCAGCGCCAGCGGGATCCGGCCGAACAGGTCCTGCTCGCCCGGCACCAGGTCGGCCGCCAGCACCTTGATCCGCTCGCCCGCATGCTCGAACCAGACGCCCGGCGAAGGATTGAGCCCGCGCACCATCCGGTGCAGGTGGACCGCCGGGCGGGTCCACTCGATCCGGCCCTCGTCCTTGCTCAGCTTCTTCGCGTAGGTGGCGCCATCCGCCGGCTGCGGCGTCGCCGTCAGCGTGCCGGCGGCGAGTCCGGCCAGGGCGTCCACCAGCAGCCGTGCCCCCAGGTCGGCGAGCCCATCGTGCAGTTCGGCCGCCGTGGTCTCCGGGCCGATCGGCAGGCGAACGGTCGCCAGCATCGGGCCGGTGTCCAGCCCCTCGTCCATCTGCATGATGGTGATGCCGGTCTCGGTGTCGCCCTCCAGCAGCGCGCGCTCGACGGGGGCGGCACCGCGCCAGCGCGGCAGCAGCGAGCCGTGGACGTTGATGCAGCCGAGCCGGGGGGCCTGCAGGATCGGTTTCGGCAGGATCAGGCCGTAGGCGGCGACGATCGCCGCGTCCAGGCCCAGGTCGGCGAAGCTGCGCTGCTCGACTTCGTCGCGCAGGCTGGTTGGCGTGCGCACTTCGAGCCCCCGGCTCTCGGCACAGGCGTGCACCAGGGAGCGCTGCGGCCGGTGGCCGCGCCCGGCCGGCCGCGGCGGCTGCGAGTAGACCGCGGCCACATCGTATCCGGCGGAGATCAAGGCCAGCAGCGTCGGCAGCGAGAACGCGGCGCTGCCCATGAAGGCGACGCGCAGCGGTACGGGTGGCGTGCCGCCGCCGGGGACAGGCATATCGGTCATCGTCGCGGGCCCGGACGAGGGGTGGTCAGCCCGCTGCCGCCAGCTTCTTCACCTTCACCATGCGGCGCAAAATGATGTTGCGCTTCAGCAGCGACAGGTGATCGACGAACAGCGCGCCTTCGAGGTGGTCCATCTCGTGCTGGATGCACTTGGCCAGCAGGCCGTCGGCGTCCAACTCGCGGCTCTCGCCCTCCTCGTCCAGATACCGGACGCGGATTGCCCGCGGCCGGGTGACTTCGCCGAATTGCTCGGGCAGGGACAGACACCCCTCTTCGCCGGCGACCATGTCCTCGGAGTGCCAGAGCAGCTCCGGGTTGACCATCCGGTAGGGCTTTGGTGCTTCATCCGGCATCGAGACGTCGACCACGATCACCCGCTTCATCACGCCCACCTGCGGCGCAGCCAGCCCGATGCCGTTCGAGCCGTGCATCGCGTCCAGCATGTCGTCCATCAGCCGGCGGACGTCCCGGTCGACGCGCGCCACCGGCTCCGCCCGCTGCTTCAGTCGGGGGTCGGGAGCAAGGAGGATGCTGAGCTGCGCCATCGATCGTCTCTCTGCAGGCTACACTCGTGAAATAGGAGCGACACGCGAACGGCGTCAAGCGCTTGTAACGGGAACGCACGGCGCACGGCGTGCTTGTCGGCGCGCGTGCGACAGGGTAGTCGGCGGCAAGGCTGGCGTCCGCGCCAGAAGCTGAAGAGGATACAGGGAGGGGGCCATGGAATGGCAGGGCTTGCTGGGCATTGTCGTCCTGCCGGCGTTGGCCTGGACGATGGGCGAGGATCGCCGGTGCGTGCGTTGGCGGCTGGTGGCGGTGGCGCTGGCCCTGCAGGTGGCGCTCGCGCTGGCGTTGCTGCGCATCCCGCCGCTGCGCGGGGCCCTGCAGGGGATCAACGACTGGGTGGCGGCGCTGCAGGCGGCGACCCGCGACGGCACCGCCTTCGTCTTCGGCTATCTGGGCGGCGGGCTCGCGCCGTTCCCGGTGAGCGAGCCGGCGCACACCTTCATCCTCGCGTTTCAGGCGCTGCCGCTGCTGCTGATGATGAGCGCGCTGTCGGCGCTGCTGTTCCACTGGCGCATCCTGCCCTGGGTGGTGCGGGGATGCGCCTACGTTCTGCAGCGGACGTTGCGGGTGGGGGGTGCGGTCGGCGTCGCCGCGGGCGCCAACGTCTTTCTCGGCATGGTCGAGGCGGCGCTGCTGATCCGCCCGTACGTCACCCGGCTCGGCCGCGGCGAGCTGTTCATGGTGATGACGTGCGGCATGGCGACGATCGCCGGCACCGTCTTCGTGCTGTACGCGACGATGCTGGCGCCGGTCCTGCCGGACGCGGCCGGCCAGCTGCTCACCGCATCGGTGATCAGCGCGCCGGCGGCGCTGATGATCTCCGAGCTGATGCTGCCGGCGGGCGGAGCGGCGACGGCGGCGGAGACGCTGGCTGCACCCGCGACCGCGGGTGGCGCGATCGAGGCGGTGGTCGCCGGCACCACCGCCGGCGTCTCGCTGCTCATCGACATCATCGCCCTGCTGCTGGTGCTGGTGGCGCTGGTCAGCCTGGCGGACGCGATCCTGAGCCTGCTGCCGGATGTGGCCGGCGAGCCGGTGAGCCTGCGGGGGCTGCTGGCCTGGCCGATGCGCCCGATCGTCTGGCTGATCGGCGTGCCCTGGAGCGAGGCGCCGGTGGCGGCCCGGCTGATGGCGACGAAGACGGTGCTCAACGAGCTGGTCGCCTACGCCGAGCTGGCGGCGCTGCCGGCCGATGCCCTGTCCGAGCGATCGCGGTTGATCGTCGTCTACGCGCTGTGCGGCTTCGCCAACGTCGCCAGCGCCGGGATCATGATCGCCGGGATGTCGGCGATGGCACCCGAGCGCCGCCCGGAGATCGCCCGCCTGGGCCTGCGCTCCATCGTCTCCGGCACGCTGGCCACCTGCCTGACCGGCGCCATCGTCGGCCTGATGGTGTAGCCACCCCGACCCGGGCTACTGCTGCACGCGGATGCGGTAGGTGAGCTGGGCCGACCCCTTGGCGGGCACCGGCAGCTTCCAGACGATTCGCTCCGCCGTCTCCTTTTCGTGCGCCATGCTCTCGGTCAGCACCTTCCAGTCGCCGGGCGCGATCTCGACGATGCGCACCACCGCGGCCTGCTCGCCGGCGTTCTTCACCTCGATCGCCCAGGCGCTCTCGGAGACGGTGTCGGGCAGGCCGGAGCGGACGAACTCGGTCTGCCTCCGCCGCACCGTCAGGTCGAAGGCCTCGCCCGGGACCAGCGAGACCGGTGCGCCCGCCGGCGTGTGGTCGATCCGGTCTTCGCCCAGCAGCCGCGGCGTGCCGTCGGCGCTGTCGGCGTAGACGCGCACCAGGCCCGCCGGCAGCGGCGCCGCCGGCCTGCCTTCCCCGCCGGCGTTGTCGAACTTCAGGCGCAGCTCCGGATGGGTGGTCCGCGGCTCGCCGCCCTGCCGGTAGGTGGCGACCCCCGCCTCGCTCACGAACTCCGGCTTCACCGGGAGGGAGGGTGTCGCCAGCAGCGTCACCTGCCGGGTCTGCTGGTCGGTCAGATCGACCCGCCCCGGCACCTTGTAGAGATGCATGGCCGCGAACTGCTCGCGCTCGGGCATCTGCTTCGCGTCCGCCATCATCGGTGCCGCCGCCACCCGGCCGCTCATCATCTCCGGCGCCGGTGCCGGCATCGGTGCGTGTTCGCGGCGCACGCTGCCCGCCACCAGCACCACGTCCGCCGAGGGAAAATCCGCATCGGTGGTGTTCGCGAGCGTCGCCCGGCCGGTGAGCGTGATCCGCGCCTGCGCCTCGTTCCACACCGCGACGTAGTCGGCACTCCACCCCAGCCCGCCGGTCAGATAGCCGAGCGTGATCTCGCTGCGCCCGGCGGACGGGCTGTCCACCGTCGCCAGCAGCGCCGGCCGCGGGCGCAGGTCGGACGGCAGGTCGAAGAAGACGAGGCGCTGCGGGTCCACCGTCTCGATCCGGTCGCCGCGCTTCAGGACCGGCCCCGCCGCGACGCTGAGCAGCGTGGCGTTCTCCACCGTCTCCTCGCCGGTGGTCGGGTGGACGCGCACCACGCCCACCGTCCTGCCCAGCGAGCGCCGCAGCAGCGCGTCCGGCGTCAGCAGGGCGAAGTCGTAGACCACGTCTGCCAGGCGGACTCCGTCGTCCGCCCGGATCATCGCACTCGACGGCAGCATCAGCCGGCTCACCCCTTCGAATGCCAGCCGGTTCGGCCCATTGGCGAGCGAGGCGGCGCGGGTGTCCCACACCAGCGCCGAGCCGTCGCCGTAGACGGTGAGCGACAGGCGGGTGCGCTGCTCGGTGGTCAGCGCCACGTCCGACGCGGCGGCGACAGGAGAGGTGGCGACACCCGCCCCCACGGCGGCAGTGACGGCAAGCGCGGAAGCGGTGATCGGACGGCGCGGCATGTCGGTCCCTGCCCGGCGGTTGTTCTGGTCGCCGCAGAGTTTGCGTTCGATGCACCGTTGGTGCAAGGTCGCCGGCATGCATGATTTGTTCTCCCTGTCGCTGCCGTCCGGCACTGCCGGGTGGGTGATGCTGCTGGCGATGCTCGTGGCGGTCGTCGGTTTGGTGGCGCTGGTGGCGGCGATGCTGCGCGGCGAACAGGGTGGCGGCCGCACCGCCGAGCAGGTGGCGCGGCTGGCCGAGGTGGCGGAGCGGCTGGCAGCGATGCAGATGGAGTTGTCCGGCCGCGTGCAGCAGACGCACAGCGGCCTGGACCAGCGCCTCGAGGCGCTGTCGCACCGGCTGGGCGAAGGGCTGCTGCGGCACAGCGACCGCACGCACGAGGCGCTGCGAACCCTGCACGAGCGCTTGGCGCTGATCGACCGTGCGCAGCGGACCATCGCCGAACTGTCCGCCGAGGTCAGCGGCCTGCAGGACGTCCTCGGCAACAAGCAGGCCCGCGGCGCATTCGGCGAGGTGCAGCTGGAAGCCCTCGTCGCCTCGATGCTGCCTGCCGACGGATACAGTCTGCAGACGACGCTGGGCAACGGCTGCCGGGTGGACTGCCTGCTGCGCCTGCCGGAGCCGCCCGGGCCGCTCTGCGTCGATGCCAAGTTCCCGCTGGAGAGCTACCGGGCGCTGTGCGAGGCCCGGGACGAGACCGCCCGGCAGCGGGCGTCGCGCGCGTTCGCCCGCGACGTCCTGCAGCATGTGCGCGACATCGCCGGGAAGTACATCGTCGCCGGCGAGACGGCGGACTCGGCGCTGCTGTTCCTGCCCTCGGAGGCGGTCTACGCCGAGTTGCACGCCGGCCATCGCGATGTCGTCGAGGAGTCGTTCCGGCGCAAGGTGTGGATCGTATCGCCGTCCACCCTGTGGGCGATGCTCAACACCCTGCGCGCGGTGCTGCGCGACGTCCGCCTGCACCGGCAGGCCCGGGAGATCCACACCGAGCTGGCGGCACTCGCGCTGGAAGCGGGGCGGCTGGGCGAGCGGGCGGCGGCGCTGCAGCGGCATTTCGAGCAGGTGGGCAGCGATGCCAGCGCGCTGCGCCAAAGCTGCGTGGCGCTGGCCCACCGCGCCGCGCGGCTCGATCTCGGGACCCTGGTGGACGGTCCGGCCCCACCGGGGGAACGGCCGCCGACGATGGGCGACGACGACCTGGAGCGGGCGGACGACGCGCAGGCGTGACCCCTGGAGCAATATCCGATCGAGCGGCCTCGCTTGATCGGATTGACTTGCTCCAAAAATCAAACAGTTGGAGCGCGGTTTGATCAGATCGGTTCGATCCGATCAAACCGCGCTCCAGGGACCGGCGCCGCCAGCCGAATTCGCGAACGAACACCGCAACCTGTCGGTCTCGCCACAGGCTGTCACTCAACGGAAACGAACTCATAACCCAGTTGTCTCGCGCGTCCCGCTATCTGAAGTGCGATTGCGGTGGGAAACGAGGGCGATCGCCCTGGTTCGCCGATCAGAAAATCTGCGAGGGAGTTGCGAGATGAAACGCCTGGCAATGGTGAGTGCGTGCTGTTTGGTCATGTTCATGGGAGATGCGGCAGCTACGACGTCGACCGCCCGTAACGAACTGGTCGGCTTCGCATCGCTGCCGGCCGATACGTTCGCCACCGGCCCGGCTGCAGGTGCCGGCATCAGCGCCAACGGCCGCAGCGGCCCCTTCCCGGGGCAGCCGGTGCAGGGGTTCAGCGGCGTCCAGTTCGCGCCGAACGCCGACGGGGCCTTCTGGTTTCTCTCCGACAACGGCTTCGGCAGCAAGACCAACAGCGGCGACTACCTGCTGCGGATCTACCAGATCCGGCCGAACTTCCGCACCGCGTCCGGCGGTGACGGCACCGTGGCGGTCGAGTCGTTCGTCCAGCTGTCGGATCCGGACGGCCGTGTTCCGTTCCCGATCGTCAACGAAACCTCGCGCCTGCTGACCGGGGCGGACTTCGACATCGAGTCGATGGTGCTGACCGGCAAGGACGAGATGTGGATCGGGGACGAGTTCGGCCCCTTCATGCTCCGCTTCGATCTGACCGGCCGGCTGCTGTCGGCTCCGGTCGCCACGCCGAACCTGGATGCCAACCGCCAGCTCGACCCGAACGCGGACGTCCGCTCGCCGCAGAATCCGTACCTGACGGATCCGGCGCAAGCGAACCTCGGCGGTTCCAAGGGGTTCGAGGGCATGGCCTTCCACCCCAACCGCGAGGTGGCGTTCCCGATGCTGGAAGGCACGGTGCAGGGTGATCCCGCCGGCGCGCTGCGGATCTACGCCTTCCGGATGAAGCAGGGCGCGTTCAAGCGGCTGATGGGCTTTTATCAGCTGGAGGAACCGTCACATGCGATCGGCGACTTCACGCCGATCAACGGCGGCCAGTACCTAGTGATCGAGCGCGACGGCGGCCAGGGTGCGACCGCGCAATTCAAGAAGATTTACAAGATTAGCTTCGGCAGCATCGACAGCGGCGGCTTCATCCGCAAGCAGGAGGTCGTGGACCTGCTGAACATCGCCGATCCCAACGACCTGAACGGCGACGGCAAGACCGTTTTCGACTTTCCGTTCGTCACCATCGAGAACGTTCTGGTCATCGACGAGCGGACGATCCTGGTCGCCAACGACAACAACTACCCGTTCTCGGTCGGCCGCGGCCCGGACATCGACAACAACGAGATGATCCTGGTGCGGACAAAGTTCCCGCTGAAGTTGGACTCGCGGGTCGGCCTGCCGGACTGACATCAACATGCGCGTCCGGCCGGCTGCCGCAGCCGGCCGGATTGCGCCGGCCCTACTTCCGGATCAGGGCGAACGACTTGTCGAACCGCAGGGTGCGGGGTTTGGTGTCGCCACAGAGCGCACTTTCCACCTCGTAGACGTCGCGCTCGACCGAGATGTCGGCGACCGCGGTGCACCCGGCGGCCTGCAGTGCGTCCAGCAATTTCCGCCACTGATCCAGCGTGGCCGGTTCCTCGGCCACGGCAGGCGCGGTCGTGGCAACGGCGGACGCCAGCAGCGCGGCGCAGAGAACGGGGTGTCGCAAGGCTTGCTCATTCCGAGCGTGTTGCTCCACAAATCCTAATCCAGTGCCGCAGTTGAAGTCATCGGCGCATGGGGCTCGCCCCATGCCGCCGCCCCCGAATGCGTCCGCTCCCGCCCAGATCGAATCAGCCCCATATGGGTTATTCTGATGTCGACATCCGTCGCTGCTACCGAATTGTCGCAGTAGGTTCACCCGCACGTCATGGCAGGATTCTAACGTTCACCCCGTCAACAGGCGGATCCGTGCGCGAGGGTCTTCGACGCATGCGCAAGCCAACGCGTGGCGTAGCCGGGGCATGGAAGTCGCGGCGGATGGGCTTGCGTCGTGGACGGACGGATCAGGCATCCCGAACTCGGGCGGCCGCTCGTCGCACGCACCGCGAACAGGACGGTGATGAGGGAGTCGGGGAATGAGCAGTTCTTTTGCAGAGGGTGTCGATACCGCACGTGTCGCCGAGATCGACGCGCGGGCGGATTTCCTGGGGGCGGTCATTCTCCCCACCAGCTTCAGCTTCGAAGGCACGCAGGTCGGCGGCCTGTCGGGCATCGTCTACGACGAGGCCAATGACCGGTTCCTCGCCATTTCCGACGACCGCAGCCAGATCAACGACGCCCGCTTCTACGAACTCGACATCGACCTGTCGGGCAACGTGCTGCACGGCGTCCAGTTCACCAACGTCACCACGCTGACGCAGGGCGGCTCACCCTTCGCGACCTTCAGCCTCGATCCGGAGGGGATCGCGCTCACCAGCGAGGGCACGCTCTTCATCGCCTCGGAAGGGGACGCCACTCGGCGGATCAATCCGTTCGTCAACGAGTTCTCGCTGACCGGGGAGCAGCTCTCGAGCCTGCCGATCCCCGATGAGTTTCTCCCGTCCGCGGCGGGCACCGAGGGCATCCGCAACAACCTCGCTTTCGAGAGCCTGACGATCACGCCCGACGGCCGGTATCTGTTCACCGCCACCGAAAACGCGCTCGCCCAGGACGGCCCCGCCGCCTCCCTGGACGACGAGAGCCCGGCGCGCATCGTCAAGTACGACCTGCAGACCGGCCAGGTGGTGGCCCAGTACATCTACGAGGTGGACACCGTCGCCGACGAGCCCGATCCGGCCGGCAGCTTCGCCACCAATGGCCTCGTCGAACTGCTGGCGCTCGACAACACCGGCACCCTGCTGGCGCTCGAGCGCTCGTTCTCGACCGGCGTCGGCAACTCGATCAAGCTCTACGAGGTGCGCACGCAGGGCGCGACCGACATCTCCGGCTTCGAAGCCGTGGACGGCTTCAGCATCGACGCCGTCGCCGACAAGCGCCTGCTGCTCGACCTCGCCGACCTGGGGCTGACGCTCGACAACATCGAGGGGATGACGCTGGGACCGGTGCTGGAGGACGGCCGCCAATCGCTGATCCTGGTCAGCGACAACAACTTCTCGTCCACCCAGACGACGCAGGTGATCACGCTCGCCATCGATATCGAGAAGATCAACGCCGTGGCAGCCAGCGACGAGACGCCGGCTGTCACCCGCATCGACGTAGACGATCCGGACGCGCGCGGCCGGGACCTGGACGACCCGGCGATCTACCTGAACGCCAGCGATCCCTCGAAGAGCTTCGTGATCACGACGGAGAAGGACGCGGGCTTCACCAGCTACGACCTGAACGCGGACGTCATCCAGTCCTCGGACGACGCGCCGATCCGCTACAACAACGTCGATCTGGTCTACGGCTTCCAGCTGGGCGGCGAGACCGTCGATCTGGCGGTCTTCTCCGACCGGGAGAACGACACACTCGCCATCTACCGGGTCGACCCGGCGACGCAGACCCTCTCCGAGATCACGTCGGCCGACCTGCTCGACAGCGGCTTCAGCATCTTCGGCGAGGACGACGGCGAGGCGACCGCCTACGGGCTCGCCACCTACACCAGCATCAAGGACGGCAAGTCCTACGCCTACGTCACCCAGGCCGACGGTGCGCAGGTCGCACAGCTGGAGCTGATCGACAACGGCGACGGCACCGTCTCGGCGCAGGTGGTGCGCACCATCCAGCTGCCGGTTGCGGCCGGTGACGACGCCGAGGACTACCAGTCGGAAGGCATCGTCGTCGACCAGGAGACGGGGCTGCTCTACGTCGTCCCGGAAGGCGAGATCGGCATCCTGCGCTACTCGGCGGAGGCCGACGGCGGCCAGGACTACACGGTCGTGCAGCCGATCGACCAGCCGTTCTTCACGCCGGACATCGAAGGCCTCAGCATCTACTACGGCGAGAACGGCGGCGGCTACCTGATCGCCTCCAGCCAGGGGGACAACACGTTCGCCGTGTTCAGCCGCACCGGCAACAACCAATATCTCGGCTCGTTCGTGGTCGGCCCCGACGGCGGCATCGACGGGGTGCAGGAAACGGACGGCATCGACATCTTCAGCGGCCCGCTGCCGGGCTTCCCGTTCGGCCTGATGGTGGTGCAGGACGGATCGAACGAGCCACAGGTCGTCTTCGTCGAACCGGGCGACGACGAGATCCAGAACTACTCCACCAGCTTCAAGTTCGTCCCCTGGGACGGCGTGGAAGAGGCGCTGGGCGAGCCGGTGGTCGCTTCGACCTACGATCCCCGCTCGCCGCAGGCGCAGAGCGACGTCGTCGTCGGCTCGGCGGCGGGTGAGAGCCTGGCCGGCACCGCGGCCGAAGATCTGGTCCTGGGGCTCGCCGGCGACGACGACATCACCGCGCACGCCGGCGACGACCTGGTTGAAGGCGGCAGCGGCGACGACTTCATCCGCGGCAGCAACGGCAACGACCTGCTGTCCGGTGGCAGCGGCCTGGATACGGTCTCCGGCAACAACGGCGACGACACGCTCGAAGGCGGCGACGGCGACGACCAGCTCTATGGCGGCGCGGGTGACGACGACCTCGACGGCGGCCGGGGCAACGACCGCCTGCAGGCGGGCACGGGCGACGACACGCTCACCGGCGGCGAGGGCGCCGACCGGTTCGTCTTCTCGCTGAACGCAACCGGCAACAAGGTCGTCAGCGACTTCGCCGACGGCGACCTGATCGTCGTCCGCGACGTGGGCTTGGCGAACAGCATCTCGATCATCCACGACGCGGGCGATACCCTGATCACGCTCGACGACCTCGCGATCACCGTCGAGAACGCGACCCTCGGCCCCGACGACCTGCTGTTCTTCGCCTAGAGCACGGTTTGATCAGATCGAACCGATCTGATCAAACGGTCGTGCTCCAACGATCTGATTCTTAAAGCAAATCAATCCGATCAAGCGATTCCGCTTGATCGGATGTTGCTCTGGGCCAAGGCCCCCCGGGTGCGTCGGCTCTGCTGCGCGCCCAGGGGACAGCCGAACACACCCTATTTCGGTCTTGAACACCGCACACCATCTCTGTAGGTCGCGACGGCAGACAAGGGCACCCAACGCAGCCGACAGCCGGAGCGGATGGGGCAGCAACAATTGTCGGGAATGGCGGGAGGAAGGTTCCATGAACGCTCCGAGGTTCGCGGTCGCGTTGGCCGCCGCGTTGATGCTGTGGCTGGGAGCGGCAGCCGCACAGGATGTTCGCCAGGAACGGGTCAAGTTCGCGCACGGCGCGTCGTCGGCGACGCTCACCGGCTCGATCAAGGGCTATGAGACGATCGACTACGTGCTCGGCGCAAAGGCCGGGCAGACGATGACCGTCTCGCTGGAGACCGCCAGCACGAGCACGTACTTCAACGTGCTTCCGCCCGGCTCGGAGGCAGCGATCTTCATCGGCTCGACCTCAGGAAAGACGTTTACTGGCGTGCTGCCCGCCGATGGCGACTACGCGGTGCGCGTCTACCTGATGCGCAGCGCCGCTCGTCGCAACGAGGTGGCGAAGTACACGCTGACCGTCGGCATCGACGGGGGTTCTCTGGGGCAGGCCCCGGCCACCGACGCGAAAGTTCCCGGGACGCCCTACCACGCGACCGGGACGGTTCCCTGCTCGGTCGGCCCCGATCCGAAGGGCTCCGCCCAGTGCTCGTTCGGCGTCATTCGCGGCGCGCCCGGCAACGCCGAAGTGCAGCTGGCACCGCCCGGCTACGACGTGACACTGCACCGGGACAAGGTGGAGACGGTGCTCGTCTTCACCGGCACCACGGTGACGAGCCGCGATCCTGCCCGGAAGGTTACCGCCTCGAAGGCCGGGGACGACTGGTCGATCAGTGTCAACGAATTTCTCTTTTACACCATCCCGGAGGCGGTGATCAGCGGCGGTTGATCCCCGCCGCAGGAAGCCGCAAACAGGGGCCACGGCCCGAACCGGCCAGCCACGCAGCGGCTGTTGCCGGCGCGGCGGGCGTCCGGCCTGGGCGCGTGATCGAGGGAGGAGAGGCTTGAGCGAAAGATCGACACCGTTGGTGCCGCAGCGGCGGCGGGTCCTGCAGGTCGCGGCCCTGGGCACCCTGGCGCTGGCGGCGGCGACCCTCCCCGGCTGGCACAGCCTGGCCCAGGTCGCCGTCAGGGAGATCCACGACCTTCGGCCGGGGGAATTCACCTGGCATCCCGAGCGCTCGCCGGACGGGCCGGTGGCGATCGTCGTCTCCGTCCCCGACCAGCGGGTGCACGTCTACCGCAATGGCATCCGCATCGCGGTGTCCACGTGTTCGACCGGCAAGCCCGGCCACGAGACGCCCACCGGCGTCTTCACCGTGCTGCAGAAGGATCGGGACCACCGGTCGTCGACCTACGGCGGCGCACCGATGCCGAACATGAACCGGCTGACCTGGGACGGCGTCGCCCTGCACGCCGGCAACCTCCCGGGCTATCCCGCCTCGCACGGCTGCGTGCGGCTGCCGACGGAGTTCTCGGCGCTGCTGTTCTCCATCACCCATGTCGGCACGCCGGTGATCATCGCCGGCGGCCACACCGATCCCGCCGAGGTGGTTCATCCCGGACTGGTTCTGAGCGAGTATGCCGAGCACGAATTCCAGGACGCGGTCGCCGGCCTCGCGAACCGGACGCTGCCGGCGCACGTCACCGACGCTGCGGCCGAGCCGCCCACGTCGGTCCTGGTCAGCGGCGCCGACCGGCGCATCTTCGTCCTCGAGGGAGGCCGGATCATCGTCGAGGGCGCCGCGACCATCGATCGGCCCGAGGTTCCGCTGGGCTCGCACGTGTTCATCCTGGTCGATACCCACGACACGGCCCGCGGCATGGCCTGGCACGCCATCGGCCACCACCCGCAGCAGGCATCCGGCTTCCCCCAACCCGATGATGCGGTGATCCGGCGGGTAAAGGCCGACGCGCACGTGCGCGAGGCGATGCGCGTCCGCATGCACCCGGGCATGGTGCTGCTGACGACCGACCTTCCCGCCCACGCCGAAACACGGACGGGCACCGACTTCGTGATCATGACCCAGGGCGAGGCGTAGGCGGGGCCGGAACGGGTGCCATGGGTGGAAAGGGCGACCGGTCGTGTGGCGGTTGATCCTTGCCGCCGTCGCCGCGGCGTACACGCTGGCCGGCCTCGGCGCGCTGATCGTCGGATTCCTCATCCCGTGGGACGATCCCCTGGCGGCGGTCATTCCGCTGCTGGTCGGAGCGCCCTGGACCTTGCTGTTGAGCGAACTGGGCGGCTACGCCGAGGACTCGATCGCCATCAACATCGCCCTGATCACGGGCGCCATCGCGCTCAACGCCGCCCTGCTGTGGTGGTGGGCGCTGACGCGGCGCGGCTTCCGGCACGACCGGTGATCGACTGACGAAGTGGGTCTTCCCACGCAGAATCACCGAGGTGTTTGAACACCTTTGCAACGCGAGCGGAGACGCATGACGGCCGTTCGCCCAGCGGCGGCTTCTGGCTTCGCTATTCCGCATCGACCGGCGCCAGCCGGCGCCGCTCGGCCGCCGAATTGTGGGAGTAGGTCTTCCACGACGGCACGTAATCGTCAGCAGCCTGCGTACCCCACACCGTCCAGCCGGGACGCGCGCCGCGCGCAAACAGCTCGAGGTAGGGGCCCGGGCTGCACCCCTCGATCAGCGGGTACTGCTCATCCGGCTTCCGGCTGTGCTCGCGCTTTCGTGCACCGATATAGTTGACCTGCGTGCGTCCCAACTCGAACGTCCGGGCGTTCCTGCCGCGCACGCCGAACAACAGCATCTCGGTGACGTTGCGAAAATAGAAGCCCACGCCACGACCGTCCGAACCGCCATCCTTCCTGAGCTTGTGCCAGATGATGTTGCTCTTGTATTCGAAACCCCAGGCCTCCAGAACCTTCAAGCCGTCGGGCAACAGAGCGTTGGGAACCCAGAGATAGAGGTGCGCGGTCGGCTCGACCACCTTCGCGACAGGAAGTGCACAGATCTCCTTGAGCGTGATCGTGCCGTACCGATTGAGACGGCGATGTTCCGGAGCGACCTTGCCGGTTCGGTTCGCAAATTGCCACGGCGGATCCGCGAGCACGGTCTTGAATGTCCGGCTGCCGATCGCCGCCGGAAGTTCCGCAATCAGCTCCGGCTGCTCTCCCATTGCATCGCCCTCCCGTGGCTGCAGCTCCCCTGCCCATCGTTTTCCATAGCCGATTCGGTCTGACAAGGGGTGCGCGCAGGAAGGCAGCGACGATGGACGTCCCTGTCGCCCGATGACGATGGGCTCATGGGATCGGACGCGAATCCGTCGGTCCGCCCGTGGAACCCACCGGCCGGTTCACGGTGCGCTCCGGACCTGCCCGACGACGACCGACCCGGCGGATTGACCGGGTGGTTGGGCGGCCTGCGCGGTTGGGCGGCTTGCGTGGTTCGGCGGGTCCGGCGGCGGCGGGGCTACTCCGCCGGCGCCGGGATCCGTTCGGCGGCGGCCGGCACCTTGCCCGGCAGCGGCTCGACGTCGAGGCCGATGTCGAGGATGGGCGCGCTGTGGGTGAGCCAGCCGAGCGAGACGATGTCGACGCCCGCCCTCGCCACCTCGCCCAGATTGGCGAGTGTGATCCCGCCCGAGGCTTCGGTCACCATCCGGCCGTCCACCAGGCGCACCGCCTCGCGCAGCTCGTCCGGCGTCATGTTGTCGAGCAGGACCGCGTCGGCGCCAACGGCGATCACCTGGCGCAGCTGGTCCAGCGTGTCGACCTCGATCTCGATCTTCACCATGTGGCCGAGACGCTGGCGGGCGCGGGTAATCGCGGGTTCGATGCCGCCGGCGGCGACGATGTGGTTGTCCTTGATCAGCACCCCGTCATCCAGGCCGAAGCGGTGGTTGACGCCGCCGCCGATGCGCACCGCGTACTTCTCCAGCACCCGCAGGCCCGGCGTCGTCTTCCGGGTGCAGACGATCCGCGTGCGGGTCCCGGCCACCACCTCGACGGCGGTGCGGGTGGCGGTCGCGATGCCGCACAGGCTGCACAGGATGTTCAGCGCCGTGCGCTCGGCGGTCAGGATCGGCCGCGCCGGCCCTTCGACCGCGGCGATGGTGCCGTTGGTCGGCACGTCCCGGCCGTCCGGATAGTCGGTGACGATGGCGAGCTGCGGGCAGAGCAGGCGGAACGCCGACAGCGCCACCGGCAACCCGGCGACCCGGCCCGGGCGTCGTGCCACCAGCCGAGCGCGGATGTAGGCATCGTCCGGAACCACCGCGTCCGAAGTGACGTCGCCGGCGAGGCCAAGGTCCTCCTCGAGGGCGCGGCGGATGATCGCCTCGTACATCAGCGGGTAGAGCGGTCCGGTCTCAGGCATGGGGGATCCTTGCGGAACGTCGCGTCCGGCGGCTCGCCCGCCGGACGGTTCGGGGTGGGTGAGGCTATTGGGCGGCGTTGGCGAGCGGGCGCACCGGGGTTTCGCTGGCGCTGGCAAGCGGGCGCGCCGGGGTTTCGATGGTGCTGGCGGGCAGGTCCGCCAGCGTCAGCGGCAGGCGCCGCTGCCACTCGGCGCGCGGCTCCGGGAAGTCGGTGCGATAATGTGCGCCGCGGCTCTCGGTGCGCTGCAGCGCCCCCTGGGTGACCAGCCGCGCCACAGTGAGCATGTTGCGCACCTCGCCCGTCCGGCGCAGCGTCTCGTAATCGAGCCCGCCCACCACCGGTGCGTCGGCTGCGAGCTTGTCGAGCCGCCACTGCAGCTCCTCCAGGCCGTCCGCCGCCCGCTGCAGGCCGTCGCCGGACCGCACGATGCCGACGTGCGTCGCCAGCAGCGCCCGCAGCCGCTCGCGCACCGCTTCGATCTCGGCGATCGGCAGCGCCCGCGCAGCCGGCGGAGTGCGCCGCGGCTCGGCGGTCGGCACCGTCGTCGGCCCGGCGGCGATGATGCCGCAGGCCACCCGGTGCCCGAACACCAGGCCCTCCAGCAGCGAGTTGCTGGCCAGCCGATTGGCGCCGTGGACGCCGGTCATCGCCACCTCGCCGCAGGCCCACAGGCCGTCGATGCCGGTCCGGCCATTCTCGTCGGTGATGACGCCGCCCATGTGGTAGTGGGCCGCAGGTGCAACGGGCACCGGCTCCTGCAGCGGCTCGTAGCCGCCGCGCCGGCACAGCGTGAGCGCCTGCGGGAAGGACGCCTCGCCCTTCGCCGCCAGCGCCGGGCGCAGGTCCAGGCGAACCGGCTCGCCGGCGGACACCCGGCTGGCGATCGCGCGGGCGACCACGTCGCGCGGGGCGAGCTCGGCCAGCGGATGCTCGTCCTCCATGAACCGATGTCCCTCGGCGTCCAGCAGCCGGGCGCCGGCACCGCGCAGTGCCTCGGTGAGCAGCGGCAGGCGGGCGCCGTCGCCGTGGCCCTTGGGCAGCAGCGCCGTGGGGTGGAACTGCACGAACTCCAGGTCGGCGAGCCGGGCGCCGGCCCGGGCCGCCAGCGCCAGGCCGTCGCCGGTCGCCTCCACCGGATTGGTGGTCTCGCGCCACAGGCTGCCGATACCGCCGGTGGCCAGCACCACGTGGTTGGCGTGCACCTGCACCCAGCCGTCCTGGGCGGTGAATGCCAGCAATCCGGCGACGCGGCCGTCGCGGCGCGCCAGATCGACGACGAAGGCCTCGCTGACGATGCGCAAGGACGGCGTCGCCGCCGCCATCTCCAGCAGCGAGGCGATCAGGTTGCGGCCGGTGGCATCGCCGCCGGAATGAACGATGCGCTGCGCCGAATGCGCCGCCTCGCGGCCCAGCGCCACCTGGCCGTCTGCACTCCGGTCGAACGGCACGCCCGCATCGATCAGCGCGCGGACCGCGTCCGCCCCCTCGCGGGCCAGCAACAGCGCCCGGTCACCGTCCACCAGGCCGGCGCCGGCCGCAACCGTATCGGCGGCATGGCTCTCGGCGCTGTCCTGGGCGCCCACCGCGGCGGCGATGCCGCCCTGGGCGTAGACGCTGGAACCGCCCTGGGCGCCGGCGGTCTTGGTCAGCAGCAGCACCGGGATCGGGGCCAGCGCCAGCGCACACGCCAGCCCGGCGACACCGGATCCGACGACGACGACGCTGGTGCGCCAGTGCTGGACGGGGCGCTCGCGGAACGAATCAGGCATCGGGCGTCCTCCTTATCGGCCGACGGCCAGCATGCGCTCGACCGCGCGCCGGGCCCGGCCCGCCACCAGCGGATCCACCTCGACGCGCGGCTCCAGCGTCTGCAGGGCGCGCAGGATGTTGTCGAGCGTGATCCGCTTCATGTGCGGGCAGAGATTGCAGGGCCGCACGAACTCCACGTCGCGCACCTCGGCGGCGACGTTGTCGCTCATCGAGCACTCGGTGACCATCAGCACCTTGGGCGGCCGCTTCGTACGGACGAAGTCGAGCATCTGCGCCGTGGAGCCGGCGAAATCCGAGGCCTCGATCACGTCGGGCGGGCACTCGGGATGCGCGATCACCACCAGGTTCTCGTTCCCCGCGCCCCGCCGGTAGCTGCGGATCTCGTCGCCGGTGAACCGCTCGTGCACCTCGCAGTGGCCCTTCCAGGTGATGATCTGCACGTCGGTCTGGGTCGCCACATACTTGCCCAGGTACTCGTCCGGGATGAACAGCACCCGGTCGACGCCGAGGGATTCGACGATCTTCACCGCGTTGCCCGACGTGCAGCAGATGTCGGACTCCGCCTTCACGTCCGCCGACGTGTTGACGTAGGTGACGACGGGAACACCGGGATAGGCCTCGCGCAGCAGCCGGACATCGGCGCCGGTGATCGAATCCGCCAGCGAGCAGCCGGCCCGCTCGTCCGGGATCAGCACGATCTTGTCCGGGTTGAGCAGCTTCGAGGTCTCGGCCATGAAGTGCACGCCGGCCTGGACGATGACGTCCGCGTCGCTGTCCGCCGCCTTCTGCGCCAGCGCCAGGCTGTCGCCCACGATGTCGGCGACACAATGGTAGATCTCCGGCGTCTGGTAGTTGTGCGCCAGGATCACCGCGTTGCGCTCCCGCTTCAGCCGGTTGATCTCGGCCACCAGCGGCGCCATCAGCGGCCACTCGATGGCGGGAATGATGGTGTTCACCCGGTCGTAGAGCGGCCGGGTGGCGGCGGCAATCTCCGGCGTGTAGGCGAGTGCGGCGCTGGCGAGTGCGGTCATCGGAGCCCTTGGCCTTGTCCCGATTATGCTCATTCAGAGCATAATTGCCCAATACTATTCCTGTTCAAGATGGTTCGGGTCAAGGCCCGTTCATCGGACTGCAACGTCACGTAACAGAAAGTGAAGCCGCGACGCGTTCGCGTCCTCCGCGCCGCCCCCGCCCGCCGGGCGGGACAGGGAGAAGGGCCCTCGCCCGCCGGGCGCACGGCCCTCGCCCGCACGAGCCGGAAAGGAGAGGCCCGTCGCGCCGCGACGGGAGGGTGAGGGAGCGAGCGCCCGCGAGCCCGGCGGCGGCACGCGCGAGGTGCGCCGACGCGCCCGTCCTTCACCCCGACCCTCTCCCGCCGGGCGGGAGAGGGAGAGACGGCCCACCGAAATCAGCAGGTTGACAGCAAGCGTCACGCAAAAATCACCCGTACGAGTCCATCCACACTCTCCACAATTATGGAAATTTTCTTATTAACTCTGCATGAGGGGATTTTTTGCGGATTTGATCCTCTGGGCGCGGTCTTTTTACCGAGCCTTAATCCGCACCGGTCATCGTCTTCCGCGTTTTTCTCCGGAAGGCACTTCACCTGTGGCCAGAAAGGGGGCTACACTTACCCCCGTATGGACTAAGAACGGGGGAACGCTCTCCGCGGGAATCGTCGCGCTCGCGCATTCGCGAGGCGACATCTGCTGACCAACGACTGACGGAGTCTCGGACTGATGGCAAATCTCACGGTTTCGTCGGGGAGCACGTTCAACACTGACCTGTTCCTCCCGCTATTCGACGTCTCGCCGGCGTTCACCCACGTGACGTCCACCAAGGCGTATTTCCTGGGCACCACCCACTACACCTATTTGACGGGAACAGGCTTCACCCCCAACGGCTTCTACGCGAAGCCCACCGCGGGCACCGTCGGGCAATGGACAAAGCTGACCGCCGCCGGCAGCGAGCTGTTCCGGATCACCGGGCTGACTTTCTCGCTCGCCGATCTCGTCACCAGCGGCGCCTACAAGACGAACACGCCGGCCAACAACGAAGCGGTCCGAGCCTCGCTGTTCTCCGGGGACGACGCGCTGACCGGCCACAACGGCGCCGACCTGATCCGCGGCTACGCCGGGGACGACAACATCTACGGCGGCCAGGGCAACGACACGCTGGATGGCGGCGCCAATGAAGACGATCTGTTCGGCGAAGCCGGCAACGACTCGCTGATCGGCGGCGACGGCGAGGATGGCCTGGACGGCGGCCTGGGCGACGACCGGATGGACGGCGGCAAGGGCGACGACACCTACTACGCCAACAGCAAGCTGGACGTGATCATCGAGTCCGTCGCCGACAAGGCCACAGGCGGCGACGACGAAGTCATCAGCACCGTGTCCTACACGCTGTCGGCAAACGTCGAGAGGCTGACGCTCGAAGGCGCCGACCTGGACGGCACCGGCAACGAGCTCGCCAACACCATCACCGGCACGGCCGGCAAGAACGTGCTCTCCGGCCTCGCCGGCGCCGACACCATCAGCGGCGATGACGGCAACGACACGCTGCTCGGCGGTGCCGGGGCGGACAACCTGACCGGCGGCGCCGGCGACGACAGCCTCGATGGCGGCACCGAGGTCGACGTCATGGCCGGCGGCACCGGCGACGACACCTACGTCGTCGACAAGGCGGGCGAGACGGTCACCGAAGGCGTCGGCGCCGGTTCCGACACGGTGAAGACGAC
>Ga0209573_1000951_pt1 | contig 50780 bp, 45 predicted proteins | sample TNRBio252014_DNA_FD_185870 | JGI IMG/M metagenome (GOLD analysis project Ga0209573, IMG submission 185870) | Wastewater treatment Type I Accumulibacter community from EBPR Bioreactor in Madison, WI, USA - TNR Reactor_6/25/2014_ DNA (SPAdes)... | ecosystem: Engineered > Bioreactor > EBPR >... | reverse complement strand
AAACGGGAATGGCAGCAAAAGCATAAGCAGATAGGCGCAATTCAAATACATGAGTGCCGACATATCGAACCTTAAACTGCCCCACACAATGCTTGCGTAGGAGGTAAATGTTTCTTCGGAAAAGAGATGGCGGTTGAAAGCAAAAAACAGCAGCCTGCATGCTTGGTAAAACAGCAGTAGCAACAAAATGCGTTTAATAAATACTTTGATGAACATCATGTGCGCGAAACCATAAGGCACTCGGCAGCTTTTGCCGAAAGGGTTATTTTTTGCTTTCCTGTTTCTACAATGATGCTGCCGTCATATTCTATGATGTCTTTTACTTGCAGCGAGGTGCCTAACGAAATTTTATAGCCATCTAAGTATTGCAGAAACTTTGCTGAAGAATCTTTAACGCCAACCACTACAGCAGCATTGTTTTTCTTTAATTGCGCAAGCGGCACATAGTTGTCGTTGCTGATGTTTCCTTTTGCATCGGGTATGGGGTCGCCATGCGGGTCGTATTTGGGGTTGCCCAAAAAGTTGTCTAATCGTTCAATGAGTTTTTCGTTGCGGATGTGTTCGAGTTTTTCGGCAATGTCGTGCACTTCATCCCAAGCGTAGCCGAGTTTTTCGGCCAAAAATACTTCCCACAGCCGATGGCTGCGCACAAGCAGGCGGGCAATGTTGTTGCCTTCTTTAGTAAGCGATGCGCCACGATACTTTTCGTAGTTGGCAATTTTTTTTTCGTTTAGCTTGCGCAGCATGTCGCTTACCGAGGCTGCCGTGGTTGCCAGTGCATCGGCAATGGCATTGGTAGCAACTGTTGCATTACCATTTTGGCTTAAATGGTAAATTGCTTTTATGTAGTTTTCTTCGGTAGCTGTGAGTGTTTCTTTCAAAATATTTTTCTTCTATGTTAGATGAATATGTTGCATTATTCGCGCTTGCCGCTCATAGCCCAAAGGTGCATTACTTTTCGTACTGCTGCACCTCTTCGTGAAAATATTCGAGCTTGATGCCGGCTTCTAAAAACATGGCTTCGCTTTCGCCTCCGGCATGGTACTTGCGTTGGCACACTACGCGCTTAATGCCACAGTTGATAATCAACATGCAGCAGGTGCGGCAGGGTGTCATACGGCAATAGAGTGTTGCGCCATCGAGTGCCACGCCACTTTTTGCTGCTTGGCAAATGGCATTTTGCTCGGCATGTACGGTGCGCACGCAGTGGTCGGTAATTTTATCGTCATCGTGAATTACCTTTTTCATCAAATGCCCCACATCATCGCAATGCTGTAAGCCCACAGGCGAGCCTACATAGCCTGTTACGAGCAGTTGATTGTCTTTGGCAATTACACATCCGCTGCGCCCGCGGTTGCAGGTGGCGCGCTTGCTGATGGCATCCATCACTTCCATAAAATACTCATCCCACGAGGGGCGTTTGTAGGTGTTGTTGGTGTTCATTATCTATTTTTTTGATGTTGAATGTAGTATTCCTGAAGTTTTGGCGTAGGATGATGAGATAGCAATTTATAGGGTTTGAAAATTTTGCGCTCAACTATTCAACGATTTCTACTACTTCCCCAATCAAAGTGCCGCCCGTGCAATCTGTAATTTTTACCATTACGTATTGCCCGATTTTAATATCGCCTTTTGGAAAAACCACCATTTTGTTTTGCGAAGTTCTGCCGCATAAATCTTCATCGCTGCGGTGCGAAGTTCCTTCTACCAATACTTCGTAGGTGTTGCCAATTTTTTCTTTGTTGAGCAGCAAAGAATCTTTTCTGTGCAAATCAACTACTTCCTGTAACCTGCGTTTTTTTACTTCTTCGGGCACATCGTCTTTATACTTTTTTGCTGCTAAAGTTCCGGGGCGTTCGCTGTAATAAAACATATACGCCAGTTCATATTTCACCTCTGCCATCAGGCTCAAAGTGTCTTGATGTTCTTCTTCGGTTTCGCTGCAAAAGCCCGTAATAATATCGGTGGAAATTGCCGCATCGGGTACAATGCTGCGCACGGCTGCAATTCTATCTAAATACCACTGGCGGTTATAGGTTCGGTTCATCATTTCCAACACGCGGCTGTTGCCGCTTTGCACCGGCAGGTGAACGTACTTGCAGATGTTGTGGTGCTTTGCCATGGTGTGCAGCACATCATCTGTCATATCTTTTGGGTGCGAGGTGCTGAAACGAACACGCAGGTCGGGAGCAATAAGGGCAACCTTTTCGAGCAGTTGGGCGAAGTTTACCACGCGCTCATCGTATTTTGCATCAATTAGTTTTTTGCCTACCAAAGTAGTGTCATCGCTGTATCGGTACGAATCTACATTTTGCCCCAGTAGGGTTACTTCTTTGTAGCCTTTTTGGTAAAGTTCTTTGGCTTCGTTTACAATGCTGTGCCAGTTTCGGCTGCGTTCGCGACCGCGTGTAAATGGCACTACACAAAACGAGCACATATTGTCGCAACCGCGCATGATAGAAATGTAGGCACTTACCCCGTTTGAATTCAAGCGTACGGGGTTGATTTCGGCATAAGTTTCTTCGCGGCTCAACAATACATTTACCGCTTTTTGCCCGGTATCGGCTTCATCTACAAGCCCCGGAAGCGTGCGATAGGCATCGGGGCCGCACACGATGTCCACAATTTTTTCTTCTTCAAGAAATTTGTCTTTCAACCTCTCGGCCATGCAGCCCAGCACACCTACCAAAGCGGCTTTTTTGCGTTTTTTTACGGCATTAAAGTGCTGCAATCGGTGGCGAATGCGCTGCTCGGCATTATCGCGAATGGCACAGGTATTCAATAGTATTAAATCAGCATCCATAAACTCGGTGGTGGAATCGAACCCGGCATTAGATAAAATGGAAGCCACTACTTCGCTATCGGCAAAATTCATTTGGCAGCCGTAGCTTTCAATGTAATATTTTTTGCCGTTGGCAATTACCCCTGTTGGTCTTTCTAACGAAAGTGTTTCACCTTGTCTTGCCTCTTCAATCTTTTTAGTTTGAAGTTCAAAGGCAACATCGTTGTTGTATAATGATTCGCTCATATATTAACGGGCGAAGATAAGTGCTTTTCATCTGTAAGTAATTTGATTTTTATTATGGGGGCAAAAGGCGGGTTGCGGTTGCGCTGCAAGGAGTGATTTTTTTGAAGTGTAAATAGTTTGTGGCGAGTGCTATTGCTTAATAATCAATTGGTTTTGAATGGTGAGTAGCAGTGTGAGTATTCTCATTCGTTGTTTTATGTAGTAATGATACATTTGCTGCGCTAAAAATTTATAGCAGTTCATTTTGTGAAAACCCGCTCTGCCACAGTTTATTTTCTGCTTGTGTTGCCTTTGTTGGCAGGTATAATTTATCTGTTAATGGCAGGAGAAACGCTTACTCCTTCTTCAATTGTTTCGGAGGTTAAAAATCCTAATGCGGTTGGGCATTCTTTGGTAGAGCGCTTGCACCACCCATTTGCCACGCTATTGTTGCAAATTTTGGTTGTTGTTATTTCTGCAAAACTTTTGGGTGTTCTTTTTAAACGCATCGGGCAGCCTTCTGTAATTGGCGAAATTACGGCAGGCATACTTTTGGGTCCATCGCTATTGGGTTGGTTGTTTCCAGATGTGATGGCTTTTATTTTTCCGCCATCTACATTTGAAGTGTTGCAGTTGCTTAGCCAAATAGGGTTGATATTTTTCATGTTTATTATTGGTTTGGAAGTCGATTTAGGCATATTCAAGTCGAAGGCTGTTGCCGCTGTAGTTATCAGCCATGTGAGCATGGTTTTTCCCTATTTTTTGGGGGTTGTGTTGGCATGGTTTCTCTATTCAAGTTATGCGCCCAGCAATGTGCCGTTTGTTACTTATGCGTTGTTTATGGGTATTGCTTTAAGCATTACTGCTTTTCCGGTGCTGGCGCGTATTTTGCGCGAACGTAATTTGACACGCACGCCTGCTGGCAAACTGGCAATTATCAGTGCTGCAATTGGCGATGTTTCGGCATGGTGTGTGTTGGCGGTGGTTATTGCTATTGCAAGCTCGGGCGGGGTGAGTGCTTCTATGATGACTTTTGTGTGGAGTGCTGTGTATGTAGGTGTTATGTTTTGGCTTGTAAAGCCATTGTTGAAACGAGTTGGTACAAAACATTTTATTGAAGGCAAATCGGATTTTACTTTTAGTACCATTGTGTTTCTTACACTCGTTTTTTCTTCATTGGCTACTGAAGTTATTGGCATACACGCATTGTTTGGTGCATTTGTTGCCGGTGTTATTATGCCTTCCACCGCAACCATTCGCGAGGTTTTTACAGATAAGTTGGAGGATGTGAGTGTGTCGTTGATGCTGCCTTTATTTTTTGCTCTTACAGGTTTGCGTACCGAAATTGGCGTGTTGTCGGGCAGCAACCTTTGGTTGCTTTGCGCGGGCGTGGTGGGTATTGCTGTGGTAGGTAAGTTTATTGGTAGTGCTTTTGCCGCAAGGTTGGTGGGGCAAAGCTGGGAGGATAGTTTAATAATTGGTACATTGATGAATACGCGGGGTTTGATGGAATTGATAGTGTTAAACATTGGTTACGATTTAGGTATTCTTACAAAAGAAATTTTCACCATTTTGGTATTGATGGCACTGATAACTACATTGATGACCGGTCCTGCATTGAACCTTATATCGTTCGTGTTTAAAAAGCAGAGTGAGGTATAACATTCGATTTGTAATGTAATCGGTTTGCTTCCATTTTCGGCTATCTTCGCTACATGGATGTATCGTATATTTTAAATCAATTAGGAGAAGAGCGCGGTAAGTATTTTCGTTCGGTTGTGCCTCCAATTTTGCAAAGCAGTAACTTTTGTTGCAACACTGTTGATGAACTTCGATCGGCAATATTGAATGAGGAAGGCTACCATCTTTACACGCGAGGCAATAACCCAACTACCGAAATTTTGCGAAAGAAATTAGCGGCATTGGCAAATGCCGATGATGCATTGGTTTTTGGTAGTGGCATGGCTGCTATGAGCGCAGCGGTGTTAAGTTTGGTACAGGCGGGCGACCATGTAATATGTCAGCAAAATCCATATAGTTGGACAAAAAAACTATGCGTAAAAATACTTGCATCATTTGGTGTTAGCTATTCTTTTGTAGATGGCTCGTCTATTGATGAAATTGAAAGCGCCATTCTGCCAAATACGAAATTGATAATTCTTGAAAGCCCCAACACTTTCACTTTTGAACTTCAAGATGTTGCGCTGGTGGCCAACCTTGCACGCAGTAAAAATATTACCACTGTAATAGATAATACTTATTGCACTTCCTTAGGGCAACGATGTATTGAGCTGGGCATAGATTTAGAAGTGCATTCTATGTCGAAATATTATGCGGGGCATAGCGATGTGGTTGCCGGTGCTGTGGTTGGCTCTAAAGCACTAATCAATAAAATTTGTTTCTCGGGTTTTATGAATTTGGGTGGCATACTTTCGCCAAACGATGCTTGGTTGGTATTGCGTGGTTTGCGCACATTGCCTATTCGCTTGGAGCGGGTTGGCGCTACAACAAAAACTGTTGTTGATTTTCTTGCCCGCCATCCAAAAGTTGATAAGGTATTGTGGCCTCATCATGCTTCGTTTCCTCAACACAATTTGGCATTGCGGCAAATGCAGTGGTGCGGAGGCCTGTTTTCGATTTTATTAAAAACAGAAAACACCGATGGTGTTGAGCGTTTTTGCAACCAACTAAAGCATTTTTTACTTGCTGTAAGTTGGGGTGGGCACGAGTCGCTTGCGTTTCCGGCATGTGCCGGCATGCCCAAAGGCAACTACAAAAGCCATGTTCCGTATAACCTTGTGCGCTTGTATTGCGGCTTGGAAGATGCCGAAGTATTGATGGATGATTTAGCGCAAGCACTGAACGAAGTTTAATGTGTAAGTTTTTTCTTAGGTGAGATTTATGAGAGTGGTTTTCTTTTTACTTGCGATGTTGTTTGTAGTAGCCAATACTGCTGCGCAAGTCAAAGTTTTTAGCAATTTGAATGAAGCATTTAAACAACCCGAAAAAGTAAAATCCATCAATCTTGCACGTAAGCAAATTGCCGATTTGCCCGATTCGTTTTCGCGTTTTGTAAACTTGGAACAGTTGGTGATTTCCGATAATAATTTCACTGTGTTTCCTACAGTAGTTTTGAAGTGCAAAAAGCTACAGAAGTTAGATGCCGCAGCAAATAAATTTACACAAATACCCGTTGCGCTTTGTGCCTTAGAAAGTATGGAGGAATTGTCGTTTGCCTACAATAACCTGCAACATTTGCCCAATGAAATTTGTTTGTTTAAGAACTTGGTGAACTTCAATGTTTCCAATAATTCTATTGCCGCTTTCCCCGATTGTTTTGCCACTCTAGCAAAACTTTCGATTCTTGATGCGAGCTATAACAATTTAGTGGCGTTGCCCGATGCGGTTGTAAAGTTGCCGGCACTTCAAACATTAGATTTGGGCTTCAATAAAAAATTGCAAATTCAAAAATTGGAACAAGACGCAATGCCCAATTTGCGTATGTTTCAGCTAAAAGGAACTGCGGTAAGTGATGCGCAAATGAAAATGATGAACTATGCAATTCCCGATTGTTTGCTAGTGTTTTGATATAAACAATAGAGGTGCGAGCCGAAAAAAATTACACCTTAGAAAGTAATAAACTATTTTGGCTTTATGACCGAGGCGCTATTGCACTACATTTGGAAACTACGTTTGTTTAATGCCGAAAACTTGCAAACAAAAACAGGTGAAGCTATTGAAGTGCTTCATCCCGGTTTTCACAATCACGATAGTGGTCCCGATTTTTTAAATGCAAAAATTCGCATAGGTAAAACTGTTTGGGCGGGCAATGTAGAATTGCATGTAAACAGCAGTGAATGGCAACAGCATAGGCATCAGATAGACGATGCTTACAACAATGTAATTTTACATGTAGTGTTAGATGCTCAAAGTGATATTGTAACAGCAAATAACCAAACAGTAATACCATGTGTGGAGTTAAGGCATAGAATTGATGCACACTTGCTGAGTCGCTACGAGTTGTTGATGAAAGCGACTGCTTTTATTCCATGCGCCAACTCCATAAAATCGGTAAGCGATTTTGTGATAGAAGCCACTTTAGAAAGATGCAGTATTGAACGATTAGAGCGTAAAGTAAATTCAGTTACGCTACTGCTCGATGCAAGCAAAGGCGATTGGGAACACGTTGCGTGGCAGGTAATTGCGCGCTATTTAGGCAGTGGCGTTAATCGCGATGCAATGGAGGCGGTGGTGAAACAAATTCTGGTTTCGGTGCTTTCAAAACATACTGGCAATGCTTTGCAAATAGAAGCTATGTTGTTTGGAGTTTCGGGTTTGCTAAAAGGAGATTTTGTAGATGAATATCCGCGAGCACTGCAAAAAGAATTTAACTATTTAAAGAGGCTGCATGCGCTACAAGTGTTAGAACAAGGTGTTTTTAGGTGGGCAAAAATTCGCCCGGCAAATTTTCCAACTGTGCGGCTTGCTCAGTTAGCAGCGTTAATGATTAGTGATGTCAAAATTTTTTCGCGCTTGCTTCAATGCAATTCGATAAATGAAGTAGAGCATTTGTTTGCTGCAAAGCCCAATGTTTATTGGAATAATCACTATCGGTTTGATGAAATTTCTGAAACTGGTGTTCGGCAAATTGGCAAAAGCACCACTGATGTTGTTGCCATCAATGCTGTTGTGCCCTTACTTTTTACTTACGGCAAGCATAAAGGCGATGAGGTGTATTGCGACAAAGCAGTAGCATTGCTGCAAGCCATAAATGCCGAGGTAAATGCTGTTACAAAAGCATATAAAAATTGGGGTATAAATTCTCAATCTGCTTTTCAGTCGCAAGGCTTATTGCAGCTAAAGCAGCATTATTGTAGTAACTTTCGCTGTTTAGATTGTGCTATCGGTAATACCATACTTAGAAGTTAATTTGTGTTAGCCATCATCTTGCTCGCTAACATTTATCACTTGTTCAATCGCTGAATCATTTTAGCTTCGCCCCACTTTTCAAAAAATTTAAATTACATAAAAATGAAAATTACAGTAGTTGGAGCAGGTGCAGTAGGCGCTACAACAGCCGATAACATTGCCCGCAAAGAATTGGCCGAAGAACTTATTTTATTAGACATCAAAGAAGGTTTTGCCGAAGGTAAATCTATTGACATGATGCAAACAGCAGCATTGTTGGGTTATGATACAAAGATAAAAGGCGTAACCAATGATTATGCAGCAACTGCCGGAACCGATGTTGTGGTTATTACCTCGGGTTTGCCGCGCAAGCCGGGTATGACGCGTGAAGAATTGATTGGCACCAATGCTTCTATTGTAAAAGGCGTTACCGATAATATTTTAAAGTATTCGCCTAATGCTATTGTAGTGGTGGTGAGCAACCCAATGGATACAATGACTTACCTTGCCTTGAAAGCAAGTGGCTTACCTAAAAACAGAGTGATTGGTATGGGTGGAATTTTAGATAGCTCGCGTTTTAAATTTTATTTAAGTCAAGCATTAAATTCTTCGCCAAATGATTTGCATGGTGTGGTAATTGGTGGTCATGGCGATACTACCATGATTCCATTAACACGTTTGGCTACTTTAAATGGCTTGCCGGTAAGCAACTTGTTGAGCGAAGAAGTATTGAGTAAAGTAGCTGCCGACACTATGGTGGGTGGTGCTACACTTACTAAACTTATTGGTACATCTGCATGGTACGCACCGGGTGCAGCAAGTGCTGCTTTGGTAGAAAGCATTGTGCGCGATGAGAAAAAAGTATTTCCATGCTGCGTAGCGTTGGATGGCGAATACGGACAAAAAGATATTTGCCTTGGAGTGCCTGTGGTATTAGGCAAAACAGGATGGGAAAAAATAGTTGATTACAAATTGAATGCTGCCGAACAAGAAGCATTCAACAAAAGTGCAGATGCTGTTCGCAACATGAACAGCGTGTTAGATACTTTAACGCTGTAAGCGCATTTGATTGATGTAAACAAAAAAGCCTGCAATTTTTGTTGCGGGCTTTTTTGTTTTATGAATTTGAATTTTGCCAAAGTGCCTCCATTGGCAATTGAAAGATTGAAGCGGCAAATCAAAAATCTCCGATGGCAAATTCGCCTTCCCATTTGGCAATTACCACCGCTGCCAAGCAGTTGCCAATTACATTTACCGAAGTGCGCGCCATATCCATCAATTCGTCAATACCTAAAATGATAAAAACGGGCTCTACCGGCAAATTGAAAGATGCTAAGGTGCCCAATAAAATTACAAGCGAAGCTCGCGGCACACCTGCTACTCCTTTCGATGTAAGCATCAAAGTAAATACCATAGCCAGCTGTGTGTAAAAAGGCAACTCTACGCCTGCTGCTTGCGCTACAAACACGGCTGCTAATGAAAGGTACAGTGTGGTTCCATCTAAATTGAAACTATACCCCATTGGCAAAACAAAAGCAACAATTTTGCGCGGCACACCAATTTGCTCCATAGCCTTCATAGCCTTTGGCAAAGCTGCTTCGGAGCTGGTGGTGGCAAAGGCAATAGAAACCGGCTCTACAATGGCATGGATGAATTTTTTTATAGGCACTTTGAACAGCAGCGCCACAGGCAATAAAACAAAAAGAAGAAAGAATGTAAGCGCGCCATAAAGCGTAAGTAGCAGTTTGGCGAGATTTACCAAAATGCCAAGCCCCATGTGCCCTACGGTGTAAGCAATAGCAGCCCCAACTGCAATGGGCGCAAAGTACATTATCAATGCAGTAAACTTGAACATTACTTCGCTCAAACTTTCGGCAAAATGTACCATCGGTTTACGAAATTTTTCATCGGCAAGTGCAGTAGCAATGCCAAACAAAATGCTGAATAAAACAATTTGCAACACTGCACCTTCGGCTACTGCTTTGGCTATGTTTTCAGGAAATGAATGAAGAATTACATCTTCAATAGTTTGTTTTACAGATGGCAACAATTCTTGCCCTTCTTGCGGAGGCAATTGAATGCCCACGCCCGCCTGAGTAATGTTGATGGCAGCCAAGCCGATAAACAGTGCAAGTGTGGTAACTACTTCAAAATACAAAATGCTTTTCCAGCCCATGCGCCCAACCTGTTTAATGTTGGAATGCCCTGCAATGCCAACTACCAGCGTGCCAAATAGCAATGGCGCAATGATTGTTTTAATGAGTTTCAGAAAAATCTTGGAAAAGATTTTAAGGTTCTGCGAAAACTCGGGAAAGTCGTAGCCAACTTCCACACCAATTAACATGCTAATCAGTATCCACGCTGTGAGCGATTTTTTTTTATAGCCCAGCCACAAAAGCGGAACAATGGCAAGTAAACGAAGTGCAACAAAAATCATGTGTTGGCGAACATAACAAATTCATTACTTCTGTCTGCCATCTTCCCACTCGGCTGTTTTGGCTGCAAGTTCATTGGCAAATTTTTTCACCTCGTCTTTTACATACGGATTGCCCGTGGCGCGATGGTACGAATCGGCAAAGCTCAACAAGGTTTGAAAAAACTGCGCGTGCATTTCATCTGTTGTAATGTCTTTGGTCCAAAGGTGAATGTTGAAAGTAGATTTGTCTATTACATCCCAAAGAGAAATCATCATGCTTTTGCATTCTTTCAATTCGTTGTGTTGCGAATCGGTAGCCTGCCATTTTATGCTGTGTGGAATATTGCGGTCGTCTAAAGTTACTTTAAAGCGAATTTCTGAATCTCTCATTGTCAAATTTTAGGCTGCGAAAAAACAAGTTAGTGTGTAAGAATCCGAATTTATTTTTCAAACCGTGTATTCAAATTATGAATTGTGCATTTGGTTTTCACCTCTTAGGTGTTCTGCTTATCCCTTTGCTACATATTCTTTTAGATACAGATATGGCGTATTCAATGAGCCGTTTTTTGCAATAGTAGCTTGGTGAATCACATCGCTGTTGCCTTTTAGTATTTTAGGAATTACGCGGCTTATCAACATATTGCCAAAATCCTCCGAGGCATCGCGAGGAAGCTCGTTTGGCAGATTGCCTATCGCCATTACATCTATTGAGTTTGGTGCAAAAAAGTCCACAATTTTTTCGGTTTGAACGTCATAACCGTAGTAAGGTGCTGCAATAGTAGATTCAATCAAAGTGCTGGGAATAGAAGCCTCTGGAGCGATGTCGCAAGTAATATCAGCAATTTGGCTGATGCAAAAATCGGGCTCGCGCATTTGCGCTTTTGTAAAAAATTGCGGAATCCTTTTATCCCAATAAATGCCGTTGATAAGCATATCGGTTACTTTTGTAAAAGGGTAAAAGGCACTCTTGTACAAGGTGGGGTTGGCGTGATAGTCATTCGTGTCAAATACATCATGTCCTTCTCGGTAAAACAAATGTTTACTTTCCAATTGTGTATAAACAACTTCGTTGAATTGCCTGCGAAGCATTTCGTGCGGCTCTACTTTTTTTATGCCGGCAAGGTCGAGCAAAAATTCGGCTCCTTCGCTTACGCGCCCGGTGCCGGTAAGCACAATATTCAGTGCGGGCAATTTAGCTTTTAGCAATTCTTTTTGGGCTTCGGCAAAATTGTGGCATTCGCTCATTTGCTTTATGCTGAATTGTTTTGAGCGCAAACCAATCATTCTTATAGCGTGATAAGCACCTACTATTCCCGCCCAGCGGCCAAATGCTATTATTCTTTTGCCTTTTTCATCTTTTAAACATTCATAGTCAATAAGTGTGCAGTTTTTTTCTAAGATGGTTTGCAGCATCTTTTTGTTTTTGGGTTGCGCTTTTATGGTGTGCGAAAAAAACAAGTAAGTTTTTTTATTTAGCAGTAGTTGATGCGGAATTTCTTTCACGCCCAATAGATAATCGCAGCCACTCAGGTCTTCGCGCACGGGTACGCCTTGGTAGCGGTATTCATCGTTTGTATAACACCGATGTTCGCTTGGTTGCACGGCAATCCATAACTCTGGATTGTCTTCCATCAACCTGCGACATTGCGAAGGCGTAAGCGGCACGCGGTTGTCTTGCGGTGTTTTTTCTTCTCTTAGTATTCCGATTTTCATGCTTGCAAAATGTAATAATCAAAACGAGGATAAAGTAAAAGTGCTACCTTTTGGAGTATCAAGTTGCTTACTTCACCAACATTACCATTCCCTTGCGCTCTATGTTTACGCCATCGGATGCAACAAACTTGATGAGATAGCCATAGGCACCCATTTGCACATCGCTGCCTTTTTGAGTGCCGTCCCACCCGAGGTCGGGATCGTTACTTTCAAACACTTTTGCGCCCCAGCGATTCCAAATAGTCATGCTGTAGTTTTGTGGTGAACCAAATATTATAGTTGGTTTAAAAATTTTGTTCACGCCAAATGGAGCAAAGGCATTTGGGATGTAGATAATTGGGCGATGATCAATACAAAATTCATTTGAAAAACTGCTGAGTGTTTGATTAAAAACTCCGGGTAAATTAATTTCGTAAACAGCTTCAATGCGGTAGCAAAAAAGCCCTTTTTCATCTAAATACGGTTGTAGTGAATCGCTGAGTTGATTTTGACCCGGGGCAAAGGTTTTAATTATCTGATAGCCTTGTCCTTTGTTGCGATACAGGTTCCAACGAAGAATTGTTGCACCATGAACAACAAAATCATTCCAAACAAGATTTACAAGATAATAGTCGAACAATTCTCCGCTTAGATGTACCGTTTTTATAGAATCAACCGAGTTGAATTTCAAATTGCAACTATCAATGGCGCGAACTCTATAAAACAGTGCATTGTTTTGTGGTGTAGAAACCGAATCTACATAATCTTGTTGCTGTGTTAATGGCGATGGAACCAAAAACTGTTTTTGAAAATCGAATGTGCTGCCATTGCCACTTACATCTATTTGATAATACAGTAATTCTGCTTTAGGGTCGGTTATCCAGCTTAGGCTTACCAAGTTATCTAAACCCACGGTTGCGTTGGTTAGGTAAATATAATCGGGGCTTTGCACAATAGAAGGAGTAAAGCATTGATAGTTTGAATGTGAAGTGATGTTGGTATCAGCCCTGCTTATTGCTTCTACGGTAATGCACAGCGAATCGCCATCGTTGAAACCGCTGTAAGTAAAAGTTTGCACGGCACTATCCACTCGCGCATATTCTGTGAATGGGTCAAGATTTTTACTCACAATAATTCTGTATTCTTTTACGCCCTGTGGCCAATTTTCATAGCGTGTCCAGTTTAAATTGATACTGCGTTCGCAACTTGATGTAGTGTACGATAAAAAAACTGTGGTGTGCCCAGCGGTGTTAAAGGAGCTGATGCTGCTACAGCTATCAGATGCAGAAATGGTGTAGCGCACAGGTGCAAGACCTGGGTTGGCTCCGCCATTGTCGGTATAAGTTGTTGTGAATCGCCCTTGTACGTCTGTTATGGGCACGGCAATGCCCGGTAAATAGTAAACGCGATAAAAATGTGTTTGTGGTGCGGTGCTTGCTTCCCAGTTAAATACAACACTGTTATCGGGTTGCACATCTACATTAACGATGTTGGGTGTTGGTGGTGGTGTGTTTTCAATTGTGTCAGATTGCGCACGCGAATAGCCCGGGCAATTGTAGTCGGCTTCCAAATAATAAAACCAATTTGCTCCACCACTTAGTCGGTTTACATCCACATAGCTCTGTTGGCTTTGTGTAGTAACGGTTGCTGCCAATGTGTAAGGGCCGGCTTTGGTGTTTGAAACATAAATATTGTACCCAACAAAAGTACCGCCACATGGCGTAGTAGGGTTTGTCCATGCAAGCACTACGTTGGAGCTTACTGCATTATTGGTTACACACTGTAGGTCGGGTGCCGGAATTACCTGTGCTTTTGCAAAAGCAACAAGCAGTATCAGCGAAAACAAAATTGAATTCTTAATCATAAACGTGCGCAAATTAAATGATTCATTCCAAGTGTGGTTCGTTGCATTGCTAAAACGTATAAACAAGCCAACTATTATTCTACAATAAGCAACAAGTTTTTTTGCGCTGATAATAAATATTGAAGAGCAATAATCAATTCCACTACCTTCACTTCAAACAAAAAAAGTGATATGACTACAAATTATCTTGTCGTTTTGGGAACAGCAATTATTCCGATAGTAGTTGGTTTTATCTGGTATCATCCTAAAGTATTTGGCAATGCGTGGATGCAGGTAGCCGGGCTAAAAGAAGAAGATGTTAAGAAGATAAACATGCCGTTGGTATTAGGACTTACGCTTTTTTTAAGCATGTTTATATCTATTGCATTGATGTTTTCGGTGGTGCATCAATTGCACATTTTTGCATCGGTAATGGGTGTGCAAGGATTTGATGACCCCACCACACCACTCGGGAAGGCGCTGAGCGATTTTTTTGAGTTTGCAAAAAATAACTTCCGAACGTTTAAGCACGGTGCTTTACATGGCACAATTACTGGTGTTTCTATGGCTTTGCCTTTAGTTGCCATCAATGCTTTGTTTGAAAGAAAAGGCGCTAAATATGTTTTCATTCACGCAGGCTTTTGGATTGTTTGTTTTGCGCTTATGGGCGGTGTTATTTGTCAGTTTTCTTAGCTGAAAAAATCGCAATAATGACCTATCCTAAAAATGGATATTTGTAATCTACTGGCGGCACAAAAGTTTCTTTTATTGTGCGTGGCGAAACCCAACGCATTAGGTTAATCATGCTGCCGGCTTTATCGTTCGTGCCCGAGCCTCGGCTGCCACCAAATGGTTGTTGCCCAACTACTGCACCGGTTGGTTTATCGTTTATGTAAAAATTGCCTGCTGCATTGTTGAGGTGTTGTGTTGCATAATCAACCGCATATCTATCGCGAGAAATTATAGAGCCAGTAAGTGCGTAAACGGATGTGTTATTTACCAACTCAATCGTGGCCTCAAACTGTGTTTGATCATATACATATACTGTAAGTACCGGACCAAACAATTCTTCGCACATGGTTACATAGTGTGGGTTTCGGGTTTGGATAATTGTTGGTTCAATAAACCACCCTTTGCTTTTATCGAAGCCGCCACCGGCAATAATTTCTGCATCCTTATCCTGCTTTGCCTGTTCAATAAACTTTGCCAATTTATCAAAGCTCTTTTCGTTGATTACAGCATTGATGAAATTGCCGAAATCATCTGTTGCTCCCATTTTAAACGAAGCTAAATCGGCAAGCACGAATTGTTTTACCTCATTCCAAATGTTTGAAGGAACGTAGGCGCGTGAAGCAGCAGAACATTTTTGACCCTGATATTCAAATGCACCACGCGCGATGGCAGTTGCCACTACTTTGGCATCGGCCGAAGGGTGTGCAAGAATGAAATCTTTGCCACCTGTTTCGCCAACTATGCGCGGGTATGTTTTGTAGCGATGAATGTTTTCGCCAATGGTTTTCCATATTGTTTGAAAAACAGCGGTGGAGCCGGTGAAATGAATTCCTGCAAAATCGGGATGTTTAAATACTACTTCGCCTGCTTCGGGTCCCTCTGGAAAAATCAGATTTACAACTCCCGGAGGTAAACCTGCTTCGCGAAAAATTTTCATCAATACATACGCTGAATAAACTTGGTCATCACTTGGCTTCCACACAACTACATTGCCCATTAAAGCGCAGCTTGCCGGTAAATTTCCGGCAATGGCGGTAAAATTGAATGGGGTAAGTGCATACACAAAACCCTCCAGCGGTCGCCACTCCAGTCTATTCCAAATGCCAGCAGCACTTTCGGGTTGAATGGCATAAATTTGGCTCATAAAATGCACGTTGAAGCGGAGAAAATCTATGATTTCGCAAGCCGAATCAATTTCGGCTTGATAAACATTTTTGCTTTGCCCAAGCATAGTTGCTGCATTCAGTTCATTGCGATAGGGTCCTGCAATTAGTTCGGCAGCTTTTAAAAAAATAGATGCGCGGTTTTCCCAAGAAATATTTTCCCAATCTTTTTTAGCAGCCAGCGCAGCATCAATGGCTTGTTGCACATGTTGTTTTTCGCTGCGGTAATAGTGCGCCAGCAAGTGTTGATGTTCGTGGGGTGGATGTAAAGAATGTTGCTTGCCATCACGCACTTCGCTGTTGCCGATATACATCGGTATATCACGCACTTCGGCTTTCATTTCAGCTATTTTCTTTTGCAAGCTTTCGCGCTCGGGCGAGCCGGGTGCATAAGATTTTATGGGTTCGTTTACTGGTTTGGGTACGTTGAAAAATCCGTTCATATCAATCGATTTATGGTGAATATTTTATTGGTATTGAATAATGGAGGAATACACAGATAACAACAAATGTAATTAAGTTCTAAAAACCAAAATGGCATCGGTTTTTCGATGCCATTTTGGAAAATTATTCGCTGAAAAATCCTCTCATTCTATCAAAGAATCCTTTTTCGTGTTGCTCGTCTGGTTTAGGTGTAAAGTTGGCAGCCTCTTTTATTTTTTCCAACATTTTCTTTTCATCGGATGTGAGATTTTGTGGCGTGTAAACACTTAAAACTATTAACTGGTCGCCCCTGCCATAACTGTTTACCGAAGGCAGTCCTTTGCCGTTTAATCTGAAAATTTTGCCCGATTGTGTTCCGGCAGGAATTTTGAATTTTGCTTTGCCATCAATTGTAGGCACTTCTACTTGGGTGCCCAGTGCTGCATCTGCAAAATTGATAACAAGGCTATACACTACATTTTGTCCTTCAATTTCTAAATCCGAATCGTTTTCTACTTCTATTTGAATCAGCAAATCTCCGGCTGGGCCGCCATTTTCGCCAGCGTTTCCTTTTCCACCCAACGATAATTGCATGCCGTCTTGTACGCCAGCCGGTATGTCAAACGTTAGCATTTCATCGCCATATTCTGTGCCGAGCCCGTTGCAGGTGCCACATTTTTTGGTAATGCTTTCGCCCGAGCCGTTACACACAGGGCAGGTGGTAGTAGTTTGCATTTGCCCGAGAATGGTGTTGCTCACTCTTCGCACGGTGCCTGTGCCGCTACAGTTGCTGCATTTGCCTACCGATGAAGCATCTTTTGCACCACTGCCGCCACAGGTGTGGCACGCTACATGTTTTTTTACTTTAATGTTTTTTTGAACACCGTATGCCACATCTTTTAAGGTAAGCTTTACTTTGATGCGAAGGTTAGTACCGCGCTTGCCTCTTGTTCTGGTGCGCGAGCCGCCACCTCTTCCCCCGCCACCAAAAAATGCTTCGAAGGGGTCGAATCCACCACCGCCACCACCGCCAAACACATCGCCAAAATTGCGGAAGATGTCTTCCATATTTTGGTATTGCCCACCACCGCCTCCTGCCGAGCCATCTACTGCTGCATGACCGTATTGGTCGTACATTTTGCGCTTTTCGGGGTCGCTTAAAACTTCGTAGGCTGTTGCTGCTTCTTTGAATTTTTCTTCAGCTTCTTTGTTGCCTTGGTTACGGTCGGGGTGATACTTTAAAGCTGTTTTGCGGTATGCTTTTTTTATATCATCAGCAGTTGCCGACTTTGGTACTTCTAATATTTCGTAATAATCTTTTTTAGCCATGCTTCATTATTGATTGTGGTATGCTATAGGTGTGTTTTGCTTGTTTGTTATTCGCCTTTTTTGCCAACTACAACTTTTGCAAAGCGAATAATTTTATCGTTTAGCAAATATCCTTTTTGTATCACATCTAAAACTTTGCCTTCCAGTTCCGCACTTGGTGCAGGAATCTCTGTTAATGCTTCATGATGCTCTACATTAAACTCTTTGTGTAAATCATCAATTGCTTTTAGGCCTTTTGCCGCAAGTGTAGATTCTAATTTGTGATAAATGAGTAACACGCCTTCTTTTACGGCAGCAACTTCTGTGGCTGTTTCAATAGTTTTTAATGCGCGTTCAAAATCATCTACCACGGGAAGCAAGTCGGCTATCACGCCTTTTCCGGCAGTTTGAATTAAATCTAACTGCTCGCGTGCGTGGCGTTTTTTTGCATTGTCAAAATCGGCAAATAAGCGCAGATATTTATCTCGGCTTTCCTCTAACTGGCGTTTTAAATCTGCAATTTCGGCATCTTTGTCAGCAGTAAGCGTGTCATTTTGCGGGTCGGCAGATTGGGCTGTTTCCGCAGTTTCGCCATTTGTTGCTTGCTCTATCAGGTTGTCTGTATTGTTATCCATTTCGGTTTGTTCATTTTCTGCCATTGCTGTAAGTTTAGATTTGCGCACTTACTTCAAAAATGTTGCCAAACTCGGTTTTGGGACAAGTTGGCAGAGTTCGATTTGGATGGGCTCATTAACCAGATGAATTTCAACAACATAATTCTGCTTGGAGCCTAAAGCACTATTGTTTGGATAAAAAGTATATGTAACTTAGCCGCATTGTAAAAAACAACTAACACAAAACGTGGAAAACAGAGACGGGAAATACAGTGGCTATTTTAGCAAGAAGTTGAGAGCAGGAAAACGCAGAACATACTTCTTTGATGTGCGCAGCACTAAGCAAGGAGACTTTTTTTTAACCATTACCGAAAGCAAAAAAAGATTTGATAGTGATGGTTACGACATGCACAAAATCTTTTTGTACAAAGAGGATTTTAAAAAGTTTATGGATGCACTAAACGAAACAGTAGATTATGTTAGAAATGAATTGATGCCTGATTATGATTTTGATGCAGAGGTTTTACCATTTCTTCAAAAAGAAGATGAAAATGGCTCTACATCTAATGCAGATGATTTTGATTTTAAAACCGACACATCTACCCATTCGGCATCAACGGGCGAAGCTCCTCAAATTTCAAAAGAAGAAGAAGAGGATTTAACTTGGAATAACTAATTTTTGTAAAGCATTTATAAAGCGAAGGTGTTTAGAGTTGTCTTTAAACACCTTTTTTATTGCTGTTATGACAATCAACTGCAATCAAACAATTTTGGATTTATCGAAACCGGCAGTGATGGGAATATTGAATATTACTCCCGATTCGTTTTTTGATGGCAATCGGTGGAATGATGAGATTTCTATATTAAATCAAAGCCGAAAAATGCTGGATGAAGGTGCTGCAATAATAGACGTTGGTGGCATGAGCAGCCGCCCGGGCGCGCAAGTAATTTCGGTAGAAGAAGAAATGCAGAGGGTGCTTCCGGTAGTTGCGCTGTTGGTGAATAATTTTCGTGATGTAGTTATTTCAATTGATACCATGCGGGCGGAAGTTGCAAAAGCAGCAATAGAAAGTGGTGCGGCAATAGTAAACGATATTTCGGCAGGAACTTTTGACGATAAAATGATTGAAACTGTAGCTGCTTTACAAGTGCCATATATTTTGATGCACAAACAAGGTATGCCGATTGATATGCAACACAATCCTGTTTATAAAAACGTAGTGATTGAAGTATTCGATTTTTTGCAAAAGCAAGTTCGCAAATGCAAAGCAGCAGGTATAAAAGATGTAATTGTTGATGTTGGTTTTGGTTTTGGCAAAACAGTGGAACACAATTTTTTGTTGTTGAAAAACTTGAGTGTCTTTAAACAGTTGAATTGCCCGATATTGATAGGTGTTTCGCGCAAAAGTATGATTACAAAAACTTTGAGCACAAATGCCGAAAGTGCACTAAATGGCACAACCGCAGCTAATACAATTGGTTTGATGAATGGTGCAAATATTCTTCGCGTACACGATGTAAAAGAAGCTGTTGAGGCAGTGAAAATCTATTGCAGTGCAACTGCTTAATGTACAGTTACATTTTTAGGCACCGAAATATAAACGCCTTCTAATTTTCCACCGGCTGCACTGCCTTCGCTGGCTTCTGTAATTTTATGTCTTTCGATAGTAACTTTTACTGTGCCGGCAGCTAACGAAGCTAAATCTTGCGGAGATAAATCGAACTTGTTAGAGCCAACAACTGTATTGCTGAATTTTAATGACCCAATGGTTAATGTTACCGATTCGCCTGTGGCTATTGCATTTCCACCAAAGGTAATTGTAGCACCAACATTTTTGTCTATTGAAGTAAGGTTGCCTGGCAAAGTAATATCTTTTGCGAGTTGAAGAGTGTTTTTGTATTCTATTGTGCCGGCAACATAATTGTATCTAACCAATAACGAAGATTGTTTGTTAGAATACTCTCTGTAAAAAGTAAACGTGGATGGGCTGTATGCTGCCTGTGCTTGATTGAACGTTACTTTGGCTTTTACTGAATAACCTAAATCAACTTTTGCTCCGGTTTCAGAACCATCGTAAAAATCTACTGTAGCTACCGTAGAATACAATGCAGCATTATGAACAAGTTTATAATAAGCAAAGGTTGTTTCGCGCTGGCTCGATATACCGCTATCTTTTGTGCATGAAGAAACAAACAAAGCAGCTGCCAAACCAAAAGAGAACAAAGAGAAAAACTTCATAACTGTATTTATGTATCGCACAAATATTTGAAATTATTGATAAAACTGCTCAACTAATTTACGATAGTGGCTAAATGTGCTTTCAATTTGTTTAGCACATCTATTTCCATTGGGTCGAAATGTTGTAGTTCTGCAAGGTAAAATGAAACCCAATCGGAAAGATGAGTAAAGTAAAAATATTGTTGAAAATGACTTGTTCCAATCGCCTCTAACTCAATAACCTCGCAGCCAGTAGCGGCAATAACCTCGCGGCTGAAATTTAAGCGATGTGTATTTCTTGGATGCTCCAGCCGGCTTCTGTAAAGTAGAATTGACAAAATATCTTTATTGCCTCGCCAAGCTACCAATTCATTATGGTTCATTTCGGGGAACACGTTTGCCCAGCACAGCGATTTTGAATTTTCATTGAATTGCTGCTTGGAGCGCACCGTAAGGCTGTGAAACCACTGGTCGGCAAAAATTCCAAATATCTTATTGTTCAATTTTTGGGCTGCATCTTTTGCTATTTGCTGCATGGCATTTTGTTCGCTTGCCAACAACAATGCTGTGTTTGCAGCTTCAGTTATGTATTTGTTTGAAATTAAACCATGTTGCTCTAATACATGCAATTGAAACAATACCGAATATCCAAAGCAAGTACGTGGCGGAAAACCTGCCGGAATCAACAGGCAATCCCAGTTGTTGCGCTCTGCAAACTGTTGCAACTTGCCGCCCGCTGTAATACACACGGCAGTTAAGCCTTTCGATTTTAATGCTTCGCCAACAAACAACACCTCTTCGGTATTACCTGAATAAGAAGATAAAATGACCAATGTGTTTGCATTTACAAAACTGGGTAGCTCATAACTGTTATTTACAACTACCGGTACTTTTAACTCCGAAGCACACAATTCAATCACTGCGTGGCCGCCAATTCCCGAGCCGCCCAAGCCGCTAATCAGAATGTTCTGAATTGGCGCACCGGATTTTTTAATATGGAATTTTGAAAGCAAATCAACCGCCTTTGATAGCTGCTGAGGGAATGACTGAATTAATTCTAACATAGATGAAAAAGTGAAAAGCAAACCTACAATATTTCCGCTCTTTAAAGTTTGCTATTGCCTAAATAAAATGAAAAATCCCACACAGAAACCTGACGTTAAACCGTTTTAACTAATCAGGATTTGGGCTGAGAAGCATCGCTGTAATCTGCCGTTAGCTTGTTTTATGGACGAAGTTTCTACTCGAAAAAGTAAAAATGCAGCCCGCCATTAACGCTTCAATATTAAGCCCGGTTGAATATTTATATCCGGTTAACGCATCGAATCTGTGTGGGAAATCTTTATGAATATTGATTCATTTCAAAGAACACAACGAAGGTAAACTACTTTGCATTAAACTTCAAAAAAAGTTCATCGCGCTTTTGTGTATTTTCACAAGTTATATTAACTGCCAAATAAACAGCAGCTAAGATTTTAAAAAACATATTTTTACCGCATGGAGTGGTTGGCCATTCTCGTAATATTGCTTCTTATCGCTTTCTTTTCGGGCATTGAAATAGCTTTTGTTTCGGCCAATAAGTTGCGCATTGAATTGCTGAAAGAAAAAGGCAAGGCGGCAGCAACAATCATGGCAGGTTTTAATCGGCAACCGGCAAAATTTATCAGCACAATTCTTATTGGTGTAAACATTTGTGTGGTAGCATTTGGTAGTATTTCGGCAGATTTGTTGCGCCCAGAGCGTTATGGCTTTGCGCCAATAGGCGAAGTGCCTTTGCTCATCATTCAAACTGCAATTACTACTTTTATAATATTAGTTTTTGGCGAGTTTATACCCAAGATTCTTTTTCGGGTAAATTCCGATTCTACACTGTTGTTTTTTGCTTATCCGGTAAAGGTGATTTACATCTTTTTGAAACCTATAACCAATATGTTTCATTGGGCTTCGCGAGGTATAATAAGAGTTGCTTTTGGTAGCAGCTATGTAGAAAGTTTAACTGAATTTACCGAAGAAGATTTGGAATATTTGGTGAAAGAAACTGCTGCGGGCGAGGCAAAAGATAATGAAAGCGATACCGATGAACTGAATAGTGAAATGTTTGAGCGTGCACTATATTTAAAAGAAGTGAAAGTGCGCAGTTGTATGGTGCCGCGCTTAGAAATTGTGGCTGTTGCCCTTAGCGAAGGAATTGAAGGTGTTCGCAAAACAATTATTGAAAGCAAACTCTCGCGCATTTTTGTTTACGAAGAAAGCATTGATAAGATAATTGGCTATGTGCATCATTTCGATTTGTTGAAAAAGCCCGAAACCATTCAAGAGATTTTGTGGCAGCCGGTTGTGGTGCCGGAGTCTATGAATGCCCGCGATTTGCTTGCTACGTTTACAAAAGAGAAAAAGAACATTGCCTGGGTGATTGATGAGTACGGAGGCACAGCAGGCATAGTAACACTCGAAGATGTGATGGAAGAGATTTTTGGGGAAATTGAAGATGAGCATGACGATGAGGATTTAACTGAGAAAAAGATAGATGCGAACACTTTTGTTTTTTCGGCTCGATTGGAAATTGATTATTTGAATGAAGAGTACAACTTCGGTATTCCAGAGGGAGAGTATGAAACACTTGGCGGTTACATTGTTCAAGCAAACGAAGATATACCCGAGCAAGGCGATGAAATTGATGTGAACAGTTTCAAAATAAAAATTCTAAAAGCAAGCGATAAAAAAATTGAGTTGGTAGAGTTTGTAAGAGTAAACACACCATCTGCTTCTACAGAAATGTAATATTGAGTTTAGCCGGCAACAGTTATTATAACTTCGTGGCAACAATTATTTGCCTCAATGACTTTCTGCTCGTAAAATCTTCTAAGTCATAATTGCCGAAAACCTTTTCTACCCTCATTCCTGCGGCTTGAAAAAGTGCTGCAAAAGTTTCGGGTTTTATGATGCGTAGTTGTTCGGTGTATTCGTGTGCAGCTCCGTTTTTATCAATAAACTCAATGGTTTTTTTGATAAATCCGTTTTCTATTTTCTTTTTTATATGAAACTGAATTTCGCCACGCTGCACAATTGCGCGTGGTATTAATTCTTTTATAATTGCTTCTGCATTTAAGTAATCTAAAACCAACTTGCCATTATGTTTTAGATTCGAAGCCATTGCTTTTAATGCAGTTAAATTATCTTCATCGGTAGGTAAGTAACCAAAGCTCGAAAATAAGTTGGCGGCTGCATCAAAGTAGTTTTCGCGATAGGTTTTACGCATATCCCATACGTCAAAATGCAATAACTCCGTTTCAAATTTTTTTGCTGCTGCAATGCTGTTTGCACTTAAATCAATACCGCAAACATCAAAACCCAATTGTGCCAGAGTTTTAGAATGTCGCCCTTTGCCACATGCCACATCCAACACTTTTGCATTGGGTGCAAGGTTCAGGTAGCTTGCTAATTTTACTATAAACTGGGCTGCTTCTTCCTCATTGCGATTATTGTACAGCAAATGATAATATTCTGAATCAAACCAATTTATAAACCATTCTTTTTCAGTCATATTTAAATCTTTCACACAATAATATACTTTGATAACACGGAGTTCTTATTTTCGCGCCCTCAAAATTACAATACTTTGTCTCTAATAAAATCTATTTCTGGAATTCGCGGCACAATTGGCGGTTTTCCGGGCAACAACTTAACACCCGAGGATGTGTTAAAGTTCACTGCGGCTTTTGGTACTTGGGTAATTCAAACATCTGGTACGCGCAAGGTAGTAATTGGTCGCGATGCGCGAGTGAGTGGCGAAATGGTGAAAAATATTGTTGTAGGCACTTTACAATCATTAGGTATAGATGTGGTGGATCTTGGTTTATCTACCACGCCAACGGTAGAGTTAGCTGTTACAGAAGAGCGAGCCGGTGGTGGTGTAATAATTACTGCAAGCCACAATCCTAAACAATGGAACGCATTAAAACTACTGAATGCACATGGCGAATTTATTTCGGCAAAAGCAGGAGAGGAGTTGCTGCGCATTGCCGAAGAAAAAGAGATTAAGTACGAAGATGTGAACTCGTTGGGCAGCTACACGCTTAACGATACTTATATTGACTATCATATCGAAAAGATACTGAAGTTGAAATTGGTAAATGTTGAAGCAATAAGAAAACGTAACTTTAAAGTGGTTATTGATTGTGTAAACAGTACCGGAGGAATTGCCGTGCCCAAGTTGTTGAAAGCATTGGGTGTAGAGCAAGTAACTGAGTTGTATTGCGAGCCCAATGGGTTGTTTCCGCACAATCCCGAGCCGCTGCCCGAAAACTTAAACGAACTTGCAGTTACTGTAAAAAAACAAAATGCCGACCTTGGTATATCTGTTGATCCTGACGTTGATCGCCTTGCATTGGTAATGTTTGGCGAAGAATATACGCTTGTAGCTGTGGCCGATTATGTGTTGAAGCATAAGCGCGGCAATACCGTGTCTAACCTTTCTTCTACCCGTGCGCTTCGCGATGTTACCGAAAAGTATGCAGGAGAATATTATGCAAGTGCCGTGGGCGAGGTAAATGTGGTGCAGAAAATGAAAGAAGAAAAAGCAGTAATTGGCGGTGAAGGAAATGGCGGTGTCATTTACCCCGAGTTACATTACGGAAGAGATGCCTTAGTTGGTATTGCTTTGTTCCTTTCGCATCTTGCTAAGTTTGGCAAAACCGCATCGTTGTTACGTGCCAGCTATCCAAGTTACCACATCAGCAAAAAGAAAATTGATTTAGATCCTTCTATAAAAATTGATAATCTGTTTGATGAAATTGAAGGGAAATACAAGAATCAGCCTATCAATAAAGTTGATGGTGTAAAGATTGAATTTGATAAAGATTGGGTGCATTTGCGCAGAAGCAACACCGAGCCAATCATTCGCATTTATGCCGAAAGTGGTTCCGAAACTACTTCAGAAAACATTGCCAATCAAATCATGAAAGATTTGACTTTTTTCAGTCAGCAGCAGGGTTGATAGCAATAATTATTGTTTTTTCGTTTGCTATTGAAGAATAAAAAAACTCGTCAGTTAAAAATGAAACATGTACTTACAATAATCAGCTTGTGTTTTGCCTTTAACGCTGCAATTGCGCAAGGCAACAAAACCGAAACAATCACCATTAAAACGCAAATTTATTGCGACCATTGCTTGCGTTGCGAAACATGTGGGGCAAACATCAATGAAACTTTGCGCGGCTTGGCAAAAGGAATAAAAAAGGTAAAGGTAAACCCTGCCAATAACACCATAACTGTTGTGTATAATGCTACAAAATCAACGCCCGATAAAATTCGTGCAGCAATTGCTGCAAGTGGTTATGATGCAGATACCATCAAAGCTACAACCGAAGGTTACGCAAAACTTGACGGGTGTTGCAAGGCGAAGTGATTTGGTAGTTTTCTATCCCAACTATCGCACTTTTTTGATCATCGTTTCTACTTGTTTTTGCATCCACGTATTTATAATTGTGCTGAAACGTGGCAATCCACTCAGCGACTCTGTGCTGTCAATTCTAAATTTTTTCAATGCTGCTTTATATTGTGAAGAGTTGTGTTGCAACGATGTGATGTGAAGCAGTTTTTGCATCAGTTTTGCCAAAGGTTTGTCGTCTTGCTGTGTTGTTTTTCTAAACCTGAAACTTTGCAGAATGTTTTCGAGCTCACGATTCGCCAAATCAAAATCATTGAGTTGGAAATAAACCATTGCATACACCATGCGATAGAAATAGTATTCTGTTTCTGGACGTTTAGATATTTCATGATCTAAACACCGAAATGCCTCGTTCGGCTTATTATCAAACAATAGGGCAATGGCAGTAAAATATTGAAAGCGATATTTCAACTTGTTGTTGCCAGAAATCTGCCGTGCATATTTTTGCGAATACTCAATAAAAATTTTGTGCTTGCCAATTACCATGGCATTGATACAGTAATTGAAAACCAATTCAATATTCAAATTGTCATCATTCATCAACGAAGTTGCTGTTGCGTAGTATTTATGCGCTTCGTCAAATCTATGGTTCAAAAAATACTCAATGGCAATATTTCCGTTTATGGTAAGAATATCTTTAGCTTTTTCTTTTCTTACTTCTGCTACCAGTGGATGTAGTTTGAGAGCTTTTTGTAACAGACTGATTTTTGATTCGCCATGCTCAATATAGCTCTGTGCTATAAGATTATTGTATTGCACTACAGGATTTAAACTCATGCTACCATCAACGTTTGTTGAATTCGTATTTTCAACCCAGTTGTTACTTCCGTTTAATTGCATCAATACACGTTGAGTATATCGCTGCTTTAAAACATTCTCACTTTTCTTTTCTTCTGCAAAAAGCTGTAACGCATTATTTTCTAATTGCAGCGTTTCAAGCAGTTCTTTATAGTTTGCTATGCTTAACTCTTTGTGCTTTATCAAAAAGTCGCATTTAAGTGAGTGCAGCTTGCTTTGTTTTTCAAAGTCTTGCGCCTTAATAGTTTTTAATAGTGCTGTTGAATAATACTTTTCAAACAAGTTTTCGCTTCCGTTTTTAAAAAAACGGTTGAGAAGTTTTAAATCATTTTCGGTTGAGATGTCAATATGGTTAAAACCCATTTCAGCATCAATAATAAACTGCTCCAATTCGTGATTTAGCAATCGCAATTCGTTTCGCAACAAGTAATCTTTAGCGGCAGTGTAATTTTTGCCGAATGCGACATTGAACAGCTTTTTTTTATCTGGTTCGGGCGATGATTTTAGCAATAGAACGTAAAGGTTGAGGAGGCTTTTCCTACTGTGCGCTTTAAGTTTTTTCGTAAATTCTTTCTTCTCTTTTTCATCTAATTCAGCTATCAGTTCAATTGTTCTCATCTTACATATTTGAATCACTTATATATGATTTTTCTATCACAAAACCATTCAATTCACTTTCTATCTCCGCCAATATTCAAAATTCTTCGCAAAGAAAAACAGTATTTAACACTACCCTTTACCTCAATTAAATTTTACTTATGAATACCAAAACAAAACTATTGTTGATGTTAGTTTTTGCTGCGTCATTTTTTGCTGAATCAATATTTGCGCAATCGCCACAACTAATAAATTACCAAGCGGTGGCCAGAAACAGTTCGGGTCAATTAGTTGCTGGGCAGAATATTGCTGTTCGGTTTTCAATAAGAGAAGCATTAGCCACGGGTATGGTAGTGTATCAAGAAACCCATGCTGTAAGCACCAATCAGTTTGGATTGTTTTCTATTAAAATTGGAGGTGGTACGGTAGTTTCAGGTACGTTTGGTGCAATAGTATGGAGTGGTGGCAGCAAATTTTTACAAGTAGAAATTGATGTAACCGGTGGGAGTAGTTTTGTGGATTTAGGAGCTACGGAATTGCTTAGTGTGCCATACGCGCTCTATGCAGATAATGCCCCAGCGCAAACACTTTCGGTGAATGGCGCAACACTAAGTATTTCGGGCGGCAACAGTATTACATTGCCAAACAATGGCGGTCCTGCCGGGCCGACAGGCGCAAAAGGCAGCACAGGCGCTACGGGTGCACCGGGTTCTGCAAATGCGTGGGGTATTTCGGGCAATACTGGCACAAATAGTACAGTGAATTTTTTAGGTACTGCCGACAATCAAGCATTGGTAATAAAAGTAAACAACAATAGAGCTGGATACATTGGCAATGCTACAAACAGTAACATTGTTTTGGGTTTAGGTGCAGGAAACGTAGCGCCCAATGTGGGAGCCAATAACACATTTGTTGGCAACAACAGCGGTAATGTATCTACGGGAAGTTTCAATACTGCTTTAGGTTCAAATACTTTACACAGCAATACATCGGGCAATAGGAATACTGCTCTTGGTTCATCCGCACTTTTTAGCAGCATTTCTGGCAATGAAAATATAGCAATTGGCAATTCAACATTGTCGGTAATAAGTTCACAATCAAGAAATATCGCAATCGGTAGTTTGTCTATGGTAAATGCTGCGGGGCAAACCAATGAAACTGTTGCAATTGGCGATAGTACATTGATGAATAATCAAGCTTCCGGCAACGTTGCCGTTGGGTCAAAAACACTCTCTGTTAATTCACAGGGTTACAACAATACTGCTATTGGATTTCAATCGCTTCGTGGCAATACAACAGGGCATGGCAACACCGCCATTGGGCACTCGGCACTACTGAAAAATCAGACAGGGATTAGTAATGCAGCATTTGGAAATGGAAGTTTATACAACCTTTTTGATGGCAGCGATAATATTGCAATAGGGCGCAATGCCATGTTTTTTGCTTCATCGGCAAGTAAAAATATTGCCATTGGAAATCGTGCGCTTAGTAGCTTGTTTGCCGGTAACAGAAACATCGCAATTGGCGATTCTGCTTTGATTGCTTTGAATCACAATGGAAATGGAAACAACACAGCTATTGGCATGCTTGCTATGAAAAGTTCAACAATTGCTTTTGCAAATTCTGCTTTGGGTTCAAGAACTTTATTCAGTAACACAACGGGAAGTAACAATACAGCGGTTGGTTTAGATGTATTGTTTAGTAATACCACAGGAGATTTTAATACAGCATCGGGCGTAGTAGCCATGTTTAGTAATACAACAGGAAGTAACAATGCTGCTTTTGGAATCAGTGCGATGTTTAATAATACAAGCGGTAGCAGTAACGTGGCAGTTGGTAATAGTGCATTGCTCAGTAATAAAGTTATCAGCAATCTTACCGCAATTGGCGATAGTGCTTTGTGTAAAGTAGGTATGAGTGTAAGTGTGCCGACTGTAATGGATAATGTGGGAGTGGGCAGCAAAGCAATGCTTCAAACTACGCAAGGAATCTACAATACAGCGGTTGGCGCTAAATCTATGTTCAGCAATACTACTGGCAGCTATAACACAGCAATTGGCAGGTCGGCTTTATACCACAATGTTACTGGTGCCGACAATGTTGCAATAGGCGAGGCGGCCGGCTATGGTATGAATGGTGTAAATTTTTCGCAATCAATATTTATAGGTTCAATATGCTACCCAACCGTTAATCGCACCAATGTTACTATGATTGGTTACAATGTGCAAAACGGACAAATAACTGCTAACAATCAAATAGCATTAGGCAACACTTCTATTGCTGCTATTCGCGCGCCAGTAACCGGATTGACAGCCTATAGCGATGCTCGATACAAAACCAATGTACAGGCTGATGTAAAAGGATTGGATTTTATAAATAAGCTGCGCCCTGTGTCTTACAATGTACGCCCTGCCGAATTACATAAAATTTGGGGCACACCCGATTCGTTGGTTAAAAAGATTGACCATGTTGAGACAGAACAAATTCGTTATAGCGGATTTATAGCGCAAGAGGTTGAGCAGGCAGCAAAAGAAAGCGGATTTGATTTTACTGGCATTGATGCTCCCAAAAATAGTAGAGAAACCTACGCGCTTCGGTACACCGATTTTATTATGCCTTTGGTAAAAGCCGTGCAAGAGCAACAAGAAATTATTGCTACACAGCAGCAAGAAATTGATTTATTGAAGCATAGATTGGAAACTATTGAGTTGCGCTAACTATTCAATTCTGCATCACAAAATCGTACTGTTCACCTAACAGTAATCTTACAGCACGTAACATTTTTGCCTTTCAAATTTTAACTCGTATGAAAAGAATATTATTCATTACACTTTGTGTGTTCGCGTTTGGTGCTATAAGTGCACAACAACTTTTAAGAGATATTAAAATAGGACAAGACGGTGCAGAGCCAGATTTTAATGATGTGGTTATTAAAGATGGCTTGCTATATTTTATTGCCGAAGATATGCCAGCTAACAAGGCACTTTTTAAAACTGATGGCACCACTAATGGAACCGAAAAGCTAATTGGCGATAGCAATTTCGGCATCTATAATACCTTAGGTTTTATTGGTAATGAACTCCTTTTTTGGGGTGGCAACTTTGTTGATGGCATAGCTCTTTATAAAACCAATAGTGCTTTTAATGCATACACTTTGGTAAAGCAAATTCATGCCCAGTCATTTTTCACTTACTTGAATGTGAAAATTCAAGTAGGCAACACTATTTATTTTGTGGCCGATGATGGAGTTCATGGTTTCGAACTTTGGAAAACTGATGGAACAGAAATTGGCACGGTGATGGTGAAAGACATCAATGTAGGTAGCGGTAGTTCTCTATTAAACACCTCTGCCAATGGCTATTTTGCAGCACTTGGCAATACCATCTATTTTGCCGCTGGCGATACAACCAATGGTGCAGAACTTTGGAAAAGTGATGGCACCGAAGTAGGTACAGTATTAGTAAAAGATATTGAAACAGATAATTCTATGGGAGCGCAATTTGGCAGCAACCCCGCTTATCTTTATGCTTTTAATGGAAAGATTTATTTCTCGGCTTATCGCGCTTTAGATGGCCGAGAGCCTTGGTTTACAGATGGTACCGCCAATGGCACTCAGCTATTAAAAGATTTAGCGCCAGGTGGTAGTTCGCCTTCAAATTTTATTGCTTACAACAATGCTTTATACTTTGTTGCTTATGCAAATAATGAAGGCTACACACTATATAAAAGCAATGGTACTTCTGCTGGTACAAGCATTGTGCGACTGCCTTCTGCCGGAGGGCCGGAAACAATTGAATCTATTGTGCAATTTAAAGGCAAACTTGCTTTTGCTTCCAATAATCAAAATGGAGATAAAAATATTTGGATGAGTGATGGTACCTCTGCCGGAACAACAAGGCTGCTTAATGGAACAACAACTTTTGACGCTACGGGCGAAAAGTTGTTAAGCACTTCAAGCTACTTGTACTTTACTGCTTCCAACAATGGTTCAAAATACAACCTTTATCGCAGCGAAGGCACAAACAATTCTGTGCAAAAAATTGGTACTGATGTTGATTTTGAATGTGTTTCAGTAGAGCCAATGTATCTTCTTGGTAATTGTGTGTTATTGTTGGGCGATAATGGCAGCACAGGCGAAGAAATATATACTGTTTGCAATCAACAAACAGTTGGGTTGGGTAATGCGGTGCAGGCAGCACAATCTATACGATTTGATATAATGCCTAACCCGGCAAAAAATGTAGTTGCGCTGACTACGGAAATGGAGGGCAGATTTTCTGCCTCTCTATTTTCTCTTCATGGTGCGCTTATCGAAACAGTTGAGTTCGAAGCCTTTCATACATTTAATGTTAGCAACCTCAATGCCGGCATTTATTTGCTACAGTTAAGCGATGGCAATGGAAATGTTACAAGTAAGAAAATTGTAAAGCAATAAATTGAAAAAGGTTGGAGCAGTATCGGTTTTGCTCCAACCTTTTTTCGTGCTTTCATGCTCCTTTTTTTTCTTTTGCTTCATGCGAATTGCTTTTGATGCCAAGCGGGCATTAAATAATACTTCGGGTTTAGGCAGTTACAGCCGCATTTTGCTGAATGGCTTGATGGAGGCTTTTCCTGAAAATGATTACCAGCTTTTTTCGCCAAAAGTAAACGAGTTGTTACTTGCAGAACTGCACGGTGCATTTTCGATGCAGTTGCCCCAATCAACCTTACACAAAACCTTGCATCCACTTTGGCGATCTTTTGGCGTAAAAAAGCAACTTTGTCAAAATCGTGTTGAGTTGTATCATGGCTTATCAAATGAGTTGCCCTTGAATGCACATACTTTTAGAATGCCAAAAGTTGTAACAATTCATGATTTGTTGTTTTTGCATCACCCCGAAGATTTTCCTGTTTTAGATACTAAAGTTTATCAACTAAAAACCGCTTATGCATGTAAAAATGCCGATGTGATAACGGTTAACAGCGAGCAAACAAAGACCGATGTAATGCACCTGATCAATGTGCCCGAAAAGAAAATTGCATTGGTGCATCATGCTGTACACCCGCGTTTTTTGCACGATTTTTCGCAAGCACAAATTGAAGCGGTGCGGCAGAACTACAATCTACCAGCTTCGTTTATTTTACAAGTAGGTTCGTTTTTGGGTCGCAAAAACCACCTGCGTACTTTACAAGCTTTCGCAAGTATTGCCAGTAAAACTGAATGCAGTTTAGTTTTTGTAGGCAATGGTGGAAGCGAGCAAAAACGAATAGAAAATTTTATTGCACAGCATCAGCTGCATAACCGTGTTTTCATTATCAGGAATGTTGTTTCTGCCGATATGCCATTGGTGTATCGTGCTGCGCAGGGTGTTGTTTATCCATCGGCAAATGAAGGTTTTGGGTTGCCGATTTTAGAGGCATTTGCAAGCAATGTTCCGTTGATAACCACAGCCGGTAAATGCTTTGCCGAAGTAGCCGGAGAAGCCGCAATTTTTATTGATTCGCAGAGCGAACATGACATTGCCAATGCAATGCTTGCAATGCTTGAAGATACTACGTTGCGCAAAAATTTGATTGCGCTGGGTAAAGCGCGACTGCCTTTGTTTAGCAGTAGGCAGCTTGCTGAAGGCACTATGAATATTTACAAAAATCTTGTTTGAAAAAGTGCAGGTTTGCATAGGAGAAATTATAATTAATAGAAGATGAATTTTTTAATAGCCGGGCTCGGAAACATTGGCGAAGAATATTTAGACACGCGCCACAATGTCGGTTTTAATGTAGCAGATTCTTTGGCGTACAAAGCAGAGGTGAGTTTCGGTTTAGAGCGCCTTGCATTTCATGCACATTACCGTTCGCGGGGCAAAAATATTCATCTTATAAAGCCTACAACATACATGAATCTTAGTGGCAAGGCTGTGCGCTATTGGATGACCGAATTGAAAATTGCACCGCAAAACTTATTGGTGGTTTTAGATGATATTGCTATTCCTTTTGGCTCGGTGCGCCTGCGTGGCAAAGGCAGCGATGGCGGGCACAATGGATTGAAAGATATAGACGCTACATTTGGCAACGGTAATTATGCAAGGCTGCGGTTTGGTATTGGCGGCAATTTTCCAAAAGGCGCACAAGCGCATTTTGTATTGGGTAAATGGACTGCCGATGAGGCCAAGCAACTGCCCGATTTAATCTCAAAATCATGCGATGCCGTAAACGCTTTTATGTTTGAAGGTTTAGAGCGGGCAATGACCAAATACAATAAATAAGCAGTAAAAAGTTGTGCGAAAATTTGCTACTAACCTATTGGAAATACACTGCCTTCAATAGCCAAAACCGAATTGTCAAAAACAGGTTTAGCTTCGTTGAGCAGCAAAGTCAAATCTTCGTAGCGGGCAGAAAAATGCCCCAATAGTAGCTGTTTGACATTTGCTTTTACAGCCAATTCGGCCGATTGTTTTGAAGTAGTGTGCATGGTTTCTACAGCACGCTCCAATTGCTCGGTAATAAAAGTGGAGTCGTGATACAGTAAATCAACATTCATTATCTGTGGTAAAATATCTTCGTTGTAAACGGTGTCGCAACAATAAGCATAGCTGCGTGCAGCGCGCGGAGCAAGTGTAAGTTCGCTGTTTGGAATCACCTTGCCATCGGGCGTAACATAATCGCCTCCATCTTTTATGCTTAAAATATCTTCTCGTGTAAGATTGTATTCTTGAATTTTATCGCGCCTCATGTTGGGCAGGTTGGGTTTTTCGCGAAACAAAAATCCTGTTGTAGGCAAGCGATGTTTTAAAATTATGGTTTCTACAGTAAGAAAGTCATCTTCATAAATCTTGCGCGGCTCATCGGCTCGCACAGGATGAAAAAATATCTCGTAGCGCAACATGGTTTGCCCCCATTTTAAATGCGCGTTGATAATTTCATCTAAACCTTGTGGTCCATAAATGTTTAATGGCGCAGTTCGGTAATTCAGGTTAAAGGAACTTATCAAACCAATTAAGCCGAAGTAGTGGTCGCCATGTAAATGAGAGATAAAAAGATTATCGAGTTTGCCTCTTTTTATGGCATAGCGATTCATTTGCAACTGTGTGCCTTCTCCGCAATCAATTAAAAAATTATGACCGTTGTATGTAACAATTTGAGCAGAAGGGTGTCGGTTATAAGCCGGAATTGCTCCGTTGCTTCCCAAAATTGTAACCTCAAACTGCACTAAATAGAAATGAATTTATGAGTAAAAAACAGAATGGATTACCCGCGCAAATCGCGGTCTAGCTCTTCCATCATTACATAATCAACCGATTCGCTTACGGTTGGCACAATATTTAAAATAGGCTCTAATTGCGATATTTTAATCAGCTTGGTTATTTGTGTATTCAAGCCGGTTAATACAAATGTGCCGCTCGATTCTTTGCACAGCCTATTGCCCACCAAAAGCGCGCTCAACCCTGACGAATCAATGAATTCCACTTCAGATAAATCTAAAATAATATTGCGATAACCTTCGGTGTTGAGGTAAACCAATTCACTTTTCAATTGTGGAGCAAGTGTGCTCAACAGTCTTTCCTCGTGCAAACGCACATGGCACAATCTTTCTTTTTTATCTAAGGTCAGCTTCATAGCCAGCTAATTATATTAGTAATATTAAATGAGGTATCCTCGCCAAAAATAGCTTTTTTCAATATACAATTATAACCGCCAAAAATCAATATCCCAAGAACATGGCAACTATAATTTTGTTTCAATTTGTGCAGAGTGCTTTGTGAAGCAGAATTGCGATGTGATGTTTTGCGAAAAAGTTTGTTACTTCGGGTGGCGAAAAAGCAACCATTACACAACAATTTTTTTGAACCGAAAAGAAGATGTTGCAAACTGAAAATTTAAAATTTCTTGTAGAATCCAATGCGTTTGGTGTTTGCTCAAAGTTGGGCGAAAAATTGGGTATGCCCATCAAAAACATTCGTTTGTTTTTTATCTACACCAGTTGTTTTACACTTGGCTCGCCAGTAATAGTTTATATGATTATTGCCTTTTGGATTAAAATGCGCGATTATGTTCGCGGCAGCCGCAATCCCGTGTGGGACTATTAAAATCATACACCTCGTCCACTATATTCTTATATTTTTACCACGCAATGCGATTTATATTTTTTCTTTTTTTCTTTTCCATTTCCATTTTTATTCAAGCACAAAAACCCAAATTGTTTTGCAACCCGGTGGTTGGTTCTGTTACGCCTACATCGGCAAAAGTTTGGATTGGTTATAGAGGCAATGGTAACAATGCTGTGATTCTTGGTGATACTGCCGAAAAAAACGTGCTTTATCCAACCGATGCTCAATACATAAAAAACAGCAAAGGGCACATTGCACTTACAATGACTTTTACGAACCTGAAGCCCGATAGATACTACAATGTGTTGGTGAGTATTGATGGCTGGGGCACCAATGGGAAAGTGGGTTTTCGCACGCCCAAAGACACTACTGTAAACGACTTTAACTTTGTAACCGGTTCGTGTTTGCTGTTGCAAACAGATATTTTGCGCCCAATTTTTCCGGGAGCTTCCGATTTGATATTAAAACGTATGCGCAAGCAACAAGCCGATTTTATGCTTTGGTTGGGCGACAACGTTTACATGTGGCGACCGCACTACAAAAGTTACGATGGAATGTTTAAACGATACATGAGTGTGCGCAGAAAATTCAAATCGCTGAATAATTTCATTGGCAACCAACCCAATTATGCTATTTGGGACGACCACGATTATGGCCCCAATGATGCAGCAGGGGACTTTCCTTTAAAAGATTCTATCTTGAAAATATTTAAAGGTTTTTGGCCCAACACTTATCCCGATGCCGAAGCTTTTAATGGCAATTACTTTAAGTTCAGCCGCTACGATGCCGATTTTTTTATGATGGATAATCGTTATTTTCGTGGCACAAGAGGCGATTCTACTGCTCCGTTTTTGGGCGAAACTCAATTGCTGTGGTTAAAACAACAACTACTTACCAGCGAAGCGACTTTTAAATTCATAGCCATTGGTTCGCAGGTAGTTAGCCGCATGGGCTTTGGCGAAAAGTACAATGAATACAGCCGCGAGCGCAGCGAGTTGTTTGATTTTATTGTGGAGCATAACATTAAAGGCGTGATTTTTTTAAGTGGCGATATGCACTTTACAGAGTTGTGTAAAGAAGAGTGGAAGGGTTACCCGCTTTACGACTATTCGTGTTCGCCTTTAACATCGCCACCATTGCCTGTTGGCATTTTGAAGTTGAATAATAATCCGTTGCGTGTTGAGGGAACAAGATTTGCTTATCGAAATTTTGGCAAAATCACCATCACAGGCGAAGCTGGCAATAGGATATGCACTATGGAAACGTTTAACCGCAGAGGTAAAAAGAAGTGGACTCATCAGATTTTTCAAAGTGAATTGAAAGTGAAAACAGCAGAATGAAAAGCGTAAAACTTCGCGGCATTGAAACAGAATTCATTTTTAAAACTTCGCGCAGTGGTGGGGCAGGTGGGCAGCATGTAAACAAGGTGAATACAAAGGTGATTGCCTCGTTCGATGTTTTTAATACCGACCATTTGAACAGCGAAGAGAAAGTGTTGATTCAACAAAAACTGCGCAATAAAATAAGTGCCGAGGGGCTTCTCTCTGTTGCAAGCGAAGCAACCCGTTCGCAATACAAAAACAAAGAATTGGCTATAAAAGCACTAATCTTGTTGATAGATAAAGCACTGCAAAAACCCAAAGTGCGCAAGCCTTCGACTCCATCGCAAAGCACCATAAAAGCAAGGCAACAAGCTAAAAGGAAGAATAGCGAGAAGAAACAAATGAGAACTTCTGTGTGGAAGAAGCTGCTGCATGAATAATCACTTGCTTTTTTTCTTCCAACAATCTTCTAAATGGTCATCTACTATACCCACAGCCTGCATAAAAGCATAACATATTGTAGAGCCGCGAAATTTAAATCCGCGCTTGCCCATGTCTTTACTCATGGCATCGCTAATGGCTGTTTTTGCAGGAATTTCCGATAGTGATTTTGGATGATTGATAATGGTTTTACCTTCGGTAAAACTCCAAATGTATTTATCGAAAGAGCCAAACTCCTTTTGAATTCCAAGAAAGAGTTTTGCGTTGTTGATGGCGGATTCAATTTTTAAACGATTGCGAATAATGCCCATATCCTGCATAAGTGCTTCAACTTTAGCGGCATCAAATTTCGCTACTTTTTTTGCGTCAAAATTCACAAATGCTTTCTGGAAGTTATCGCGTTTTTTAAGCACAGTAAGCCAGCTTAAACCGGCTTGAAAACTTTCTAAAACAAGAAATTCAAAAAGCAACCTGTCGTCATGCACGGGTTTGCCCCATTCTTCATCGTGATACTTGATGTAAATTGATTCTTTTAAACACCAGCCACATCGTGTTTTGTTATCGGCAGCCGACATTGTTAGATATTGCCCGAAAGAATTTTTTCTTTCAATAATTTAAAATCAACTGGCTTTGTAAAAAAATCGTCAGCACCTTTTTGTTGTGCTTCGTTCATGTATTGTTCGTTGCCATAGGCCGAAATCATCATCACTTTCTTGTTTGGATATTTCTGCTTTATTTTTTCCAGCAATTCCAAGCCGGTCATGCCCGGCATATTGATGTCTGAGAGAATAATGATGATGTCTTGATTAGAAACATCCTGCAATTCCAACAATGCCTTTGCGCCCGAGTTGGCAAAATGCAAATTTACCTTGCCTTCATTTGCTTCTTTTCTGAAACGTTGGCGGAAGAGTAATTCAACATCTTCTTCGTCATCTACAACCAAAATTCTTAGTGCCATAATTTTGAAATTTTATGCAATTGGTAATGAAATTTTAAACTCGGCATATTCGCCTTCTTTTGAATCTACTTCTATAGAGCCACCGTGCAATTTCACTATTATATCGTGGCTGATGGATAAGCCTAAGCCGGTGCCTTCGCCCGTTGGTTTGGTAGTAAAAAACGGATTGAAAAGTTTTTGTTTTACATCTTCGCTCATACCCAAGCCATTGTCGCGAATTACAATTACAGCTTTGTTGTCTTTGGTTTCGGTATTGATGCTTAGCACGGGTTGATAATCGTCTTTGCTGGAAACAATTTTTTTGCTGATAGAATAAAAACTGTTGTTGAACATATTCAACAGCACTCTACCTAAATCTTGTTTCACCAAATTTAATTTTGGTAAAGACTTGTCTAACTCCTGCTCAATTTTGCAATTGAAATTTTTGTCGGTAGCGCGTAAGCCGTGGTAGGCAAGGTTTACAAACTCTTTTAGCAATTCGTTTAAGTCGGTTGCTTCTTTCTCGCTTTTTTGTTCGCGGCTGTGTTGCAACATGTTTTTTACAATGCTATCGGCACGTTTGCCATGATGATGGATTTTGGTAAGGTTTTGAATTAAATCGCCAGCTATTTCTTTTATTTCTTCGATATCGTCCGATTCTTTTACTTCTTCCAATAGTTCAATCGAAAGGTCGGCAAAGTTGTTTACAAAGTTCAATGGGTTTTGGATTTCGTGTGCAATACCGGCTGTTAGCTGCCCCAGCGATGCCAGTTTTTCTTTTTGCACCAATTGCTCTTGTGTAGATTTTAGTTCGTCTAAAGTTTTAGCAAGTTCTTGGTTTGCTTTGTTTTTTGCCCGTATTTGCCTGATAACAACAAAGATGAAAATGAGCGCAACCAACACTGCATTTATCAAAATAATGCCAACTATTCTTTGCTGTTTGATACGTAAGTCGTTGTTTTCTTTTTCTTGTTCCAAAGCTGCAATTTGGCTTTTTGTAGCTTCGTATTCTGCTTGTTGTTGAGCAAGCTGCGCTTCGATTCTTGCTGCCTGTTCTGATTGCTCGCCCATTGCCTCGGCTTGTTCGCTTCTTTGGCGTTGAAGCTCTTCAATCATTTTTTGTTTTTGCTCCAATTCGCTCATTCTGTTTTTTATATCAGAGTCAACATTGCCCGATGATTTGAATGATGGCGCGACTGTTGGCTGTGGTGTTGGTTTTCTAACTTCAACCGGGCGCTGTTCTACATAATCTTGTTCAAGTGTGCGCTCTCGTGGTCGCGTTTCTACCGGTATCGGAAAATCGCCCAGTTTTTTCTGTTGTGGTTGCTGAATGATTACCGTTGTTTGCGCATCGGGATTTGCCAATTTTTTTTGCGCTTTTTTTCTGAATCGTAAACCTAATGCAGGGTTTCCTTCGAGTTCATAAGTTTCGGCCATAATAAGGTAGGCTTCGGCTTCGCCTTTGGTGTAACCCAGTTGCACTGCTTTTGTTAAAGCTTCGGTTGCGGTAGATCGCGCATCTTCTATATTCAGCGAACTGCTGTTCTGCAATAATTCGCGGGCTTTGGCGTTCAACTCATCTACATTAGAAATGTCTTGAGCGGTGATGGTGTTTAACAATAAAAAAAGTGTTACCGAAAGCACACTTATAAATCGCGACATGATATTTTTTTAGAAAACTGAAACCGAAAAATACACGAATTTTTAAAACAGAAGAAAATACTTGGTTATTTCCCTTTAAAATCGGGTTTACGCTTTTCGTTAAAGGAAGTTACTCCTTCTTTGTAGTCTTGGCTGCGCCCTGCTATTTCCTGATGCCATGCTTCTTGCTGCAACATTTCTGCCAGCGATGATGTGCTTGCCTTATTAAGCATTTTTTTAATCATGCCGATTGCTTTGGTTGCTCCGTTGGCATAGCGGCTTGCCAGTAGGTTTACTACTTCGTCTAATTGCTCGTTTGCAACTACTTTGTTTACAATGCCCCACTCCAATGCTTCTTGTGCACTGAATTTATCGCCAAGTGTAGAAAGTTCAAATGCTTTGTGGTAGCCTACGCCTTGTGGTAAAAAGTAGGAACCGCCAGAGTCTAACACCAAACCAATGTTTACAAAGGCTTCTACAAAAGCTACATTTTCGGCTGCCACAACCATATCGCAGGCAAATGCCAGCGAAGCACCTGCACCGGCAGCTACGCCATTCACTTTTGCTATTACAGGCTTTGCCATTTCACGTATGCCTAAAATCATCGGGTTGTATCTGCGCACAACCGAATCGGCCAAGCTGCGGTCTTTTGCTCCTTCTACATCTTTTAAGTCTTGCCCGCTGCAAAATGCTTTGCCCGCGCCTGTAATTACAAGCACTCTGGCGGTTTCGTCTTTTGCTGTTTTTTTTATTGCGTCAATAAATTCTGCGCTCATGGTTTCATTAAAAGCATTGAACCTGTCGGGGCGGTTCATGGTAAGTGTGGCAACGCCATTTGTTACTTCATATAGAATAGTACTGTACATTTTATTGATATTTCGAGCAAGGTTAATAAACCAATGCCGAATCAAAAAAATTAAAACAACAACTTGTATTGTGGTAGTATAAAAATGCCTTGTTGGTATTCATTGTTCAAAGTGTTGTTGCGTGGGTTATACACTTTGCGGAAAATATTTTTGATGTTGGCTATATTTTGAAAATCGGTGGAAAGTTCTTGTGTTACTTTCTTGCCGCTGAACCGGAAAGTGAGCTTTAAATCGAGTCTGAAATAATCGGTATATTTTTTGCTAAAAGCTTCCGATTCCAAACGCACCTCTTTTCGTGCTGCGGCACTGGCAACTTCATCAATGGGTGTGTAATACCGCCCGCCTGCTCCGGTTGTTTTCATATCAATAGCCACGGCATATCGTTTGGTTTTGTCTTTTTTCTTTCCACCAAAAATGTATTGATAGCCCGCAAGTGCATTCACAACATACAAGCCATTGAAAGCGGTGTTGCGCCACACTTTATCGCTACCGCGATACTGCGATTGAAATACAGACGTTGTTACGAGAAAGTAATAGCCTTTTGTAAAAAATTTTTCAACCGTTACTTCTAACCCGTAGTTTCTTCCGAGTCCGGCATTTACTAAGTAGTTGTTGTTGGGTGTGGCAAAATCTGCGCCTGCATTTAACATGCTAAAAGAGCTGCTGAAAGGCTCCACGGGTGCTTTGTCAATGTATTGAAAGTAGATTTCGGTTTTAAGTCTAAAGTCTTTAAAAAAGTTCAAATCGTAGCCCAGCACCACATGTTGGCTACGCGAAAAACCAACATTTAAATTTGTGGCAATGGGATTTGCGGGGTCGGTAACATCTTGATTGTAGTAAGTAGGCAGCGGTTGAATTTGGTGGTGTAGGCCATAGCCTAATGATATAGATTGATTTTCTCGAAATTGATATTTGAAACCAACACGCGGTTCGGGTGCAATGCTTTTGCTGAGCGTGTAATATTGCAGGTGGAAGCCCGTGTTCAAGGTAAGCTGCTCAGTAAACTTGTGTTTCCACATGCCATACAATTCGAGCAGCGCACTGAAGCCTTTGCCCGATTTTACTGGCACAAAAGTGTTATTTATTAAAAAGCTATCGGCAAATTGCAGGTCGTAAACATTGGCGTGAATGCCTGTAGTAACTGTGTTTTTTGCATTGATTTTATTGTTGTACAAAATGTGTGCGCTGTATTTGTTTTGCTTGAGCGCAACTTTGTTTACGCGAATGATTTGTGTTCTATCATCTAAGCCTACCGAATCTATATCGGCAAACTGCGTTTGGTGCGATGCTGCAAGATTTAATTTGTAATAAGATTTTTTGTTTAAAAAGTAAGTATGCGAGAATCCAACCACACTTGTGCGCACTTTGTTGTAAATATCTACATTTTCGTTGCCGTATAGGTTTTTTGGGTTTTTAGCCAAATCTACCAAAGAGCCTTTTAATTCGATTTTGCTTAAACCGCCCAAACCCCAAAAGCGGAATATTCCGGCTTTTTTTGTTGGCACATCTACTTTAAATGTCAAATCCTGATATTCGGGTACAGCAGTGCCGGTTCCAAAATTCACCTTCAATAACTTGAACAAACCCAAAGTAGAGTAGCGGTAATTCAATAAAAAGGATGCTTGACTTTTCTTTTTTGCAAATGGACCTTCGGCTCCGGCTTCAATGCCATTGAAGCCAAGCTGTGCGATAAACTCGTATTTGTCTTTATTGCCATTGCGCAAACCCAAATCGAATACACCAGAGAGCGCGTTGCCGTATTCGGCAGGAAAGGCAGATGTCATAAAATCGCCCCGCGAAAGTGTGTTGTTGTTCAGCATTCCAACCGGGCCGCCTGTGCTGCCAAACCCTCCGAAGTGATTAGGGCTTGGAATGTCTATTCCCTCTAATCTCCAGAGCATTCCCATGGGCGAGTTCCCTCTTATAATAATGTCGTTTCGGGCATCGTTTGCACCACTTACGCCTGCAAAGTTTGTTGCCATACGCGATGGGTCGTTTCTGTTGCCGCTAAAGCGGCTTGTTAGTTCTACATCAAACGATCGTGCGCTGATAGCTGCAAATTCGTTTTTTGCTTGCCCTTGCTCTTTGTTACCTACAATTACAACTTCGCTTATTGTGCTTACTTTTTCTTCGAGCAAAACATTTAACTGAGTTTCTTTTCCCGCTATTACTTGAAGGTTGTTGAATGATGCATCATTGTAGCCAATGTATGAAATGCGAATGGAAGCCCTGCCAAGTGGCACTTCTAACTTAAAGTATCCATTATCGTCAGTTGCTGCTGCATTGAATGCGCCAGAGTCAATCAGCATCACTTTTGCACCCATCAATGGGTATTTTGAATCCTTGTCCAATACCTGACCGCGCACAATCCCTTTTACTTGAGCATGTGTGTAAATTACGAAACACCAAAGGAGCATTGTAGTTGCTAATGTTCTTGCCCATTTGTGTGTATTAACCAAGCAGAAATATGCTTTAATGGATTTCATCGGATTGCGTTAAACAAGTTTAACATCGTTTGTTTTGATGGCGAACTTAGTTATAGATAAATAATATTCAACTTCTAAAATCGTGTAATTCTTACTGTTAAGGCTTAGTGGCGACAAAAAACGAAAGTTAAATTGTCAGAGATTTGTAATAAATCTATTGTAGCGCACAACTATTTTACTTTCATTTGCCGTCCTTTTTACGGAAAGGTTACTTTTACATCAATAATTTAAATCAAACAAAAAAAGAGCAATGAGAAAATTGTTTACACTACTCGCAATGGGATTTTTCCTTTTGTCGGCTAATGCGCAAAGCAAACAGGTGAATCCTGTTGATGTGGCTTTGGGTGGTAAGGTTGCAGCAAATGCGCCAGTTCCAAATCGTGCTAAAAATTCTAAGTCGGCAGTTTCCGGCAGGTCAACAACTAGTGCGTTTTCAATTTCATACAGAGCAAACGAAGAAGCTTGGGCTGATGAAAAAGGATACACTAACACAGGTTACATTTGGGAGATGAACGGAAACCTACCGAATGAGTCTTTTGCAACTTTAAGAAACATGGCTGTGTTGTTCGACTCATTGCAAGAAAACACTGATGATTTCCAATCATACAAAGTGAAGTTTTACCCTAAGGCAAAAAGCACTGTAAAAGTTTCAGCGGTTTATTTTCCTGCTATTTTCCAAAAAAATGCAAGCAACAAACCTGATACTTTCAAAGTTTCATTGTTCAAATTACCTGCAAACTACGCATGGACCAATCCAACTTTAGCTGGTTTGATTAACGGTTCGGGTGTAAATGAAACTTTGAATTCTGAGCCAACAACCATTTGGGCTGATTCTTCATATAATTTTAATCCTAGCGATTGGGCATTAGATTCAACTTCAACTCCAAACGGAACAGTTTACTTTTTGGGTCGCGAGAATATGAATGTTCAATTGCAACAAGGAGAAACTTTTGGTTTCAGAGTTGATTTTAAAGGAGATACAGCCAATAAACTGGTTGTGTATGCTGGTTATCACGAACGTTGCCAAGATACTGCATTTGCGGTATCTGCAATCATTCCAAATAGTGTTGGATACATGAACTTTAAAGTAAATGCATCAACTAATTTATCGGGCGTTTACAGAGATGATATCGTGTACAATGTGCAACCGCCATGCAACAGATTCCTTTTGCAAAACTTCACTATGTATGCAGATGTTGAAGTTACCAACGATAACTTTAGTGTAGCAGTAGTGCCAAGTGTTACTGAAGCTTGCCCAGGTAGCCAAGTTGATTTGAAAGCAAACTTTGTTGGCTCATCGGAGGCTACATTTGTGTGGAGTTCTAAAACCGGAACACTTTCATCAACTAATGACGAAGAGGTTACTTTAACTTTGGCAACTACTAACCAAAACGATACTGTTACATTGATTGGAACAGATTCAACTGGTTTGGTGAATGATACTTCTGTATTTATTGTAAAAAACAATGGTATTGGCGTTAATTTTGCCAACAGCCCATACAGTGTTAACTGCGGTGCAAAGGCAAACGCTGTGAGTGCATTGTCGGGTTACACTACAGGTCAAAGAACTTTCCAATGGAACATTGATACCGATCCATTGGTAGATTCAACTACTACATCTGGAAACATGGGAGGTTTGTTGCCAGGCAATTATTCTGTAACTGTTACCAACAGCAAAGGCTGCCAGTCTTCAGCAAGTTTCTCGGTTCAATACAATAATGGAGTTGCCAATAATGTAAACTTTACTACACCGGATGTAATTGCAGGTGGTGCAGCTCAAGTTTGTATCAATCTACCTTACACTTATAACAACACTTCATCTAATAAAGATGGATGGGAAGCAAGTTGGGCATTTGGCGATGCTAACGGCAGCACAGATGTAGCTACCGATGCGTTTTTTGCTTACACAGCTACTGGTACTTACAGAGTAACATTGTCTATGGATAGTGCAGGTTGCAAGTTTGTTGGTCCTGAAAAAAGTGTTCAGGTATTGCCAGCAACAAATGCAGCATGCAGCCCTAATAGTGTAAATGAAATTTCATTTGAGCAATCGGTAGAGTTGATGCCTAACCCAACAAATGGTTTGGTTACTATCAATGTATCAAATCTTGAAAAAGGTATCAGTATTCAAGTGTTCAACATCTTGGGTTCTGAGGTTAAACAATTCACTTCAAAGGATGTAAATGGAACATTCAGCAAATCATTTGATTACAGCGACTTGTCTAAAGGTGCTTATTTGGTAAAAATCCAAAGCGGCAGCAAAGTGGCAGTAAAACGTATGATTGTAAACAAGTAATTCAATCTTTTAGTTTGATACTAACAAAGCCTTCCACATGTGGAAGGCTTTGTTGTTTATAGAATGTATGGTTATGCACACATTATGCACGATAATTCACAGCAAGTTTGTGCGCAAGTGGAGAAGTGATGAAAATGTACTGCTTCCATACGTTTAGCTTTGCAGCAACTCAAAAATATATGAAGGTTACATATTACGGACATGCTTGTTTTGGCGTAGAGGTTGGTGGAAAAAACCTACTCTTCGATCCGTTTATCTCAGGCAATGAATTGGCAAAAAATATAGATATAAATTCAATTCCGGCAGATGTGATATTTGTTACTCACGGGCACTTTGACCATATTGCCGATGCCGTTGCCATTGCCAACCGCACAGGAGCATTGGTTATTAGTAATTGGGAGGTATGCGATTGGCTGCAAAAGCAAGGATTGACCCAATGCCACCCAATGAACACCGGAGGTAAACGCAAGTGGGATTTTGGTACGGTGCGCTGCACTGTTGCGCAACACAGCAGCAGTTTGCCCGATGGCAGTTATGGCGGCAACCCGGTGGGCTTTATTCTCGAAACCGAGGAAGGCAATTTTTATTATTCGGGCGATACGGCACTTACATTGGATATGCAGCTAATTCCAAATTGGAGTAAGTTAGATTTTGCACTGTTGCCTATTGGCGATAACTTCACGATGGGTTATGAAGATGCAGTAGTGGCAGCCGATTTTATTAAATGCAATAAAATAATTGGTTTGCATTTCGACACTTTCGGCTACATTGTTGTAGATCGCGATAAGGCTATAAAAGCATTTAGCGATGCAGGAAAGGAACTGATATTAATGCCGATAGGCGAAAACATTTCACTCTAAAATTATCATGGGAAAGATTATCACATTAGCGAATCAAAAAGGAGGCGTAGGTAAAACTACCAGTGCTATTAACATTGCTGCAAGTTTGGCTGTGTTGGACTACAAAGTATTGTTGGTAGATGCCGACCCGCAGGCAAATGCCACATCGGGCGTAGGTTTCGACCCCAAATCGGTAGAGCGCAGTTTGTATGATTGTTTAGTAAATGATGCCAGTTTTAGCGAGGCAACTTTAGTTACAGAAACGCCAAACTTGAGTTTAATTCCATCGCATGTAGATTTGGTGGGAGCGGAGATTGAATTGATAAACCGCCCTAATAGAGAAACTGTTTTTAAAACTCTGTTGGAAGAAGTAAAAGAGCAATACGATTTTATTGTAATTGATTGCTCGCCTTCGCTTGGGTTGATTACTGTGAATGCTTTAACGGCTGCCGATTCTGTGCTGATTCCCGTGCAGTGCGAGTACTTTGCATTAGAAGGATTAGGCAAGTTGTTGAATACCATAAAAATAGTACAAACACGCTTGAATCCTAACCTTGAAATTGAAGGTATTTTGCTCACCATGTTCGACCCGCGTTTGCGACTTTCGAACCAAGTGGTAGATGAAATAAAACGCCACTTTGAAAATATTGTTTTTCATACAATTATTCACCGAAATACGCGCTTAGGCGAGGCTCCAAGTTTTGGTAAGCCGGCAGTTTTGTATGATGCCGAAAGTAAGGGAAGTGTAAACTATATGAGTTTAGTGCGCGAACTGTTGGCGCGCAACGGCATGGGTACTTTTCCGGAGGGAGAAACAGAGGTTGCAGACGAAGAAGTTGCATAAATTGAAGGTTCGCTTTTGAGCTATAGAAACTGGAAAAGTTTTTTGCTTTTCTGCTTTGTAAATTACTCATCGTTTTATGGTGAGCAAAAGATAAATAATGACTAACGAAAAAAAGAAAACAGTATTAGGGAGAGGTTTGGGAGCTTTGCTTGAATCGAATGATACAACTGCAAATGTGAAACAGCCCGAAGGTTTTGGCAAGCAAGTAGGTGTGGTGGTAAACATTCCATTAGAGGCTATTGAAGTAAATCCATTTCAGCCGCGTAGCACTTTTGAGGAAGATAGCTTGCTGGAACTTTCTGAATCCATAAAAATTCACGGTGTTATTCAGCCAATTACAGTTCGTAAAATTGAAAATGGCAGGTATCAACTAATAGCAGGCGAGCGCAGGTTGCGCGCTTCTAAGTTGGCGGGTAAAAAAGAAATTCCCGCTTATCTACGAACTGCCAGCGACCAAGAGTCTATTGAAATTGCATTGATAGAAAACATTCAGCGCGAAGACCTTAATGCATTAGAAATAGCGATCAATTACAAGCGCCTGATGGATGAATGCGAATTGACACAAGAACAGCTTTCTGTGCGCTTGGGCAAAAACAGAAGCAGCGTTACTAACTTTTTACGCTTGCTGAAGTTGCCACCCGATATTCAAGCAGCATTGCGCGATGAAAAAATTTCTATGGGCCATGCAAAAGCCTTGTTGGGTGTAGAGCAAATTACAACTTTGTTGGCATTGTTTAAAGAGGTAGTAGCCAAAGAACTTTCGGTGCGCCAAACCGAAGAACTTGTTAGAACATCAGAATCTAAACCCGCAAAAAAATCTTCGCCTAAAAAGCCTCAGGTTCCGTATGCAATAAAAAAGTTAGAAGATCAACTTTCTTCAGCTTTGAGCACAAAAGTTCACATCAAGCAAACTGCCGAAGGTAAAGGTGAAATTGTATTGAACTTTTATAGCATTGACGATTTAGAGAGGCTTACGGAGCTTTTGAGCGAGCAAAAGTAGTTTTACTTTAGCCTTTCTTCTTCCATTTGGTGGGCATACAAGCCAGCATAAATTCCTTTGCGTTTTAGCAGTTCTTCGTGCGTGCCTTGTTCTGCAATAGCGCCATCATCCAATACAAGAATATTGTCGAAGCGGATTAATGAAAAGATTCTATGTGTGATAACAATTGCTGTTTTGCCGCGCAGCACTTCATCTAATTGTTGCTGAATCGCCTTTTCGGTAGTAGCATCTACCGCGCTTAGGCAATCGTCCAGAATCAACATATTAGGTTGTTTTATAAGCGCGCGCGCAATGCTGATGCGTTGTTTTTGACCACCGCTTAGTGTTACACCCCGCTCGCCAATCATAGTTTCGTAACCATTTTGAAAGCGTTCTATTTCAGTATCTACCGATGCATATCGTGCAAATTTTACAACCTCATTTTGCTTGGTTTCTTCTACTCCAAAAGCAATGTTTTCTGCCACCGTGTCGCTAAACAAAAATACATCCTGCGGCACATATCCAATTTGATAGCGCAAGTTTCCGAGATTCCATTGGCGCACATCTTTACCGTCAATGGCAATTGCGCCTTCCGTTACATCATACATGCGCATTAGTAGTTCGGCAATGGTAGTTTTGCCCGACCCTGTGCGACCAATTATTGCCCATCGCTGTCCTGTTGGAATATTGAATGTTACGTTTTTCAATGCCATAATACCGGTATCGGGATACACAAAACTTACATTATTGAAAGCGATGTTGCCCTGTAAATTTTCATTGGCATTACTGTTGTTTTTTATAGTAGGTTGTTGCTGCAAAAACTCATTGATGCGTTTCATTGATGCCGAAGCGCGCTGAATCAAAGATGCCACCCAGCCCAGCGAACTCACAGGCCACATCAGCATATTCATGTATATGATAAATTCGGCAATGTTGCCCGCAGTTAGATTGCCAGCGCCAACTTCTATTCCACCAAAATAAATGGTTGCAATCAGGCTTAAGCCAATCAAAAAGTTCATTGCCGGAAAATAGATAGCGTCAATTTTTGCAAGACGTAGGCTTTTAGTTTTATACAGGTTGCTTTCTGCCTCAAAATGCTGCCCCATTTTTTCTTCGCGGTTGTAAGCTTGCACAACCCTTATTCCCGAGTAATTTTCTTGCGCCTGAGTTGTTAAATCAGAAAGTTTGGCTTGAATTTCTGTACTAACTTTTTCAATCAGATTGTTTACATAGTAAATAATGAAAGAAAGAATTGGCAAAGGAATCAAAACATACAAAGTCAGTTTTACATTGATGCTTAACATCGCAGCTACGGCAAAGGCAATGGTAAAAAATAGGTTCACCGAATACATAATGGCCGGCCCTACATACATGCGTACGCGGCTAACATCTTCGGTAACTCTATTCATCAAATCGCCTGTGTTGTTTCGCTTATAAAAAGCGGTATCTAATTGCTGATAATGGCGATAGATGTCATTTTTTAAATCAAACTCGATTAAGCGGCTAACCACAATAATGGTTTGCCGCATTAAAAACGTAAACAACCCTTCCATAAGCGCTATGCCCATGTAAATGCAAAAAAAGATAAAAAGTTCTTTGCCAAGCCCGGTGTTTAAAACACCTTTTATTGCATCGCCTCCGGGTAGTTGTGCTTGTTTTAAGAATGTTGCCACACTATCAATAGCATCGCCCACAATACGAGGGTTGTAGGTTCTAAAAGCATTGGAAAGAATAACGAACAAGATACCGCCTATTACACGCAGTTTATGCCGGCCGAAATACTTGTTGAGTGTAAAAAGATGTTTCAATTAAAAATACTGTTGTAAAGTAACTTTCAAAGAGTTGTTTTAATAACAAGGCTAAGTAGGTTCAATAAAAAATCTACATTCGCGCTGCGTTTGCAAAACTAATAATTGGTTGTCGTAATGAGTTCTTTAATTGAAGTGGAAACAACAAATAACAAATCTACAAGTTTGTTGGCAATGGCAGAAGCCATGCAACACGAGCAAATATTATATTTTAATGATGCAGCAACAGGTTTAAAGGGTTTTATTGGCATTCACGATACTACACTTGGGCCATCATTGGGCGGATGCCGAATATGGAACTACAACAATATTGATGAAGCCTTAAAAGATGTTTTGCGTTTAAGCCGTGGTATGACTTACAAGTCTTCCATAAGCGGCATCAATTTAGGCGGTGGCAAAGCTGTAATCATCAACGACAATCCTGCACAACGCACAGAAGGTTTTTGGAAAAAATTCGGCATGTATGTAGAAGGGCTTGGCGGCAAGTACATTACCGCAGAAGACGTAGGTACCTCTACTGCCGAAATTGCTTATATGATGCAAGTTACCAAACACCTAAGTGGAAAACCAGTTGAGCAAGGTGGCGGAGGCGACCCATCACCATTTACAGCAGTAGGTGTGTTTCTGGGTTTGAAAGCCGCTGCAAAAGCCGCATTTGGCAACGAAGACTTGTCGGGGAAAAAAGTGTTGGTGCAAGGTGTGGGGCATGTGGGCAGGTATCTTGTAGAGCAGCTTACTAAAAACGGAGCAAAAGTTTTTGTGAGTGATATAAACGAAAAGAAATTAAAATCTGTGTCGGCAGAGTTTGGCGCATCTGCAATGCCATTGAATGAAATAATTGGTGCCGATGTAGATATTTATGCACCATGCGCTTTAGGCGCAATTTTGAATGAAGATAGCATTCCGAAATTGAAGTGTGCAGTGGTGGCCGGTGCTGCCAACAATCAATTGGCCGATGAGGTGAGTGATGGCAATTTACTGCACGAAAAGGGCATCATTTACGCTCCCGATTTTTTGATTAATGCCGGTGGCGTTATCAATTGCTATCAAGAGGTGATAGGCTACGATA